>Ga0209985_10002143_pt1 | contig 18370 bp, 14 predicted proteins | sample NOAtaG_FD_187305 | JGI IMG/M metagenome (GOLD analysis project Ga0209985, IMG submission 187305) | Freshwater lake microbial communities from Lake Erie, under a cyanobacterial bloom - NOAA_Erie_Diel6S_1000h metaG (SPAdes) (version 2) | ecosystem: Environmental > Aquatic > Freshwater > Lake ...
GTCGGAATCGAACTCGGTCTCGACCCAGAGCACATCGCGGATCCACAGCCTCGCGTCGGAGAACGCCTCGACCACCTGCGCCTGCCCGTCGACGAATCTCGGGGCGTCCGCGGCGCGGGCATCGGCCGTGGCGATCGAGGTCGCGACCGCGAGCACGGCCCCGATCGCGAGTCCGCGCGGCAGGCGGCTGGTGAATCCGGGCTTGATCTGGAAGAATCGCCGATTCGCGTGCATGAAGGCTCCTTGACGGGCCCGCATCGTACGAGGCCGCGCCAGTATCCTGCACCGCCCGTAGTCCACTTTCACCCGCTCAGGAGTCCTCGCCGTGTTCGACACCGTCTGGTCCAGCCTTCCCCCGGCGTTTCGCGATGAGTTGATCCTCCAGTGCGTCAAGCAGTTGCGGACCTCGCCGGACGAATGCGACGCGTTCGCGCGCGTGGTGGCCGACCTCATCAAGGCGCGCCCCCAGACCGTGAAGTCGCAGTGGCGGCTCGCCGACATCTTCGGCACGACCCGCGCGATCGCGCGCGATCCGCGCCGCGCGGCCCCGTTCTTCGGCATCACCTACATGACGGCGCGCAAGGCCGACCTCACGGCGCTCTACACGGCGCTCGGCGTCGCGCACACCGACCTCGCCGTCGCCGATTCGTCGGCGATCGAGCAGCCGCCCACGCAGGCGCAGTTCGCGTCGGTGCTCGCGAAGGGCCTCGACGGCGTCTCGCCCGAGAGCCTGCGCTGCATGATCGCGATCATCGCCGACACGGGCATCGAAGCCTGGCAGGCGCCCGCCCGCGAGGCGCTGGCGCAGCACCTCGCGGCGAAGGCGTGACGCCGACCAAGGGCCGTCCATGCAGCCGAGGGCGTAGAAAGCCGCAGATTCTCGGATCGAGTCGGTATCAGCCGCGTAGCATGCGGCTCTGATGTGATCGCGCGCGCTTGCGCGCCGTCGAATCAGCCCTACTCTCGGAGAGCCTCCATGTCGCCACTCCTACGCCGATCCGCCGTGTTCGTCGCCGCGATGCTCTGCTCGGCCGCACATGCCGCTCCGCCGACCTACCGCGTCGAGGTCATCGGCCCGAACATGTCGGGCTTCGACATGAACGCCGCCGGCACGGTGGTCGGCCGCCAGCTGAACGCGCAGCAGATCGGCAAGGCGTTCGTCGCGCGGCGCGGGGAAGCGCCCGCACTGCTGCCGACGCCAGCCGAGTGGCAGAGTTCCGACGCGTACGCGATCAGCCCGAACGGGATCATCGTCGGCGCCGTCAGCACCGCGACCATCGCCTCGATCGGCTCGCGCGCGGCGGCGTGGCATCCGACGAAGTCGGGCTACCAGTTCACGCTGCTCACACCGTACCCCGGCGACACGCACAGCACGGCGACCGCGGTCAACAGCCACGGCGACATCGTCGGCGGCTCGGGCGGCCTCGGACTTGGGTCGTACCCGCGCGCGGTGCGGTTCACCGCAGGTCCCGCGCAGATCCTCCCTCAGATCTCCCTCCCCGCCGACATCAACGAAGGCCGCGTCGTCCTTGCCTACAACCAGTTGCTCGACCTCGACGACATGTCGATCACGACGATCCCGCTGCCCCCGGGCAACTGGCAGGGATTCCAAGGCATCGATCTCACCGACAACGGCAACTTCTGCGGCTATGTCCTTGGTTTCTCGGGCTGCAGCACCTTCCCGCTGCGCTATCGCCCCGGGTTCGGCTGGGAGTTTGTCGGTGGCTGCGCCACGACCACGGCCGCGAACTCGATCAACAACCGCGGCGATGTGACCGCGTATGTCGCGAACACGGGCAGCTGGGTGGCGTTCGTCGGCGAGACGAATACCGACGCCGCCGCCCTCATCGCTCCGAGCGAGGGGATCTGGACCATCCTCGGCGTCGGCTCGATCAACGACAGCCGCGCGATGCTCGCAAGCGGTCGTCCGCTGGGCGACCCCGTGACGAAACTCCTGCGGCTCGTGCCGATCCTCGCCGAAGATCTCGACGGCGACGGAAGCGTCGGACCGGCCGATCTTGCCGTCCTTCTCTCCGCGTGGGGTTCGGCGGGCGGACAGGCCGACCTCGACGGCGACGGCATCGTCGGTGCAACCGATCTCGCCCGCCTGCTCGCGGCGTGGAACTGACGCGGGACGAATCCGCTTGGGTGCGACCGCCGAACGCGCCCCCATGCTCGACTCGCTTTCAGCGCCTCACTTCCGCCCATGGATGCGAACCTGGCTCATGGCCGCGGCGATCTACAACCTGCTCTGGGGCGCCTGGGTGGTGCTTGCGCCCGACCACCTCTTCACGCTTGTCGGCATGGATCCGCTCACCGCGCCCGGCCGCGGCATCTGGCAGTGCCTCGGCATGGTGATCGGCGTCTACGGCATCGGCTACTGGTGCGCGAGCCGCGACCCGGTTCGCCACTGGCCGATCGTCTTCGTCGGCCTCCTCGGCAAGATCTTCGGGCCCATCGGCTTCATCTGGACCGCCACGCGCGGCGAGATCCCGTGGGCCTTCGGCGTCACGATCCCGACGAACGATCTCTTGTGGTGGATCCCGTTCGCGCTGATCCTGCGCGCGGCGTGGAAGCGCTGAGCAACTACGGCTCGATCCACGCGCCCTGCCACAAGCCGTCGGCGCCAACCGCGAAGCGCGCGCGCTGATGGCCTTCGCTTGCGAGATACAACCAATCGATCGCGGTGGCGCGCGTCACGACCAGCGCGAAGTTCGCGCGGCCCGGCTGCGTTTCCTCCTCGGTCGGGCGACGGTCGCGCACGGCTTCGGGAAGGTTTGGTGACGGCGCGTCGCAGGGCTCGCCTGGCGCACGCGGCGCGAGATAGCAGCGGCGGCTCGTGACGGCGCTGCGCGACCACGCGTCGTCGGCGCGCGGGCCGTCGGGCATCACCTCCGCGACCGCCGCGATGCGCAGCTGCAGCTTGCGGCCCTCGTCGTAGAAGTGCCACGCGACGCGCGGGTTCGCACGAATCTCAGCCACCTTGCCGCTCCGGGTGTCCGTGTGGCAGCAGATCTCCCCCGCTTCCGCGATCACGCGGCGCAGCACCACCGCGCGCGCCTGCGGTGCGCCGTCGAGCCCAAGCGTGGCGATCACCGGAACATGAAAGCCGTGGCGCCGGTCGACGACGCCACGGCCTAGTTCGTTCCAGGAGGAGCGGAGGATCCCGTGGAGTCGCTCGTCCATCCCGTTCAGTACACCGAATCCGGGAAGTAGTACCGCTTCGCGTTCTCCGGCGTGATCAGATCGACATCGATCATCAGGTGCTGCGGCATGTACTTCAGCTTCTCTTCCTTCTTGCCGCCGACCAGCACCGTCGCAGCCATCTCCATGCCCGTCGCGATCATCGACGGCGGATAGGTGATGTTGCCCGGGTACATCGGATCCTTGTTCATCACGCGCTTCACGATGTCCTTCATGCCCGCGCCGCCGAGGATCCACACGCCCTCGATCCCCTTCTCGGCAAGCGCCTGCTCGGCGCCGAGCGCCATGTCGTCGTCCGACGCCCAGATGGCGGTGACCTTCGGGTTCTTGGTGAGGAGCGTCTCGGTGACCTCGAGCGCCTTCTGGCGGTTCCAGTTCGCGGCGGCCTGGCCGACGATCTTGATGCCGGGCTCGGCCTTGAACACTTCCATCGCCGCGTTCACGCGATCGGTGTTCACCGTGCAGGGAATTCCCTCGAGCACGATGAGGTCGCCCTTCGCCTTGCCCTTGCCGCCGAGCTTCTCCACCATGAACTCCGCGCTCTTGCGGCCGAAGGCCTTGTTGTCGCCCTCGATGAAGATGTCGGCGACGGGCTTGAGGAAGCCGCGGTCGACATTCACGATGAGGATGCCGCGGTTGTGCGCTTCTTCCGCGATCGGCGTGATCGGCGCGCTCTCGGTCGCGAGGATCACGAGGCCGTCGACCTTCTTCGCCATCAGCGCCTCGATGTCGGAGATCTGCTTCTCAGGGGTCTCGGCGGTCGCGATCGTCCACTCGATGTCGGGGTGCAGCTTCGCGCACTCCTTCGCCCACCACACGACGCCGGCGGTCCAGCCGTGGTCGGCCGCGGGAATCGAGACGCCGATCTTGATCGGCGCCTTCGCGGGCACTGGCGCGGGGGCGGCCTCCGCGACGGGCGCGCTGGGGGCGTTTGCGGCGAGGCCGAGCGAGGCGGCGACCGCGAGAAGTCCGACAGAAGCGAGGGTTGCGATCTTCATGGCGCGGAAGATACCGCGCCGTCGGCCGCGCCGCTACGCGCGCGACCCGCGTTGGACGAGCACCGCGAGCACGATCACGGCGCCCTTGACCGCGCCCTGCCAGTACGGACTCACCCCGGAGATCGTGAGCATGTTCGTGATCATGCCGAGGATCAGGACCCCAAGCACCGTGCCCCAGACCCGGCCGAATCCGCCGCGCAGGCTGGTTCCGCCGATCACGACGGCGGCAATCGCATCGAGCTCGGCCGCAACGCCGAGGCCGGAGGTCGACACCGAGTTCATGCGCGAGGCCTGCAGGAAGCCCGCGAGGCCGGCGAGCAGGCCCATGACGGCGTAGACGCGGAACCGCACCCATTCGACCGAGATGCCGGCGTAGCGCGCGGCGGTCTCGTTCGCGCCGACCGCGATGAGGTGGCGTCCGAAGCGGCTGCGCGAGAGGAACCACTGCGCGATGATCGCGACGACGAAGAAGACGATGATCGAATAGGGCAGCGTCAGCGGCTTGCCGCCCGAGTTCAGCAATCCGCGGAAGGTCGACTCGGCGCCTTCGACGCCGGGAACCTCCCACGCGAGCGGGATGCCCTCGCGGCCGAACTTGCGGAAGAGCGCATCGCTCTGCGAGCGGATCTCGCCCGCCTCCGCGATCGCGAGCGCCATCGAGCGGTACGCGGCGAGCCCGCCGAGCGTGGCGATGAACGGCGCGATCCGTCCGAAGACGACGAGCGCCCCGTTGAGCGAACCGGCGGCAAGCCCCACGAGCAGCGTCGTGCCGACGCCGAGCCACACCGCGCTTGCCTCGCCCCACTCCTTGCCGATCAGCCAGTTGACCGCCGTGAGCCCGACCGCCGCGCTCAGCACCACCATGCTGCCGACCGAGAGGTCGATGCCCGCGGAGATGATGACGAGCGTCATGCCGACGGCGAGGATCCCGACCGGCGCGTTCGAGTTGAGGAGCGCTCGGATGTTCTCTGCGTTGAGGAAGTCGAAGCCTTGGTTCAGGCAGCTCGCGACGAAGAGCAGGACGAACGCGACGACGACGCCCCACCGCTCGAGGAAGCGCTGGATCGAGAATGCGTCGCGGGACTTGCTGGTCGTCATGCCGTTCGCTCCTTCATGTCGCCGAGGCCCGAGGCCATGCGCACGATGCGTTCCTCGCAGTGGCCGGCCGCGAGCCCCGCGCGATCGACCTCTCCCACGATCCGCCCCTCGCGCATCACGGCCACGCGGTGCGCGAGGCCGATGAGCTCGGGCAGTTCCGAACTGATCACGACGCACGCAAGTCCCTTCGCCGCGAGGTCGGCGATGATGCGGTAGATCTCGGCCTTCGCGCCGACATCGACGCCGCGGGTCGGCTCGTCGATGATGAGGACGCGCGGCTGCGTCTCGAGCCAGCGCGCGAGCGCGAACTTCTGCTGGTTGCCGCCCGACAGCGACGAGATCGGCGACGCCGGCCGCGCGCAGCGGATGGCGAACGCGTCGATCCACCGACGCGCCACGGCGCGCTCGCCCGACTCGTCGATGCGCGCGCCGCCGAGCCGGGCGTGGCGGTCGAGCGACGGCAGCGTCATGTTCGCGATCGACGAGAGCGTGACATGCAGCCCGCGCCCCTTGCGGTCCTCGCTCACATAGGCGACACCCGCGCGCATCGCGTCCTTCGCGCCGCGGAACGCGCGCGCGCGGCCGTTGACGAACACCGTTCCGGTCGCGGGCCGCAGCCCGAGAATCGCCTCCGCCGTCTCGGTGCGTCCGGCGCCGACGAGGCCCGCGAGACCGACGATCTCGCCGGGGCGCACGGCGAGGTCGATTCCTGCGCTCCGCCCGACCGCGCCGAACGCGGCGAGCTGGAGGATCGGCTCGGCATCGCGCGCAACGCCCTTCTCGGGGTAGATCGATCCGAGCGCGCGACCGACCATCGCAGCCGCCAGCGCGTGCTCGTCGACGGCGGCTCCAGCCGCGTCGCGCAACGCGCCGCCCTCGCGGGCGAACTCCTGCACCAGCGCGCCGTCGCGCAGCACGCTCACGCGGTCCGCAACCGCAACGACCTCCTCGAGATGGTGCGAGATGAAGATGACCGCGCGTCCTTCGTCGCGCAGCGCACGCATGCGCGAGAGGAGCCGCGCCGCATCCTGCTCGCCAAGCACCGCGGTCGGCTCGTCGAAGATGAGGACGCGCGCGTCGCTCGCGAGGCACTTCGCGATCTCGACGAACTGCGCTTCGGCGACCGACAGCAGCCCCGCCTCGCGCGAAAGTTCGATCTGCGCGCCGAGCGACGCAAGGAGTTCGCCTGCGCGGCTCCTCTGCGCGGCGCGGTCGACCGCAACGCCGCCGAGCGCGGACGGCTCGCGTCCGAGCGTGACATTCTCCGCGACATCGAGCGTGGGCACGAGGTTGAGTTCCTGATGCACCATCGCGATGCCCGCGCGCAGCGCGTCGGACGGCTGCTCGAACGCGACCGAGGCTCCATCGAGCAGCGTCGCGCCGCGGGTCGGCCGGACCGAGCCGGACAGCACCTTCATCAGCGTGCTCTTGCCCGCGCCGTTCTCGCCGACGACCGCATGGATCTCGCCGCCGCGAAACGACATCGTGACGCCGTCGAGCGCGCGCACCCCGGGGTACTCGACCGTGACCTGGCGAGCCTCGAGCGAGGCTGCGGCGCGGGAGATATCGCCACCGCCGGAAGCGCCGCGGGCACCGCCGTTCCCTGCCGAAGTTGCGCGTGAGTCCGCCTGCACGGGCTGAAAGACTACCGTGAGGTCCGATTTTGGGCCGACCTCGTGGCCAACTTGGTCGGATTCCGCCCTCCACGCCTTCCCTGTGCTACCTTTCGGGCTCGATGACATCGCTTCGGCGGTCCAACCCCCACCTGCGGCTCACGGCGGCGATCCTCGTCGCGATGATCGCCGCGTTGACGGGCGGGCTGTCGGCCGAGAGCGCCGACACGCGGGCCCGCCGCGCAGAGCTGCAGTCGGCCCTGCGGTTCGTGATCGTCTCGGACGACGCCCAGTCGGGCATCGGTTCGCGCGAGCACGGACTCGGCGTCTCCACCTTCGACCGACACGGCGAGCGGGCGGCCCTGATCGCCTCGGACAGCTCCTCCGTGCGCGCGGAGCGCTCGCTCCGGCGCGTTGGCGCCCACGCGCGCGCCGCGTTCCTGCAGACGACGACCCTGCCTCCGCCCACCGCGTGAGCGCAGCTTCCTTCCGTCGTCCACCCTCACCAGCATGATCGCAGGCGGCGCTGCCGCCGCAGCAATCGCTCCCATCGGAGCAGAGACACAACATGAGCCAGCTCTTCAAAGGCATTCCGGTCCTCGATTGGATCGTCCGCGTCACCCTCGGCACCAAGAACCAGCGCGATGTGAAGCGCTACCTGAAGATCGTCGACCAGGTCAACGCGCTCGAGCCCGAGATGCGCCGCCTGACCGACGCGCAGCTCCGCGCCAAGACCGACGAGTTCCGCACCCGCGTCGCGGGCGGCGAGAAGCCCTACGCGATGATCCCCGAGATCTTCGCAGCGGCGCGCGAGGCGATGGACCGCGGCGTCGGCATCCGCAACATCTTCAACCCGGCGAAGAACGCCGACCTCAACATGGACGGCACGGTCGACGAGCTCGACCGCTTCGATTCGTCGCTCCTGCCCGCGTCCGTCCGGGCGCTGTACGACGAGACCGTCGCCGCCATGCGCGCGGCGCCCGTCCGCACGCCCGAAGGCGACCTCCGCGGCCATGGCGAGATGGTCGAGGGCTGGCAGTACCTCGACATCCCCGTCGAGATCTACGACGCGGTGCGCGTGATCTATCCCGAGTCGCGCCCGCCCTTCCGCGCCCGGCCCTTCAATGTGCAGCTGATCGGCGGCATCGTGCTCGCGGAAGGCAAGATCGCCGAGATGAAGACCGGCGAAGGCAAGACGATCGTCGGCCCGCTCGCCTGCTACCTCGCGGCCTGCGAGAACAAGCAGGTCCATGTCGTCACCGTGAACGACTACCTCGTGCAGCGCGACCGCGACTGGACCTTCCCGTTCTTCCGCGCGCTCGGCCTCACGGTCGGCGCGATCCACCCGCAGCACATGCAGGGCCACGACGAGAAGAAGGCGGCGTATTCGTGCGATGTCGTCTACGGCACCACGAGCGAGTTCGGCTTCGACTATCTGCGCGACAACATGAAGCAGCGGCCCGAGGAGCAGCTCCAGAAGGAACGCGGCTTCGCGATCGTCGACGAGGTCGACTCGATCCTGATCGACGAGGCGCGCACGCCGCTCATCATCTCGGGCCCGGCGCACGCGAACCAGCCCCGCTACGACCTCGCCGACCAGATCGCGCGTCACCTCGTCGGCAAGCAGGCCGACTGGAGCAACGCCGACGAGGAGTGCCGCAAGATCGCGGAGTCGGTCGCCGGCTACGAGGGCGACATCCGCAACGCGCGCGACCGCGCCGCGGTGCCCTCGCTCAAGCAGGCGATGGACGCCGCGCGCAAGGAACTCGCGACCGCCGAGGCGCGCCGCGACCGATTCCAGCAGTTCTACGAGGTCGAGCTCGACAAGAAGGTCGCGACGCTCACCCACCAGGGCGTCGAGGAGGCCCAGCGCTTCGCGAAGAAGATCGACCCGACGGTCGCGAGCTTCTATGTCGGCAACAACATCGACATGCCGCACCTCGTCGAGCAGGCGGTGCGCGCGCACACGGTGTACCAGCGCGACCGCGACTATGTCGTCGCGCCCGATGAGAACGGCGTCGAGGGCGTCGTGATCGTCGACCAGAACACGGGCCGAAAGATGGTCGGCCGCCAGTGGTCCGACGGCCTGCACCAGGCCGTCGAGGCGAAGGAGAAGGTGAAGATCAAGGAAGAGACGCAGACGATGGCGACCATCACCATCCAGAACTACTTCAAGCTCTACAAGCGGCTCTCGGGCATGACGGGCACCGCCGACACCGAGGCGACCGAGTTCCACGAGATCTACAACCTCGATGTCGTCTCGATCCCCACGAACCTGCCCATCTCGCGCGTCGACCGCCAGGACCGCGTGTATCTCTCGCAGAAGGACAAGTGGAACGCGATCGTCGAGGAGGTCAAGCTCTTCAACGATGTCGGGCGGCCCGTGCTCGTCGGCACGACGAGCGTCGAGAAGAGCGAGCTCGTCTCGCGCATGCTCGCCACGAAGTACCAGATCCGCCACGAGGTGCTCAACGCCAAGCAGCACGACCGCGAGGCGGAGATCGTCGCGCGCGCGGGCGAGCTCGGCGCGGTGATGATCGCCACGAACATGGCCGGCCGCGGCACCGACATCAAGCTCCGCAGCTTCTCGCGCGAGCAGCTCGTCGAGCACTGGAAGCGCCGCAACATCTGCCCGAAGGAGGCCCGCGCCGAGATGCCCGACGACGAGATCGTCGGCCTCTGCTACCGCCACCTCGCCGAGCGCGTGCTCGGCAGGGACGCGGCGGCCGGCAAGGATGCGCCCGAACTGCGGCTGATGCTTCTCCGCCACTGGGCGGTCGAGCGCGCCAAGTTCCCCGAGAAGAAGGTCATGGCGATGGACGCCGAGTCGCTGTCCGACGCCCTCGACACGGTGGGCTTCCCCCCGCTCCACCGTCTCGCGGTGTGGAAGACCGTCGAGGAGATGGGCGGCCTCCACATCGTCGGCACTGAGCGGCATGAAAGCCGCCGCATCGACAACCAGCTCCGCGGCCGCGCGGGCCGCCAGGGCGACAACGGCTCGAGCCGCTTCTTCCTCTCGATGGACGACGACCTCATGAAGCTCTTCGCCGGCAAGGCGATGCTCAAGGTCCTGTCGACCCTCGGCATGAAGGAAGGCGACGACCTCGAGGATCCGATCCTGTCGCGCTCGATCGAGAAGGCGCAACGCAAGGTCGAGGAGCGCAACTTCCAGATGCGCAAGAACATCCTCGAGTACGACGAGCCGATGGAGCACCAGCGCCGCGCGTTCTACGGACTGCGCCAGCCGATCGTCGAAGGCAAGGGCGTGCGCGACCTCGTGCTGCGCTATGTCGAGGAGTCGATCAACAAGGCGGCCGACGACTACCTCGGCTCGCTCCATGTCCCGAACACGATCTCGGAATGGGTGCGCGAGAACTGCGGCGTGCGGATCGAGCCCGAGCGCTTCCTGAAGCGCGATCGCGAGGAGATCGAGAAGATCATCCGCATCGACGCGTCCGAGGAGGCGCAGGAGCAGATCCGCGCGACCGCGGGCGAGTGCCTGCCGCTCGAGCTCGATCCCGAGGAGTGGGATGCCGAGGGCTTCTCGGCGTGGGCGCGCGCCACCTACGGCGCGGAGATCACGCCCGAGGAGATCCGCGCTGCGGACCGCAGCGAGGCGATCGAGCGCGTGGCCGAGGCGGCGCAGGCGAAGTTCGCCGAGGTCGACCTCTCGCCGGTGTTCGAGTTCCTCGTGCCGAACTTCGGCGCGCGGCAGCTCGCGCAGTGGGCGAACCGCAAGTTCGGCGCCAACTTCGACGAGTCGATCTTCGCGGGCGCATCGCAGCCGGCGGAGGCCGCGGAGAAGCTTCGCGAGAAGGCGCTCGAGGTCTACCGCCAGCGCGAGCTGACCTACTCGATCGACTACGCGATCAACATGACGAACGCCGAGATCGAGCGCGACCGCGAGGCTGCGCTGGGCCGCTTCTGCAGCTTCGTGAACTCCCGCTACCAGCTGGATTGGACCGTCGAGACCCTGGTCGCGACGGACACGGGTTCGATCCGCGAGAAGGTGCTCGAGGCCGCGAAGCGCCAGTCTCCCGAGACGCTTTCCGGCCGTGCGAACGCATGCCTGTCCCGCGGCCGCGATGCAGACTCGATCTCGCAGTGGTTCGAGACGGAGTTCCTCACCCGGCTCTCCGAGAGCGAGCGCGCGGATGCCGAGAAGGACCCGGAGTCCTTCGTCCGTGCCAAGATCCTCGACATGCCTCGCTATGAACTGACCCAGTTCGAGCGCTGGATCCTGCTGTCGACGCTCGACAACGCGTGGAAGGACAACCTCCACTCGATGGACCAGATCCGCGACGCGATCGGCCTGCGCGCGTTCAGCCAGAAGGACCCGCGCATCGAGTTCAAGCGCGAAAGCGCACGCGTCTTCAACGAGATGCAGGAGACGATCCGAGACCGCGTGACCGATGTCGCGTTCCTCGGGCGCCTCATGCCGCAGGTCCCGCGGCCGAGGCCGCAACCCGCCGAGGTGGGGGCCGCATCGGACAGCCAGCCGCAGCGTCTGCCCGACGAGGCGGTGCGTCCGGTCCAGCGCGCGCCGCAGCAGCAGCCCGCGGCCGCCGAGCGCGCGCTTGCCTCCGAGTCGCCGGTCGACCCGGCGTCGATCCCCGTGGTCGGCCGCAACGAGCCCTGCCCCTGCGGCAGCGGACTCAAGTACCGCCAGTGCCACGGAAAGAAGCCTGACGCGCAGGCGTGAACCTGCGCCGCCCTTGAGATTCGCACGAACCGGCCGCGACGGAGCACCCTCCGTCGCGGCTGTCGTTTTGCCGACTCGACCAAGCGGCGGGATTCGCGGCTACCGTCTTCGGGGGCCGCGCTTCTCTTTGGCGGTCAGCCCACTGGTCGCCGCCTCGCGCGACCTACGCGCGACTTCGATCGTCAGGTAGGCGTGCTTCGCATCCGAAGCCAGGAAGCAGGACGCGTAGATGAAGTCGCGATCCCTCCGACGCTCGTCGCATCGCGCACGAGGGCGAGGGAGAGCCGGGTCTCGGCTCGAGGGAGCATCAGCGGTAGCAGTAGAGGTAGCAATGCGTGCGAGAAACCCCGCGAAGCGACGATGCACGGCGCGGACGCGCTCGCGCCTTCCAAGGACTCCACAAACGCCCCGCTTTCGCCGCAACCCGCGCCTGTGCAAGAACCTGCGGGATCCCACGCGAAGGCGCACTTGACCGCGCGGCGGAAGTCGCTACCATTCCTCCCCTCACGCCTCGTTAGCTCAGTTGGCAGAGCAGCTGACTCTTAATCAGCGGGTCGTAGGTTCAACCCCTACACGAGGCATTCGGTCGTTTCTCTGGCCGCGCGGGCAGTTTGCGCGAAAGTCCGGCGGAACCCCAACCTTGGACATGCTTGACGGGAATCGGCGGCGGCTATTGCGGTGAAGCCCGTTGATGGAGCCAAGCCGAGCCGCACTCCACGCGGTGTCGCACCCGGCGTGCCGCGCAGGACGCCGGTCCGACGACCGGCACAGTCCCTCCAATCCGCCCAGACCTCATAGATCCACCTCGCCTGCCTGGCCTCGGGTGTCGTGCGACTGCCCTCTCGGGCTGTCAAGGCGGCTCCGGGAGCGTCGTGTGAATTCAGACGATTCGGCGTTGATGGCGTCAACATGCCGAAAAAACTTGACTTAGAACCCGCGCGACATCCAAAGTGGAACATGGCGTTCACGCGAGGCGCGCGACCGCATATTCGCCTTGTCCTCCAGGGTGGACGAAGCAACGGCCAATAGGGTTTTCGTTGCAGACACCCTAATCGGGTGACTCGCGACTGAAACCTCACGCGTGTCCTCCAAATGGCGCGAGGTAGGCTGAAGCCCCACCCCGCCGAAGCCCGATCTTCACAGCACAATGCATCACATGGCCGCCGACGAACACAAGCGCTGCGACAAGTCCCGCCCCTCGGCGGTCCACGCCCAGCGCGACATCGAGGAACAGGAGCGGCTTCGCCAGCTCGGGGGCATCGTCGTCCACGACTTGAACAACGCGATGTTCGCCCTGCTCGGCCGGACGCAGCTGCTCAAGAGGCAGGCGTCGGATCCCGAGCTCCAGCAGTCGGTGGTCAATGTCTACGACACTGTCAAACTGCTCGAGTCGCTGATCACGAAGTTGCACGCGGCCTGCCAGCGCGAAGCATCGAGCGACGAGCGTTCGAATCTCCGCGCCGCGGTGCTCCTCGGCCTGCGCCACGCCCTCGGCACGCTTCCCGAGTCGATTCGTCCGGGCGGCGATCTCACCCTCGACGCCTGGCTCGAGCAGGAAGTCGACCACCTGCCGCGCGACCTCTTCTACGACGGCTCGATCGTCCAGGTGACGACCGCGCTCGCGCAGGTGATCTCGATCCATCGCCTTCGCGCGACCAATCCGATCAAGATCTGCTGCACCGTGCGCAAGGTCGACGACGAGACCCGCTTCGACTTCTACGCAGAAGACGACGGCGGCCTCTGGGAACACGGCGTCGAGCCGCCCTCGCTTCTCCACGGCAACTTCGACCTCGCGCTGCTGCCGCTCGCGGCCGCGCGCCGCGCCATCCGCGACATCGGCGGCAAGGCCGCGCTCGAGCGCGCGCCGACCGGCCTCCGAAGCCACCTCTCGTTCAAGGTCAACCACGGCCTCAGCCTCGAGCAGCATGGCAACCGCGGCGCCGTCCACTGCGCCGATCAGCACGCGCCGCGAACGCGACGCGTGCTGATCGCCGACGACGATCCGTCGGTGCGCGCGCTCCTCGTCGCGGCGCTCGAGTCGGTCAACGACGAGGTCGAGACGATCTCCGATCCGTCCGCGCTGCTCTCGTTTCCCGAGCTCGACTCGATGGATGTCGTGATTCTCGATGCAGGCGGAGGCGGAATCGAGGCGCTGCGCAAGCTGCGCGAGAGCGGCAGCACCCTGCCGGTGCTCGTTGCGAGCGGCTCCATGGTCGAAGGCAACTTCGACGAGTCGACGCGCTTCATGATGAAGCCTATCCCGCTTGATCGGCTCGACCGCGAGCTGACGCTGCTCGCGTCGCACCGCCGACGCTGACGGCGCACGCAAGCGGGATCATCTGCTGCGCGCACGCGGAGAGTTGCCGCATCGAACGGAATTCCTCCGCGTCGGCCGTGCGGAACTCGTCGTACTCCCAGCCGACCTCGGGCAGACGGGCAAGCGGCGCCGAGAGGCGGTAGACGATCTCCCAGCTCATCACCGTCGCGTCGAAGAGCACCGCGACGGCCACGGGGGGCGACGAGAGCGCAAGACGCGTCTCCTCCGCCAACTCGCGCACGATCGCCGCTTCGGGCGCCTCGCCCGGTTCCAGCGTCCCTCCGGGCACGAACTCCCACGCCCCCGGGTAGCTGGCGACCGACTTCGAGCGGCGCCCCATGAGCACGCGCGCGCCATCGTGGACCAGTCCCTTCACCCCGATCGGCCGGGCGCCGCACTCGACGCCACGCGATCGGACGGCGACGAAGCGGTACGAACTCTCCTGCACATGGATCTGGACGCCGCCGTGGCCGTTGCGGCTCACGCCGAGGACCTGGAGCGCGGGGCCATCGAAGTAGCGCGGATTCTCGGCGCAGAGGCTGTTCCATGCATCGTCGACTTCGGCGAGCGACACGCCCTGCGGCACGAAGCGACCTTCGACCTTGACGAGAACCGGCGGGCGGCGGAGCTGGATGGTGCGCTCGTGCACGCGCCGATTGTGACATGAGACCGCTCCGCGCGGTCATGCGCCGGCCACCTTGCGCTATCTTGCGCCCGCACAGGCTGCGGCGGCGACGCCGCGCCCACCCACGAGGCCCCAGAGGACGACTCGATGTCGCAGATCAACCCGCCGCTCGACGAACCGTTCGGAAACCCGATCCATCCCGGCAAGGATGGCCACCCGCCGGGGCTCTTCCTCCTGTTCTTCGTCGAGATGTGGGAGCGCTTCTCGTTCTACGGGATGCGCGCGCTGCTCGTCTTCTACCTGATCAAGGGATTCCTCAAGGCCGACGACGAGCGTGCGTACGCGATCTACGGCGCGTACGGCGCACTCGTCTACGCAACGCCGTACCTCGGCGGAATCTTCGCGGACCGCTTCATCGGCGCTCGGCTTGCGGTCATCTGGGGCGGCATCCTCATGGCCGCCGGCCACCTGCTCATGACGATCGAGCAGGAATGGGCGCTCTTCGGCGCGCTCGGTCTCCTCATCGTCGGCAACGGCTTCTTCAAGCCCAACATCTCGACGATGGTCGGCTCGCTCTATCCCGCCGGCAGCTCGCGCCGCGACGCAGGCTTCACGATCTTCTACATGGGCATCAACCTCGGCGCCGCGCTCGCGCCGCTCGTCTGCGGCTATGTCGGCGAGACCTACGGCTGGCACTACGGCTTCGGTCTCGCGACGATCGGCATGCTGCTCGGCCTCGCGACCTTCATCGCGCCGCAGGGCCTCACGCGCGCGCTGATCCTCGTCGCCTGCCTCGCGAGCGTCGTGACCATGGCGGTCACAACCTCCGGCGACCTCCTGCAGATGCTGCTGAACCTTCCGGTCGCGATCGCGTTGATCGCAGCGGGCTGCGTCGCCTTCGTGAAGCTCGGCCAGGGCGGGCTGCCCTACGAGGTCGGGCTTCCACGCGACTCGGCGGGCAACCTGATGCGGCCACGCATGGTGGTGCCGATCATGATCGGAACGATCGCGGCGGTCGCCCCGCTCGCGCTCCTCGTCAGCCACAGCCAGTACGCGACCTATGTGCTCAATGTGATGGGCGTCCTCGCCTTCGGCTCGATCCTCGTCTCGGCGTTCTCGGCGCAGGCGCTCGAACGCGGGCGGCTCTTCGTGATCCTCATCCTCTGCTTCTTCTCGATGCTCTTCTGGGCGTTCTTCGAGCAGGCGGGCTCGAGCGTCAACAACTTCACCGACCGCAATGTCGACCGCGTCGTCGGCGATGTCGCGGTGCAGGAAGGCAAGACCTACTCGGATGTCGCCGTCACGCAGGAGTTCCTCGGCGTCGAGGTGCTCGGCCGCACCTGGACGCTCGACGACATCTCTGCCGCGCAGTCCGCGCTCACCGCGGGCGACGGCTATGTCGTGCTCGAGTTCAAGGCGACCGAGGCGGATGTCGCGGCGGAAGTGACCGTCGACGGCGCGCCCGTCGTGAAGGACATGAGCTACACGCATGTCCTGCCGTGGAGCGCGTTCGCGAGCGGCGCCGCGCCGCCGGCGGCGCGCGTCAAGCTCCCCGAGAAGCGCGATTCGCTTCCTACGCTGCCCACGGCGGAACGCGCCGCGGCAGGCCGCGTCACCTTCACGGCCGACGCGGGCGATGTCGCGTCGGGCCTTGGAATCTCGGGCGAAGAAGTGAAGGCGAGCGTCTTCCAGGCGCTCAACCCGATGTTCATCCTCATGCTCGGGCCGGTGTTCTCGTTCCTGTGGGGCGCCCTCGGGCGGCGCGATCCGAGCGCGGGCGTCAAGTTCGGAGCCGGACTCGTGCAGCTCGGCCTCGGCTTTGCCTGCTTCTGGATGGGCGCGAAGTCGGCGGACTCGAACGGCATGGTCGCGATGTCGTGGCTGGTGCTTGGCTACCTGCTCCAGACGACCGGCGAGCTCTGCCTCTCGCCGGTGGGCCTCTCGCTCGTCACCAAGCTCTCGCCCGTGCGCGTGGTGAGCACCATCATGGGCGCGTGGTTCCTCGCCACCGCGTTCTCGCACATCCTCGCCGCGTTCCTGGCCAAGCTGACCGGCGTCAAGGATGCGGGCGGCGCGATTCCGCCGCCGTCACAGACGGTGGGAACCTACGGAGAGGTCTTCGGTCTCATCGCGATCCTCGCGGTCGCGGCGGGATTCATCCTCTTCGTGCTCAGCCCGATGCTGCGCAAGTTGATGGCGCTCGAGCAGACCGCTCCGCCCGACGCCGCGCGCTGAGCGGGCTCAGGCCCGCACGAAGGTGCCCTGCTTCGGGTCCTTCGCGACACCCGGGAACCGCAGCACGCGGTTGTGCATGGCGACATAGACGCCAGGCTCGAGGATCTGCACGGCCGTCAGGGCCTCGGTGACATTCTGCGTGGCGTCGGTGCGGCGCATCTCGTAGGGACGCATCGCGCCCGTGAGGACGATCGCCTTGGTCGCGCCGCCCTTTGCGGCGAGGCGCTCGTGGATGCGGTCGCCCGTCTTCGCGAGGCGGTCGGTGCCGTGCACGATGATCACGCCGTCGTGATTCCGCGCCATGAGTTCCGCGGTGTCCGCGATCAGGTCGTGGTCGGCCTCGGTCATGTCGAGCGAGTCCTTGTTCATCAGGGGCACGCGGTCGATGACGACGCCGCGGAGGTCGAGCGAGGCAAGCAGCATGTCGAGGACGCTGAGCTTGTTGGCCAGCACCCCGCCAAGCTCGTCGTAGGTCTTCTCGATCGTGCCGCCGGTCGAGATGAGCGCGAGGCGGAACAGCGCGTTCGAGCGGTCGTTGGCTGCGTTCGGCTTGCTCATGGGAGTCCTGGCTGCGGCGGCGGCTGTCATGGGGCGCGAAGTCTAGCGGCGCCGCGGGCCGCCGCACGGTACCATTCGGAGGTCAGGTCGCCATCTCGGAGGCTGCAGCATGGACGCGCAGACGACGACAGTTCCTTCGGCAACCGCCACGCTCGACGCCTTCAGCCTTCAGCTGCAGGATCTGCCGCTCGGCAGCCTCGTCCCCGCGGGCATCCTGCTCCTTCTCGGGCTGCTGCTCCTCGTGTGCGGGAAGCACCTTCTCCGCCCGGTGCTCGTGATCGCCATCGTGCTGACGAGCGCGATGCTGGGCGTCCCGCTCCTCGGAGGGCTGATGCCCGAGACGCACGGGCTCGTGCTCACGCTGCTCGGCGGGTTCGCCGGCGCCGTGATCGCCGCGGTCGCGTGGCGGCTCTTCCTCGGCGCCGCGCTCGGCGTGACGCTCGCCTTCTTCTGCGCGCTGCTCGCGCTGCTCGGCACCGACGCAGGCCTCATCGACGCCCGAAGCTCCGCCGACGCGCCTCCCGCCGTCGTGACGCTGTCCGAGGTCGCCGACCGCCAGCGGCTGATCGAACGATCTCCCGAACCCGTGCGGCCGCTCGTCGCGTGGGCCGAGGCGAAGTGGCACGCCGAGTCGCCGCAGGTGCAGGTCCTGCTCAAGGCGGCCGCGTTCGGCGGCGCATTCATCGGACTCGTACTCGGCGCGTGGCTTTCGCAGGGCGCGTCCGCATTCCTCACGAGCCTCGTGGGCGCGCTGTTCGCGCTGCTCGGCGGCATGCCGTTCCTGCTGCGGGCGCTCGAGCGCGCCGACGATCCGGTGCGTCCCGTCGCGTGGCTTCTCCTCTGGATGGCGCTCGCGGGCGCGGGATGGCTGCTTCAGTCGTCGCGCGGCGGCGCGGATCGCAAGGATCCCGCGCGGGAGTCGGGCGAAGCGGCCGCGGAAAACGGTTAGGATCGCGGCATGGACCGCTTCTCGTATCGTGATGGCGAGCTGTTCGCCGAGGATGTTCCCGTTCGCGCCAT
>Ga0209985_10002146_pt1 | contig 18353 bp, 18 predicted proteins | sample NOAtaG_FD_187305 | JGI IMG/M metagenome (GOLD analysis project Ga0209985, IMG submission 187305) | Freshwater lake microbial communities from Lake Erie, under a cyanobacterial bloom - NOAA_Erie_Diel6S_1000h metaG (SPAdes) (version 2) | ecosystem: Environmental > Aquatic > Freshwater > Lake ...
TAATTAGTATCGATATTGCTTCGGGAATTCACACCGACACCGGAGAGGTTTTAGGCACGGCAATTAAAGCCACTCATACCTTTTGTTTGGGACTCTGGAAGCGAGCTTTTTTCCAGGATTTGGCCCTACCCTATCTGGGTAAAGTGGAGTTAATTGATATCGGAATTAGTCCCCTTGACCTAGAAACAATTTTACAAGATTCACCGCCAATTCTGAGGGTTAATCCCGATCTAATTCGCCCTTATTTACCCTTACCCCGTCCTCTCCTTACCCATAAATATCAGCAGGGACATTTATTAATTATCTGTGGTTCTCGTCGTTATGCAGGGGGGGCAATTCTTGCCGGATTAGGAGCGCGAGGTAGTGGTGTAGGAATGCTTTCTATTGCTGTTCCTGCTGCCCTTAAATCTTTATTAATTAGTCATTTACCAGAAGCATTAATTATCGATTGTCCCGAAACTGCCACGGGAGCTATTGCCGAACTTCCCCTAGAATTAAATAATTATCATGTCCTCGCCTGTGGTCCTGGATTAACCACAGAAAATCCCGCTATTATCGAACAGGTTTTAGACAGTGATAAACCGATTATACTCGATGCTGATGCTTTAAATATTTTGGCTCAACTGGGTACAGAAAAATTATCATCTCGTCAGAATAAGACAATTTTAACGCCTCATTGGGGAGAATTTAAACGCTTATTTCCTAACTTATCAGGTTCTCAAGATAGGATTAATATCACTCAAAAAGCATCTCAACAAAGTGGTGCAATTGTCTTATTAAAAGGAGCCAGAACTATAATCGCCTCCCCGGAAGGTAAAATGTATTTAATTCCCGAAAGTAGCTCCGCTTTAGCGCGAGGTGGTAGTGGTGATGTCTTAACGGGACTAATCGGCGGATTCTTAACCCAAATGCCGGATAATCCCCCAGAAACAACTGCATTAGCGGCTTATTTACACGCTCAAGCTGGCATTTTAGCAGCCCAAGAAAGGACAGAATTAGGAGTAGATGGAGTAACTTTAGCTAATTATTTATTTGCCGCCCTTAAAGATTTAAATTAAACTCCGAGGGGAAACACACGCAACCCAAAAACCGAGTAAAATCGATAAAGGATTAAGTAGGTAGGTGTTAAAAATTGTCAGATTTACCCCCTTATCAAGGGTAGGGTTAATTCATGAATTAACCCTACCATGAATCAGTCCTAAGATTAAGGGAGTATCAGAATTGATAATTATTACTGTATCTAACATTAAAATATCTTTCATAATACCCACCAAACCTAAGAGAGCCAAAATATTATTAATAGCATAAATGTACTGTATTTAAACTGCCTATTGACATTTTAGTACAAATGCTCGGACTGCCTCAACCTAGCTCCGGCGCTCCCTTCTCCGGTGCAGTCTTAAGGATTAATTCAGATAGTCGGCATTTGATAAAACATAAGGAATGTTAACCAAAACCACTTATCGTTAGGAATTTTGATAAGTTGGAGATTGAACAAAGATAGAAAGTCTCTAGCGCTGACAACTATGGCTGTAATTGTCCAAAAATACGGTGGTACATCGGTAGGTTCCGTGGAACGCATTCAATCGGTCGCTCAACGGGTCAAAAATACGGTAATAGCAGGAAATACCGTGGTGGTGGTCGTTTCTGCCATGGGTAAAACCACCGATGGATTGGTCAATTTAGCCAAACAGATCGCCGCCGAACCCTCGCGCCGGGAGATGGATATGTTATTATCCACGGGGGAACAGGTGACAATCGCCTTGATGAGTATGGCCCTAGAGGAAATCGGACAACCGGCCATCTCCCTAACCGGCGCTCAAGTGGGAATTGTCACGGAATCCGAACATAGTCGGGCCCGTATCTTAGAAATTAAAACCGATCGCCTTTCCCGTCATCTATCGGAGGGTAAAGTAGTTGTGGTCGCCGGTTTTCAAGGTGTTAGCGATAGTGATCAACTAGAGATTACCACCCTAGGGCGCGGTGGGTCCGATACCTCGGCCGTGGCCCTAGCAGCCGCCTTAAAAGCCGATTTTTGCGAAATTTACACCGATGTACCCGGTATTCTCACCACTGACCCCCGTTTAGTCCCCGAAGCGCGTCTTTTAGACCAAATTACCTGCGATGAGATGCTCGAATTAGCCAGTTTAGGGGCGAAAGTTCTCCACCCGCGAGCGGTGGAAATCGCTAAAAACTTCGGGGTTCCCTTGGTTGTCCGCTCCAGTTGGACAGAGGATCCGGGTACTTGGGTGACATCCCCAGCACCGAAACCGCGCACCCTGCAAGGATTGGAATTGACAAAAGCAGTGGATGCGGTGGAATTTGACGGCAATCAGGCGAAAATCTCCCTTTTACGGGTTCCGGATCGTCCCGGTATCGCTGCCCGTTTATTTGGGGAAATCGCCCATCAACAGGTGGACGTGGATTTAATTATTCAATCGATTCACGAGGGGGACAGCAACGATATCGCCTTTACGGTGATGGGAAATGCCTTGAAAAAAGCCCAATCCGTGGCCGAAGCGATCGCACCAGTTTTACGTTCCCATCCCACTAATACAGAGGAAGCGGAAGTGATCATCGAATCCGGGGCCGCTAAAATCGCCATTACCGGCGCCGGTATGATCGGCCGGCCGGGAATTGCTGCCCAAATATTTAGCACTTTGGCCGCAGCGGCAATTAATATCGAAATGATCTCCACTTCTGAAGTAAAAGTCAGTTGTGTCATCGATGAAGCGGACGGAGAAAAAGCAATTAAAGTCCTTTGTGATGCTTTTCAAGTGGAGTATTCTGCTAAAGTTGCTCATTGCGAAATCCCTAAAAATTTAGTCCCAGTCAGGGGAGTGGCCCTAGATAATAATCAGGCACAAATGGCTATTCGTAACGTCCCCGATCGCCCCGGGATGGCGGCGAGAATTTTCTCGGTTTTAGCGGCAAAAAATGTCAGTGTTGATATGATTATTCAATCCCAACGCTGTCGCATTGTCGATGGTATTCCCCGACGGGATATCGCTTTTACTTTACCCCAAGCTGATGCTAATTTAGCCCAAAAAATCCTTTTAGAACTATCGGAAAGTTTGGGTTTACAGGAAGTGGTGGTTAATAATGATGTGGCCAAAGTGAGCATTGTTGGTTCAGGAATGGAAGGACAACCGGGGGTAGCAGCACGCTTTTTTGAAGCTTTAGCAAAGGAGAAAATTAATATTTTGATGATTGCTACTTCTGATATAAAAATCAGTTGTGTGGTGAATCAGGAAGATGGAGTCAGGGCCCTACAAGTGGTTCACGCCGCTTTTGGATTGGCCGGACAGGGTAAAATTGAAGTACCCGCCTAAATGAAATTACAAGTTCTATGATGGGGGTAAGAGTTGTTTAATTGTTGGCAACTTAACCCCCAAAAACCCGATAAATAAGTTAACCCTCATCACCCCGATTTTATCTATGGAACCGATAACAGTGGCGACAATTGTTGCTTTGGTATTTCAGACTACTGTAGAAAAATTTACCGAAGCTGCTCTAGAAAAAATTAATACTTTGCGGCAAATCATCTGGAATAAACTTAAAGCTAATCCTAATGCTGAAAAAGCTTTACAAGCTGCTGAAAAAGGGTCAAAAACTGATCTAGAAAAAGTAGCAGATTATTTAAAGGTTGCCATGAATGATGAAGCAGATTTCGCCGAAAAAGTCAAGGGTTTAGCAACAGAAATTCAATCCTTGAAAATTCAGGATAATAGTAGTATGAATCAGGCTAATTATGGAGGGACAAATTTCCAGAATAAGGTTGAGGGTGGTGAAGTTTATCAAGCAGCAACTATAAACATCAATAAAACCTGACTGCAGCCGCCTGTTAAGGAACAGGTTAAACAACATCCTCACAATTTATCTAATAGTAATATCCCTAAATTTGTTGGTAGGGATCAGGAATTAATTGACTTAAAAACTCAATTACAACAATCCCAAAAGCTTGCTATATCTACCTTAACGGGAATGGGAGGCATAGGTAAAACCGAACTAGCCAGACAGTTTGGCTGGCAACAATGGCGGGAAAAAGCCTATCCGGGGGGTATATGTTGGTTAAATGTGGCAGAAAGTGACGGCGGTTTTATCGGTACTTCTATTTTAGATTTTGCGCGGGTACATCTCAAATTAACTTTACCGGATGAGGGAGAATTAGACGTAAAAATTCGTTATTGTTGGCAAAACTGGTTAGCGGGAAATGTCCTAATTATTTTTGATGATGTGCGGGATTATCAGCAAATTAGGGATTATTTACCACCGCAAGAAGACAAACGCTTTCAGGTTTTAATTACCACTCGCAAGGAATATTTATCAGCGACAATTGAGACTTTTCGGGTAGAAGTATTAAAAGAAAAAGATGCACTTGATTTATTGCGTTCCTACCTTAAAGATAACAGAATTGACACACAAATCGAGGCAGCTAAATTATTATGTCAGGATTTAGGTTATTTACCCTTGGCGTTAGAATTGGTGGCAAGGTTGCTGGTACGACGACAGGATTGGAAAATCAGCAAAATACGGCATAAATTAGCCGAAAACGGCTTAGATGAGCCAAGTTTAGACAAAAATCCCAAGTTTCATGGGGAAATGACTGCGGAAAGAGGGTTAAAAGCTGCCTTTAATCTCAGTTGGGAGGAGTTGCATAGCGAACCAGAAGCGCAAATTTTGGCACTTTACCTCAGTTTATTCGCTCTTGCGCCCTTTCCCAAAGGGATGATTCTGGATTTATTTCCCGATGAGGATGGGGATACAGTGGAGGAATGGTTAACCGATAGTTTAGTTCACCTGAGTTTAGTTCAGGATAATCGTGATGGTTGGTATGAAATTCATCCCCTGTTGCGTCGCTACTTTCGGGATAAGTTAGAAGCATCACCCCACGCAGAACCAGCAAAACGCCGTTATTGTGAGATTATGTCCAAAAAATCGGCAGAAATGCCACAGAATCTCACTGTAGAAATCGTTGAAGAATTTAAACCTTTCCTTCTCCATCTACAAACATCTGTCGGGGAATATCCCCAATATATCGCTGATGAGGATTTATTTTGGTCCTATACGGGTTTAGCTCGTTATTATAATGGACAAGGATTGTATGCTATTGCTGAACCCTACTATCAAGCTTGTTTAACCGCAACTCGAACCCACTTAGGAGACAATCATCCCGATGTGGCAACTTCCCTCAACAATTTAGCAGCATTGTACGATTCCCAAGGCAGGTACACAGAAGCAGAACCTCTCTATCTAGAAGCATTAGATTTGAGAAAACGACTCTTAGGAGACAATCATCCCGATGTGGCAACTTCCCTCAACAATTTAGCAGCATTGTACGATTCCCAAGGCAGGTACACAGAAGCAGAACCTCTCTATCTAGAAGCATTAGATTTGAGAAAACGACTCTTAGGAGACAATCATCCCGATGTGGCAACTTCCCTCAACAATTTAGCAGCATTGTACGATTCCCAAGGCAGGTACACAGAAGCAGAACCTCTCTATCTAGAAGCATTAGATTTGAGAAAACGACTCTTAGGAGACAATCATCCCGATGTGGCACAATCCCTCAACAATTTAGCATACTTGTACAATTCCCAAGGTAGGTACACAGAAGCGGAACCTCTCTATCTAGAAGCATTAGATTTGTATAAACGACTCTTAGGAGACAATCATCCCCATGTGGCAGCTTCCCTCAACAATTTAGCATACTTGTACAAATCCCAAGGCAGGTACACAGAAGCGGAACCTCTCTATCTAGAAGCTTTAGATTTGCTTAAACGACTCTTAGGAGACAATCATCCCGATGTGGCAACTTCCCTCAGCAGTTTAGCATACTTGTACAATTCCCAAGGCAGGTACACAGAAGCAGAACCTCTCTTTCTAGAAGCATTAGATTTGTGTAAACGACTCTTAGGAGACAATCATCCCCATGTGGCAGCTTCCCTCAACAATTTAGCAAACTTGTACTATTCCCAAGGCAGGTACACAGAAGCAGAACCTCTCTTTCTAGAAGCATTAGATTTGTGTAAACGACTCTTAGGAGACAATCATCCCCATGTGGCAGCTTCCCTCAACAATTTAGCAAACTTGTACTATTCCCAAGGCAGGTACACAGAAGCAGAACCTCTCTTTCTAGAAGCATTAGATTTGTGTAAACGACTCTTAGGAGACAATCATCCCTCTGTGGCAACTTCCCTCAACAATTTAGCAAACTTGTACTATTCCCAAGGCAGGTACACAGAAGCAGAACCTCTCTTTCTAGAAGCATTAGATTTGTGTAAACGACTCTTAGGAGACAATCATCCCTCTGTGGCAACTTCCCTCAACAATTTAGCAAACTTGTACTATTCCCAAGGCAGGTACACAGAAGCAGAACCTCTCTTTCTAGAAGCATTAGATTTGTGTAAACGACTCTTAGGAGACAATCATCCCTCTGTGGCAACTTCCCTCAACAATTTAGCAGCATTGTACGATTCCCAAGGCAGATACACAGAAGCGGAACCTCTCTATCTAGAAGCGATTAATATTGCTACCCAAGCATTAGGGGAGAATCATCCTAATACTGTTACAATTCGGGAAAACTTACAAATAATGCGACAACAGCAACATCCATCGCCTTAACTGTGATTTATGGGATTATGGGATAGACTATAATTGATCATTGATAAAGACTTGCCAAATACAACACAATCATAGTATTCACTCAATCATTCAAATCACAGCTTAGACTTATTATAGGAATCTTCCAGGTTCTGTGCGATAAGCTTAACCTACAACATAATCGATCTTTGTGTCCTTTGTGCCTTTGTGGTTCCTTCCATTCCCTCGCCAGCAGGACTGTATCTTAGAATACATTTTACCCACCAAATCCAAGAGAGCCTTGAATGAACCAATCATAGTTAAGAGCGTTGGAAAATAGGGTCTGTAGGCGCACGGATTTTCCATTATGAATATAATATCATGTCAAGTCGCCTTTGTCAAGAGAAAATTTAACAACATCCAGACAAACGTTATTGTAGGGGTAATTCATGAATTACCCCTACACCTATTACCTAGTCCAGTAACCCACCACCATCGACTATGATTGAATTAATCACTGCTCACTGCTCACTGATAACTGATAACTGATAACTGATAACTGATAAAGCTATGACACTCAAAGAACAACTTATTAAAGAAATTGAAACAACTCCCATTTCTCTGCTGCCGGAAATCCTGCATTTTGTCCAATCTATAAAAACAAAACATCCAGACGTTGACTTTATGGAATTTGCTGGTATGGCAGCAGATATAGAAAATACTATGCAAGAGATTGTCGAAGAAGCAGAAGCTAATCGTCAACTTGATTTAAAACGGATAAATGACTTATGAAACAAGCATTACTTGATACCAATATCCTCTCTTATTTTTTACGAGGCAATCCCGCAGTAATTGAACAATTCCGCATCTATCGACAACACTATACTTATATATCGTTTTCAATCTTTACCTATTACGAGATTAAAAGTGGTTTATTGTATAAAGATGCACGAAATCAACAACAACAATTTGAACGTCTTGTAGAAGTCAGTGAAGTAATTGGTTATGATCGTGAAATTAGTGATATAGCTACTCAAATATACGTTAATCTTAGAATAAAAGGACAACTCATTACCCCGATTGATTTGTTTATTGCTGCGACTGCTATTTATTGCGATTATACTCTGATTACAGCTAACATTAAGCACTTTCAAAATATTCCCAATCTTAGTTATGAAAATTGGTATCTCTCAATAATTTAGGACTATTGTATCATTCCCAAGACAGCTACACAGAAGCGGAACCTCTCCATCTAGAAGCGATTAATATTTTCAGAGAAGGATTAGGGGAAAATCATCCCCATACCCAAACGATTATGGAGAATATAAAACTATGTTGTCGCAACTCTGGCAATCAGAATTAAGATAGAGTTTGAATGCTTTGGAAAATAGGGTTCGTAGGCGCACGGATTTTCCATTATGAATATAGTATCCTGTCAAGTCGCCTTTGTCAAGAGAAATTTTAACAACATCCAGAAAAACGTTATTGTAGGGGTAATTCATGAATTACCCCTACACCTATTACCTAGTCCAGTAACGCATCACCTATCATTGACTATGATTGAATTAATCACTGATGACTACAATGATGGATAATTATAGGAGGATGCTGTCTGGACTGTGATTAGGAGAGATTGTTAAATCCCTACAATAATTTTTATTATTTCATCATCAAAAAAAGGATTAATTATGATCAAAAAAATTAAAATCGCCGATGCTCAAACCGATTTACCAAGTCTGGTTAAATCGGTTACAGAAGATAACAAAATTTATGCCATTGAGAATCAGGAGGACTCTGTAATTTTGATTTCCCAAAAAAACTATGAAAGTTTACAAGAAACCATCGAATTACTCTCTATTCCCGATTTAAGAGAAAGCTTACAACTATCTCTACAGCAAATTAATGAAAATGAAACCTATTCTCTTGAGGAAGTCTTGGGAGACATTGATTAATGGTTTATGAAGTCAGATTTACCAAAGAAGCTAAAAAAGATGTTGATAAGCTAACCCTTAAACTTAAGAAAAAACTGAAGTCAATTATCCAAGATACCCTGAGTATTTCTCCCTATAGTGGCAAAAAATTAGTAGGAGATTTAACGGGTTTCTATTCAATTCGGTTAAGTTATCAAGATAGAATACTTTACACCATTAATGATGAACAGAAGTTAATCTATATTCATCGTGCTAAAACTCATTATGGCGAATAAACTAGACCTTGAAAATTCTTGAAAACTAGGGTTTGCAAGCGCACGGATTTTCCATTATATATATAGCATCATGTCAAGTCGCCTTTGTCAAGAGAAAATTTAACAACATCCAGAAAAACGGGGACATGAAGCTTAAATCAAGATGGGAATTACAGCAGACGAATAAATTCTTCTTGTGTCAGTTCAGCATCGCGTAAAATTTTTAGGAGTAATCCTTTCCCGACAGTTTTCCCCCGATGAACCGGTACGGTGACAACTCTTCCATCTTCATGTTTTAAGCGCAGATGACTTCCTTTTTGTCGGATAGATTGAAACCCTATTCTCGTTAAAGCTTTGATAACTTCATCACCGGTTAATATCGGTAATTTTGGCATCAGATAGACACCTTTTCAATTCCAACAAACTCCGACACATCTTCAGGATTGCCATCTTCCAAGCAAAGTTCAATCACTTCCCTGATATTCTTCATCAATTCATCAATCGTTTCCCCTTGACTGTAACAACCCCGAAGTTGAGGAACTTCCCCAACATAATATCCATCCTCATCTCGTTCAATGACAACATAAAACTCTCTTTGATGGTTCATGGTTCTCAATCCTTAAAAAAATTATCGCTATCTAAGCTTTTATTGGCGATTATTGAGACTTGAAAATAGGGTCTGTAGGCGCAAGGATTTTCCATTATGAATATAGTATCATGTCAAGTCGCCTTTGTCAAGAGAAAATTTGACAACATCCAGACAAACGTTATTGTAGGGGTAATTCATGAATTACCCCTACACCTATTACCTAGTCCAGTAACCCACCACCATCGACAGTGGTTGATGTAATCATCTGATGGACTATGACTAGGGAGCTAGTTAAGAGTAGATTAGAGATGAAGATTGATTGAATGAACCAATCATAGTTAAGACCGTTGGAAAAGAGGGTTCGTAGGCGCACGGATTTTCCATTGTGAATATAGTATCCTGTCAAGTCGCCTTTGTCAAGAGAAAATTTAACAACATCCAGAAAAACGTTATTGTAGGGGTAATTCATGAATTACCCCTACACCTATTACCTAGTGATAAGTAAAACCTAGGGTGCGTTAGTTGTAACCCACCACTTATTATTGACTTGATCGGCGATCACACCCTGTAAGGGTGAACATTCGGGGGATAACCCATCGCTGAAACCGTAGATTTCCTATCCGAATGTTGCGCCCCTACTTTTTCAGCATACCCTAATTAATCGGGCAATTTATACTGTTCCACAATCTTTTTAGCATATTCAGGAACATGAGCCGCTAATTTTTCAGGATAATTACGTTTAACATAAAGGTAATTACGGGTAAAGTGAGAATCGATGGAAAAGCGAGCATATTCTAAACCTTTAGGCCCGATTTTTTCAATTACTACTCCCATCATTTTTGCCGCCCACATCGGCAAGGTTACACCTTTATCATAGGCAGGAATGCTATTTTGTACCGCCTGTTTTCTATCACCACTAGACATAACATCTTGGGTGTCTAATTGATCTTTAACTAACTCTAACATTTCCTTGCCCGTATCATTACGAACCATAATCCATTGCCAGCCAAAAGGTGCGCCCATATAGCCCACAACTAAATCAGCAAGGGAGTTAACATAATCAAAACAAGTCATACAGGAAGGGGCAAAAACATCTTTTAATTTATTAGTTTTTAAGCCAAAAAAGGGAACCATTTCCATCGAGCCGTCTTCGTGTTTAAAGTGTACCCGAAAATCCTGCATAAATTCGTAGTGAACCACAGTTTCTGGGGAACGACTGGTAGTTTCTAGAAACTTTTGCAGTCCTGAGCGGGTGACATTATCGACGCAGGGAGTTCCTAAGACATATAATTTTTCCAAGCCTAATTTTTTTTCTACTGCTCTTAGGGCTTGAATTTGACAACCAACTCCGATAACTAATAACCGTTTCATGCCCGATTTTTCAATTTCTTCTAGGACTGATAAATTGGGAGAAAGAGTCGGTTTATTAACTTTAGCGGCGAGAATTTCTTCCGTGGTACGGGCAAGAATCGGCTGCGGTTGAAAGCGATCCTCGGCGGTATTCTGCACACAAACCACCCCTTCTACTAAACCACGATCGAGCATTTCACAGGCAATTGTGCTGACGATTCCTGTCCATTGCGCCCCAGGGATAGCTTGTTTTTTCTTGGCAGCCATCATCTCTTGATGAACACCAAAATAGAGATCATTTTCCTGATTTAAGTCGCGACTTTTGCCGTGTGATGCTGCTTCTAAATCGGCGATTTGTTGATTGAGAAAAGCACAAGCTTCTTTAACATAGTGAATATAATAAGTGTCACAAAGTCCGCACTCGCTGCACAATTCTTTGGCAGGACGACGACTATTTGACTTGAGGGCTTTGGCTTTTAGGTGTGGCGCAAGGGAGTTCATAATCTTAAAAGGCAACTAGGTCAAGGGTTTTTTTCTATTGATCGTTTACCTTACCGCATTAGATCGCTTTGTTACCAATCTTTTTAAAGAAATGTAACGATTACCCGGAATAGGATCAGAGCAAAGCTTCTAAGGTGGCGACGACGGAAGCCGCTAAAGTTTCTAAATCATAACCGCCTTCTAAGCCGAAAAGCAGCGGTTTATTGAGAGTTAAGAGGTATTTGGTTAAAATTCCATAATCCTGTGGGTGTAAACAAATTCCCGCCAGAGGATCCGCTTGATTGGCATCATATCCAGCACTAACAATCACTAAATCCGGTTGAAAATTTTTCAGAAAAGGTATGACTTGCCCCTCAAAATGTTCTTGATAATCTTTAATCGTACTTCCCGCCGATAAGGGAATATTCAAAACATTATTAAACTCCCCTTTTTCTCTCGCTTCTCCCGTGCCTGGATAAAAGGGGAATTGATGGAGGGAACAATAGGCAATCTGGGGATGATTTTCGACTATATCCTGGGTGCCATTGCCGTGATGTACGTCCCAATCAAGAATCGCTACTTTTTGCACTCTTTTGTTTTCCAAAGCATAATAGGCGGCAATAGCAGCATTAGAAAACAGACAGAAACCCATGCCATAATTAGAAGTGGCATGATGTCCGGGGGGACGGGCTAAAATAAAGGTAGGATCGCCAGTAGATAAGACTCGTTCGACTCCATCTAACCAGCCACTAACCGCTAGTAACGCCACATCGTAACTACGCGCAGAAACGGGAGTATCGGCATCCAATCTTCCTCCGCCCTGTTGACAAATTCGCCGCAATCTATCAACATAATCTTGATTATGAACTTGTTTAATCAAAGGAATTACTTCGTCACGAATTTCGAGCGGTGTCGGTAAATGCCATGTTAATTTTGACTGCCATTCTGTTTGTTTTAAAGCCTCGACAATTGCCGTTAAACGCGCCGCTTTTTCGGGATGGTAAATACCTGTATCGTGATCGAGAAATTCATCGGAATAGATAATCGATATCATAATCAAATTACTGCTTAAGTAGCTGGTTATAATTAAATTGAAGATAGATTTTAGGTTCGATCCCCCCTGCCCCCCTTATTAAGGGGGGTGCCGATAGGCGGGGGGATCTGACAGTTTTTAACACCTAACTGCTTAACTCGTTGATTTTTGAGCAACCCAATGGTTTTAATCTATCAGAAAAACAGGGGCTTGAGGAGCTATAGAGAAAAAACTTTACCGATCGGGCTACTTTTGCCTGATGATGCAATTATCTCTCCCTAAGGTGACAGGAAGCAAAAATGCTGACAAATTTTCGGAAATTTCAGCTAGAAGTTAATGGCATTACTATCAATGGTGTCAAAGGTGGGCGCGGTTTTCCGCTGCTTTTGCTCCATGGTTATCCCCAAACCCATCAAATGTGGCATAAAATCGCCCCCCGATTAGCGGCTAATTTTACGGTAATCGCCACGGATCTGCGCGGCTACGGGGATAGCGATAAACCCTTACCCCTAGAGGATTCTAGCAATTATTGCAAGCGGGTGATGGCCCTCGATCAGGTGTTGCTGATGGAAAAATTGGGTTATCAGGAGTTTTATCTGATCGGCCATGATCGAGGGGCGCGAGTTTCCCACCGCCTCGCCCTTGATTTTCCAGAAAAGGTCAAAAAACTCGTTTTACTCGATATAGCCCCGACGCTGGCGATGTACGAGGCGACTGATCAAACTTTTGCCACTGCCTACTATCATTGGTTTTTCTTGATTCAGCCTTCCCCTTTTCCCGAAACCCTGATCGCTGCTAATCCCGATTATTATCTGCACCATTGCTTGCAAAGTTGGGGGCGAGATTTTAGCGCTTTTACAGAGGAAGCTTTGGGGGAATATCGGCGTTGTTTTCGAGATTTAAGGACGATAACCGCCACCTGTGCCGATTATCGGGCCGCCGCTACCATCGATTTAGAGCATGATCGTCAGGATTTAGACCAGAAAATTTCCTCCCCCCTCTTGGTTCTTTGGGGAAAAAAAGGTTTCATCGCACGTCAATACGATGTGATCGCTCTTTGGCAGCAGCGAGCTAATCAAGTGACAGGACAGGCGATCGCCAGTGGTCATTTTTTACCGGAAGAAGCAGCGGAAGAGACGGGACAGGCGATCGAGGATTTTCTCGGCTAAGTAATACTAAATCCTGTTATTAAAAACTGATTATTTATTCTCCGTTTTGCATGAGTGCCTCTCCTGATATGTAGCCTATATTCAGCGGATTTAGTATCAAAAAAAAATCGGGCTAGAAATAGCTTCCAACCCCATAGGATCAATAACCTAATTAGTGATTAAATTCTCGACTTAGTAAGCGTCCTGTAGTTCATAGAATTCGGGAGAAACGTAATCTTTGCGTAGGGGCCAACCTACCCAATCTTCTGGCATTAAAATCCGTTTCAGGTGGGGATGTCCTTCATAAATAATGCCGAACATATCATAACTTTCTCGTTCTTGCCAGTCAGCGGCTTTCCAAATCCAGTAAACCGAAGCAACCCTGGGATTATCTCTAGGAAGAAAGACTTTTAAGCGCACTTCCACGGGACTATCGACATTATCGGTTACTTTGACCAGATGATAGAAACTAACTAATTCTTTCCCCGGTCCCAAATCGTAAGCGCCCTGACATTGGAGATAATTAAAGCCATAAGCGAATAAAGCAGTGGCCAGAGGAATTAAAAATTCTGCTTCTACTTTAATCAATTCCACACCACTATGGTCAGCTTCTAAAGCTTGATGATCAAAACCATTTTCGCTTAACCAAATCGAAGTGGGGCCAGCTTGCACAATAGCTGTGGTTTCTTCAGTCATTTAGATTTCTTCCTTTTGTTTCGTGGTCAAAAGAGCGGGAGGAACAGGCATACCAGTGGCTTCTAGTAACTCTTTCGGAGGTGCTTGACGGGTGGCCGATTGCAGATATTTACCCGTAAGAATCGGTTCCGTGGCCTGCATTTTATGGGTGGTGCTGTAATAACGATTGGTTTGTTGGAGGACAGTCCCGCGTTCTTGAATAGATTCGTTAGCGACTTTTTTCCGCAGTTTAATAATTGCATCGATAATCGCTTCCGGACGGGGGGGACAACCGGGTATATAGACATCCACGGGGATAAGTTTATCTACCCCTCTGACTGCGGTGGTGGAGTCACTACTGAACATTCCCCCCGTAATCGTACAGGCACCCATGGCGATAACGTATTTGGGTTCTGGCATTTCTTCGTACAGACGCACCAAAGCGGGGGCCATTTTCATGGTAACTGTACCGGCAGTGATGATTAAATCGGCTTGCCGGGGACTAGAACGGGGAACTAAACCAAAGCGATCGAAATCAAAACGGGAACCAATCAAGGCCGCGAACTCGATAAAACAGCAAGCTGTACCGTATAGCATCGGCCAAAGACTTGACAAACGCGCCCAGTTATATAGGTCATCAACGGTGGTAAGGATGACATTTTCCGATAAATCCTGGGTAACTTTAGTGCGTTCGATGGGATTGAGGATTTTTTCGCTTTGTTGTGCGATAATTTGCTTAAATTCGCTGGTAGGGTTGGGACTCATCGGGTTATCCTCTCATGAAAAGTCAAAAATAAGGAAAATTATGGCCGTTATGACCATTCTAAGGCTCCTTTCCGCCAAGCATAGACGAGAGCAACCACAAGGATAGCAATAAAGATCAGTGCTTCTACAAAAGCTAATAGGCCCAATTGATTGAAAGCTACTGCCCAAGGGTAGAGAAAGACGGTTTCCACGTCAAAAACCACGAAAACGAGGGCAAACATATAATAACGAATGTTAAACTGAATCCAAGCACCGCCGATCGGTTCCATCCCCGATTCATAAGTGGTGCGTCTTTCCGGACCGCCACCACCAGGTCGCAGGACTTTGGAGGCCGTTAGGGATAGGATTGGTACTAAACTGCAAGCGAGCAGAAATCCTAGAAAATACTCGTAACCTTTGAGGACAAACACTGGGTTTTTTTTCTCCTTATTCGCTATCGACAGGGGAAGTTGTCGGCATCTCTATGGCTACTTATTATAGAGGCTTTAGCAACCCCTCTCCTTCTCAAAAGCAGCATTGAAGATGTTTATCGATACCATTAGCTAATCATCGGGTTGAGCTTCGCTTCTGTCTCTGTTTTGCTCTTAACTCTGACGGGGTGACAAGGAAGCCTACAATCCCTATGAGAAGCGAAGTGTAGCCAAATATGGTAAAAAAGAGGTGGCTGGGATCAGCTGTTGACTATCTCAATGAGTGCCGGTGTTGTCAGTCCGAGCATTTGTACTAAAATTTTTCCTAGGCAGTGTAAATTATGAGAAATGCTGTCCAGCGGATTATAGTTTGTTTGTTAATGCACAGGCTCAAAGCAGCGATCGCTTAAGACAATATATCATTATGCAGTTACTAAAACTGACTCGCTAGAATTTTGCTAAATCTCTTAATAGCTTGTTTATGTCTTAAAATAAGACTGATTAGATTATAACGATTACAGTTTAAGTAAGTAGTTATTGCCTCTGATCCCCCCTGCCCCCCTTAATAAGGGGGGTGCCGATAGGCGGGGGGATCCCCCCTGCCCCCCTTGATAAGGGGGGTGATAGGCGGGGGGATCCCCCCTGCCCCCCTTGATAAGGGGGGTGTCTGACAGCTTTTAACCCCTACCTACTTAAATAGTGACGAGGACAATTTCCAATCCCCATTCGGATTAACTTTGTTAGCTATAGCATCCCTAAATGAAATGTGAAAAGGTATCGTATTTTTTAAGTTTAGGAAAATTAAATAATTGAAATTTAGCCAAAAACTCGAACAGTCGTTTAACCACAGGAAAACCTTTCGCCATCCCATAAAATCCGCTCAAAAGACTTGTTAACTGTAGCCAAATCGTTTCTACTAGATTTTCTTCGGTTTGGTGCGCTCTCAGTTTTCTGCTGACGTTCTTTGCGCTATTTAACCGAATAAACCCTTTTTAAGGCATTAGGGAAGGATAGGCTATGCCGACTTTTATTTTATGAGACTAGGCTATTGTATCAACTTTTAATTAAACAGCTAATCGGCTAAAGTGATAAGTAAATATTATTTTAAGTTTATTTAAGGCTGTCATTACTAATGGTAAGTTGAGCCTGGTGAATTTTCGCGTAGTATCAAAAAGGAAACTCATTCGACCTGTTCAGTGTAAACGGGGAGAGAAGGCATTTTGAGACTGAGGAACAACCTATGGCAAAGAAAATAAAGACAACCACTTATAAAGTCACCCTGAAAACACCCAAGGGCGATTATGAAATTGATGTTCCCGATAATGAATATATTCTCGATATAGCGGAAGAAAAAGGATTAGATTTACCTTCTTCTTGCCGTGCTGGTGCTTGTTCTGCTTGCGCTGGTCAAATCATATCCGGTAGCGTTGATCAATCCGAGCAATCCTTCTTAGATGACGATCAAATTGAAGCGGGTTATGTCCTCACCTGTGTGGCCTATCCTACTTCTGACTGTGTGATCGTCACCCACAAAGAAGAAGATTTGTACTAATTTAACTCAATATTCGGGGGTTAGATACTCCAACAATACAACAATAATAGAGCGGGAACTGCAAGGGCGACAGTTCTCGCTTTATTTGTATTTTTGCCTCTTGACTCGACAATGAGATAAAGCCCAAAAATTAATCCTGCAGCGGCAGGGTGTGGGGTGTAGGGTTAATGGGCGCTGATCACTAATTATCGGCCCACTTCTGCGAAAATCTCGGCTAAAATCTCTCCAGCACCAGCCTCGCGCACTTTATGGGCTAAATCTCGTCCTAAGACTTCCCCATGGCTAGGATCACCGCTAACCGAGTCCTTAATCAGGCGCTTACCGTCGAGACTGGCCACCATACCCGTTAAAGTTAGGATACCATCCTCGATCGCCGTATTCACTCCGATGGGAACCTGACAGCCCCCCTGCAACTCGCGTAAAAAAGCGCGTTCAGCATAGCATCTATCGCGACTAGGGGCGTGTTCCAACACTTTTAGGACTTGCAAAACCTCCGCATCTCCATCGCGGCATTCTATCCCTAAAGCCCCCTGTCCCACCGCATGGAGAGAAATTTCCGCCGGAATAACCTGATGAACTCGATCGCCTAATCCTAACCTTTCCAGTCCCGCTACTGCCAGAATAATCCCGTCGTATTCTCCCGCGTCCAGTTTTGCCAGACGGGTGTTAACATTGCCGCGCACATCTTTAAAAGTCAGATGGGGATAATGATAACGCAACTGGGCCAATCGCCGCAGGGAAGAAGTCCCCACCACCGCACCTGCCGGTAAACTGTCTAATTGATAGTCTTGGTTTTGGCTATTTACCACCAAAGCATCGGCCGGATTAACTCTTTCGGTGACGCAACCCAAGATTAAACCTTCGGGCAAATTAGTGGGCAGATCCTTGAGAGAATGGACAGCAAGATCGATCGATCTATCCAACATTCCCAGTTCTAATTCTTTGGTAAATAAACCCTTATCACCGATTTTCGCCAGGGCCACATCGAGAATTTTATCGCCTTGGGTACTCATCGTCTCCACCTCAAACTGTCGATGGGGGTGGTGTTTACTCAATTCTGCCTGTACCCAATAGGTTTGTACTAGGGCTAACTGACTTTTACGCGAACCGATACGCAGGGAACGAGGAGGACTAGAAACGGACATATCTGAACTAGGAATTTAACTAAACATCTATCTGACTGCTCGATCTAGACTATCCTGATCTCACCCCTGTTGAGTAATCACTTTCTCGGTTAGGCATAAATAGTTACATCTCTTAATATTTTTAGGCAAATAGGGTGAGGGTAATTACCCATTTCTCCTTTTCTGGAAGAGGGGTTGGGGGTGAGGGTAACTATCTGTTTTTTGGACTGCCAAAAAAGCCGAAAAGTCCTATGCCACAAGGTTTTTATATAGCATTTACATTTGAGACGTGGAAACCAATTTCTGAAAAAAATGCTATAATCTAAGTCAATGTTTTAATAACTTTAATTATGGACAAGGCTCAGAAAATCAAAAAAGATATCGAGGAACTAGATAAATGGATTAAAACGAATCCAGATTCAAGAGAATTAAAAAGAGCTATTGCCGTTAAACTATCTTT
>Ga0209985_10002148_pt1 | contig 18335 bp, 15 predicted proteins | sample NOAtaG_FD_187305 | JGI IMG/M metagenome (GOLD analysis project Ga0209985, IMG submission 187305) | Freshwater lake microbial communities from Lake Erie, under a cyanobacterial bloom - NOAA_Erie_Diel6S_1000h metaG (SPAdes) (version 2) | ecosystem: Environmental > Aquatic > Freshwater > Lake ...
TACTGCGATCGGTTCGGTTGGGAAAGAAGTTAATTTTGATTCTCAGAAGCATCAATTAATGGAAGGAAGTGATGAGATTAAAGAAGGAGATATTGCGATCGTGCGGTATGTTGGTTATATGCAGGGCGAAAAGTTGCTATATCGGGCGAGAGTTTCTATCGCAATTTAAATAATCGCGATAAAGGGCTGAAGGTAAGTTAGATAGAAAAAGGCGATCGCGTCTCTATTATCGAGTTAGGCTATAATTGACAACAAATTTCCTGTTCTAAAATTTATTATGTCTCCATCACAAGTTGAAGAACGTCTATCAAAACTTGAAGCTGAGGTTACGCAATTAAAACTATCTTTGGTGAATAGTGCAAATACTGTTAAGCCTTGGTGGGAGAATATCGTGGGTACATTCGCTGACGATCCTAGTTTTGAAGAGGCGATCGCAATCGGCAGAGAATACCGTCAATCTTATAAAGATTTATTTGAACCATCTGAGGTCGAATAATGTATCTTTTGGACACTGATCATCTGAGTATTCTTGAGCGTGGTGGGGAAATTGCTCAAAGGATTATAAGTAGACTTGCCATACTTTCGCTAGAAGATATTAATGTTACGGTGATTACTTACGAGGAGCAAACTCGTGGTTGGTTAGGATATATCGCTAAGGCGCGTAACTTAGATGAACAAATCATTGCCTATCGTAAGCTGGAAAAACATATTGCGACTTTTGCAAAGCTTAAGGTGATTGGATTTGATGGTGAATCAGCAGCTATTTTTAAGCGAATTCGCGCTGAATATCCGAGATTGGGAACGATGGATCTAAAGATTGCGGCGATCGCTATTTCTAAAGGGGCAACTCTATTAACGCGCAATCTGTCTGATTTTGAAAATATTGCTAATTTACAAGTGGAAGATTGGACAAGTTAGGCGATCGCCTTTTATCATCATCAAGCGCGATCGCTAACAGAGCCTTGTAGATAAAAATAATCTGCTGAAATCACAAGTTGAGTAAGGAAGAAATAGGAGATCGTACAAATAATCTTTGCAAATGGCGATCACTCTTTTAAAAGGGAGACCACACTAAGTAAAAGACTATACAAAAAATGATATTATGCTGCCAATAATGAGTTAACTGTTGCTTTAGGCTGATTTTAACTATATTATTACCTAATTAAAATTACAAACCTAATAACAAAACAATGGAAGCTAAAGAATCAAAAATCATTGATATCCTGACAGAGAATAAGAAATATATTGTTCCTTCTTATCAAAGACCATATAGCTGGGACAAGAGTAATACAGAGCAATTGATTGAAGATATATATAATAGCTTTTGCCAAGAAAACGTAGAGTATTTTATTGGAACTTTGATTTGCATACACAAAGGTGAATCTACTTATGAGATCGTTGATGGGCAACAAAGATTGACGACACTTAGTCTTATTTTTGCTAAGATGAAAGACTTGATTAGCGATAATAAAAGAGCAAAAGAAAATCTTCAAAAAAGAGTTTTGCCAATCGATGATTTTTCCGATAAACCACAAGAACCTAGATTGAAAGTTAGAAGTAAAGAATATGATCTCTACTATAACTATATCTTACAAGGGAACTCCAGTTTTATTCCCGATTCACCAACTTTCACACAAAAACTTTATATAGAAAATTTTAAAATAATTGAGGAATATCTATTATCAAAGTCTGATGATGAAGCAGTTCTCTGTAATTTAGCAAAATACATATTAGAGCGTGTCTACGTTGTTTTTGTTCAGACGGATAATTTTACTTCTTCATTCAGATTGTTTAACGTTCTAAATACGAGGGGTATGGCTTTAGCGGCATCTGATCTGATTAAAAATAGTCTTTTTGAAATGGCAGAAGAGGCTGGTGAGGGACAAGATAAGGTGGAAGAATACTGGGATAGAATTGAAGACACAATTGGCGTTGAATACATGGATAAGTTTTTAATGCAAAATAGACTGTCTCAGAAAAAAGATAAAGATAGAGCAGTCAAAAGTTTAGTAGATGAATATACGGATTTGCTTAAAAATTTATACGCAAATAAAGCAATAAAGTTTACTATCGATCTTCAAAAGGCTGCTCGGAATTATCAGAGGATCAAAGATTTGGAATTTGAGGATATTTTATTATTTAAAGTTTTCAGTTCCTTGTCTCGACTTTCAGACGAATGGGTTCCTCCAATTTTGGCATTTGTAAACCGAATGGATAGAGATTCAAGTATTACTAAGAAACAATTCAAAGAATTTGTTCAGATTTTTGAAAAGTGCTACATGCATGGATGGTTTAAGAAGCAAGTAAGAAGTAAACGAGAAATAGTTTGCTTCTCAGCTTTAGTCGCTATTAATTCTGGAAAGAAATTCCAAGAAATAATTGATATTATTAAAAGTCATGCTGATAACTCAGGCTTTGTCTCTTCACTAAATGATGACATCTATGAACCATCACCTAACAGAATTAATTTTTTGAAATCGATACTTCTGAGAATAGATCAAGAAATGCAAGATGACAGTGTTTCTAAAACTTATCATGGGCGAATTACTATCGAACACGTCTTACCCCAGCGCAGTCTTAATGAGTATTGGCGTGCGAGATTCACAGATAAAGACCATGCTGAATGGCTACATAAGTTAGGTAATCTAGCATTGATCAGTGGGGCTAAAAATTCCGAAGCTCAAAATAGTGCGTTTGATAAAAAGAAAGAAGTTTACGGGAAAAACAATAAAAAAGTCTCTTTTGACGTAACGAAAGATCTCTGTGATTATCCAGAGTGGAATGTTTCTACAGTTAAAGAAAGGCATCAATCTTTGGTAAATATAGTTAAAAATATTTGGATGGTATAAGTTCAAAACTAATTGAATTGAGTAAAAATATGTCTGAAACAGTTACTTTACAAATACCAGAAGCATTGTACCAACGCCTAGCGATCGCATCAGGAGCAACTCAGCAATCGCTAGAAGACGTAATTTTACAAGCCTTACAAATCGGTAGCCCACCAACATGGAAAGACGTACCCGAAGAATTTCAAACCGACCTTGCCAGCTTAGATCGACTTGATGACGATTCATTATGGCAAATTGCCAGTAGCCAAAAAACTCAATTAGAAATGGAACGCTATGACACCCTATTGTCCAAACAACAAAATACAGTACTTACTGATTCCGAAAGACTGGAATTAGATAACTTGCGTAAAGATAGCGATCGCTTTATGTTACGCAAATCCCAAGCCGCCGCAATCCTAAAATGGCGCAGACATAACGTTTCCAGACTAGCAGGGTAGATTTTGTGTCAGGCTACATTTCTCAAAATCTGCGATCGCAAATAGAATCAATTGACCGTAAGCGTTGCTGCTATTGCCTTACGACTGAAGCAAATAGCTGTATGCCCATGACAATCGATCATATTCAACCAGTTTCAAAAGGAGGGCTAAATACCATTAAAAACCTATGCCTTGCCTGTCAAACTTGCAACGAATATATAGTTTTAGGATGTGTTAGCGATCGCGTAACGCATCATTTGAGTTTATTGAGTGCGTTACGCTGACGCTAACACACCCTACGAGAGCTAAAAAATAATTCCATTAGAGGTTCCAATGAACAAAAAAAGAGTCATTACTTTCCTGTCTCTGATCGTTGTCACGCTTTGCGCGATCACAGGATGTAGCTTCTTATCACCAACGATTGAACAGGGAAATACACCTGCAAATTTACCAAATCTTAAACAAGAGAATGTTCAATTAACAGTTTCAGCAGCAGCAAGTCTCAAGGAAGCATTGAGAGAAATTACTCCTTTATATAGCAAATCAAAATCCAATGTCGCTATTCGCAATAACTTTGGAAGTTCAGGCGATTTGCAACAACAAATCATTAATGGCGCTCCCGTTGATGTCTTTATTTCCGCTGCCGCCAAGCAAATGGATGATTTGCAAAAAAAGGACTTAATCGTTGCTGATACTCGCCGCGATTTATTGAGTAATCGTTTAGTATTAATCGTTCCTGCGGACAAAAGCGATGCTAAAGAATTAAAAGATTTAACCAATGCTAGTATCGAACGCATTGCGATCGGGGCTCCTCGCAGTGTTCCCGTAGGTCAATATGCCGAGCAAGCTCTTAAGAAATTAGAACTATTGCAAGATCTACAATCAAAATTTGTCTTGGGAAATAACGTGCGCCAAGTGCTGCAATTTGTAGAATCAGGCAATGCTCAAGCAGGAATTGTCTACGTAACTGATGCAAAAACTTCCACTAAGGTTAAAGTAGTTCAAGTCATTGATGCTAAAATTCATAAACCGATTGTCTATCCGATCGCTGTTTTACAAAAAAGCTCTAACCAACCGAGCGCCAAATCCTATCTAGAATTTCTATCCAGCGAACCAGCCAAGACTATTTTTGAGAAATATGGATTCAGTACCCTTTGATTTCTCTCCATTTTGGATATCTCTAAAGGTGGCAACTACTGCCGTCTTTTTTACATTCTTTTTAGGAATTACGGCAGCATACAGTCTCCTTGAATATCGTGGCAAATGGAAAGCAGTTCTTGATAGCATTTTCCTTGCACCATTGGTATTACCGCCCACTGTCGTTGGCTTTCTGTTACTACAATTATTCGGACAATATGGCTGGCTAGGCAAATTTCTGCAACTCTTCCGTTTCAATATTATTTTCACTTGGTATGCAGGAGTAATCGCGGCAGTCGTCGTCACTTTCCCACTAATGTATAAAACTGCTCAAGGAGCCTTCGAGCAAGTAGATGGAAATTTACTCCGAGCCGCGAAAAGCCTTGGTGCTTCTGAATTGCGAGTCTTCTGGCAAATAGCCTTGCCTCTTGCCTTTCCTGGTGTTTTAGCAGGCGCGATGCTTGCCTTTGCTAGAGGTTTAGGCGAATTTGGTGCAACCCTGATGCTAGCGGGGAATATCCCTAAGCAAACCACTACTATTCCTCTTGCCATTTATGCTGCCGTAGAAGCTGGTGCAAATCAAGAAGCTTGGCTGTGGACAGCGATTATTTTATCAATGTCTTTTTCAGCGATCGCCTTATCACATTTATGGGCAAGTCAGAGAGAAAGGAAAAAGGATAAAGGAAAAAGGATAAAGGAAAAAATTTCATCAAATTACGAATTACGAATTACGAATTATCAAGAGGGTTTGGTAGTCGATATTGAGAAGCAATTGTCTGAGTTTGATTTGCAAATTGCTTTGCACTGTGTTGACAAATCTATTGGTATTTTAGGTGCATCGGGTACGGGGAAAAGTATGCTGCTCAAGTGTATTGCGGGAATGGAAACTCCATCAAGTGGGCGGATTGCAATCAATGGTAAGGTTTTATTTGATAGTGAGCATAAAATCAATTTACCTAGTCGCGATCGCCATATTGGTTTCCTATTTCAAAATTACGCACTCTTTCCGCATCTGACTGTCGCGCAAAATATTGCTTTTGGCTTGTCTAAAGGATTAACTGCCTTACAAATTAAGCAAAAAGTCTTTGAGCAACTACATAGTATCGAGCTAAAGGGATTTGGCGATCGCTATCCGCATCAACTCTCAGGGGGGCAGCAGCAAAGGGTTGCCCTCGCTAGAGCTCTCGTCAGTCACCCCGATATTCTCCTGCTCGACGAACCATTTTCGGCGTTGGATACCCATCTTCGTAGTCAAATGGAACGGGAGCTAATTTCTACACTTAGCTACTATAAAGGGATAACGCTATTTGTGACTCATAACATTGAAGAAGCATATCGCATTTGTGAAAAGCTGTTGATTTTGGATCATGGTCAAGTAATGAGATATGGTCAAAAGTCAGACGTTCTCACTAATCCAAATAATATTGAGACAGCTAGGCTTACGGGTTGTAAAAACTTTTCACGGATGGAAGCGATCGCACCTAATATCATTAACGCTCTAGACTGGCAATGTAAACTCCAGATTAACCATCTCCATCTCAAATCACCAACTCATATAGGAATTCGCGCTCACCATATCGTATTTTTAGACGAGTCAGTTAAAATTTCTTTGCCAAATACGATTTCCTGCTGGTTAGTTCGCACTACAGAGACTCCTCATCGTATGACCTTATACATCAAGTTAAATGCTCCACCTGAACATGATTGGGACTACCATCTACAAGCAGAAGTGTTTAAAGAAAAGTGGTTTGTTCTTAAGCAATATTCTCAACCATGGCAAGTTTATCTCGAGCCCGAACAACTATTTTTGGTCTGAAAATTCATATATAGCAATGTAAGGTTTGCTTAGGACATAAAACCCAAGTAAGTGAATGCGGCACTTCGTGCCGCATTCACTTACTTGGGTTTTGATTTGTCCTAGCTATCTCTTACATTGCTATATCTTTGCGATCGCGTATAAGGAAACCCCGAATGGGATCTTGCTATGATTCGTCAAACTTTGGAGCCTCAGATTCAACTGAAGGTTATTTTTACAAAGCCTGATGTTAATCCTGCTGACCAAGCAAAAGCTGCGATCGCGGCAATTCAGGAGCGTAAATCGACATTCCCAAACACTGATTTCATTATCGCGTCTGGTGGTGATGGCACAATTTCCGCAGTCGCAAATGCGTTGATTGGCACAGATATTCCTCTTGGGATTATTCCCAGAGGCACTGCCAATGCCTTCTCTGTAGCATTAGGTATTCCAACAGGACTTAAGCCAGCTTGTGAGAACATCCTCACGGGTAATACTTGCATTGTCGATGCAGCTCGCTGTAATGATTCCCCGATGATTGTGCTTGCTGGTATTGGGTTTGAAGCTGAAACCGTTCAACGTGCTGATCGAGACATGAAGAATCTTTTGGGAGCTTTTGCTTATCTGATCGCAGGGGCTCAGCAGCTATTAGAACAGAAACTCTTTGCTGTCGAAGTTGAGATTGATGGCTCAGTTACTCAATTTCATTGTGGGGCGATGACTATCGCCAATGCAGCACCTCCGACTTCAGTTCTGGCTCAAGGATTTGGGGAGGTAATTCCCAACGATGGTTCACTTGATGTGACGATCGCCATTTCCAGAAATGAGAGTCTCAACCTTTCCGATCGCCTATTAGCGATCGATGTAATCGGCAAGCTGTTTACTTCTGCATTAGTCAAAACTCCCATTGAGAACGAAGTCTTAGTCTGTTTTAGAACGAATAAAATCAAAGTTACGGCAACTCCACCCCAAAAAGTAGTAGTGGATGGCGAGATCATTGGCACAACTCCAGTAGAAATAGTATGCATCCCAGACGGATTGACACTTTTTGCTCCATTAGTTAACAACCTGATTCCAGTAAGAAAAGTAGTTGAATTAAGTAGCTAGGCAAAAGATTTGTAAGCACTTACGAAAATTAACTTGCTAGGGCGTTAAGGAAATGCCAAAATATTTAAATTAGTACTAACTGAAATGACTATGCTCGGTAAAACCCTAACTGGGCGCTATAAAATCGTCAAGCAACTTGGCGGCGGCGGCTTTAGCCACACCTTTATTGCCGAAGATGGATATCTGCCCGATCGCCCTACCTGTGTGATCAAGCAGCTTAAGCCTGCGTCATCGCAAGCAGAAATTTTAAAAGTCTCCCGTGAACTATTCGATAACGAAGCAAAGGTACTTTATCGTTTAGGACGACATGAATGCATTCCTAGCTTGTTAGCACACTTTGAAGAAGACGAAGAATTTTTTCTGGCACAGGAATTGATTGAAGGTGATGTACTAACTCAAGAAATTAAGCGTGGTGAATGTCTGGGAGAGCAATACACGATTGATTTTCTCACCGATATTTTGCACACCCTCGATTTTGTGCATCGCCAACAGGTCATTCACCGCGATATTAAGCCGAGTAATTTGATCCGTCGTGCTAGTGACAAAAAAATTGTCTTGATTGATTTTGGAGCAGTCAAAGAAGTTAGCACTCAGCCAATTAGTCAGTTAGGACATACTTCAAGTTTAGTAATTGGCTCACCTGGATATATGCCCAACGAGCAATATAGCGGCAAGACCATGTTTGCTAGTGATATCTATGCGATCGGGGTGATTTCCATCCAAGCAATGACTGGACTATTGCCAAACCAGATTCCCGAAGATCAAATTACTAGTGAGTTTTGCTGGCGTGATCGCGCTAAAGTCACACCAACATTGGCAGATGTGATTGATAAAATGGTGCGCTTTGATTTTCGACAACGATATCAATCAGCTAATGAAGTATTGGAAGCGTTGCAACCTCTACTAATCCAATCTCAAGCTCAGACTGTTTTTAGCAAATTTAAACCGCTAGATCTGAGCGAGTTAAAACCGATTGCGAGTAACGAATCTACTAAGAGTCCTCAGGCAAAGCTTATTGATGAAGTCTCAGATGATCTTGAGATGAGTGAAGACCCTGTTCGGGCGAAGAAATTGGTATGCCTAGTATGTACTGGCATCTTAGAAAACGATATCAACCGTTTAAACAACTTCAGCTTTGTGGAATTACTGGAAGATTTATATCAACAATATCCAACTGTTGAAGCATTGAAGGAGAACTTAGTAAAGTCCGTCAAAACTATCTCTGTTCAAAAACAGCGCCAATATTTATTTAATTGTTGCCAAAATAGTTTTTAATGCAACTTCTAAATTCTATCAACAATCACCAGTATCAGTAATTTCTGAATCAATAAGTTCTGCTCAATGTAATCCAAATTCTCAAAAAATTAGTCAACCACTTGCCTATTCAGTAGATCGTCTAGTCATTAATGCAGGTTCGGCGCAGCTAATTGCTCCTCTCAATACTTCTCAAAATAGCTTAATCGAAGAGCCTCTAAACGAATCGTTGGTTGCAGAATTACCATCAGAGACTCAGTCTGGTTTTTCGGAAGATGAATTGTCACTTCTCGATCCCTATTTAGACGACAATGCCGATATTTATGCATGGGTCGCGCATAACATTAATATCGATGCTCAACAAATGCGCCTAAAAAAGCTGTTGTTTTATACCTATCAAGATGTTTGGCAAAGCGATCTGCGTCAATTAAATAGCATTGACTGGGCAAGTCTCTTAAGAGAACTAGTCTCATTTATGCCTACTTTTCTCCAATTGCAAGCTTTACTGCAAGAAGCCGTTCAAAGAGTATCAAAACCTGCGGAATATATCGTGATTGGTAATCTGCTACTGACTAAATTAGAACCACTTTATCCCGATCGCAATGATGCAAATAATCTTGAAACGATCGCGCCACCGATTTCGCCAGTTAATCAATACAGCTCTCCCTTAAACAATCAAAGTCACAATAAAATTCCATTTGATCCACGCATTGCCTTAGACTTATTTGACTTGCGATTAGAACTAATACGATTCACGAGTTCTATGCGTGCAAAAATCCTATTGTTTTCGGTACTTTACTATCCCTTTGATCCCGATCGCGATAATTGGCATGACTTGGGATCGCATCGTCTAGATGGATTGCTACGGCAATTATTTTATGCTTATCCTTCCTTTGAGAAAGCAGAAAAATCGGTCTGGCAAATAGCGCGATCGCTAAGTGAACCAAGTGCCTACGATCAGGCTGCTAGTTATATTCTCCAAGTGGTCAAGACTCTATACGATCAGCTTGAAGCTAAATTAATGCTACATCCTGCGGAAGGGAAGCAAGCCCCATCAGAAGATACTGACTTCACACAACCAAGTGCGCTCTCTCATAGCAATGATGATGATACTTGTCAGTTTGCATGACATTGGGATAATGTGCGATCGCCTTTCACACTCAAAATTTGTGAGTTAAGTAATTGCGGTTGCTAAATGTTTGCAAACCTAATATTCGTCTTTGATATAGCAATGTAAGTTTTGCTTAGGACATAAAACCCAAAAGATGAGTGGCGGCGCGAAGCGCCGCCACTCATCTTTTGGGTTTTGATTTGTCTTAGCTATCTCTTACGTTGCTATATAGGTAATAATTGGCAGTCAGATGTAGCTAAGCCTAGCTCATTAGGTATTAATTCTATTTACTTTAATGACGCAAATCCTAATCGCTATGAATTAATACTCCCAAAATATGCCGATACTACGAATGGAATTACTTCTCTTTGGGCAGGTATATCTCGCTATACGCGCCTAACTAGAAAGACAAAAACACCAAAAGAATCAATTGTTCGAGATATTGCCGCTTCCGTTGCTGCACCGATCTTAACCGCCTATACAATTTGGATTTTGCAACAAGCAAAGGTAAAACAACTCGCCCGCATTTACTTCTTAGCAAGGGATGGGGAAATGTTGCTGAAAATCGCCAAGGAGCTTGCTCCGAAGATTTATCCAGAAGTAGAACTGCGTTATCTCTATGTCAGTCGTCAAGCGTTGAGAATGCCTGGGCTAACGAAAATCAACAAGGCTTTTTGGGAATGGATGTTTGATGATACGACTTTTTTTACAATTGATAGTCTACTAGCCCGAATGTGTCTCGATCGCCAATCTGCCAAGCCAATTTTTGAGTCGTTAGGTTATCCCGAAGCATTTTGGCATAAGGATTTAATGGCAAAAGAAAGAACTTCGCTGCGAACTAAGTTAGAGCAGCATCAACCTTTACAGACATTAGTTCTCCAAGTTGCCGAGCAAAAACGCGAAGTCTTAAAAGCTTATTTACAGCAGGAGAAAATGCTTGATGGACAGGCATTTGGCTTGGTTGATGTCGGCTGGCGCGGCAGTTTGCAACTTTCTATAGAAAATGCTTTTGAGATATTTGGTACTAGGATGCCCGTCGGGTTCTATTTTGCCTTGGATAAACCCACTGGTGGGCTTAAGCATAAAGGAGAAGCCCTTGCCTTTTTCTTTAATTTAAACAACTCTGTAGGACTTCGCAATGATATCGACTATCGTTATGTGCCTGCGATGGAAGTCTTTTGTGCAGGCTGTGAAGGCACAACCCTTGAGTATACTTTGCAAGTTGATGGTTCTGTAGTTCCATTGCTCAAGCATAAAAATAATGAACCCGCTCTGGGCTGGGGGCTAAAATCTTTTCAGCAATCTGTAGTAGCTTTTGTGCGTCTTCTGGTGGAGCGATCGCCTGCTGATTTTTCTTTCGATACTTCTCCAAAATTATTGCGTGAAGCCTTAGATGAAATGTTTCTTGCATTTAATAACTCACCAACGCAACAGGAGGCAGAGGCATTCATGGATTGTCCATTTTTTGATGATCCCAATGAGCTTTATCATTTTTATTGGGCAATGCCTTTACGCTTAGGTGATGTTATTAAATATGCGATCGCAAAACAGGATGGCTTTAATGTGCATCGTAATGCATGGAGTGAGGCAAGTCTGCAAGTTAGCTCTCCACTGGTCAAAAAATTAGTACCCTTGGCGATTATCCAACGCAAGTTGCTGAAGCGGTTAAAAAAATTGCTTTTGCCTAAATAATTAGCTCAATAAGTAAGGTGGGCGTAGCCCACCTTACTTATTGGGTTTTAGCCAGAAGCATTGTAAAATTTGGTTATGAGTGTATTGAGTCAAAATAAAATTATTGAACCAGCCCTTGCTGCGGTAAAGCAACGCCTAGAATCAGGTGGTGCATTGCTTCCTGATTCCCCTGAAAACTTGCTAGAGGTTGTTGGCATTCTCAAAAGCTATGGTGTAGTACTGGGTGAATATTATCGGAATCTCACCTATATTTCTGAACATCAGTTTCTCGTATTTTTTCCATTTTTTAAGTTTTTTAATGGTGATTTTTCCCTAAATAAACTCGGTCGCCATTTGTGGCACGATCGCATCAATTTTGAATTTGCCGAATATTGCATGAAAGCAATGTTTTGGCATGGTGGTGGCGGTCTAGATGCATATTTAGACTCCGAAGAATTTAAAAAACTTGCCAAGTTAGCGATCAATGCCAAAGTTGTTAGGAATCCATTAACGGCTTTAGTAAATCAATTATTTCCAGATTTTTTGCTAGAGCAGGTGCGATTAATGACCTACTACAGTGCTCTGGGGTATTTTTGGTCGTTTATGTCGCCGCTGTTTCTAGACTTAAGCGATCGCTATGATCGTGGTGAAGTTAAAAGCATTCCCGATGTCGTTCAGCATGTTCAAAATGGGCTAGTTGCATCTGCTAGTGTGCCTTATATTTATAAAGTATCGATCAATGGCAAAGACTACGAAATCGTACCTGCATCAGCAAATTTGACATTCTTAATGGATACAGCAGTACCCTATGTGGAGGCTGTATTTTTCCGATCTTTTCCATTTCGCGGCACAGTTTCTTACAATGCCCAAGCGCATCAAATTTCTACGGAAATTTCGCAATTCAACTATGGTGTACTATACGCCGATCATCTACCTGTAGGCGGTGCAGGGATTCCACCCACATTGTTGATGCAAGATATGCGACATTTTTTGCCAGACTATTTACATGAGATTTACAAAAAAAGCGATCGCGGTGAAGAGGATTTACTGGTCAAGATTTGTCTTTCTTTCCAAAAGTCGATGTTTTGCGTAACTACAGCCGCTCTGCGTGGTTTAGCACCCCATGCGCTGGAAACTGAAGATCCTCAAGAAAAGCAAGCCAATGACAAATTTCTTGCTCCTTTTTTAGATCGTCTATCGCGATCGCGTTTATATACAATGCAGTAAAGAAAATAGCGGCGCTAAGCGCCGCTATTTTCTTTACTGATTGATCTTACTAGCCGAAGATTTCCGCAGGATCGGCAGATTGGACTTTGCGAAGTGATATCGCACCAGAAATCACACACATAAATATCGTTAATATCATGACTGGAATCGCCTTGTCCCAAATATATAGAGGCAATAATGTCGCATTTTTGGTGAGATTATATAGAAAAAAAGAAATTCCTAATCCTGGGATAAAGCCTAGAATCGATAGGGCAAAAGCTTCTTGAATTACAACTTGAGCTAAATATAGATTTCCATATCCCATAGCTTTGAGAGTTGCATATTCCGCAAGATGATCGGAAACATCAGTATAAAGAATCTGATAGACAATCACGATCCCCACAATGAAACCCATCACAGTTCCAAGAGTAAAAATAAAGCCGATCGCAGTGCTTTTTTGCCAATAGCCTTTCTCAAAGTCAATATAGCCTTGGATCGTCAAGATTCTAGTATCATCGATCGCAGCATCCTCAGTCTTTTTAAGATCTTCAACTGTCAAATCAGATTTGGAAATCACTACTTTGTTCTTATCTTCTTCACTAGTGATTTTGCCATCTGCACTGATCTTCTCTTGATACAAACTCCGAATTCGTTTGCCATCGGGTTGTAATTTTTCACGCGGCAAAACTACTTTGTCACTGGGCTGGCTAAGGATAAAGTTTCGCATCGCTTCATAGGGAGATGCGTCAGGTTTTAGATTAATCAATCCAACATTAATTAATCCCGCACGTCGATTATCAAAAATTCTTAGGAAGTTAGTGTCACTAGTAATCATTGCGCCATCAGCGGCAAAAGATGCTCCTAGCTCAAATAGTCCGCCGATTGTCAGTTTGCGATTAGCAACTTCACGGCTGACCAATTTATTGCAGACAAAAGCTTCATCATTAAATTGCGATTTTAAGGCTAAGGTACCACATTCGCCAACAATTGGACCGAATTCCGCACGAGAAGCCCGATCGAATAGAACTACGTCTTGAGTTTTAACGCGATCAATATTGGATATGGAACCTGGCATCTTAAAAACCTTAGCATCAGGATTTGCGCCTAGGACTAGAATGTTGCGAGTTTGTCCTGCTGGGTCTTCTTTGATTTTCCATGCGCCAATGCCCATGTAAAGAGGGTTTACTGAAGCGACTTCTTTCATGCCTAAAGCTTGATATAGGCGACGCTGAGAGAAGTTCCGCATCCCTACTAAGTTAGTAGATTGGGGGCTAATAATCACTAGGTCGCCCACCAAATTACTTTGTAGTCGAATCGCGCTATTAAATAGAGCATCGCGGAATCCTAATTGCAAAAACATTAAGACCACTGCAAAAGTAATTCCTGCGATCGCAACTAGTAGACGGCTTTTTTCATAAGTAAGTTGTAGCCAAGCAAGAGGTACGGCAAAAATCATAAATTCATCTAGCGATTTTAAAAAATATTTGAAAGTTAATGGGAGTGCAAATCGCTCTCATTAACTTTCAATCTTGACTCTGACTTGCAAATTGGTAAGCCCTGAGACTTTTTTACTGTCATCTAGCTTGATCTTAACCTCGATTACCCGCACATCAGTTTTGGCGGCTGGGTCAGTGCCAAGCACATCATTTTTTGCAATCCGTAAACCAATGCGATCGACTTTGCCAGTAATCAGACCTTCAAAAGCTTCACTCTCAATCGTGGCAGTCTGTCCAACCTTGATTTTGCCGATATCAGTCTCATAGATTTCTGCAACTACATACATCTGGCTAGTATTGCCAAGATCCATGACTCCATTTGTCTGGCTGACGACTTCACCAGTTTTAGAGTTGATTTTAAGAACTTGTCCATCAATCGGAGCACGAACTTGAGCTAGATCAAGATCAACTTCGGCTTTTTTGACATTGACCATTGCAGTTTGTAGTTGAGCTTCGGCAAATTGGACATCAGTCGGACGAACTTCTCTAATGCTACTAAGCAAACCCTGAGACTGACGCAACTGGAATTGCGCTTGCTGAATTTGTTGCTGAGCTTGCATAAATTGACCTTGCAGAGTCTCAACCTTGAGGCGATAAGTATCAAGAACAGTTTGGGAAATTGCGCCTTCCTTGAAAACTTCAAGAAAGCGATTGTAATCTCGACCTGCAATTTCTAATTCAGCCTTAATTCTGGAGGCATTGGCTTCTAAAGATTTGATATTGGCGGCGGCAGACATGACGTTACCTTCTTGGGCAACAATATCACCACTTTTTGCGCCTGAGCGAACTCTAGCAAGGTTGCGATCGCTTTCTTGAGCTTGGCTTTGGGCTTGGAGTAATGCTGCTACAGAGCGATCGTAACTGTCGAGAATGGCGATCACTTGCCCTTGTTTGACGGTATCGCCTTCTTTGACCATCAATTTCACAATGCGCGATGTCCCCAGTGCTGAGGGTGAGGCAACTTTGATAACTTCGCCTTGTGGCTCTAATCGCCCTAATGCGCTGATGGTTTTTAGCTGATCTTTGGTGTTGGTATTGGTTGCTGGCGTAGGCGCGGCTGGGTTACTGCTAAAGCGTCCGAGCACAAACCAAATACTCACGCCCAGTGCGGCTAATGCAAGTGCGATCGCAGGGATTAAAAATTTGTTTGAGCTTTTGGAGCCTAGGGCGTTTTTCATATTGCTAGATTGATTTCTGGCAGAGGTGCTGGATGTATCTCTCATATTACTGATTTCCGTAAACGTTTCTACCTGTTTGTCCGCCTGTTCATCTACTTGCATATGCTCTTTGCCTCTATATACTTCAAACCAGATTTTAAAAACTAGCCAATAGTCTACCAAGCTATAACAGTTTGTCTATGCCTCAGGCATCCTACATTAGCGCTAACTTCGTAAAGTAAATTTAACGATTTTTCAGGATAAGGCGCTTACTTTCTTGTTTTTATGTGCGCGATCGCAAAAACCTTAACTCTAAAAGATCAACTCGCGATCGCAAAGTATGCACGCGATCGCAAAAATCCTAGTTTTAAAAGCAAGCTGCGATCGGTATGTCATAAATGTATAGGCGATCGCCCCGCTCTAAAAAATACCCCAGCTATAATTTTTGAAGCATCACCACTCATACTCTTAACTAAGGATAAATTTTAGGGAACTCCTTAGGGCTTTTGGATACTTGTACAGCCCCAGAACTATAGCAATCATATTTTCTAAATCCTTGAATCTCAAATTTTTCTTCAATAAGTTTATATTCAGCAGCAGAACCACATCAGTAAGGATTATGAATTTTATGAGAACACATCGGAGTCCTTTATCTACATGGATTTCATCCGCAAAATGCTTAGAAATCTTACTGCTGTCAATTCTTAAATGCTTTCTTAAGTAGGTTCTACTTTATTTTGATGATGATTGATATAAAATATATTGAGCATACTGCGGTTTACAAATAGGCGATCGCGATCATGTCTGCACAGTTCCAAATCCACAAAGACACCATTGACCAAGTAAGTCAAAGGGCAGACATCGTAGATATCGTCTCCGAGCGCGTTGTACTACGCAAAAGTGGGGCAAATTTTCGGGGCGCTTGTCCTTTTCATAATGGGACAAACGCCACAGCGCTGACAGTAAATCCAGCGCGGCAGATGTATCACTGCTTTAACTGTGGGGCGGCTGGCGGTGCTGTCAAGTTTTTGATGGAGATCGATAAGCGATCATTCTCTGACGTAGTTTTAGATTTAGCGAAACGATACAACGTTCCTATTGCCACAGTCGAGCCTGAAAAAGCTAAGGAAATACAGCGTCAAATCTCCCATCGCGATCGCCTTTATGAAGTGATGGCTTTGACCACCAGTTTTTATCAACATGCCCTCTATGCCCACCAAGGCAAAGCAGCACTTGCCTATCTCAGCGAAAAGCGGCAAATGAGCAAAGATACGATCCAGAAATTCCAACTGGGTTATGCGCCTGCGGGTTGGGAAACTTTGATGGGTTATCTAGTTCAGCAAAAGCAGATCCCTGTGAGTTTAGTTGAAGAAGCAGGCTTGATCGTTCCGCGCAAAACTGGTAATGGATTTTACGATCGCTTCCGCGATCGACTGATGGTTCCCATTCACGATACTAGAGGTCGTGTAATTGCCTTTGGTGGGCGATCGCTAGGAGATGAAGAGCCAAAATATCTTAACTCTCCTGAAACAGAACTATTCAGCAAAGGTTCAATTCTATTCGCAATGGATAAGGCTCGCGATGCGATCGCTAAGGCTGACCAAGCAATTGTAGTAGAAGGTTATTTCGATGCGATCGCCTTGCATCAAGCAGGAATTGAACAGGCGATCGCGACGATGGGTGTAGCGCTTAATGCTGACCAAATGAAGCAGTTATTGAGATATACCGAAACCAAGAATGTAATTCTAAACTTCGATGCCGATAAAGCAGGAATTACGGCAGCGGAAAAGGCGATCGCAGGTTTTAAGGAATTAGTATTTAATGGAACTGTGCAGTTGCGAGTTTTGACGATGCCCGATGGCAAAGATGCCGATGAGTATCTCAAACAGCGCAGTGCAGCCGCCTATCGCGATTTACTTAAAAATGCACCATTATTCCTCGATTGGATGATTGAGAAAATTCTTGATGGTCAAGATCTTAACCAAGCCAGCAATTTACAAAAAAGTAGCCAAGAGATTGTCCAGTTACTGAAAAAGTTGACTGTTGATGCTAACTTTCGCGAGAAATACATTTCTAGTTCTGCTCAACTACTCTCTCAAGGAAAATCCTATACCTCATTGCAGCTTATAGAGGAAAGCTTACGAAAACAGTTAAGCAATAATGATCGCTGGAATAACACGAAGCCTATTCAGATTACTACGACTGCAAATACTCTGTATTCTGCTGAAATCCAACTTTTACAGATTTATTTACATTATCCAGAGTATCGAGCTTGTGTCTATGAATCAATGGAAGAAGAAGACATTAGCTTTAGCTTTTCTAATCATCGTTATCTATGGCACACCATTCTCGAACTTATCGAGCAAAAAAAGACTTCCTTAGCAACACAAGAACCTTACCCTAATCATCTTGTTAGGCAATTACAGATTTTTTGTGCTGAACAAGATGAAGTTGCTCATCAATTACAACATCTGTTGTGGCTTGATGAGAATTCGCGTATTGGTATATTACGTCCACAAATGGTCATTAGAACTGCTATTGCCACGATCCAGTATGTAATGTGTGAAAAGCGTGAAAAATATTGGTTAGAGATGTTTACAACTAAAGATGTAATTGCCGATCCAGAGTTTGGATATCATTGTCAAGCAAAAATTCAAGAAGAAAAGCGACGAAAGATGGAATTTCAGAAACTCATTGGAGTTAACTATCTAGACCTATCTGGTACTGGTACTAACACAAGTGAAAAGAATGTTATCGAGTTTTAAAATGCTATAAGCTATAACAATCACATTAGTTTAATCTGTGGACTTAAATCTAATGACCCAAGCGATCACCAATCTAGAATTAGCTAACCCTAAAGCTTTGACAGATCAAGAGTTTATGTCATTACCTGAAAATGGCAACCTTTATGAATATGTGGATGGAGAGCTAATTGTTGTGGCAAATTCAGGTGTAGAACATGGCTATTTAGCACTTACTCTCGGGTATTTTTTGACAGGCTTTGTGCGTAATCATAAGCTTGGTGTAACTTGTGACTCTAGTACAGCTTTCAAGATGAAAACAGGCAATGAGCGATCGCCTGATCTTGCATTTATTGCTAAAGATCGTTTGCAAGGATTAAAGCGATTACCAAAAG
>Ga0209985_10002149_pt1 | contig 18331 bp, 18 predicted proteins | sample NOAtaG_FD_187305 | JGI IMG/M metagenome (GOLD analysis project Ga0209985, IMG submission 187305) | Freshwater lake microbial communities from Lake Erie, under a cyanobacterial bloom - NOAA_Erie_Diel6S_1000h metaG (SPAdes) (version 2) | ecosystem: Environmental > Aquatic > Freshwater > Lake ...
GCTCGGGCAAGGCCAGCGCGGTGCGAGGGCGCAGCTTCACGGGGCGCGCCAGCGGGTCGAACTCCAGCAGCGTCTCGAAGATGTGGCTCGTGATGCGCAGCGAGCGCACGTCGCCCACGCGCGCCGGGTCGAAGCCGGTTTCGCTTTCGCTGGCCAGGCGCAGCACCTTGGGGCCGGCTGCGGCGCGCGCCGGCTCCGACGCCAGCGCCCGCATCGGCACGGCAACCGCCAGCGCGGCCGTGTGCAGTGCGGCCTGGCGGCGGGTCAAGGCGCGGCTCATGCGCCCTCCCCCCGCGCCTGCGGCCGTGCGGCGAGCAGCGCCAGCGCCACCTCGGCAAAGCCCCGGCCGCGCTTGCCCGCCGCCAGATAGCTCGGCCAGTGGCGCAGCCGCCCGGCAAAGCGCAACAGGTTGGCCACGCCCACGGTGAAGGGCAGCCGCTCGAACATCAGTTCGTCGTTGGTGGAGTCGCCGACGTAGACCCAGCGTTCGGGCTCGGCCATCAGGTCCGCGCCCAGCCGGTGGCGAAGCATCCAGGCCGCGCCGCTGAACTTGTTCTGCGCGCCGATCCAGCCGTTGACGTGGATCGAGCTGACGCTGGCCTGCAGGCCGTGCACGCGCATCAGCGCCACGACCTGGTCGATGGCTGCCGGGGCCAGCCGCGCGTGTTCGGCGTGGTCGATGGCGATGTCGGTTTCGCGGCCGGCGCTGTCGCGCGCCAGGCGCGCACCGGGCACCTGGCGGCACACGGCCGCGGCACAGGCGGCCAGGCGGCGCGCGTGCACCCGGCGCCGGCCCTGTGGTTGCGTGTACGCGGTGCGCCAGCGCCGACCTTCGCGCCACAGCGCCACGGCGCCGTTTTCGGCCACCAGCGCCACCAGCGCGCCGGCCGCGGGCCAGGCCGCGGCCACCTCACGGCACCAGCCCAGCGAGCGCCCGGTGACGGCCAGCACCGGCACGCGCGCCGCCTGCAGCGCCGCCAGGGCGTCGGCGGCCGCGGGCTCCAGCCGCGCGTCGTGCGTCAGCGTGTCGTCGATGTCGGTCAGCACGCCACGCAGCGCCGCCCAGCGTTCGGGCGGGCACTGGGCCAGGGGCGGGGCGGGGATGACGGCGGTGTCCACCCCGCGAGTCTAGAAGCCCGCGTGGCCCTGGGCCGCCCGGGTCCTCAAAGGCGGATGTCGAGCAGCTCGGCGCTGCGCCGCGGGTTCACCAGGTTGACGCGGCCGCGCTGATCGGCGCCCTTGAGCAGCGCCTCGCGCACCTGCGCCACCGTCAGCGTGGGCTTCAGCGCAAACAGCTTGGCCGCCGCGTTGGCCACCTGCGGGCTGGCCATGCTGGTGCCGCTGAACTTGATGCGATCGCCGCCGGGCAGCAGGCTGTCGACCTCGAAGCCGTTGGCGTGCAGCACCACGGTCTTGCCGAAGGTGGAGAAGCTGGTCTCTTCGCCGGCACGGTCGACGGCGCCCACGGTCAGCAGGTTGGGCAGCTGGAAGCCGGCGGGGATGTAGTCCTCGAAGTCGGCGCTGTTGTCCTCGTTGCCCGAGCCGGCGATGAACAGGATCTCCGGCGCCGACGCGATGGCCTCTCTCAGCGCATCGCGCTCGATGGCGAACAGGCGCTGGGCGAGCTTCTTGCGCTCGTCGGGCGTGGCGCCCACGTTGTGCCAGGCCAGCATGCCCTCGTAGGCGCTGGTGCCGTAGCGCCAGCTCATGTTCACGACACGCAGCTTCTGGTCCTTGAACGACTGCACGATCTGCATGTAGGCCGCGGCCGTGCGGCGCGACATCTCCTCGGTCGGGCGCACCGGCTCGCTGCGGTGCTCCCACAGCATCGAGGCCGTGTAGACGCGGGCGAAGGGGTTGCCCTCGACCGCGATGCCGGCCACGTGCGTGCCGTGCGTGTACAGGCTGACGAGGCCGAGGTCTTCCTGGAAGGCCTTCACCTGGTCGGCGCGCAGGCTGCCGACGGCCTGCTTCAGGCGGCGGGCGTCTTCGGTGTCGAGCGCCGAGCGCAGGTCCATCGCGCCCTTGACCAGCTGGCGCAGCTGCGGCCAGCGCGGCTCGGCCTCGCCCAGCGGGCGCAGCAGCGCCTGCGCGGGGCGCGACTCGCGGTCGAAGGCGATGCCGCGCCCCGGGGTGGGCTTGAACAGCGCCAGGTCGACGCCCGAGTCCCAGATGCCGATGCCGACCTCGGCCGCCCGTGCCGTGGCCGGAATGGCGAACTGCCGCGGCGTCCAGATGTCGGGCTTGGCGGCGGCCGGGGCCTGGCGGTCGATCACGGCCTGCAGGCCGGCGACGATCTCGGCCTTCAGCGGCATCACCAGTTCGTTCTGCAGCCGCGCGCCGATGATGGCGTTGACGATGGACTCGGGCACCGTGAGGTTCATGTTGCGCGCCATCACGTCGACCTGCTGCTGGAAGCTGCCCAGGACGAGCGCGGGGTTGAGCAGCTCGAACTGGCTCTTGGTGCCCTTGATGTTGTCGGCGGCATCGGCCCAGACCAGGGCGCCGTAGCGCTTTTCGACCTCGGCGCGCACCCAGGCGGCGTCGCGGCCAGCGGTCTGGCGGTCGGCCAGCAACTGGGCCAGCATGCCGGTGGTGGCGCGTGGGCCGGGCTTGTCCTGCAGGCCGCGCAGGCGCTCCACCAGCGCGGGCACGGCGGCCCAGTCGCCCTTGAACTGCGCCAGCGTCAGCAAGGTGCCGTAGTAGCCGCGCAGCGTGGCGGCATCGCGGATGTCGAAGCGCGCGAGGTCGGCACGCAGGTTGGCCTCCAGGCCGTCGGCCAAGGGGCGCAGCGCCTCGCGCGGGCCGGTGAGGTACTCGCTCGGCAGGCGCTCCAGCGTCACGGTGCGGCGGGGAAGCTGATCACTGGAGGTGATGACGGTGCGGGCCGCTTCGGCCTGCGGCGTGGCCGGTGCAGCGGGCGTCTGGCCGTGCGCGGCCGAGGCGATGAACAGGCTGGCAGTGGTCGTGGCAAGGATGCGTCGCGTGGGTTTCATGGGTTGGGGCAGTGAGGGTAGACAGGTGGCGCAGTGTCGAAGTGCCGCGCCAGCGCCGCCACCCCGGCCGGACGAACGGCTGTTTTTGCTGCACAGGCCGTTACCGGCCCGCATGAACCGGCTTCGACACCGAAGGGCGTGAAGCCTTCACACCCCAGAGGCCCCCGCAAACGCGGGGTCTGGCTACACTACAGGCCGTTCCGAGGAGCGTTGCAACCTTCTTCCTGAAGGCCAGGCTCGGAAACCTACCTTGCAACCGCGCTCACCTGCACGAGAAGCCTCGTGGGTGAGTGGATATCCCTCCCCCGTGCCGCTCGTGCAGGTTCCACAACACCGCTGTTGGAGCCTATCCATGAACGCCGTCCTCAAGCCTTTGCACACCGACCAGTACGCGGTCGCCGACCTCAGCCTCGCCGAATGGGGCCGCAAGGAAATCAAGATCGCCGAGACCGAGATGCCCGGTCTCATGGCCATCCGTGAAGAATTCGCCGCCAAGCAGCCCCTGAAGGGCGCGCGCATCACCGGCAGCCTGCACATGACCATCCAGACCGCTGTGCTGGTGGAGACGCTGCAGGCCCTGGGCGCCGACGTGCGCTGGGCTTCCTGCAACATCTACAGCACGCAGGACCACGCCGCCTCGGCGCTGGTGGTCAAGGGCACGCCGGTGTTCGCCTACAAGGGCGAGACGCTGGTCGACTACTGGGACTACACGCACCGCATCTTTGAGTTCGGCGACAAGGGCAGCAAGGGCGAAGGCCCGAACATGATCCTCGACGACGGCGGCGACGCGACGCTGCTGATGCACCTGGGCAAGAAGGCCGAGAAGGATCTCTCGGTGCTGGCCAACCCGGGCAGCGAAGAAGAGGAGATCCTCTTCGCCGCCATCAAGGCCAAGCTCAAGGAAGACGCCACCTGGTACAGCCGCAAGGGTGCCGAGATCATCGGCGTCACTGAAGAAACGACCACCGGCGTGCACCGCCTGAAGGAAATGAGCGCCAAGGGCGCGCTGATGTTCCGCGCCATCAACGTGAACGACAGCGTCACCAAGAGCAAGTTCGACAACCTGTACGGCTGCCGTGAAAGCCTGGTGGATGCGATCAAGCGCGCCACTGACGTGATGATCGCCGGCAAGGTGGCCGTCGTGGCCGGCTACGGCGACGTGGGCAAGGGCTCGGCCCAGGCCCTGCGCGCGCTCAGCGCCCAGGTCTGGGTGACCGAGATCGACCCCATCAACGCACTGCAGGCGGCGATGGAAGGCTACAAGATCGTGACCATGGAGTACGCCGCCGACAAGGCCGACATCTTCGTCAGTGCCACCGGCAACAAGAGCGTGATCACGCGCGCGCACATGGAAGCCATGAAGGACGAGGCCATCGTCTGCAACATCGGCCACTTCGACAACGAGATCGACGTCGCTGCGCTGGCCGACTGCACCTGGGACGAGATCAAGCCGCAGGTCGACCACGTCGTGTTCCCCGACGGCAAGAAGATCATCATGCTGGCCAAGGGCCGCCTGGTGAACCTGGGCTGCGGCACGGGCCACCCGAGCTTCGTGATGAGCGCCAGCTTCGCCAACCAGACCATCGCGCAGATCGAGCTCTTCAGCCACCCGGACAGCTACGACATCGGCAAGGTCTACGTGCTGCCCAAGCACCTCGACGAGAAGGTGGCGCGCCTGCACCTGAAGAAGGTCGGCGCCATGCTGACGGAACTGAGCGAAGAGCAGGCCGCGTACATCGGCGTGCCCAAGCAAGGCCCGTACAAGCCCGACACCTACCGCTACTGATCGGGGCGCTTTGATGAGCACCGCCCACAAGACGGTGCCCATCAGCTTCGAGTTCTTCCCGCCCAACACCCCCGTCGGCAGCGACAAGCTGAAGACGGTGGTGTCGGAGCTGGCCGCCGTGCGGCCGGAGTTCTTCAGCGTGACCTATGGTGCCGGCGGCGCCACGCGCGAGAAGACGCTGGCCACGGTGAAGGACATCGCAGCGATGGGCCATGAGGCCGCGCCGCACCTCAGCTGCGTCGGCAGCACGCGCGACGGCATCCGCGAGATCCTCGACACCTACCGCGCCCAGGGCATCCGCCGCCTGGTGGCGCTGCGCGGCGACCTGCCCAGCGGCACCGCCGTGGCCGGCGAGTTCCGCTACGCCGCCGACCTGATCGCCTTCATCCGCGAGGAACAAGGCGCCGACTGGCACATCGAGGCCGCGGCCTACCCCGAATACCATCCGCAGCAGCGTTATGCGAAGAAGGACCTGGAGCACTTCGCGGCGAAGATGAAGGCGGGCGCCGACAGCGCCATCACGCAGTTCTTCTTCAACCCCGACGCCTACTTCCACTTCGTCGACGAGGTGCGCAGGCTGGGCGTGGACGCGCCCATCGTGCCGGGCATCATGCCCATCCACAACTACGCCAAGATCGCGCAGTTCGCGGCGCGCGACGGCATCGAGATCCCGCGTTGGGTGGCGCTGAAGATGGAGGGCTACCTCGACGACGCCGCCAGCGTGCGCGCGTTCGGCGTCGAAGTGGTGGCGCGGCTGTGCGAGCGGCTCGTGGCCGGCGGTGCGCCGTCGATCCACTTCTACACGCTGAACCAGAGCGCGCTCAGCCTGGACGTCTGCCGCAAGCTCGGCTGGGTCTAAGTAGGCGCAGCGGGCGCGCCGGGCGGATCAGCCGCTCCGAACGTTCACGCGCCCGGCCGCTGCCAGGCCAGGCCTTCGTCGCTGAGCATCGCGTCCAGCGGCACGTCGTGCGGCTCGGCCTCGAGCCAGGGCACGAAGCCGTGCGCGTAGGCCAGGCCCACCGTCGTGGGCTTGGGCGTCAGCTGGGCCAACGTGCGGTCGTAGAAGCCGCCGCCGTAGCCCAGGCGCACGCCGCCCGGGCCGTAGCCCACGCAGGGCACCAGCAGCAGCGTCGGGTGGAACACCGGCGTGTCCTTGGGCTTGGGGATGCCGTAGGCGTCTTCTTCCATCTCGCAGCCCGGAAACCACATCTGGAAGCGCAGTTGCTTGGTCTGCTTGTCGATCACGGGCAGGCCGATCACGCGCCGCTCGTCGGCCTCGGCCCAGCGGTACAGCGCCGGCAGCGCGTCGAACTCGCCCTTGATGGGCCAGTAGGCGCCCACGGCCATGTCGGCGCGGCCCATCAGGAACACGCGCAGCACCTCCTGCAGGTGCATGGCGCGCTGGTGGCGGTCGATCAGCGTCTGGCGCTCGGCCTGCAGTTGGCGGCGCAGCGACTTCTTGTCGCGCGAGGGCTCGAACGGTGGCATCTTGATCGTCATGGCAGGCTCGCGGACAAGGGCGCTGCCCTCTATTCTCCGCCCGGAGCTCCACCCATGGCCGTCGCCCCGCTGCCGCCCTTCGTTCTGCACTGCCTGGAACTGCTGGAGCCGGTGGGGCCGGTGCGCGCGAAGCGCATGTTCGGCGGCTACGGGCTCTACGCCCAGGACCTGTTCGTTGCCCTCATCGCTGACGAAGGCCTGTACCTGCGGGCCGACGAGGCCAGCGAGCCGCACTTCCGACAAGCCGGCGGGCAGCCCTTCGAATACGTGGCCGGGGGTCGGCGCATGACCCTGCGCTACTGGACACCGCCGGCCGAGGCGCTGGAGTCACCCGCGCTCATGCAGCCCTGGGCGCGGCAGGCCCTGCGAGCCGCGCTATCCGCACGCGCCAAGCCCGCCAAGGCCTCAGTTCGAAAGCGCTCGCGGCGACCGGCAGCCTGACGGGCGGCGGCAACAGCAGCAGCACACGGGCCGCCAGGGCCGACTCGACGATCCAGCGGCTGCCCGCGGGCAGGGCCAATGTCTGGCCGGCGTCCAGCCAGTGGTCGACCGCCACGCGGCCGGCGCCGTCAGCGATGCACTCGGTGATCCAGACGCGCCCGCACAGCACCAGCAACACCCGTGGCGTGGCCACGGCCGGCAGCGAACGCACGGCTCCGGCCGCCAGCGCCCAGCCGGCAGCGGCGGCGGCTTGATGAGGAATCGTCATCGTCGTCATGGCAGGTCTCCGGCTCAGGACATCGGAGCTTCGATGTCAGGCAGGGGATGATCGTCAGGCAGATGGCAACGGTCCAATCGAATCGCCGCACCACATTGATAATCAGAGCGCATGAATCACCCACGCCAACGCCCGCTGGCCATCGGCCCGCTGAGGGCCTTCGAAGCGGTGGCCCGCTTGTCCAGCTTTAGAGGGGCAGCCGACGAGCTGCATCTCACGCAACCGGCCATCAGCCGCCAGATCCGCAGCCTCGAGGAGGAGATCGGCACGCCCTTGTTCACGCGCGGCACGCGGCACGTGGCGCTGACCGGCGCCGGGGCCACGCTGCGGCGCACGCTCGAGCCGCTGCTGGTGCAGCTCGACACCACCGTGCGCCAGTTGCGCCAGCAGCGCCACCGCCAGCCCGTCGGGCTGACGACCTTCGCCTCGTTCGCGTCGTTGTGGCTGCTGCCGCGGCTGCACAGCTTTCAGGACCTGCACCCCGGCATCGACATCCGCATCTCGGCCAGCGACCACCTGGCGGATCTGGACGACCCGGAGCTCGACCGCGCGCTGCGCTACTGCCGGCCCGAGATGGCACCGCCGGGATCGACGCGCCTCTTCGGCGAGCTGCTGACGCCCGTGGCGAGCCCGTCACTGCTGGCGCGGCTGCCGATCCGCCGCGCCGCCGACCTGGCCCGCCACGTGCTGCTGGAAGAAGACGACGCGCGGCCGAACGCGGCCGCTCTGTCGTGGCGTGTGTGGCAGCGCGAGCATGCGCCCGCGATGGGTGAGCCGAAGGCCTGGATCTACCTGAACTACACCTACCAGCAGATCCAGGCCGCCCTGGCCGGCCAGGGCGTGGCGCTGGCGCGCGTCGCGCTCGTCACCGAGGCTCTGGCGCGAGGCGAGCTGGTAGAGCCGCTGGGCGACGCCGGCCGCTTGCGGCTGCGCCATGCCTACTGGCTCGTGCGCTGGCCCGATCGCGACGATCGCCCCGGCGTCGCCGCTGTCGATGCCTGGCTGTTGGAGCAGGCCGCAGCCACACGCGCCGCGCTCGGCGAGCCGATCGCTGAAGACGGCGTCCAAAGCGCGGACTCTTCGGCCGTTTCGACACGGTCGATGCGCTAGATTCGCCGCATGAACCGCCCTCTTCCGCCCATGAGGCGAATCCTGCCCTGCGCTGCAGCCGCTCTCGCCACGGCGACGTTCTTCCTGAGCAGCCCGCCCGCCGCTGCTCAAGCGGCGCGCCCCACGGCCGCGGTGCTGGCCTCAGGCAGCGACGAAACGCTTCTGCAGGCCCGCGAGGCGCTGCGCCGCAGGGACCAGGCCGCCCTGGCCACCGCCAGCGCCAGCCTGCAGCGCGCGCGCCACCCGCTGGCCCAGTGGGCCGACTACTGGGCGCTGACGAACCGCCTGGTCGAAGCGCGCCAGGCCGATCTCGACGAGTTCTACGCCCGCTGGCCGGGCAGCTATGTCGAGGACCGCCTGCGCAACGACTGGCTGCTCGAGCTCGGCGAGCGCCGCGACTGGGCGAACTTCCGCGCCGAGTTCCCGCGATTCCGCATGAACGACGACCGCGAGGTCACCTGCTATGCGCTGATCACGCAGCATGAAGACGGCGCCGACGTGCGCGCCGCCGCACGCGCCGCCTGGCTGGCCCAGCGCGAGCTCGACGACGGCTGCCAGCTGCTGGCCAGCACCTTGCGCAGCGCCGGCCGTCTGAGCGATGCCGACGTGTGGGCCAAGGCCCGCGCCGCCGTCGAGGTCAACCGGCCGCGGCCGCTGCGTGCGGCCGTGGCGCTGATCGACCCGGCCTTCGAACGCCACGCGGCCGAGCTCTGGGAGAACCCGCAGCGCTGGCTCGAGCGCACGCCGCGGCCCGCCGCGCCGGCCTCCATCGAGCTCGAGCTGCTGGCCGTCAGCCGGCTGGCGGCAGCCGACCCCGACGCGGCCGCCGCGCAGATCGATGTGCTCGCCCCACCCGGCAGCGCCGGCCGCGCCCGCATGCCGCTCACGCACCAGGCCATGGCCTGGGCGCAGGTGGCAAGGAACTCGGCGCTGCGCCTGCAGCCACAGGCGCTGGAGCACAGCCAGCGCGCCTGGCGGGCCTGGGACGCCGCCGCACGCCCTGGCACCGCGCCGCCGTTCAGTGCCGACTCGCTGGCCTGGCAGGTGCGCGCCGCGCTGCGCGCGCCCGAAGGCGACACCGGCCGCTGGCCGCTGGTCAAGCGCGCCGTCGAGGCCATGAGCCCGGCTGACCGCGCCGACAGCACCTGGGTCTACTGGCACGCCCGCGCCGTGCACGCCATGGCGCCGGCCGGCCCCGAGGGCGATGCCGCACGCCTGCAGGCCCGCGAGGCCTGGGCGGCGATTGCGCCGCAGATGGGCTTCTACGGCAAGCTCGCCACCGAAGAGCTCGGCCAGGGCATCGGCGTGCCTGCGGCCCCACAGCCGCTGAGCGACGCCGAGCGCGAAGCAGCCCGCCGGCTGCCGGGCCTGGACCGCTCGCTGCAACTCATCAGCCTGGGCCTGCGCGGCGAAGGCGTGCGCGAGTGGAACTTCACGCTGCGCGGCCTGAACGACCGCGAGCTGCTGGCCGCCGCCGAGCGCGCCTGCCAGCGCGAGGTCTGGGACCGCTGCATCAACACCTCCGACCGCACCCGCGCCGAAGTCGACCTGCGTCAGCGCTTCCCGACGCCCTTCCGCGAGCAGGTGGTGGCCAAGGCGCGCCAGACCGGGCTGAACCCGGCGGTGGTGTACGGCCTGATCCGCCAGGAAAGCCGCTTCATCATGGACGCGCGCTCGCATGTCGGCGCCTCGGGCCTGATGCAGCTGATGCCGGCCACCGCGCGCTGGACGGCCAGGCAGGTGGGCCTGGCCTGGAGCCCGAGCCTCATCAACGACCGCGACGTGAACCTGCTGCTCGGCAACACCTACCTGAAACACGTGCTCGACGACTTCGGCGGCTCGCTGGCCATGGCCACCGCGGCCTACAACGCCGGGCCGGGCCGGCCGCGGCGCTGGCGCGAAGGCGCCACCGTCGAGGCCGCGGCCTGGGCCGAGAACATCCCGTTCAACGAAACGCGCGACTACGTCAAGAAGGTGCTGTCCAACAGCGTCTACTACGCCGCCGTGCTGGGGCAGCCGGTGCCTTCTCTGAAGAGCCTGCTCGGGCCACCGATCGCGCCGCGGCCGCCCAGCGCGCCCGCGCCCAACCGCGAGTTGCCATGATGGCGGCCGCCTTGAACTCGATGCACCGCGTGCTGGTGCTGGGCGGCAGCGGCTTCGTCGGCCGCGCCCTGTGCGAGCGGCTGGCGCAAAGCCACCCCGGCCTGCGCCTCTTGGTGCCGACGCGGCGCAACGCCCACGGGCAGGCGGTGCGGCCGCTGCCGAACGTCGACCTGATCACCGCCGACGTGCACGACGCCGCCGCGCTGGCGCGGCTGGCGGCCGGCTGCGATGCGGTGGTCAACCTGGTGGCCATCCTGCACGGCAACGAGGCCGCGTTCGAGCGGGTGCACGTGGCGCTGCCGCGCAGCATCGTGGCGGCCTGCCGCACGGCGGGCGTGACGCGGCTGGTGCATGTCAGCGCCTTGGGCGTGGCCGCCGATGCGCCGTCGCGCTACCTGCGCAGCAAGGCCGCCGGCGAGGCCGTGTTCACGGGCTCGGGGCTGGCCGTCACGGTGCTGCGGCCCTCGGTCATCTTCGGCGCGCAGGACCGCTTCCTCAACGTCTTCGGGCAGCTGCAGCAGCTGGCGCCGTTCATGCCGCTGGCCTTCGGCTCGGCGCGCTTCCAGCCGGTGTGGGTGCAGGACGTGGCGGCGGCCCTGGTGGCCGCGCTCGACGACCCGGCCACCGCCGGCCGCACGTTCGAGTGCGCCGGCCCGCGCGAGATCACGCTGTCGGAGCTGGTGCGCCTGTCGGGCCGCTGGGCCGGCGCCGAGCGGCCGCAGATTCCCTTGCCGGCCTGGGCGGGCTCGCTGCAGGCGGCGGCAATGGAGCTGATGCCGGGCGAGCCGCTGATGTCGCGCGACAACGTGGCCTCGATGTCGGTGCCCAACGTGGCCAGCGGCACGCTGCCCGGGCTGGCCGCGCTGGGCCTCACGCCCACGCCGCTGGAGGCCGTGGCGCCGGGCTATCTGGCCGATCGCTTCGGCCCGATGGCGCAAGACCGCTTCCGCGCTCGGCGGCGTTGATGCACGGCGCGCATCGCGCGCGCTTCTCGAAATCATCGCCGCAGGGGCTTCGACAGGCTCAGCCCGAACGGAGGTGTGGGTAGCATGGACGCCCGTCCCCCCACCCGGAGCTCGCCATGCAACTGCTGATCGGCAACAAGAACTACTCGTCCTGGTCGATGCGGCCCTGGGTGCTGATGAAGCAGCTGGGCATCCCGTTCGAGGAGGTGAAGCTGCGCTTCGACTTCACGCCGCACTCGGCCTTCCGCAAGGAGGTGGCGCGCTTCACGCCCGCCGGCAAGGTGCCGGTGCTGCTGGACGACGACTTCTCGGTCTGGGACACGATGGCCATCATCGAGTACCTGCACGACAAGTTCCCCGGGCGCGGCATCTGGCCGGCCGACATGCGCGAGCGCGCCCGCGCGCGCAGCCTGTGCGCCGAGATGCACTCGGGCTTCAGCGCGCTGCGCAGCCACTGCCCGATGAACATCGAGGCCGCGCTGCCCGACGTGGGCGCGCAGGTGTGGGCCGAACAGGCCGAGGTGCGCAACGACGTCATGCGCATCGAGACCGCCTGGCTCGACGCGCTCAACGCCAGCGGCGGGCCGTTCCTGTTCGGCGCCTTCAGCGCCGCCGACGCGATGTTCGCGCCGGTGTGCATGCGGCTGCGCACCTACCGGCTGCCGACCACGCCGCACACCTACGACTACATGCACCGCGTGGCGCAGAGCCCGGGCGTGAAGGCCTGGATCGCCGACGCGCTGGCCGAGCAGGACTTTCTCGACTTCGAAGAGCCCTACCGCAAGCACCGCTGACCTTGAAGCTCTACGTCGTCGGCGGCGCCGTGCGCGACCGGCTGCTCGGGCTGCCGGCCGCCGACCGCGACTGGGTGGCCGTGGGCGCCACGCCCGAGCAGATGGTGGCGCTGGGCTACCGGCCGGTGGGCAAGGACTTCCCGGTCTTCCTGCACCCCGACACGCACGAAGAGGTGGCGCTGGCGCGCACCGAGCGCAAGGTGGGCCGCGGCTACCACGGCTTCACGGTGCACGCCGCGCCCGACGTGACGCTGGAAGACGACCTGCTGCGCCGCGATCTCACCATCAACGCGATGGCCGAGAGCGAAGACGGCACGCTGATCGACCCGCACGGCGGCCGCGCCGACCTGGCCGCCGGCATCCTGCGCCACGTCTCGCCCGCCTTCGCCGAAGACCCGGTGCGCCTGTTGCGGCTGGCGCGCTTGGCGGCGCGCTTCCCGCACTTCACCGTGGCCCCCGAGACCGAGGCGCTGCTGGCGCAGCTGGTGCAGGCCGGCGAGGTGGACGCGCTGGTGGCCGAACGGGTGTGGCAGGAGCTGTCGCGCGGCCTGATGGCCGAGCGGCCGAGCCGCATGCTGCAGGTGCTGGCCCGCTGCGGCGCGCTGGCGCGGCTGCTGCCCGGGCTGCCGGCCGACGACCCCGAGCCGGGCGCCGCACTCGACCGCGCCGCCGCGGTGGGCGCCGCCGCCCCGCTGCCGGTGCGCGCCGCGCTGCTGCTGCACCCGCTGGGCGGCAAGGCCGCGGCCACGCGCGCCGCGGCGCTGCGCACCGACGCCGACAGCGCCTGGCTCGCCACCCGCCTGCCCGACGCCCATGCCGCGCTGCAGGCCCTGGCCGCGGCGCCCGAAGCCGAGGCGCTGCTGGCCAGCCTCGAGCAGCACGACGCGCTGCGCCGCCCGGCGCGCACCGCCGCGCTGCTGGCCGCCAGCGACCTGCTGGCCGCGCGCCAAGGCCACGCCACGGCCCTGGTACCGCTGGTCGACGACCTGGCCGCCTGGCCCACGGCCGACGCAGCGGCGGCGGCGCAGGCGCAGGGCGCGGCCGGCCCGGCCGTCGGCGCGGCGGTGCGGGCGGCACGGCTGCGGCGCTTGTCCGAGCGCCTCGCGGCCCAGCACGTTCCGTGACACCATGGGGCTTCCTCACGACAGGAGCCCCGCCATGCAGCTGTCCGACGGCATCCGCCGCATCGGCTTTCGCAAGTGGTACGAGCGCACGCTGCTGGCCAGCCACGCCCACCTGGTGCTGTGCTTCCTGTGCCTCATCGGTGTCTTCGCGGCCTTCGAGGCGGCGGGCAAGTTCAACTCGGTCCAGGACCGCCTCACCGACGTCACGGCCATCCTGCTGTGCACCGCCACCGGGGTGTGGGCGCTGCGCCGCTACCTCGGGCTGATGGCGCGCGCCGAGTCGGCCGCCAACCAGGCCGAGTGCCCGCACTGCCACGCCTACGGGCGGCTCGAACTGCACCAGGCCGACGCCCAGGGCGACGAGGTCGAGGTGCGCTGCCGCGGCTGCGGCCACGCCTGGCGCATCGAGCCCTGACCCGGCCCGGCGTGCGCCGGGTCAGCGCGGCGCGCGCCGCGACACCAGCGCCAGCAGCGCGAAGGTGATCGCGCCGTTGAGCACCAGCATCTCCAGCCCGATCTGCCAGCCGCCGAACCAGGCCGCCTGCTGACGGTCGAGCACCCAGCAGATCGCCGGGGAGGCCAGCGCCACCACCGGCACCCAGCGATCCCGCACCGCGCGGCGCGTGAACAGGCCGAAGGCGAACAGCCCCAGCAGCGGCCCGTAGGTGTAGGCCGCGATCTTGAGGATGAGGCCGATCATGCTGGGGTCGTCGAGCGCGCGAAAGCCCAGCACCAGCAGCAGGAACAGGCCCGCGAAGCCCAGGTGCACGGCGTGGCGGATGCGCCTGCGCTGCGCGTCGGTGAGGCCCGCGCGCTGCGGCAGGCGCAGCAGGTCCAGGCAGGTGCTGGACGTCAGCGCGGTGAGCGCGCCGTCGGCGCTGGGAAACAGCGCCGACACCAGCGCGATGACGAACAGCACCTGCACCCAGGCCGGCAGATGGCCGAGCACGATGGTCGGGAACAGCCGGTCGCCGGTAACCGCCAGGTTCACCGTCGGCGCATACAGGTGCAGCAGCCCGCCGAGGAACAGGAACAGCGACACCGTCGCCAGCATCGCCAGCGACAGCACGAGCAGGTTCTTCTGCGAGTCGCGCAGCCGCGCCACCGACAGGCTCTTCTGCATCATCTCCTGGTCCATGCCCGTCATGGCCACGGTGATGAAGACACCCGCCAGCAGCTGCTTGAGCCACCAGTCGCGCGCCGCCGGCTCGGTGCCCCACACGCGCGCCAGGCCCTGCTGCTGCATCTGCGCCAGCGCCTCGGGCGGCGAGAGCTGCAGCGCCGAGAGCAGGAAGCCGGCGATGATCACCAGCCCCAGCAGCATGCCCGCGGTCTGCAGCGTGTCGGTGACGACGATCGTGCGCACGCCGCCCTGCACGGTGTAGAGCAGCACCATCAGCAGCACCACCGCGGCGGCCAGCCAGAAGGGCACGCCGAAGTCCGCCAGCACCATGTCGTGCAGGATGCGCACCACCAGGTACAGCCGCGCCGTGGCGCCCAGCGTGCGCGAGCCGATGAAGAACACCGCCGCCGTGCGGTGCGACACCGGCCCCAGGCGCTGCTCGAACCAGCCGTAGATCGACACCAGCCCGTGCCGGTAGTACAGCGGCAGCAGCACGAAGGCGATCAGCACGTAGCCCGCGACATGGCCGAGCACGATCTGCAGGTAGCTGAACTGCGTCAGGCCCACGGCGCCGGGCACGCTGACGAAGGTCACGCCCGACAACGAGGTGCCGATCATCCCGAAGGCCACCAGCGGCCAGGCGCTGGAGCGGCTGCCGATGAAGAAGGCCGCGTCGTCGGCGCGGCGCGACGTCCACCACGCCACCGCCAGCAGCAGCGCGAAGTAGCCGAGCACGAAGCCCAGCAGCAGACCGGCGTTCATGCGCTCGGGTTGCTCATGCGGCTAGATCAGCAGGCCGATCAGCGCCATCAGCACCGACAGCACGATCGAGCTCGCCAGCGGCACGTGCCAGACCCGGCCGCGCAGCTTGAAGCGGAAGTCGCCCGGCAGGCGGCCGAGGCCGATCTTCGTCATCCAGCCGTGCAGGAAGTTGAACACCAGCGTGGCGAGCAGGAAGACGAGGATCCAGCGCATGGGTCGGTGCCCGGCCTAGAGCCTGTGGCTGCGGTCGCCCACGGCAAAGCCCATCGGCCCCGCCGCGCCGAACTGCAGGCCGCGGCCCAGCATCAGCACCTTGAAGAGCTCGCCCATCTCGTGCTCGTTCACCAGCCGCGCGGCCATGGCACGCGTGGGCAGGCTGGCCTCGTGCAGCAGCCCCGCGAAGCCGGCGTTGTAGAGAAAGCGCGCCTGGCTGGTGTAGCCCAGCACGTCGAGGCCGGCGTCCTGCGCCGCCAGCGCCACGGCGCTGAAGTTCACGTGCGCGGTGATGTCCTTCAGGCCCACGTCGGCCAGCGGGTCTGCATCGGCCACGTGGCCGCGGTGGCACATCAGCGTGCCACCGGTGCGCTGCGGGTGGTAGTACTCGGCCTCGGGGAAGCCGTAGTCGATGAAGAAGGCCGCGCCGCAGGCCAGCCGCTCGGCCAGGCCGTGCACGAAGGCCTCGGCCTGCGGGTGGATCTCCACCACCGTGTCGGGCACGAAGGCGCCGTCGTGCGGCGGTTTCAGCGCCGTGGGGCGGTCGGCCCAGACAAAGCCATCGCCCGCCCAGGCCACGCCACGTTCGTGCCAGGCCTCGCCGTCGAAGCGCAGCAGCGTCACCGGCATCGCGTCCAGCACCTCGTTGCCCACGACCACCGCGTTCATCGCATCGGGCCAGGCGTCGAGCCACTCCACGCGGTCGGCCCAAGGCGCGAGCGTGGCCCGCTGCCGCTCGCGCAGCGCCGCCGACAGCTCGACGATGGCGTAGCGGCGCACGCGGTCACCCAACGCGCCCAGCAGCTGCGCCGCGAGCGCCCCACTGCCGGCGCCGAACTCGATGACGGTGTCGGCGCCGGCGGCGTCCAGCGCCTCCTCCACCGGCCGCGCCAGCGTGGCGCCGAACAGCGGCGACATCTCGGGCGCGGTGACGAAGTCGCTGCCCGACTGCGGCATGAGGCCGAACACCGGCGCGCCGCGGCTGTAGTAGCCCAGGCCCGGCTCGTACAGCGCCATCGCCATGTAGCGGTCGAAGGGCAGCCAGCCGCCGGCGGCCCGCACCGCGTCGGCGATGCGGGTCTTCAAGGGCCCCGGCCCCTCGGCGGAAGGGGGCCCCGATACACTCTGCGGCCCTCTTGAAGCCCCGCTGGATGAACCCATCCGCGGCATTGTAGGAACCCATGTCTTCCCGACCCGCCCGACCCGTGGCCCTGGTCACCGGCAGCGCGCAGCGCATCGGCCGCGCCATCGCGCTGGAGCTCGCCGCGCACGGCTGGGACGTGGCCGTGCACTACCGCCAGTCGGCCGCCTCGGCCGCGCAGACCGTGGCCGCGCTGCGCGAGGCCGGCGCGCGGGCCGAGGCCTTTGCCGCCGACCTCGCCGACGAGGCCGCCTGCGAGGCGCTGGTGCCGGCGGTGGCGCAGGCCTTCGGCCGCATCGACGCGGTGGTGAACAACGCCTCGGCCTTCGAGCTGGACACCGTCGAGAGCTTCTCGATGGCCGTGATGGACCGCATGTGGCGCGCCAACACCGCGCCGCCGATCCTGCTGGCCCGCGCGCTGCACCGCGCGCTGCCGCCCGAGGGCCGCGGCGCCGTCATCAACCTGCTCGACCAGAAGCTCTGGAATCCCAACCCCGACTACCTGAGCTACACGCTCAGCAAGGCCGCGCTCGAAGCCGCCAACACGATGCTGGCGCAGGCGCTGGCGCCGCGTGTGCGCGTGTGCGGCGTGGCCCCGGGCGTGACGCTGCACTCGGGCAGCATGAACGACGCCGAGTTCGAGGCCTCGCACCGCATGACGCCGCTGGGCCGCAGCTCCACCCCCGACGACATCGCCCGCGCGGTGCGCTTCCTGCTCGAAAGCCCGGCCGTCACCGGCACGACGCTGCTCGTCGACGGCGGCCAGCACCTGCAGCCGCAGGCGCGCGACGTCATGTTCCTGGCCCGCGAGGGCCCCGCGAAAGCTCCCTGATGCCGACCCTGCTCATCGACCCCCGGCTGGCCGACTGCCGCCGCCTCTACCTGCGCGACTACGAGCTGCACGTGCACATCGGCGTTCACGACTTCGAGAAACAGGGCGCGCAGCGCATCAAGGTCAACGTCGACCTCTACGTGCCGCTGGCGCAGAGCACGCCGACGCAGGACGATCTCGACGAGGTGCTGGACTACGACTTCATCCGCCGAGAGATCCTGGCGCGTGTGGCCCAGGGCCACATCCAGCTGCAGGAAACCCTGGCCGACGACGTGCTCGCGCGTCTGCTGGCCCACCCCAAGGTGCGCGCCGCCCGCGTGGCCACCGAAAAGCCCGACGTCTACCCCGACTGCGATGCGGTGGGCTGCGAGGTCTTCAAGATCAAGGACACGGCATGAACGACAGGATCGACACCACGCTGCTGGCGCAGCCCCCGGCCCACGACGGCCGCAAGGCGCGCTTCGAGGCCAACAAGCTGAGCAAGCGGCTTCACCGCCAGGTCGGCCAGGCCATCGCCGACTTCAACATGATCGAAACCGGCGACAAGGTGATGGTGTGCCTGTCGGGTGGCAAGGACAGCTACGCCATGCTCGACGTGCTGCTGAGCCTGCGCCAGCGCGCGCCGGTGCCTTTCGACATCGTCGCCGTCAACCTCGACCAGAAGCAGCCGGGCTTTCCGGCGCACGTGCTGCCCGAGTACCTGACGCAGCTCGGCGTGCCCTTCCACATCGAGACGCAGGACACCTACTCGGTGGTGAAGAAGCTCATCCCCGAGGGGCAGACGATGTGCAGCCTGTGCTCGCGGCTGCGCCGCGGCATCCTGTACCGCGTGGCCGGCGAGCTGGGTGCCACCAAGATCGCGCTCGGCCACCACCGCGACGACATGGTGGTGACGCTCTTGATGAACATGTTCTTCGGCAGCCGCATGAAGGGCATGCCGCCCAAGCTGGTGAGCGACGACGGCAAGAACGTCGTCATCCGTCCGCTGGCCTACGTGGCCGAGACCGACCTGGAAGCCTGGGCCGAGCACCGGCAGTTCCCGATCATCCCGTGCACGCTGTGCGGCAGCCAGAGCAACCTGCAGCGTGTGCAGGTGAAGGCCATGATCCGCGAGTGGGAGAAGAAGTACCCCGGCCGCATCGACAACATGCTCACGGCCATGGG
>Ga0209985_10002151_pt1 | contig 18315 bp, 13 predicted proteins | sample NOAtaG_FD_187305 | JGI IMG/M metagenome (GOLD analysis project Ga0209985, IMG submission 187305) | Freshwater lake microbial communities from Lake Erie, under a cyanobacterial bloom - NOAA_Erie_Diel6S_1000h metaG (SPAdes) (version 2) | ecosystem: Environmental > Aquatic > Freshwater > Lake ...
AGAGCGCCGCGAGGGCCTGCTCCCCGACTTCCTCGGGCCGCTCAGTTCGCACGACCGCCTGCGCTCCCTGCCGAGCACGACGGGCCACGCCGAGCTGCCGCCGAATGCCCCAAGACCGGTTGCCGAGGTCGACTCGCGCGGCATGACGCCTCCGCTCGGCAGCACGTCGCACGACGCGCACCCTCGCTCCACGCGCGCGCGGGCGATCGACGAGCTGGCTACCGACCTGCCGGTGCCGAGCACCACGTGCAACCCTGAAGGGGTCGTCGCGTGTCTCCCTGCTCCGGATGGTCCACGCTCATCTTCCGGAGTTCGGTCCGAGGGCTGCCACTCCGCTCCGCAACGGTCCACCCGCCCAGCCATGCTCCCAAGGGCCTTCGGCACGCAGGGGTCCCCCGAATCCGTGGGATTCAGGATCAGGTCTCGGAGCTGGACGCAGGCAACGTCGACCGGGATCGAGGCGCGAACATCGCCGCGCTGACGCGGGCGGTGAGAGCCCGAGGAGAGAAGCGACTCGTCTGCGCCAGGAGCCAGTTCACGAGCCCCACGATGCGCGTCGGGCTCGTGCCGTCGAGCGCGCGGAGACAGGTCCGCACGACCGCGTCCACGGGCAGCGCCATCTTGAACACCGCCGTCGAACGAACGCCGGCGCCCATCGCGTCGATGAAGGGCGTCTCCACCGGCCCCGGGCACACCGCGGCGACGTGCAACCCGCGCCCGCGGTACTCGGCCCACAAGGCCTCGGTGAACGAGAGGACGAAGGCCTTCGTGGCTCCGTAGGCCGACATGTACGGAGACGGCTGGAACGCCACCGTGGAGGCGACATTGAGGATCGCGCCGCGCCGCGCGAGCAGCGACGGAACGAATACACGTGTCAGCTCCGTGAGCGCGAGGACGTTCACCTGCAGCATCTCGCTCAAGTGCGCTGGCGCCTCGTTCTCGAACGGGCCGTAGAAGCCGAAGCCCGCGTTGTTCACCAGCGTGTCCACCCGCAGGCCGCGCCGCTCGACCTCGTCGAACACCTTCTGCGCCGCGCCGGGGGCCGCGAGATCGGCCGGCAGCACGGTCGCCCGGCCTCCCGCGCGCTCGATGCGCGATGCGAGGGCCGTCAGCCGGTCCACCGAGCGCGCCACCAGCACCACGTGCGTGCCCTGCGCCGCCAACGCCAACGCCAGGGCCTCGCCGATGCCGGAGGAGGCCCCGGTCACGATCGCCACCTTCCTCATCTCGTGCTCCTTCATGCCTTGCCTCCCGCCAACCCTTCGAGCGCCGCGACCACCGCTTCGGGCGCCTCCAGCGGCGCCAGGTGTCCGCACGAGGGCACGACCTCGAGCGTCGCGTTCGGAGCAAGCGCGGCGAACGGGCGCATGCGCTCGACCGGGTAGAGGCGGTCCTCGGCTCCCATGAGGATCGTGGTCGGCACCGCGAGGCGTGGCAGCACCTCGCCGAGTCCCGGGAAACGCGTCAACACGGTGCGCGCGGTGATTGCTGCTGCGGCCTTGTCGAAGCTCGTGAACGCCGACGCGAAGGCGCGGACCCGATCGGGGTGGGCCCTCTGCGAGGCGGCAGAGAACATCGAGCGCGCGACGCCGTTGCCCCAGAACTTGGTCGCGCCGAGCCAACGCGTGCCCCACAGCTCGAACGCGTGTCCGCCGAGGCTCGGACCCAGCGGCGCGTTCATGATCAGCACACCGCTCACGCGGTCGGGCGCCTTCGCGCCGAGATGCGCAGCGATCTGGCCACCCCAGGAGCAGCCGGCGACGAAGGCCTGCTCGAGGCCGAGCGTGTCGAGCAGGTCGAGCACGACCTCGGCGTAGGCATCGGGCTGCACCTCGCCGCGAGGCGCCTCGCTCTGACCGAAGCCCGGTCCGTCGACGCGGATCGTGCGCCACCGGTCGCCAAGCAGGGGCAACAGGGGCGCGTACAGGCGGTGATCGCTGAACAGCGAGGGCCACAGCACGACCGGCATGCCAGCGCCTTCATCGGCGACCGCGATGGTGCCTGCACGGGTTGGGACCTGGCGGAGCGGGGAAGGTGTCGTCATGGATGGTCCTCAGTGGCTGATGCTCGGCGCCGAGCGGACCCACTCGGACGAGGTGAGCTGTTCGAGAAGAAAGCGCGCTGTCGACGCCGCGGTGATCGACAGGCCGATGCCGCGGCCATCCTTGCTGATCCGCAGAGGCTTCTCGGGCCCCTCGACGATGTTCGGCAGGCGCACCGAGACCCACTCGACGGAGCTCGCGCGGAGCGCTTCCTCCATGCGGTCCTTGTCCTCGATGATGGGCAGCAGCCACCGGAGGAAGAGCGGAATCACGATGCGGTTCGCGAACCAGGTCCCGCTGCCACCGGCTCCGACGTTCGACATGCACACGATGCGCGGCACGCCGTGCTTCGCCATCGCGGCGAGGACGACCTTCACCGAGTCCGAGACGAGCGTGGTGGGTCGGCCGTCGCCTTTGCCGCCGATGCCGAGGCCATGGAGGACGGCGTCGGCGCCGCGGACGCAACGCTCGACGTCCTCCGGCGCGGTGGGGCTTCCGCCGAGAACGGTGAGCCGCGGATGAGTCACCGACACGCGGCTCGGATCACGAACGAGCGCCGTGACCTCGTGGCCTTGCGCGAGCGCCTGGGACACGACGAGCCCGCCCGTGAGGCCGGTGGCACCGAAGACGGCGAGCTTCATCCTGTCCTGCCCGTGAGGTGGTGCCTGGCAGCGCCATCCTCACTGCCCGCGACGCCCCCGACCGAGAGCACGATCTTCCCCATCGTCGTTCGGCTCTGCATCGCCGCGTGGGCTTCGGCGGCGCGCTCGAGCGGGACTTCGAGCCCCACGTGCGGCGTGAGCGCCCCCGAGGCGACGAGCCCGTAGAGCCGCTCGAGCGTGGCCGAGAACCGCCCAGGCACGGCCATCACCGCGTCCAGGTGGAAGCCGCTCACCGAGACGGAGCGCTTCATCATCGCGTGCGATGCGACCGAGAGCGGCACGCCCGAGGCGACGCCGAAGCTCACGAGACGCCCGAACGGAGCGAGGGCATCGAAGAGCGACGACGCGAGCTCGCCGCCGACGCTGTCGAGGACGACGTCGAACCCGCGCCCGCTCGTCGCATCGCGGAGCTGGTCGGCAAGCCCCGCGCTCGTGACGTCCACCGTCACGTCGGCTCCGAGACCGCGCGCGTGTTCGAGCTTCTGCGCCGAGCTCGCGAGCGCGACGACCGTCCCAGCGCCGAGGAGTCGGGCCAGCTGAACCGCGAGGCCTCCGACGCCGCCGGCGGCTGCCGTCACGGCGACCACGTCGCCTCGCTTCAGCCGCGCCATGGTTTCGAGGACATACAGGGCCGTGCCCCCCTGGTTCGGCAGGGCCACGGCACGCCGTGCATCGAGCCCGTCGTCGATGTGCGTGACGAGATCCGCAGCGATGGTGCAGTACTCGGCATAGCCACCGGAGCGGCTCGCGGTCACGCCGGCGACGCGGTCGCCGACGGACAAGGAGGCGACTCCCGCACCGAGCCCGCACACCCGCCCGACGATCTCCGAGCCCGGCACGAACGGCAGCGGCGTGGCGTCGAGGTAGCGCCCGAGGCGACGGCCGATGTCCGAGAAGTTCACGCCTGCGGCCTCGACCTGAACGAGCACTTCGCCCGCAGCGGGCCGAGGCGTGGGCACATCGACGAGCTCGAGGACCTCGGGGCCACCGAGGCGCTCGTAACGGATCGCCTTCACGCCTCGCCTCCGTGCTGCAGCAGGCTCGTCGCGATCGCGCGCGCAACCTCGGCGCCGTCGCTCTCGCGCACGAGGCGGGCCTCGACGTAGAGGTGCCGTCGGCCAGCGCGCACCACCGTCGCCTCCCCGACGAGCGCGTGACCCGGCTCGGCCTTTCCGAGGAACGACACGGTCATCGACACGGTCACGAAGAAGCCCTCGCGCCCGAGGCTGAACACCGCGGGCCCCATGACGTCGTCGAGGCAGGCGGCGAGAATTCCGCCCTGCACGAGGCCGGCCGGGTTGGTCGTGTCGTGGCCCGGCACGAAGCGCACCCTGGCGCGACCGTCGGCTGCCTCGAGCATCTCCGCACCGAGGAGCCGGAAGGTCGGGGGCGGAATACGAAGCGCGGCGGTGGCGGTCATGGCTTTCCCTTGCCGCGGACCGCGCGCTCGTGGAGCAGGGCGCCGATGCTGATCCAGACGAGGTAGGTCGGCGCGACCACCGCGTCGGGCCAGGGCGCGGCCGGCGCGAGCGCGAGCGAGGCGACCGCGCCCGCGAGGTTGATCCACAGCCCCAGCCAAGCGGCGCGGGCCACGTCGGTGCGCGGACGCAGAAGCAGCGCTGCGACCGCCGCCAGCTTCGCGGGACCGAGGATCCAAACCAGGGTCGGCGGGTAGCCGAGCGCCTCGAGCCCGGTCATCACCGTCGGCTGCCGAGTGAGCTCGGAGACGGCGGCCCCCGTGATCAGGATGGCGGTGACCCAGCGAAAGAGGACCTCGAGCTTCATCGGCTCGCCCCCGCGCTGCCCAGGCCTCCACCGGGCTGATGGGCATCGGCCGCCAGCGCATACCCCAAGAACCTGAGGTGCTCGGCAAGGCCCTGTCGCATCGGCGTGGCGGTGAGGCCGTAGGCCCGAGCGATCTTGGAGCTGTCGACGCGGTAGTCCTGCTCGAACTGGTAGGACATCTCGAGCAGTCCGCGCACGGTGCCGTCGAACAGGCCCACCATCCTGAGCAGGAGGTGCGGAAGAACGGTGAGGCGTGCCTCCTTCCCCAGGAGCGCTCCGATCAGCTCGACCAGCTGCGCGCCCGTCAGGGCATTCGGGTCGGTCGGCATGTGCCAGATGGCGTCGAAGGCGTCGGCCTGCTGACCGAGCGCCGCGACGGCACGCCCGGCGTCCGGGATGTAGGTCAGGGAATGAACCTTGTCGGCGCGGAGCAGCAGCTGCGCCTTCCGGCCCTTCACAAGCTTCTCAGCGATGGCCTTGACCTGATCGAAGGGGCGGTAGTTCCCGTAGAAGTCCGCGCTCCTCGCGATCAAGCCGCGGATGGCTCCTTTCTCGACCGCCTCCATCAGGACGCGGGCGGCGCGCGCACGGGCGAGGCCCTTCTGCGTCGTGGGATTGTCCGGGGTGTCCTCGGTCATGACGCCCTGCACCGGCCCGTACATGTAGACGTTGTCGAAGTAGACGAGCCGCGCGCCGACCCGTCGCGCCGCCTCGACCGCATGGGAGACCGCCCGCGGAAACCCTTCGAGCCAGGTCTTCGCGTCGTAGGGCAGGCCGATGATGAGGTAGACCACCTCGGACCCTTCGACCGCCCGCGTCAGCCCATCCAGGTCGAAGACATCGGCGCTCGCGGTCGCGACCGCCCCCGCGATCGGTCTGGGGCGCCGCTGGACGATGCGCACCTGGCGCCCTGCGGCTGCGAGATGGCGCGTCGTCTCCTCTCCGATCGTCCCGTTGCCGCCAATGATGCTGTGGACACTCATGCGATGCCCCTCGGTGCCGCGACGTCTGCTTGCCTCATGTTCACAGCGTCCACTTTGACGGCAGGAGTTCACGCCGTCAACATCGACCGATGACGCAGGCCCGCGACGCCTACCACCACGGAGATCTCCGCAACGCCCTCGTGGCCTCGGCAGTGCGGCTCATCGAGGCGAGCGGGCCCGGCGCCTTCAGCCTGCGCGAGGCCGCACGCGAGGTCGGCGTCTCGGCCAACGCGGCCTACCGCCACTTCGACGACAAGTCTGCGTTGATCACCGCGGTCGCTGCCGATGGCTTCGCGCGGCTCGCGGAGCGCATGCGGCGCGCGATGGCCAGCGCGTCTGCCGGTCGGGGAGACGAGCCCGTGTCCATCGCTCGCTTCAAGGCCGCAGGCGGCGCCTACGTCGGGTTCGCCGCTGACCACCCGGAGATCTTTCGCGTGATGTTCGGCGAATGCGGGGCCGAGTGCCGGAGCGACAAGCCCGAGGACCAGGAGGCGGAGACCCCCTGGACGCTGCTCGGTCGTGCCCTCGATGCGCTGGTGGCCGACGGATTCCTCCTTCCCGAGCGCCGGGTGGGTGCGGAGTTGAAGGCGTGGACCGTCGTCCACGGCTTCGCTTCGCTCTCGCTCGACGGCCTCGCCGCGGCGCCCACGCAGCGAGAGCGGAAGGCGGCGCTGGAGGCGCTGCTCGACTTCACGGTGGTCGGGCTGTGCGGGGCGTTGCCGACTGTCCGTTGACGCGGCGACAGCCGTCCGGCTCGAGGGCACCCCGCGAGCGCACCCTTCGTAGGTTCCGACCGGACTGCGCGCCCGACGCGCGTCCCACGCGACCTCCTCGGAGATGGGTGTCGTGAGGAACGGCTCGGATGCACGGCGGGTGCGCTTCGGGTCAGCGCAGCGTGCGCGAGAGGTCTGCTACCGGTGCAGCGGGCACATCGAGCGGCGTGCCCACGGCGAGCCGCCCCGCTCGACGTACTTCCGCCCGGGCTGCCAGCGCCGAGGCACGCTCAGGCGCGCGCGATGCCGGGGCTCTCGTGGAGGCGGTAGCGCTCGCCCTTCGGCTCGAGCTCGAGCAGGACGTCGCCTGCGCGCGGCGCGAGGCCGAGGGATTGGATCGTGATCTTGCGGGCCCGGTAGCCGTCGGTGAGCGGGATCTCGGGGACGATGCGCAGGTAACGGGGCCGCCGGGCGTGCGGAAGGGCGCGCGCGACGTCGGAGCAGAGCCGATCGAGATCGAGCTCGCCGCGGAGCACGAGCGCCGCGACGAGCAGGCGCTGACCGGCATCCGAGACGCCGTAGGCGATGGCCCGGGCGATGCGCGGGCTCTCGAGGAGCGCGTCCTCGATCGCGACCGTCGTCACCGCGCCGCGCTCGGTGCGGACGACGTCGGCGACGCGGTCGACGAACCAGAAGTCGCCGTCGTCATCGGCGCGCATGAGATCGCCGGTGACGAACCACGCGTCGCCCGGATCGAAGACACCGCGCAGCAGGCGCGCGCTCGGATCCTCGGCGCTGCGCCCGTCGCGTCCGGGGGTCTCGTAGCCGTCGTAGCCGGCCATCGGCTGGCTCGGATCGACGCGCGCGACGAGGACGCCGGGCTCGCCGCGGGCCGCGACCATGAGGTGCCCGCGCTCGTCGCGGCGGAAGTCGCCCGCGCCGTCCTTGGCCTCGAAGTCCCAGCCGAGGAGCGCGAGATCGGCGCTGCCCGGCAGGGCCTTGCCGAGCGATCCGACCTTCTTGCCCGAGGGGTTCGCAAGCACCGCGTTGCCCTCGGTCGAGGCATAGAACTCGAGCACGTTCGCCCGCGGGAAGCGCTCGCGGAGGCGCTTCCACACGTCCAGACGCATGCCCGAGCCGGCGAAGAGCCGCACGGGGAGCGAGCCATCGAGCGGACCGCGCGGCGCATCGACGACGTCACGGAGCATCTCGCCCGCGTAGAAGACGACGCTCGCGCCGTAGCGGTGCACGTCGCTCGCGAAGGTCTCGACGTCGAAGCGCGGCGCCAGGGACAGACGCGAGCCGCCGACGAGCGCGCCGCCGACCGCGACGAGCATGCCCGCCGCGTGGTGCAGGGGCAGGCAGCAATAGACGGTGTCCGAGGAGGTCAGCGCGCAGCCGGCGGCCGCACCGAGCGCGGAGAAGGCCCAGCGGCGGTTGGTGATCCGGGCGGGGCGCGGCTGCTCGCGCCGGCCCGCGGTGAAGATGATCATGGCGAGGTCTGCGGCGCGCGCATCGTCGGGGACGAAGCCGCTCGGCAGCGCGACCGCCGCCGGGTCGATCGCCTCCATGTCGAGGACGCCCTCGGGCAGCGTGCGCTTCTCGCCGAAGCCGCCGAGCGACAGCACGGGCCCCTGAAACGCGGCGCGGGCCGCGGCGGCGTTGACCGGATCGGTGACGAGGAACTGCATGTCGCTGAGGGCGACGGCCTGCTCGAGCGTGACGCGCGTGCTGTCGGGGCTGAGCAGCACCGCGACCGCGCCGAGCCGGTTGAGCGCGGCCACGATCGACAGGTAGGAGGGGCGCGTCTCCATGAGCACGCCGACCTTCGCGCCGCGGCTGACGCCGCAGTGCACGAGGCCCTTCACGACGTGGTCGACCCGCTGATTCGCCTCCTTGTAGGTGAAGGCGCGGCCCTGGTAGAGGAAGAACGTCGCGTCGGGGATGGCCTGCGCCTGCTCGGCCAGCGCCTTGGCCATGCCGATGCGGGTATCGGGCTGGACCTTGCGGAGCTTGGCCAGGCGCGGCACCTGCCAGCGCAGGTTGTCCACGAGGCCGGTGAGCTGGCCCGCGGCGTCGCCAGCCCGGCGCAGCACCGCGTCCATCGCGGCGGTCGCGGCGTCGTAGACGACCTCGACGTCGAAGGGCTGATCGTCGAGCTCGAGGTCGTCGATCTCCTCGGCCTGCTCGGGCTCGTCCTCGCGGAGCACGTCGGGCTTGTCGCCGACGCCCGCTTGCCAGCGCACCCAGTCGATCACGGCGGGCCAAGTGCGCGAGACCGCGCGGCTGCCGACGACGAGGCCGAAGTGGCCGGCGCGCACCGGGACCTCGAAGGTCTCGGCGCGCGGCGCGGCGCCGCGGATGGCCCGCACCGCCGGAGCGCGGGCGATCTCGTCGTTCGTGCCGACGAAGAAGAGGATCGGGCAGGTGAGATCGGCGAGGGTCACGGTCCGCCCGTCGATGACGAAGCCGCCCTGCGCCATGCGGTTGCCGACGATGAACTCGTCGACGAACTTGCGGAAGGCTGGGCCGGGCCAGGCGACGAAGCCTTCGCCCGCGAGGAAGCGGCGGCGACTCTCGCGGCGCTCGAGCTTCTCGCGGTCGTGCAGGTTGCCGACGAACTCGGCGAACTGCTGCACCTCCTTGCGGACGGAGAGCAGCTTGAAGGCGGTGCTGGTGAGGATCCCGGGCAGCCCCTCGATGGCCTCGAGTGGCTTCTCGAGCGCGCGCGCGGCGCCGTCGATGAGGCGCTTGGTGACCGCAGCCGGGACGCCGGGCAGCGAGCGCTGGATGTCGACCGGCGAGCCGAAGGTGATCAGCGAGGCGATGCCCGCGGTGCCGCGGAAGGCCGCGACCTGGTAGGCGAACATGCCGCCCTGCGAGTAGCCGGCGAGGTGAAGGCCGGGCTTGCCCGTCGCGCGAAGAATGTGATCGATCGACTCGGAGACGGCGTCGACGTGATCGTCGAGCGTCCGCTCCATGCCGCCCTCGGAGCGCTCGGGCGCCCCGAAGTCGACGAGCCAGACGTCGATGCCTGCGGCGCCGAGCATCTGCACCGCCGAGAGCTCGGGCGCGATGTCGTAGACCTCGCTCGTCACCATGAGCGGCGGAACGAGGAGCACCGGGCTGAGGCGCGGATCCGCCTCCCCCGCGGTGTGGTAACGGCGGAGCGCGTGGATGCGGCCCTTCTGCGGCACCTCGTAGGGCGCCGCGTAGGGCGCGCCGAGCCGGCCGAGGCGCATCAGCTCGAGGGCGTTCTCGGCGCCGGCGCTGAGGCGCCGCAAGGATTTGCCGATGCCGCCCCGAGGGCGGCGTTTCTGCGGGGTCTCGCTCACCCGCGGAGTGTAGACGACGGCGGGCTGCGGTGGCGCGTGCCGCGTGGAAGCTGCTCACAGCCGAGGCGTGACCGGTCCCGGCTCGGGCGTCGCGCCGACGAGGTCGGCGGCGCAGGCGAACGCATACAGCTCGGGCCAGCCGCGCTCGAGGCCACGCATCGGCCGGCGTCTGAGGGCCCGGAGCGCGTCGAGGTGCCTTGCCCGTGCAGGCTCCACTTCGGGCATCGCGTATGCGGCGAGCAGGCGCGCCTGGCGTGCGATCCCCAGCTCGTTCGGCCCGCCGAGCGCGCTCAGCGCCTCGAGCTCGGCGAGGTCGGGGCGACCGAGACGCGCCGCGAGGAAGGCCCGCGCGGCCCGGGCCTGCGGGCTCGAATCACGCTCGATCCGGGCCACGAAGCGCGCTGCCCCGTCGAGATCGCCGAGCTGCGTGCGGGCCAGCGCCTGGGCCGCGTAGAGCGTGGCGCGGTGCCGGCGGAGCGAGAAGACCTGCAGCCAGCCGCTGCGCTCGAGGTCGTCGAGGAGCGCGAGGGCGTGCTCGGTCTGGCCCGAATGCATCCGCGCGTTCGCCAGCGCGCTGAGCAGGAGGGCCCGCCCCGCGCCCAGCCGATCGACGAGCGCGGCCGCGAACTCCTCGAGCCGCGCCCGCGCGCGCTCGGGGCGGCCTGCGTAGATCTCGTCCCGCGAAAGCACGAGCGCCCGGCGCAGCTCGGGGAGCATCGCGATGCCGCGCGCACGGCGCCACGCCATCGGCGCCCCGACCACGATCGCGACGAGACCGAAGATCAGCGTCCCGCAGAGGGCCCACAGCGGCGGCCCGGGCAGCTGGAACAGGAGCGGAAGCGCCGCGAGGTAGAGCAATGCGGGCAGGATCGTGACGAGCCGACGTCGGAGATCGTCGGACGCATCGGGCATCTGCTCGAAGGGCGCGAGGGCGACGCCTCGGCCCCTCGTCCCGACCGGCAGCGCCCCCCTCGCCTCCTCCGAAGGCCCCATCTCACTCGGCGGGCGCAGGCGCCTCCGCCGGCGCGCTCGGCAGACCCGGCAAGCCGTGCTCGATCGCCTCGACGTCGCGGTAGCGCTCGAAGAGCTCGGTCATCCGGGTACGGAGCGGCAGCTCGTGTCCGCGCACGAAGACCCGGCGGGCGACCGTCGTGGTCTCGAAGGGATCGCCGCTCCACAGCACGACGGAGGCGAGCTTGCCCGCGGCGAGCGTGCCGTAGTCGGTCTGCCCGAACGCCGCCGCCGGGCGCGAGGTGACGGCCGCGAGCGCGGCCTGCCAGGGCATCCCGGCGCGCACCGCGTTGCCGGCCTCCTGCCGCAGGATGTTCAGGTTCCACGCCCCCGGCGTCATGAGGCTCACGTTCACGCCGGCGGCCTCGAGGAGGGCCGCGTTGTCGTAGCGCGAGCGCAGCGTGGAGAAGGTCGTGGGCAGGTCCACCATGGCCCGCACGATCACCGGGACCCGCGCGGCGGCGATCTCGCCGGCCACCACCCAGCCCTCCTCGACCCCGGCGAGGACGACGTCGACGTCGTAGGTCTCGGCGAGCTCGAGGACGCGCAGGATGTCGTCGGCGCGCGAGACCCGGACGACGAGGCGGAGATCCCCGTCGAGCATCGCCGCCGTGCGCTCGAGATCGGCCCGCGACACAGCCGAGTCGGGAAAGGCGCCGCGGTCGTAGCCGGCACGGGAGCGCGCGTAGAGGCGCGCTTCGTCGAAGAGCGTGCGAATCCGGAGGAACGCGGCCGGCCGCGCGCCGTGCTCGGCGCCGAAGCCCTCGTCGTCGAGGCTCACGTGGTAGCCGAGCAGCGGTACGCGGACCGCCTCGGTGATGGTCCGCCCGAAGAGGTCGGCCCAGCAGCTGGTGCCGGGCACGAGCCCGCCCTGCGGGACGCTCACCACCGAGGTGACGCCGGCCGCACGGGCGACCGGCAAGAGCACGCTGAGCGGGTTGTACCCGTCGCGGGTCGAGAAGGCCGCGCGGATGGCGTCCGCCTCGCCCTCGGGCGCGGCGTCCATGGTGGAGGCCTCGAGCTCGATCTCGACGACGCCCACCGGCGTCATGGTCGCGACGAGCCCCGGCGTCGCGACGAGGCCCGTGCCGTCGACGACGGTCGCGCCCGCGGGCGCGGCGCCGCCGGCGGTCACGCTGACGAGGCGCTCGCCGCGCATCACGACGGTCGCATCGGAGACGGTGGTGCGGCCGTCGCCGACGTGCGCCGTGAGGTGGGTGATGGCGGTGACCGTGTCCTGCGCGGAGGCGGCCATCGGCACGAGCCACGCGAGCAGCAACGAGACCAGAGCGCGGCTCATCGCGCACCTCCCGCCGTGCCGTCGGCGAGGCCGGGATCGAGCCCGAGCTCGAAGTCGCTCCGGTGACCGACGCCATCCCGCGCCCGATCGTGCTCGAGCACGCCGTCCACGTACACGAGGTCCGCGTTCGCGTAGACCGAGAAGGGATGGTGCGACCACACCACGACATCCGCCATCTTGCCGGCTTCGAGCGAGCCGGTGCGGTCGTCGATGCCGAGCGTCCAGGCCGGGTGGATGGTGATCCACTGCAGCGCCTGCTCGTCGGTGAGCGCGATGCCGGCCTCGCGGCCTGCGGTCAGCGCCTTGCCCGCCTCCTGGTTGAGGCGCTGGATCAGCATCGGGTCGTCGGAGTGCACGACCGCACGCGCGCCGGCCTCCGTGAGCAGCGCGACGTTCTCCGGGATGGCGTCGAAGGCTTCGGCCTTGAAGCCCCACCAATCCGCCCACGTCGAGACCGAGATCTCCTCGGCCGCGAGCACGTCGCGGATCTTGTAGGCCTCGACCGCGTGGTGGAAGCTGCGGATGCGGAAGCCGAACTCGCGGCTCACCTCGATCATCCGGATCATCTCGTCGGCGCGGTAGCAGTGCATCTGCACGAGCACGCGGCCCTCCATCGCACCGAGCAAGAGCTCGTGGCCGAAGTCGCGGGCCGGCGGCACCGGAGCGGGGCCCGGATCCTCGGGCGCCTCCTCGCCCTCCTCTTCGGCCTCGACCGCCGCGATGGTGGTCGTCTCGCCGCGCCCTGCGGCGGCGTCGATCGCGTCCATCGTCGCGGACTGGTGGCGCTCCCAGAGTTCCTCGTCGATGGCCCAGGTCCGGTAGTGCTCCTGCCACTCCGCCCAGGCCAGGCCGTATTCGATCGCCTCCTGGAACGCGCGCCGGTAACCGGCGACGTTGCCCATGCGGGTCGAGGGCTCCGCGTCGCGCTCTCCGTACACGCGCTTGGGGTTCTCGCCGCAGGCCATCTTCATGGTGGAGGGCGCGGCGGGGAAGATCATCTCGCTCGCGCTGATGCCGAGGTGGAGCTTGAAGGTCTCGGCCGCGCCGCCGATGAGGTTCGCCGAGCCGGGCAGCACCTGGATCGTGGTGATGCCGGACGCGAGCGCCCGGCCGAGCGCGGCGTCCTGGGGCCAGAACGAGTCGATGGCGCGGACGTGGGCCGTGACGGGACTGGTCGCTTCGTTTCCGTCCGCGTGGGCCGCGAGGTCGGGCACGCCGTAGACGCCCATGTGCGAGTGTGTGTCGATGATCCCCGGGGTGACGAAGCGACCGGTGGTGTCGATGACCGTCGCGCCCTCGGGAATCGCGACCTCGCCCTCCGCGCCGACCGCGACGAGCACACCGTCCTCGAAGACGACGACCCCACGCTCGTAGGTGGTGCCGGTCGCGGTCATCACCGTGCCGCCGACCAGCGCCGTGAGCGGCGTATCGAGGGCCGGCATCGTCTCGCCCCCGGCCATCCAGGGCAGCATCGGCAAAGGCGGGTTCGGATCGGCGTCGGCGCTCGAGCGGACGTCGGGGCGGCTTGCGCCGCAACCGACCGAGACGAGCGCGAGCGCGCAGAGGACAGAGTGGCGCATGGAGGTTCTCCGGGAGGCCGCGACGATAGCCGCGCGCCGCCCCGGATGTCACCCACTCGGGCGCGCGCTCAGTTCGTTCTGGATTTCAGGCGGTAGCGCAGCGGGTGTTCGTTCGTTCCGGGCTCCGCGGCGACGATCTCCACCCGGCCCTCTTCGGCGAGCGCGGTCAGCGCGATCTGCACATCCCCGGTCTCGAGGCGCCCGAGCCGCAGTGCGTCCCGCACCTCCGCCACCGTCGCCGATTCCCGCTTGCCCAGCTGCTCGAGGATCTGCGGACCCAGGGCGTCGCGGCGATGGCGTGCGAAGCGCGCGAACAGGAAACCGCCAAGCGCGGCTCCGGCGACGGGGACGAGGATCTCGAGCAGGTGGTCCACGCGGCGAAGCGTAGCAGAGCGCGCCGGCGGTAAGCGCGGCTCAGCGCCGCCGGCGCCAGAGGAGGACCAGCCCGAAGGCCGCCGCGGCGAACGCAGGCCATCCCGGGCTCCGGGCGCCCACGCGGCAGCCGCACGCGCCGCCCGAGAAGCCGCCGAGCTGCCCGCCATCGGGACGCACCGAGGCATCCTCGGTGCGGGGGCCCGCGTCGGCCACGGCACCGGCATCGAGCGCACCCGCATCCCGGTCCGCGCCCGCGTCGCCCGGTCCTGCATCGACGCCGACGCCGCCGTCGGGCCCGTCTTCGGTGGGATCGAGGTAGTTCGGAACGCCGTCGCCGTCGAGGTCGCCGGTGCCCTCGAGCTCGTCGCCGGTCTGTGCTCCGTCGGCGTCGGTGTCGCGCCAGTTCACGTCTCCGTCGCCGTCGACGTCGTCGCCGAACGCATCCGCGTCCCGACGCTCGACGAGCGTGGGGATCGTGTCGTCGTCGTCGTCGGGGTCGACGTGATCGTCGAATCCGTCGCCGTCGGTGTCGCGGGTCACGCCCTCGGGCGCCTCTTCGGCGGTGGGGATCGAGTCGCCGTCGTCGTCGACGTCGAGGTGATCGAAGTCCCGGTCTCCATCCGTGTCCCGGCGCATTCCCATCGGCGCCTCGTCGCGGGTCGGCACGCCATCGCCGTCGTCGTCCGCATCGAGGTAGTCCGGGCGTCCGTCGCCGTCGGTGTCGGGGCACGCCTCGGGCGTCGTGCACTCGAGCGCGGTGTCGATGCCGTCGCCGTCGTCGTCCGGATCGTCGAAGTCCGGGCTCCCGTCCATGTCGGTGTCGCGGCACGGCGACGCGGGGCACTCCTCCCCGTCGAGCAGGCCGTCGCCATCGGTGTCGCGGAGGGCGGGATCGATGCTGAACGCCCCCGCATCGGTCGCGGTGTTGCCGGCCTCGTCGGTCGCGGTCGCGACCACCGCGTGCATCCCAGGCGCGATGTCGGCCGGAGCGCGCAACGCCCAGGTCCCATCGGCGCCCACCGTCGCGGTGCCGATCGGCGTTCCATCGACCTCCACCTCGACGCTCGCGCCCGGCTCGGCAGTCCCGCGGAACGTGGGCCTCGGACCGCCGACCGTCGCGCCGTCGGGCGGCGCCGTGATCGCCACCGCGGTCGACGTATCGATCACGAAGGTGCTGCCATCCGTCGCGACCCCGCCCGCCGCATCGGTGGCGACCGCGCGCGCCGCGTGCGGTCCCTCGGAGAGCGGACCCGCGGGCGTGACCGACCAGCGCCCGTCGGGCGCCGCCGTCGCCGAACCGACGAGCACGCCATCGACGTACACCTCGACGCTCGCGCCCGGGCTCGCGGTGCCCGAGAGGGTCGGCGTCGTGTCGTTCGTCGCGCTGCCGTCGGCCGGCGCGAGGATGACGATCGACGGCGCCGAGGCCAGCACGGTGAAGCCGTGCGTGTCGCTCGCCGTGCGGCCCGAGCCGCCGGTCGTGGTCGCGGTCACGCTGTGATCGCCCTCGGCGAGCGGCACCGTCACGTCGATCGACCAGAAGCCGCGGGCGTCCGCGACGACCGTGCCGAGCGTGGTGCCGTCCACCGCGACCCGCACCGCCGCGCCCGGATCGCTCGTGCCCGAGATCGTCGGCGTCGTGTCCCGGGTGCTCGACCCGTCGACCGGGTCGACGATGTCGACCTCGGGCGCGCCCGCATCGATGGTGAACGAGCCTGCGTCGGTCGCGACGTTGCCCGAGGCGTCGGTGGCCTCGACCGCGACGGTGTGGCGCCCGTCGGCGAGATCGGCCGGCACGCGGATCGACCAATTGCCATCCGCATCGGTGAGCGCCGTCCCGATCACCGCGCCGTCGACGGTGATCTCGACGAGGTTGCCCGGTTCGCTCGTGCCCGAGAGGGTCGGGCGGGGGGTCCCGACGATCGCGCCGTCGGCCGGCAGCCGCAGGTCGACGACCGTGGAGGCGTCGATGACGAACGCGCTCGTGTCGGTGGCGGTGACGCCCGCGGGCGAGACGCTCGTCGCGAGCACCGCGTGGGGGCCCTCGGCGAGCGGGGAGGACGGCGTGACGGACCACGATCCATCGGGCGCCACGACCGCGCTCCCGACGACGACACCGTCGACCTCGACGGTGACCGTCGCCCCCGGCCGCCCCGTCCCGCCGATCGTCGGCGTGGTGTCGAGCACCGTCGCGCCGTCCGCGGGCACGTCGATCGACACGGCGTTCTGCGTGTCGACGGTCCAGGCGTGGGTCGCCGGGGTCGGATCGACGTTGCCCGCCGCGTCCCGCGCGCGCACCGCGAGGATGTGGGGGCCGTCGCCCAGCGCAGCGGTGCTGAACGTCGCAGGGCACGCCACGAACGCGCCGCCGTCGAGCGAGCACTCGAAGGTCACGCCCGCCTCCGGGGAGGAGAACGTGAAGTCTCCGGTCGCGTCCGCCGTGAGGCTCGGCGGGGCCGAGGTGATGGAGGTGTCGGGCACGGTCGCGTCGATCGTCCACGCGTAGGTGGCCGGGCTCGGGTCGGTGAGGCCGGCAGGGCTCACCGCGCGCACCGCGAGCGTGTGCGGACCATCGAGGAGCGGCGTGGTGGCGAAGGTCGCGCTGCACGCGGCGAAGGGGCCGCCGTCGACCGAGCACTCGAAGGTCGACCCCGGAAGGGTCGAGGCGAACGTGAAGTCGGCGGTCGGATCGGAGCTTGGATTGGGCGGCGAGGTCACGATCGAGGTGTCGGGAGGCGCCGTCGCGACGACGGTGGTGGAGGTCGTGCTCGTCACCGACACGCGGGTGAGGCTGTTCAGAAACGCGAGCGTGGCGGCGTGGTCGTAGCTGCCCTCGGCGGGAACGGTGATGGTCATGGAGACCGAGCCGGTGGCGCCCGGCGCGAGGTTCCCGAGGCTCCAGACGACGTCGCCGCCCGAGGGTGCGCCCCCCGCGGTGGCCGAGACGAGCGTCGCGCCGGCCGGCAGGGTCGTGCGCAGGCTCGCCGCGTCCGCCCAGCCAGCACCACCGTTCGTCCACGCGAACGTCACCGTGTAGGTGCGCGTCGCGCTGAAGGCCGGCGACGATGCGGTGGCGGTGATGGAGGCGGAGCCCGCGGCCGAGGCGCAGTCGGACTCGAAGAGCGAGTCGAGCAGGAGGCGCACGCCGTTCGTCGAGGGGTTCGACGAGATTGGGGTCGCGACCGAGTAGTTGTGACCGCCGAGGTAGGTGACCTGGCCGTTGTTCTCGTTGCCATCGAGCCGGGCGGTGGCCCAGAGCACGTCGTCGCCGGCGTCGTCGATGAGCACCCGCGTGTAAGGGTGGAACGCGCCGCCGACGAGCGGCTCGATGGACTGGATCGATCCCCCATCGGGCTGCAGCGCGCCGTCGAACTGATTGAAGGGCGAGTCGGCGAAGGAGATGGTGAGGGGCGTCGAGACGCTGGGCTCGTCGCTGCGGATGCCGGTGGTGGTGAGGAAGCGCCCGGAGGTCGCGTTCTCGAACGTGAGCGCCGCCTCGCATTCCATGAAGGCGTGGACGGACCGCGAGCTGTCGAGCCAGGCCCGCACCTCACCGACGACGCCGTTCAGCGCGGTGCCGCCGAAACCGCCGGCCGGCGTGTCCCAGTGCATCGAGGTGACGTGGCAGAACGCCGGGCTGCCGTCCGCGCGGAACAGCGCGCCGTCGGTGTTGGAGGTCGTCGTCGGACCGGTCAACTCGGCGACGCTGAGCACGTCGGGCGAGGTCGCCGACCAGACGTTGCCGGCCGAGTCGCGGATGCCCGCGGCGTTGAGATCGGCGAAGGCGATGTCCTCGTTGCCGTCCTCGAAGACCGCGATGCGCGGCGCGGCGGTGAGGGTGCGGGAGATGTCGGCGGAGAAGGTGCCGGTCACGTCGTGCACCACCGTCACGGTGTCGGAGGCGAGCCACGCATCGATCACCGGCAGGGCGGCCTCGCGGTCCGCGCCGCTCACGACGAAGCCGCCGCCCCGGTACACGATGCCCGCGCCCACGGGGATCGCAGCGCTGGTCTCGCGGTTCACCACGGTGGCCGGCGCGGTGACGGTGAAATCGACGTCGCCTGCGCTCTTGCCGGTGAGGATCGTCCAGTGCACCGGCACGCCGGCCCGGAGCAGCCCATGCACGAGGCCGAACGCGCGCAACGTCCCGCGGTCCTGGAAGGCCGTGGACATCGGGATGATCAGCGAGCCGGTCGGGAAGCTCTGGACGAGCCCCTCGGTCTCGGCCTCCACCGCGTCCGCTTCGGGGACGCCGCACGAACCCAGCATCAAAGACGCGGACAGCAGGCCCGCGAGCCAGGAGACCGAAGGAAGACGACGAGCCAGGAACGACGGGGCCATGGCGCGTAGACAACCCGACGCGGCCGGCGGGGTCAAGGCACCATGGCAGCGGGTGCCGCCGGCCCAGGTGCGCGCGTTGGGCACGAGGACGTGCAGCCGATCATCCACGCGGACGTAGGAAGGAACGCGCGCAGGCTGCCGTCGCGTTCGAGCGGGCACGAGCGCCGCCCGCTGGTAGCCTCCGCGGC
>Ga0209985_10002152_pt1 | contig 18311 bp, 19 predicted proteins | sample NOAtaG_FD_187305 | JGI IMG/M metagenome (GOLD analysis project Ga0209985, IMG submission 187305) | Freshwater lake microbial communities from Lake Erie, under a cyanobacterial bloom - NOAA_Erie_Diel6S_1000h metaG (SPAdes) (version 2) | ecosystem: Environmental > Aquatic > Freshwater > Lake ...
CCATCACCTGCTCCACGGTGTACGGGATCTTCATGCGCAGGATCTTGGCGCTGTTGAACAGGCGCTCGGTGTGCTCGCGCAGCCGGAAGATCGCCGTGCCCTGCGTCGTCTTGTACGCCCGCACGCCCTCGAACGCGCCGCAGCCGTAGTGCAGCGTGTGCGTCAGCACGTGGATCTTGGCGTCGCGCCAGTCGACGAGGGCGCCATCCATCCAGATCTTGCCGTCGCGGTCGGACATCGACATTCGGAACTCCTTGGGCCCGCTGGGGGCGCTGCGTTCGGGGGGTGGGCCTCGGGTCGGGCCGCCCGGGCGAAGGCTGAAATTCTAGGCCGCGGGCGCGTCCGCCCCGGAGCCGCCGCCGGCTGCGGCGCGCGTCAGCGTGACGTCGCTCACCTTGCCGCCGCGCAATTCGACGCGCACCTCGTCGCCCGCCGCATCGCACCAGGTGAAGGCCTCGACCGGCTCGTCGCCCACCTTGCGGCCCAGGCTGCGGGTGAGCTTCAGCACTTCGGGCAGGCGCATGCCCGCGTGCACCCGCGCGTGCAGCATCACCGCGTTGTCGACCTGCCCGAGCGGGCGGCCGGCGGCGTCGCGAAGCACGCGCAGCGAGCGGCTGAACTGCAGCAGCAGCCAGAACACGATCACGGTGACGGCCAGCACCACGCCCTGCCATCCGTAGCCGGCGTAGCCCGCGGCAACGGCCAGCGCCGCCAGCGCCCAGCCGAGCACGGGGCTCACCGCGTCGGGCGGGAGGGGGCGCTCCCGCACAATGCCGGCCATGGATCCGGTGCACGCATGGGTCATCAACCTCGATCGGTCGCCCGAGCGGCTGGCGCGGATCCGCGCCCAGCTCGAGCGACTGGGCCTGCCGTGGACACGCCTGCCCGCCGTCGACGCGCGCACGCTCACCGCGCAGCAGCGCGCCGCGCTCGACGAGCGGGCCTACGAGCGCAAGCACGGCAAGACGCCGGCGCCCGGCGAGCTGGGATGCTACCTGTCGCACGTGGCGGCGATGCAGGCCTTCCTGGCCAGCCCGCACCGCTTCGGCCTGGTGCTGGAGGACGACGTGATCCTCCACGACAGCCTGCCCGCGGTGCTGCAGGGCCTGGCCGCGCACCCCGACCGCTGGGACGCCGTCAAGCTGTCGGCGGTGCACTCGGGCACGCCGGTGCCCTACCTCGAGGTGGCCCCCGGCCACCGGCTGGCGGTGATGCTGAGCCGCTGCACCGGCTCCAGCGCCTACCTCGTCAACCGGCACGCCGCCGAGGTATACGCGCGCGAACTGCTGCCGATGAGCCTGCCGCACGACCACGTGGTCGACCAGGGCTGGCGCTTCGGGCTGAAGTTCCGGCTCGTCACCCCCACGCCCTGCGGGCACGACGACCGGATCGGCACGACGATCGAGGCGGCCGGCACGCGCAAGTTTCCCTGGCCGCGCCGCCTGCCCGCCTACCGCTACCGGCTCGGCAACGAGCTGCGGCGCGTGCGCTACGGGCTCACGCAGGCGCTGCGCGAGAAGCTCGCAGGCTGAGGCCCGGCAGCGGCCTGCCGGTGCGGCCGACGCGGCCCGTGGCCAGCGCGTCGGCCCAGTCGCCGCAGCCGTTGGCCTCGGCGCGCGCGGCCGCCGCGGCCCAGTCGTAGGCCGTCAGCCGCAGCTGCGCCTGCCAGCCGCGCGGCGTGCGCTCGACGATGGCCCAGCGCGCGTGCGGGCTTCCGCATTCGACCACGTGGTCGTGCGGCTGGTCGTGGTCGTAGGCCGGCAGCCCGACGCTGCCCGGATTGACCAGCAGCGCGCCGTCCAGCGCCAGCACGCGCGGCACGTGGCTGTGGCCGCACAGCACGAGCGCCGCCTCGTTCGGCCCGAGGCGCTCGCGCACCTCGCCGGGCGTCGCCGCGCGGATGCCGCGGCTGCCGTGCACGCCGAGGTCGGGGGTCACTGTCTCGAGCAGCGGCTCGTCGTCGATCACGGGCTGGCCGTGGACGAGCCGGATCGCGCCGCCATCGAGCTCGAGCGCCTTCGGCAGCGCCGCGAGCCAAGCCCGCTGCTCGGGCGTGGCGCTGTTGTAGGCAAAGCGGTCGCCGAAGCCGCGCGGGCGGTCCAGCGCCAGCGCCTGGCGCTCGTGGTTGCCGGCGATCGTCGGCCAGCCGAGCCGCATCAGGCGCTCGGCGGTCTCGCGTGGCCACAGCGGGCCGGAGACGATGTCGCCCAGGTTGACGACGAGGTCGACCCGCTCGCGGCCGGCCTCGTCGATCACGGCCTCGAGCGCCGGCAGGTTGCCGTGGATGTCGGACAGGACGGCGACGCGCATGCACCGATGATGCGGCAAGACGGCGCCAGGAGCAGCGGACGAACCGCGCGCGCCGGGGTCTTCGGCCGCCGGTGCTCAGGGCGACTGCTGCTCGAGCTCCCCGCGCAAGTCGGCCGGCAGCCGCCCGAGCATGAAGCGGATCACCAATGGCAACAGCACCAGGTCGTCGACCACGCCGAGCAGCGGGATGAAGTCGGGGATGAAGTCCACCGGCGACAGCACGTAGGCCACCAGCAGCAGCGTCGCGGGCAGCAGCCAGCGCGGCGAGCGCGGGTGCTTCAGTGCCCGCCACAGCAGCCGCGCGTCGCCGCGCGCCAGTGACCAGATCAGCGACGCCCGTTTCACCGAAAAGCGCTTCAGCATCACCCGACTCCCGCGGCCAGACCCCTGCAGCGTAACGTGGGGCCGCGCCCCGTCCTGACAAGCCCCTCCCCGCCGGCCGCCGCGCGGGCCTGCTGGCGCGCGCCTACCCCAGCCCGCGCACCGCGTCGATCGCCTGCTCGATGCGGTCCACCGCGTGCACCTCGAGCCCCTCGATCGGCTTCTTCGGCGCGTTCGCCCGCGGCACGACGGCCACCGAGAAGCCGAGCTTGGCGGCCTCCTTCAGCCGCTCCTGGCCGCGCGGCGCCGGCCGCACCTCGCCGGCCAGGCCCACCTCGCCGAAGGCGACGAAGCCGCGCGGCAGCGCACGGCCGCGCAGGCTGCTGGTGATGGCCAGCAGCACCGCCAGGTCGGCCGCCGGCTCGCCGATGCGCACGCCGCCCACCGCGTTGACGAACACGTCCTGGTCCATGCAGCTCACGCCGGCGTGGCGGTGCAGCACCGCGAGCAGCATCGCCAGCCGGTCGCGGTCCAGGCCCACCGACAGCCGCCGCGGGCTCGGTCCGCCGCTGTCCACCAGGGCCTGGATCTCCACCAGCAGCGGCCGCGTGCCCTCCAGCGTCACCAGCACGCAGGCCCCGGGCACCGGCTCGCCCTGCGTGCTGAGGAAGATCGCGCTCGGGTTGGACACGCCCTTCAGGCCGCGCTCGGTCATCGCGAACACGCCGATCTCGTTGACGGCGCCGAAGCGGTTCTTGATGGCGCGCACGAGGCGGAAGCTCGAGTGCGTGTCGCCCTCGAAGTACAGCACCGTGTCGACGATGTGCTCCAGCACGCGCGGGCCGGCGATGGCGCCCTCCTTCGTCACGTGGCCCACCAGCACCACCGCGGTGCCGCCGGCCTTCGCCGCGCGCGTGAGCTGCGCCGCGCACTCGCGCACCTGCGCCACCGAGCCCGGCGCCGAGGTCAGCTGCTCGGAGTACAGCGTCTGGATCGAGTCGATCACCGCCACCGCGGGCTTCTCGGCCGCCAGCGTGGCGAGGATCTGCTCGAGGTGGATCTCGGCCAGCACCCGCACCGCGCGGCCGCCGAGCCCGAGCCGGCGCGCGCGCAGCGCCACCTGCGCGCCGCTCTCCTCGCCGGTGACGTACAGCACCTTCAGCCGCGCGCTCATCGCGTCGGCCGCCTGCAGCAGCAGCGTGCTCTTGCCGATGCCCGGGTCGCCGCCGATCAGCACCACGCCGCCGGCCACCAGGCCGCCGCCGAGCACGCGGTCGAGTTCGTCCTGCCCGGTGCGCTCGCGCTCGACCTCGGCGGTCTCGATGTCGGCCAGCGTGGCCACCGGCTGGGTCTTCGCGAGCCCGAGCGGCCCGGTCTGGTAGCGGTGCTTCGCCGGCGTCTCGGCCACGCCCTCCTCCAGCGTGTTCCAGGCCTTGCAGTGCGGGCACTGCCCGAGCCACTTGGGGCTCGTGCCGCCGCACTCGCGGCAGGTGTAGAGGGCTTTGGGGGCGGCCACGGACGGATTGTGCGGCTCGTGGGCTCGGCTGGCCGCGCAGATCGCCGGTCACGATCACGGCCTGCACCACCATCCGGGCCTGCCGCGCGGCCCGCTCGACACGGGCGCCGCAGGCTCCTCACGCAGCGCGCGTGGGCCGCGACCATGATGCACGTCGGCCGCCGAGCGCGTGCTGGCGCACTCGGGTGGGCCCGGGACGGCGGCCATCGGCGGGCGGGCGAACCGTACGCCGCCCCCCCCCGGCCGCGGTGGCGGCGTCAGCGCGGGCCCGAAGCTGCGCGTTGAGACAACGGGCCGACCAAGAAGCGGCGGCCCGCCCACGAGACACCCCTCACCGCAAAGGCCTCCATGCCGCCCCCTCGCGCCTTCGCCACCCTCGCCGCCCTCCCTGCCCTCTATGCCCTCACCGCCCTCGCCACCTTCGGCCTGCTGGCCGGCTGCGACACCACTCCCAAGAAGCCGGAGGACTGCGCCCGCATCGACTGGCGCAGCGAGGGTCGCAGCACCGCGCTGAACGGCCGCGCGATGGAATCCGGCTGGCGCCGTGGCGCGGCCTGCCAGCAGCTCGGTGTGAACCCGGACCGCAAGGCGTTCGAGAGCGGCTGGGCCGAGGGCCAGGCGACGTACTGCACGCCCGGCTTCCTGCTGCGCGAAGGGCGGCGCAACGACGCGTTCGGTCCCATCTGCCAGGGCATGGACGAAGCCGTGCTGCAGCGCGCCTGGAACCATGGCCGTCTGCTGCACGAGGCCGATCAGCGCATCCAGCGCCTGGACGGCGACCTGGCCAGCCTGCGCGCGCGGGCCGACGACGTGAAGCTGCCGGCCGGCAACCGCGACACGGCGCGCGCGCAGCTCTCGGGCGTGATCGCGGCGCGCGCACAGGCTGTGGCCACCCGCGAGCGGCTCGAGGCGGAAGCCAACGCCAACGGCTGGGGCCTGGGGCGCTGAGGTCCCGCCACCGGCTCCGGGCGGCAACCGTCCGGTCGGTCTGTCCGTGGCGCGGCTTGCGAGGTCCTCAGGTCGATCGCGGGGGCCGGGACTTGCGGCTCGCCGGATGCGCAAGGGCTCGAGGACGCCGCCGCGACGCGACGCAGCGCGGCGCGTCGCACGGTCCCATACGTCGATGCCGACGCCAGGCCCCGCGGTGGCAGGGCCGGCTGCCGCCGAGCCGGTGCCGCCTGCCGGGCCCTCACCCCGCCCGCGCCTGCCGCACGGCCTTCTCCCAGGCCGCCATCCGCGCCGCGGCCTCGTCGCGGCCGATCGCCGGCTCGAAGCGGCGCTCCTCGGCCCACTGCGCGCCGATCTCGTCGCGGCTGGCGTAGACGCCGGCGGCCAGGCCCGCGAGGTAGGCGGCGCCGAGGGCGGTGGTCTCGGTGACGCGCGGCCGCACGACGGGGATGCCGATCAGGTCGGCCTGCACCTGCATCAGCAGGTCGTTGACGCAGGCGCCGCCGTCCACGCGCAGCTCGCGCGGCAACTCGCCGCCCGCGGCCGCGGCGTCGGCGGCCATGGCCTGCAGCAGCGCCGCGCTCTGGAAGGCGATGCTGTCGAGCGCGGCGCGCGCCACGTGCGCCACCGTGCTGCCGCGCGTCAGGCCGACGATGGCGCCGCGCGCGGCGGCGTCCCAGTAGGGCGCGCCCAGGCCCGCAAAGGCGGGCACGAAGACGACGCCGCCGCTGTCGGGCACGCCGGCGGCCAGCCGCTCGACGTCCGCGCTCTTCTCGATCGCCCGCAGGCCGTCGCGCAGCCACTGCACGACCGCGCCGCCGATGAACACGCTGCCCTCGAGCGCGTACTCCGGCGCGGCGCCGGTCTGCGCCGCGGCGGTGGTGACCAGGCCGTGGCGGCTCGGCTCGAAGCGGCCGCCGGTGTGCATCAGCATGAAGCAGCCGGTGCCGAAGGTGTTCTTCACCAGGCCCGGCGCGAAGCCGGCCTGGCCGAACAGCGCCGCCTGCTGGTCGCCGGCGATGCCCGCCACCGGGATCGGCGCGCCGAACAGCGTGGTGTGGCCGTACACGTGGCTGGACGGGAAGACCTGCGGCAGCACGCTGTCGGGCACGTGCAGCGCCGCCAGCAGCTCGTGGTCCCAGCGGTTGTGGCGGATGTCGAACAGCATCGTGCGCGACGCGTTGCTCACGTCGGTGGCGTGCACGCCGCCGCCGGTCAGCTGCCACAGCAGCCAGCTGTCCACCGTGCCGAAGGCGAGCTCGCCCTGCGCGGCGGCCAGGTGCGCGCCGGGCACCGCGTCGAGCAGCCAGCGCACCTTGGTGCCGCTGAAGTATGGGTCGACGACGAGGCCGGTGCGCTCGCGCACGGCGTCGGCCAGGCCCTGCGCACGCAGCTGCGCGCACATCGGCTCGGTGCGGCGGTCCTGCCAGACGATGGCGCGGTGCACCGGGCGGCCGGTGTCGCGCCGCCACAGCACGGTGGTCTCGCGCTGGTTGGCGATGCCGATGGCGGCGATGTCGGTCGCGCCCAGGCCCGAGGCCGCGAGCGCCTCGCGCGCCACGGCGAGCTGCGTGGCCCAGATCTCGTCGGCGTCGTGCTCCACCCAGCCCGGCTGCGGGAAGTGCTGCGTGAACTCGCGCTGCGCCAGCGCGACGATGCGGCCGCTGGCGTGGAAGACGATGGCGCGCGAGCTCGACGTGCCCTGGTCGAGGGCGAGCAGGTGTTCCTTGGGCACGGTGCGGTCTCCTGGGGGACTTGGGCGCGGGGCCGGCGGGCTCAGCCGGCGGCGGCGGCCTGGCGGACGATCCACTCGTCGACGAGGCGTTCGAGCAGGTCGAGCGGCACCGCGCCGTGGTCGATGACGGCGTTGTGGAACTGCCGGATGTCGAAGCGCGCGCCCAGGCGCGCCCGGGCGCGCTCGCGCAGCTCCTGGATCTTCAGCTTGCCGATCGTGTAGGCGAGCGCCTGCCCCGGCGTGGAGGTGTAGCGGTCGACCTCGCTCTCGACGAACTCGCGCTCGACGCCGGTGCGCTCGACCATGAAGTCGATGGCCTGCTGCCGCCCCCAGCCGAGGGCGTGGATGCCGGTGTCGGTGACCAGGCGCGCGGCGCGGAAGGCCTGCCACTGCAGGTGGCCGAAGCGGCTGTAAGGGTCGGTGTACAGGCCGAGTTCGGAGCCCAGCGTCTCGGCATACAGCGCCCAGCCCTCGGTGAAGGCGGTGTAGCCGAAGCCGCCGCGGCGGAACGCCGGCAGGCCGCGCAGTTCGGTGGCGCGCGCGATCTGCAGGTGGTGCCCGGGCACGGCCTCGTGCGCCACCAGCGTCTCCATGCCCCAGATGGGCCGCTTGCGGAACGCGAGCGCGTTGGCGAAGAACATGCCGGCGCGGCTGCCGTCCAGCGCCGGTCCGCTGTAGTACTCGGCACGGTTGGGGCCCATGTGCGCGGGCATCGGCTGCACGCCGTAGGGCGCGCGCGGCAGCTCGGCGAACAGGCGCGGGACCTCGGCATCGAGCCGCTTGGCGATGTCGCGGTAGCCGGCCAGCAGCGCCTCGGGGCTCTTGTGGAAGAAGCGCTCGTCGGTCCACAGGAAGCTGACGAAGGCGGCGAAGTCGCCGTCGAACTTCACCTCCTTCAGCACCGCCTCCATCTCGGCGCGCAGCCGCGCCAGCTCGCGCTGGCCGAGGGCGTGGATCTCGGCGGGTGTGAGCGAGGTCGAGGTCTGGTCGCGCACGTGGAGCGCGTAGACGCGCTCGCCGTCGGGGTAGTTGCGCAGCGAGCCCGAGGCCGGCGCCCGGGGCATCAGCTCGTCGGCGATGAAGGCGCGCAGCGCGCGCAGCGCCGGCAGCACGTGCTGCCGGATCGCGCCGCGCGCGGCGTCCTGCAGCGCCGGGCGCTCGGCGGCGGGCACGCCGCTGCCCAGCCGCCGGAAGGGCTGGAAGAACGGCGTGCCATCGACGTCCTCGCCGCCGGCAGCGGCCGCCGCGGGCAGCTGCGTGTCGATCTGCGCCAGCGCGCGCACGAGCACGTCGCGCGCCGGCACCCAGCCGGCACGGGCGCTGTGGCGCATCTCGTCGATCTCCTGGTCCATGCGGCGCGGCAGGGCCGCCATGCGCGCCAGCATCTGCTGCACGCGCTCGGGGCGGTCCACGGGCATCACGCGCAGCAGGTCGGCCATCGAGGTCTGCGGCCCGCCCAGGGCGCCGATGCTCATGCCGCGCGCGCCGGGATAGTCCACGAAGCGCAGCCAGCGCTGCTGGCGGTCGATGAAGAGGTCGAGCGAGACGCGGTCCGCGGCCGCGAGCCGCTCGCGCGGGATCGCGCGCGCCTCGTCGAGGAAACCGCGCACGGCGCGGTCGGCCGCGTCGCGCGCGGCGCGGCTGTTGTCCGAGAGCCGGTCGCCGAAGCGGTGGTCGCCGCGGTAGGTGGCCCACTCGGGGAAGGTGACGGCGCTCCACTCCCACTGCCGCTCGAACAGCGCGTGCAGCGCGCGCGTCGCGCCTGCATCGGCCGCGGAAGCGCCGGCATCGGCAGACGCGCCGGCGGCGGTGGTGCCCTGCGCGTGCAAGGGCGATGCCGCGAGCACGCCGGCGGCAAGGGCCGCCGCCGCGAAGGCGCGCCCGACGGAAGGAGCGGCCAGGCGCCGCGGCGGTGTCGAGGGCATGGGCTTGATGGTGGGGAGGGAGTACCGATTCTGCGCCGTGGCGCCGCGGTTATCGTCGCCGGCCATGCCGTCCCACCGCGCCGCGCTCGCCAGCGGGACCGCCTTCGCGCTGGCCGCCGGCCTGCTCTGGGGCCTGGTCTTCATCGCGCCGCTGCTGCTGCCGCAGTACCCGGCGGCGCTGCTGTCGGTGGCGCGCTACCTGGCCTTCGGCCTGATCGCGCTGCCGCTGGCCTGGCTCGACCGCCGCGCGCTGGCGCAGCTGACGCGGGCCGACTGGGTCGAGGCGCTCAAGCTCAGCCTCGTCGGCAACCTGCTGTACTACCTGTTCCTCGCCGCGGCCATCCAGCGCGCCGGCGGGCCGCTGCCGACCATGATCATCGGCACGCTGCCGGTGGTCATCGCGATCAGCTCCAACCTGCGCGACCACGCGCGCGACGGCCGCCTGCCTTGGCGGCGCCTGGCGCCCTCGCTCCTGCTGGTGGCCGCCGGCATCGGCCTGGTCAACCACGCCGAGATGCGCGCGCTGCAGGCGGCCGGGGCGCTCGACCTCGGGCGGCACGCGCTCGGCGCGCTGCTGGCGGTGGGCGCGGTGGTGTGCTGGACCTGGTATCCGCTGCGCAATGCCGACTGGCTGCGCGCCCACGCCGAGCGCAGCCCGCGCACCTGGGCCACGGCCCAGGGCGTGGCCACGCTGCCGCTGGCGGCGGCGGGCTTCGCGGCGTTCTGGCTCGCGCACGCGCTCGGCGTCGTGGGGCCGGCCGGCTTCGACATGCCGCTCGGGCCGACGCCGGAACGCTTCCTCGCGCTGATGCTCGCCATCGGCCTGTTCGCCTCCTGGCTCGGCACGCTGTGCTGGAACGAGGCCAGCCAGCGCCTGCCCACCACGCTGGCCGGGCAGCTGATCGTGTTCGAGACGATCGCCGCGCTCGCCTATGCGCTGGCGCTGCGCGGCCAGCCACCGGCCGCCGCCACGCTGGCCGGCATCGGGCTGCTGGTGGCGGGGGTGGTGTGGGCTCTGCGTTCGCCGCCGCCGCGGGTTAACCCGGATACGTCGGCCCACCCAGGTTGACCTCGGTCAAGCCCGGGCCGGCCGCGCCGCGCACCATGGCGCCATGCAGTACCGGACCATCCCCATCCGCAGCGCCGGCAGCGGCGAGAGGCCCCTGCCGGCACTTGTGCGTGCCCCGCAGCTCGAAGGGGAGGCTGGCCGGACGCGCTTCCTGCTCGGCGAGCTCGAGCAGGCGGTCAACGCCGAACTGGGCGCGTCACTGCCCGCGTCGGCGTGGCTGCGCACGCTGCGCGTCGACGAGGACGAGGCCGTGCTGACGCTGGCGCCGATGCAGCCGCATCCGGGCCTGGACATCGCCCAGGCCGCCTTCGCCACGCTGCGGCGCCTGCTGCGCGACACCGACATCTACGTCGCTGCCGCGGCACACTGAACGCACGGGCGCACGCCTGACCGCCAGGCCGCGATGCGGCGGAAGCGGAGCGCGCGCCGGCCCGGCTGCTCGAGGACCCTGCCATGACCGTGCTGCGCTGGACCCTGATCGTGGCCGGCGTGCTGGCCATCGTCGTGCTGGTCGCGTGGGGCTGGGGCTCCTGGCGATGGCGGGCGCTCACTGCCGAGCGCATGGCGGCGCTCGAGGCGGCGCGTGAGCGGCCGCCGCTCGCGCTGCCATCGGCCGCCGAGCTCGCGGCGCTGCCGCCGCCCGTGCGGCGCTACTTCGACGCCGTGCTGGCGCCGGGCGTGGCCCCGGTGGCCGCCGTCGACATCGAGCACCGCGGCACCTTCGAGATGGGCGGCCGCTGGTCGCCGTTCACGTCGAGGCAGCGCGTGACGACGCGTCGCCCGGGCTTCGTGTGGGACGGCCGCATCGCCATGCTGCCCGGCGTGGCGGCCCATGTGCACGACGCCTACATCGCCGGCCGCGGCCTGCTGCAGGCCGCGCTCGCCGGCGCCGTGCCGCTGGTGCACCTGGCCGGCAGCCGCGAACTCGACGAGGGCGAACTGATGCGCTGGTTCGCCGAGGCGGCCTGGTACCCCACCGCGCTGCTGCCCACCCAGGGGGTGCACTGGGAGGCGGTGGACGAGCGCAGCGCACGCGGCACCTTCCGCGACGGGCCGCAGGCCTTGACGCTGACCTTCTTCTTCGACGCCGAGGGCCTGATGACCGGCGTGCGCGCCGAGGCGCGCGGCCGCCTGGTGGACGGCCGGTCGGTGCCCACGCCATGGGAGGGCCGCTGGTCCGACCACCAGTGGCGCGACGGCCTGCGCGTGCCCACGCGCGGCGAGGTCGCCTGGCTGCGGCCCGAGGCCGAGGGCGGCCGCCAGCCGTACTGGCGCGGCGAGGTGACGGCGCTGCGCTACGAGTTCGCACGCTGAGGACGGGCAGGCCGGCAGCGCGCGGGCCGGGCGCGATTTGGGACAATCGGCCCACCATGAACCCCAACGACCTGCCCGCCTACATGGCCCACGTCGGCACGGCCGCGCGCGCGGCGGCGCGGCGCATGGCGGCGGCGCCCACGGCCGCGAAGGACGCCGCGCTGCGCGCGCTGGCGCGCCGGCTGCGCGAGCACGGCGCCGCGCTGGCGGCGGCCAACGCGCCCGACGTGCAGGCCGCGCTGGACGCCGGACTGGCCGCGCCGCTGGTCGACCGCCTGCGCCTGACGCCGCAGGTGCTGGCCACCGTGGCCGAGGGCTGCGAGCAGATCGCCGCCATGCCCGACCCGATCGGCGAGATCACCGACGTGAAGCGGCGGCCGAGCGGCATCGCGGTGGGCCGCATGCGCGTGCCGCTGGGCGTGTTCGCGATGATCTACGAGAGCCGCCCGAACGTGACGATCGAGGCCGCCTCGCTGGCGATCAAGAGCGGCAACGCCTGCATCCTGCGCGGCGGCAGCGAGGCGCTGCGATCCAACCTGGCGCTGGCGCGCGAGGTGCAGGCGGCGCTGGTCGAGGCCGGCCTGCCGCCCGAGGCGGTGCAGGCGATCGAGACGCCCGACCGGGATGCCGTCGGCCGCCTGGTCGCGATGCCGGAGTACGTGGACGTGATCGTGCCGCGCGGGGGCAAGGGGCTGATCGAGCGCATCAGCCGCGAGGCCCGCGTGCCGGTGATCAAGCACCTGGACGGCAACTGCCACGTCTACGTCGATGCCGAGGTCGACCTCGAACTCGCGGTGCGCGTCACCGACAACGCCAAGACGCAGAAGTACAGCCCCTGCAACGCCGCCGAGAGCCTGCTCGTGCACGCGGCCCAGGCGGCGGCCTTCCTGCCGCGGATCGGCGACGTGTTCGCCGCCAAGGGCGTCGAGATGCGCTGCTGCCCGCGCGCGCTGGCGCTGCTCGCGCCGCGGCCGCGGCTGGTGGCGGCCACCGAGGCCGACTGGGCCGAGGAGTACCTGGCGCCCGTCATCAGCATCAAGGTCGTCGACTCGCTCGACGAGGCCATCACCCACATCGAGCGCCACGGCTCGCACCACACCGACGCGATCCTGACCTCGAACCACGCGCACGCGATGCGCTTCCTGCGCGAGGTCGACTCGGCCAGCGTGATGGTCAACGCCAGCACGCGCTTCGCCGACGGTTTCGAGTACGGCCTCGGCGCCGAGATCGGCATCAGCACCGACAAGTTCCACGCCCGCGGACCGGTCGGCCTGGAAGGGCTCACCTCGCTGAAGTGGATCGTGCTCGGCCAGGGCGAGGTGCGCGGCTGAGCCGGCCACCGCCGCCTGCCGCTGCCGCGCACGCCGTTCGCGCTGCGGCAGCACCGAGCCCGGACGCGCGCCCCGCCGCCCCCGATCCGCCCCGCCTGCGATGAACGGCGACGTCCCCTGGTTCGACTTCGGCGCCGGCCAGCTGGCCGCGCTGGTCGCCGGCGCGACGCTGATCTTCTGGGCGGTCGGTGCCTACAACCGGCTGGTCGAACTGCGCAACGCGGTGGCGGCCGCCTGGGGCCAGGTCCAGGAGGGCCTCGAGCGACGCGGGCGCGCCGCTGCCCCGCTGGCCGCCGCGCTGGCCGGCCCGCTCGCGTCCGAACAGCGCGCGCTCGACACCTGGCTGGCCGACCACGCAGCCGCCGAGCGCGCCGCCGCGACGCTGGCCGCGCGCCCGCTCGACGCCGCGCGCGCCGCCGCCTGGCAGGCCGCCGAGGCGACGCTGGCGGCCAGCGCCAGTCGCGTCTTCGCGCTGATGGACAGCGCCGGCCCGCCCGCGGCGGCCCCGGGCGCCGGCGCGGCAGGCGGACTCCCGTCCGGCGTCGCACCGGACATCGCACCGGGCATGTCACCCAGCGCCCTCGGCGCCGAAACCCGGTCCACTGCGCCTGCCGCTCCCGCTGCCGAGACAGCGGCCGACCTCGCCGCGGCGTGGCGCGGCGGCGAGGAACAGGCGCAGTTCGCGCGCCGCCTCTTCAACGATGCCGCCGTGGCGCACGACGCCGCGATCGCCCAGTTCCCGACCTCGCTGCTGGCGCGGCTGTACGCCTTCGCGCCGGCAGGCCGGCTGTAGCCGCCGCGCCGCAGCCTGGCATCGGCGCGACGGCCCCGATCACGCCCTCGCCCACGTCCCCACGACTTCCACCGACCCGGCCCAAGGAGCCCCCTCGATGCCCGTGAAGATCCTCGCCTTTGCCGGTTCCACCCGCAAGGACTCGCACAACAAGACGCTCGTTCGCGCGGCGGCCGGGCACGCGCAGGCCGCAGGCGCCGAGGTGACCCTGCTCGACCTGGCCGACCTCGCGATGCCGCTGTACGACGGCGACGCCGAGGCCGCGTCGGGGCTCCCGCCAGGGGCCGTGAAGTTCAAGGCCCTGCTGGCGGCCCACGACGGGCTGCTGGTGGCCAGCCCCGAGTACAACGGCAGCGTGAGCGCGGTGCTGAAGAACGCCATCGACTGGGCCACGCGCGGCGAAGGCAACTCGATGGCCGGCCGGACCGCGGCGCTGCTGGCCGCGTCCCCCGGACCCCGGGGCGGGCTGCGCGGCCTGCCGCACCTGCGGCAGATCCTGAGCGGCATCGGCGTGCTGGTGCTGCCGGAGCAGTACGCGCTCGCGCAGGCCCATGCGGCCTTCGACGAGACGGGCGCCCTGAAGGACGCGCAGGCCGCGGCGGCGGTCAAGGCCATCGCCGAGCGGCTGGTGACCGTGTGCGGCCGGCTCGCCGCGTAGCGGGCGGGCTGCCGCGGCTCCAGCTAGCGCGGCCCGCGCACCAGGCGCTGCGCCGAGGGCAGCTGGGCGCCGTCGTCGAGCTCCACCGCGATCTGGGTGCACACGGCGCGGCACAGCGCCGCCGCGGGCTCGCTGGCGATCCGGTAGTAGATCTGCGTGGCCTCGCGCCGGCGTGCCAGCACGCCGGCGCGGTGCAGCGCCGCCAGGTGCTGGCTCATGTTGGGCTGCGTCGTGTCGATCTCCGCCAGCAGCTGCGAGACGTTCTTCTCGTGCCCGCACAGCGCGCTGATGATGCGCAGCCGCACCGGCGTGGACAGCAGCTTGAACAGGTCGGCGGCGGTCTCGAAGACCGCCGCGCCCTCGTCCTCGGCGTCACGCGCGCCGTTCACGCCGCCAGCCCCAGCAGCTCCATCACGTCCTCCTCGAACATCTCGCCGGGGATCACCTGCCGCAGCAGACCGCGCCGGTCGACCGTGACGGTGAGCGGGATCAGGTTGCGGCGCGACAGCGCCGCGGCCAGCGGCGTGGCGTCCAGCGTGATCGGGAACGTGTAGCCGCGCTCGCGCGCGTGCGCCCGAACGGCCGCCGCGTCGCGGTCGCGCGCGATGCCCAGCACCGTCAGCGGCCGGCCGGCCGCGCGCGCGGCGCGGTGCAGCTTCTCGACGTGCGGGTTGTGCCGGCGGCAGAACGGGCAGCCGATCGACCAGAACACCGCCACCACCGCACGGCCCTCGGCCTGCGCGGCGCCGAAGGTCGTGCCATCCAGCAGCGCCACGTCGGGCCAGGCGACGCGCTGGCCCGGCGCCGCGGGCTCGGCATGGACCAGGCCCGCGGGCGCCGCGGCGGCGGCCCAGGCGCCCGACAGCAGCAGCGTGCGTCTTCTCATGGGGCTTCGTGCTCCATCAGGAGGTAGGTGTTGTACGCGTTCATCCGGTTGGCGGCCTGGAACAGGGGGAGGTGCTCGAAGCGGCTCCAGTCGGTGCGGGCGTAGGCCTCCTCGAACGGCTCGAGGTTGCGAGCCGCCGCGCCCATGCTCGCGCGCAGGTGGCGCAGGTAGTCGCGCGTCAGTGCCAGATCGGATTCTGCGCTCGTCGATGCCGGCCCGTGGCCCGGCACGACGATCCGCGGCGCCAGCGCGATCAGCCGGTCGAGGCTGGCGATCCAGCGCCGGCTGTCGGCTTGGCCGACGAAGGGGATGCGGTTGCGGAACACCAGGTCGCCGACGAAGGCCACGCCCGACTGCGGCAGCACGACGATCAGGTCCTCGGGCGTGTGGGCCGGGCCGGCCGGCAGCAGCTCGAACGCCACGCCGCCGAGCACGAAGCGTTCCGGGCCCTCGATCCACTGGTCGGCCTCGACGAGCCGCGTGGCCGCGTCGATCCAGGGCGCGAGCTCCTCGCGGCTGGCCTGCAGGCGCAGGCGCGCAGCGTCCGACAGCAGGTACTCGCGGCCGGCGCGGTGGGCGACGATCCGCGCGCCGCGCGCCTGGAAGGCCTGCAGGCCGTAGACGTGATCGGCGTGGTAGTGCGTGACGATCACGCGCCGCACCGGCTGCGGGGTGATGCGCGCTATGGCAGCGAGCAGTTCCTCGGCCAGCGCGGGCGCGCCGAGCGCGTCGATGACGACCACGCCCTCGCCGGTGACGACGAAGGCCGCGTTGGAGACGAAGTTGCGGTTGGCGGGTGAGCCGAGGGCGGCGGCGCCCTGCACCATCCAGACCCCGGGCGCCACCGGCTGCGGCTGCAGCGGCTGCGCCGAGGCGACGAACGTCCAGAAGACGATGCACCAGCCGGCGCACAGCGCGGCCAGCCGCGGGCGCCGGCTCATGACGCCCCCTGCGGGCCCGGCACCGGCCGATCGTGGTGCAGCCCGGGCCGGGCGTCGGCGGGCCGGCCCGCGAGCGCCGGCACGGGCCCCTCCCCACAGCGCTGCACCCGTGTTTCCAGCCCCATCGCGTCGCCTCCAGGTCGCCCCCGGACGTTCATCCTCGCGGCGGCAGGCGGACCGTGGCTCGATACCCGTCAGGGCTTGATGTAGGCCGCGCCCGCCTTCTGCAGCCGGGCGATGCGCACGACGCCCGAGGGCGTGAACTCGGCCTCCTGGAGGAACTGCTCGCGCTTGAGGTTGCGGTTGCGCAGCGTGATCTCGCAGACCTCGAACTTCACGCCCCGCGCCACCAGCGCCGCGATCAGGCCGGCATAGGGGCTGCCGTTGGCGTCCTTGGCGCCCTCCATCAGGAAGTCCACGCCCTCGGCGTGCGCCACGGCGACGATCTTCGCATTGGGATCGACGTCGAGGTGGTTGCGCATGTTGCGAAGCCCCTTCAGGGCCTGCGCCGCGGTGTTGTCGAAGTGGTAGACGACGACGTCCTGCGCCCACGCACCGAGCGTGGTGCAGGCCAGCGCCAGGGCGGCGACGAAGGAACGCAGGCTCATCGGGATCTCCTCGAGGGTCGCGTGGTGGGTGCTCAGGCCATGCCGGGGTTGCCGGACATGCCCACGATACGCGGCACGTTCACGCGCCGCGGAGCGACTCTGCCACCGGGGCGCGACTTCAGCCATGCCTCGACGACCTCCCACACCGGCTTCAGGCCCGCGCGCGCAGCCTCCTCGGCCACCGGCGCCCACCCCGCCACCTTGTAGGTCCTGCCGGCCTCCAGGGGCACGCCGCCCAGCCGCATGTCGGTGATGCGCGATCCCATCCTCGCGTTCGGATCGATCGTGTAGGCGAGCCCGCCGACGCGCACCATGTCGCCGCCCTGCTGGTAGTAAGGGTCGGGGTTGAACAGGTTGTCGGCGACGTCCTCGAGCACGGTCTTGATGAACTCGCCCGTCATGTCGGCGACGGTGGCGTGCGGGTAGGTGATCGCGAGCTGGTCCATCATCAGCTCGCGCGTGATGGCCTGGCCCGGCAGCAGGCTCGTGCCCCAGCGGAAGCCCGGGCTGAAGGCGATCTGCGCGCCCTGCACTTCCATCAGCGCGTCGCACACCAGCTGGTCCCAGCTGCCGTTGAAGTTGCCGCGGCGGTACAGCAGCCCGTCGGTGACGGCGAGCTGCTCCTCAGCCTGGCCTGGTAGGGGCGCGCGGATGCGGTCGATCAGCGCCTGCATCCCGGGGTCGGCGCGCAGCTGGTTGGCGAACACCGGCAGCAGCCGGTAGCGCCAGGCGCTCAGCCTGCCGTCGCGCAACTGCATGTCCATCAGGCCGAGGAACTTGCCGTTGCTGCCGGCATTGGTGACCAGCGTCGTCCCGCCGGGGTTGGCGACCGGCACCGCCACCGGAACGCCGTCGTGCGTGTGGCCGCCGAGCACGACGTCGATGCCGCGCACGCGGCCGGCCATCTTCAGGTCGACGTCCATGCCGTTGTGGCTGAGCAGGACGACGAGCTGCGCCCCCTTCGCGCGCGCGTCGTCCACCACCTTCTGCATGTTCTCTTCCTGGATGCCGAACTCCCAGTCACGGACCATGTAGCGTGGGTTGGCGATCGGCGTGTACGGGAAGGCCTGGCCGACGATCGCGACCTGCACGCCGTTGATGACCTTGATCACGTAGGGCGCGAAGACCGGGTCGCCGAAGTCGGTGGTCCTGACGTTCTGGGCGACGAAGTCGATGCGGTGCGCCGCCGCGCCGCTGCCCGTGCCGCCCTTGAAGTCCTTCTCGACGATCTCCTTCACCCGCTCCATGCCGTAGGTGAACTCCCAGTGGCCCGTCATCACGTCCACCGTCAGCGCCTTGCAGGCGTCGACCATGTCCTGCGCGTTGGTCCACAGCGAGGTCGCCGACCCCTGCCAGGTGTCGCCGCCGTCGAGCAGCAGCGCACCGGGACGGCTCGCCTTCAGGCGCTTGACCAGCGTGGCCAGGTGCGCGAAGCCCCCCACCTTGCCGTAGCGGCGCGCCGCGCGTTCGAAGTCCAGGAACGTGTAGGCGTGGGCGAGCGCGGTGCCCGGGCGCACGCCGGCCTTCTTCAGCAGCTGCTCGCCCACCAGGTGCGGAAGCTGGCCCGACATAGCGCCGACGCCGAGGTTGACGCTCGGCTCGCGGAAGTGGATCGGCAGCAGCTGCGCATGGCAGTCGGTCATGTGAAGCAGGCTGACGAAGCCGCCGCCACTGCCCAGCGGCGGGATGTCGTACAGCGCGGCCTCGGCGGTGGCCGCGTCGGCCTCGGACCACCTCGCGAGCGGCAAGCCTGCGGCTGCCGCCGCGGCCAGCACCTGCTGGAAATCGCGGCGATTCATGCGGGGACCTCGGGGGTCAGGGCTGGTTGACCGGCGAGCGCGGGTCGAGCAGCAGCGCCATCAGGTGGCGGATCTGGTTCTCGTCGAGCACGCCCATGTGACCCAGGCGCGGCATCTGCGAGCAGGCGTTGGTGGCGCGCGGGTTCCAGAGCTTCAT
>Ga0209985_10002154_pt1 | contig 18306 bp, 11 predicted proteins | sample NOAtaG_FD_187305 | JGI IMG/M metagenome (GOLD analysis project Ga0209985, IMG submission 187305) | Freshwater lake microbial communities from Lake Erie, under a cyanobacterial bloom - NOAA_Erie_Diel6S_1000h metaG (SPAdes) (version 2) | ecosystem: Environmental > Aquatic > Freshwater > Lake ...
CGCGGCGAGGCTTCCGGAGGCGGCGCCTGCTCCGCCACCGCGTCGTCGGAGACGCCGGGGCTGCGGATCGCTGCATCGAGCGCTGCCTGACGCTTCATCCGGTCGTCGAGTTCGAACTCGATGCGCGGAACGCGCGAAATGCGCGTCTCATCCATCACCCGCCGACGCAGGAAGCCCGCACCGGCGCGGAGCCCCGAGAGCGTGAGCGGAGAACGATCCTCGGGAAGCACCGAAACCCGAACCCTCGCGACCGAGAAGTCGGGCGAGAGCACGACTTCCGTGATGGAGACCATGCCCTGCACGCGCGGATCGTTGAGGCCGCGCGAGAGTTCCGACTGTAGCGCGCGACGGATCTCCCCCGCGATCTGCGCCGGGCGATCCGACGGCGCCCGCTCGGGCCCGAGCGGCCCCGAGCTGCGCGGCTTGGACCGTCGCGGCTTGGGGAGCTTCTTCTCTGGCTCGTCGCGGTGCATTGGACCCGGGACTCCTTCGTTGACTCTCATCGATGACTCGAACGCGAATGGCAACCGAACGCTCCGACGCGCCGGTCAGGTCCTCTGCACGGTGACCGTCTTGTAGCACTCGAGCACATCGCCGACCTTGATGTCGTCGTAGCCGACGATCTTCATGCCGCACTCGTTGCCCGCGCGCACTTCCTTCGCATCGTCCTTGAACCGCTTGAGCTGCTCGAGCCGGCGGTCCTTCTCGACGACGATGCCGTCGCGCGTGACGCGGATCTGCGCATTGCGCTCCACCACGCCGTCGGTGACATAGCAACCGGCGATCGCGCCGACCTTCGAGATCTTGAACACCTGACGGACCTCGGCGTGACCGAGCACCTCGAGCTTGAGCTCGGGAGCCAGGAGACCGCGGGCAGCCTTGGTGACATCGTCGATGAGGTCGTAGATGACTTCGTAGAGACGGATCTCGATGCCCTTCGACTCGGCGAGCTGACGCGCCTTGCCGCTCGAGGTGACATTGAAGCCGACGATGATCGCCTTCGTCGCCTCTGCGAGCGAGACATCGCTCTCGTTGATGCCGCCGGCGGACGCGCTCTTGACCGACACCACGACCTCTTCGGTCGGGAGCTTCGCGAGCATGCCCTTGAGCGCCTCGACCGAGCCCTGCACATCGCCCTTGACGACGAGCGCGAGTTCCTTGCGGCCCTGCTTCTCGAGGTGCTTGAAGATGTTGTCGAGGGTGATCTTCGGCGCCGCGAGCTCGCGCTCGCGGTCGATGCGACGACGCTCCTCGGCAGCCTCTTCCGCGGCGCGGATCGACTCGACCACGAAGGCCTTGTCGCCCGCATCGGGAAGCTCGTCGATGCCGGAGATCGCCACCGGAGTCGACGGGAACGCCTCGGTGATGCGCTCGCCCTTGTCGTTGATGATGTCGCGCACGCGGCCGTAGCCGCGGCCGATCACGATGAAGTCGCCCTTCTTCAGGCGGCCTTCCTGCACCATGACGCGTGCGACGGGACCGCGGCCTTCCTCGATGGAGGCCTCGAGGACCGTGCCTCGCGCCATGCCGCCGAAGTCTGCCTTGAGCTCGAGGAGCTCGGCCTGGTAGTCGAGCATCTCGAGGAGTTCCTGGATGCCGTCGCCACGGGTGGCGCTCGTCTTGATGACTTCGGTGGTGCCGCCCCACTCGACCGGGTTCAGCTCGTGCTCGGCAAGCTGGCCGAGCACGCGGCGGATGGTCGCCTCGGTCGCATCGGGACGGTCGATCTTGTTCATCGCGACGACGATCGGGACTCCGGCCGCCTTCGCGTGGTTGATCGACTCGACCGTCTGCGGCATGACGCCGTCGACCGCGGAGACGACGAGAACCACGATGTCGGTGACCTTCGCGCCACGCGCACGCATCGAGGTGAATGCCTCGTGACCCGGCGTATCGATGAAGGTGACGACGCGATCGACCGCGCCGGCCTTGACCGGCACGCTGAACGCGCGCGTCGACTGGGTGATGCCGCCGGCCTCGCCCGCGGCGATGTTGGTGCTGCGGATCCGGTCGAGCAGGCTCGTCTTGCCGTGGTCGACATGGCCGAGGATCGTGACGATCGGCGCACGGCGACGCTCGTCGACGCGCTCGCGGTCCTTGAACCGCTCCTCGATGATCTCGGCGGCCGACTTGGCCTCCTCGACGATGAGGTCGATCTCGAAGTCCATCATGATCTCGATCGCCTTCTCGCGATCGATCGAGCTGTTCAGCGTGGCCATGGTGCCGCCGAGGAACAGCTTCTTGATGATGTCGCTCGTCTTGATGCCCGTCGCAGCCGACAGTTCCTTGATCGTCAGCGGCTCGGCGACATGCACCTGCTGGACCTCGCCCGGCTTGCGCTCGGCGCGCGAACCGCCGAAGCCGCCTTGCCCGGACTGCCGCATGCCCGAGGACCGGTGCGACGACATGAACCCCTTGGCGCTGTCGAGCCGGCTCTGCCGCTCGCGGAGATCCTGAGAGCCGTACTGCTGGCGCGCGCTGTCTCCGGCGCGGCCGGAACGCGACGATCCAATGCCGCCGCGACCACGGACTTCGGGGCGACCTGTGCCGGTGCCGGTTCGGCCGCCGCGGGCACCGCCCACGCCTCCCGGCCCACCTGCAGTGCCCGGCCGACGCATCGGCGGCGGCGCGGGCAGGTTGTCGGCCTGTTCGACGCGCACGACCTGCGGCCCGCTCAACTTCGTCTTCTGGAGCGAACCGAGCTGCGGTCCGACCGGTCCGATGTTGGTCGGGCGCTTCGGCACATTCATCACGGGCGACGCGCCGGCGGCATCGCCGAGCGATGCAGGCGGCGGCGGCGGCGCGGTGATCACGCGGCGCGCGGGAACCGTGGGCGGCTCTGGCGGCTTGGTCGGCGCAGCGGGCGTCGCGGCGTCCGGGCGCGCGGTCGGCCGCGCGGTGAGGCCCGCGGGCATGCGGAGCGTCGGGCGCGTGGGTGCTGCGGGTGCCGCGGCGGGCACTGGAGCGGACGCAACGGGCGCCGGCGCCGGCGCCGGCGTCGACTCAGAGGCGGGCGCGGCAGCTGCGGGCGCTGCGGCGGCGGCCTCGACCGGAACCACCTTCGTCTCGACGGTGGTGCCGATGGTTGGGGCGGATGCCACCGGTGCGGGCGATGCGGCCTGGGGCGCTGCCTCAGGTTCGGTCGTGGGAGCGGGCGCAGCCTTCTTGGTCGCACGCTTCGCCACCGCGCGCGTCGGCGGGGCCTCGGCTTCGTCGCCGGACTCTGCGGGAACGGCGACCGCGGTCGCGGATCCATCCGAACCGCCCGTGCCGCTGTCCGCGGCGGAGGCCGTCGACTTCTTCGTGCTCTTCTTCTTCGTGGTGGTGGTGGTGGCCGCCGAAGCATCGGCTTCCGAGGTGGAAGCATCCGAAGAGGCTTCCGACGCGGAGTCGGATGCCGAGGAAGCGTCCGCCGACGGCGCCGCGTCCTTGAACTGGGCACGGAGCGTCTCCGCCAGTCCGATCTTGACATTCGAGAGGTGATTCACGATGTCAGGGATTTCCTCCTTCTGACACCATGCAACGATGTCCTTGGAACTCACATTGAGTTCCTTGGCGAGTTGATGCACCTTCAGCGACGCGGGCTTCTTCGACAAGCGTTCCTCCTGATCACTTCACCCGGCTCACCCGACCATCGGGCAGTCCGAGCCACACAACCGATCCATCCATTCCCCTCCGGATCCAATCCCCCATGCCCGCGCGTCCGGCCGCGCGCGGGCAGGCAACCACACGCTCCGCTCAGTCGTTGACCCGACCTGAGCGGCCAAATCCAAGAATCGAATCCGCAGCGCTCTCCGCGTCCGCGTCGGGCGTGACCGCGCCGCTCGCGGGCTCGCCACCGAGGATCGCGTCGGTCGCGGCAGCCTCTTCGGCCGCGCGCTCCGCAGCCTTGGCGGCCTCGACCGCGCGCTCTTCCTCGACGATGCGCGCGCGCGCAGACGCCGCGGTGCAGATCTCGTCCGCGAGTTCCTCGCTGAGGCCGAGCTCCTCCACCAGCATCTGCGTGCCGAGTTCCTCGACATCGAAGACGCTGATCATGCCGAGCGCGCCGATCTTGTCGAGCAGCTCGTCGGTCACGCCGGCGATCGGACGCAGCGTCTCGCCGAGGACCTCGAGGCCCTTCGCGAATTCAGGCGGCGTGAGGATGTCGATGTCCCAGCCGGTCAGCTTCGCGGCGAGGCGGACATTCTGGCCGCGCTTGCCGATGGCGAGCGAGAGCTGGTCTTCGCGCACGATGATGGTGGCGCGGCCGAGCTCGAAGCAGAGGCTGACTTCCTCGACGGCGGCGGGGCGCACGGCGTTCGAGATGAGCACCTGGCTCGACTCGTTCCACAGCACGATGTCGATCTTCTCGCCGTTGACCTCGTCGACGATGTTCCGGATGCGGCTTCCGCGCACGCCGATGCACGCGCCCTTCGCATCGACCTTCGAGTCGACGCTCGCGACCGCGACCTTGCAGCGCTGGCCGGGCTCGCGGGCGAGCGCCTTGATCTCGATGACGCGCTCGGCCACCTCGGGGACTTCCGCCTCGAAGAGGCGGCGGATGAAGTCGGCCTTCGCGCGGGAGAGGATGATCTTGACCTGGCTGCCCGCGTCGCGGACCTCGTGGACGAGGCAGCGGATGCGGTCGCCGGGCTTGAACATCTCGCCGGGGATCTGCTCCGACTTCGGCATGAACGCCTCGGCGCGGTCGACCTGCACGATGAGCGCGGGACCTTCCTGCCGAATGACGGTGCCGGTGACGATCTCGCCCTGGCGCTTCGCGAACTCCTCCATGAGGGCGTTGCGCTCGTCCTCGCGGAACTTCTGGATCATGACCTGCTTCGCGGTCTGCGCGGGAATGCGGCCGAGCTTCTCGATCGGGATGAGCTCGCGGCCGCCATCGGGGAGGTTGCGCCAGATCGTGAGCGCGCCGCTCAGGCGGTCCATCTCGCAGCCGAACTCCTCGGTGTCGAGCGAATCGAAGTGCTTGCGCGCAGCGCTGACCATCGCCATCTCAAGATCGCGGATGAGATGCTCGCGATCGATGTTGCGATCGCGGGCGATGGAGTCGAGGAGACGAAGAGTTTCAGAAGTCATGACGGGCCCCTTGCAAAGTTGTCCAAGGTTCTGCGCGGCGCTCGGCCGCGATGGCCTTGGTTGAGTTGTCGCCGCGACCTGCGCGGCAGTTTGGATGTTGCGGCCGGAGACAACCGGCCGCGCGGGAGATAGATCGAAGATGGAGAGCAGACTCAAAGGGAATCAGTACACACGCACACACCAAGCACACAGCCACGGGTACCCGCAGTACCCGTGGCTGGACGAGGTTCGCTCCTCTGCGGATGCCCAAGGCTCCGCCAAGTTGCGGGGACTGACGCGCCTCAGTGGATCAGAGGCGCCTCCAGCATTGAACCCAGCATCGAGATCGAACCACGCCCTGCCAAATCACACTCACACGGCGCCGAACGATTGCCGACCTCATGGCTGCGAAGCCAAGACGGGCGAACGATCGCCTGCACCGCGTTCGGGGCGGAACGAAGATGAGACCCAAACGGCCTCATCGGTCGAGCCCGACCCGAACGGTCTTGCCAATCGATTGATCGAAGGACTGTGACATAACTGACACACCTCAATCGGATTGTGCGTGCGCCGACAACCTTGACACCAGCTCGCACTCGCGCGCTGCCGCAGCATTGCCGTTGCAGGCCCAACCTCTCGGTTGCAGACCACCAACAAACCCCTCGCGTCACGAATGCGCTTGGGGAAGAAGGGAAGATATCGACCCTACCACCCAGAGTCAAACATCTTCTGCTTCAGAGACTTGCGTCAAGCCAGAACCATCGCGAGTCGCCCGGAGCACCGCCGACGGTATGAAGGCCCGTCCTTCGCGGCAGATCGATGCAAAATCGCAACCGTTCGCGATCAATGTACGCCAGTACCGCTGAGATCGATGCGCTCATGCGGCTTGACGGGGCGCTGGATCTTCAAGGCCCGTCCCCCTCGGTACTGTCCGATCTCGGCAAAGAACTTCGGACGCCCCTCCACCCCGAGGATGGCGGGCGAGGTCGCGGGGCGATGCGTGACGATCATGTCGCCGACCTCGAGAGACTTGAGCTCGGCGAGCGAGATGGTCGTGGTCGCGAGCGTGGCTTCGAGTTCAACCGACGCGCCGGAGAGTCCGCCGGCGATGCGGTCGGCGGTGTCGGCGCCGGTCTTGCTCTTGCCGGTCACGAACCAGCTCTGGGCAGAGAGGTCTTCGATGAGCGGCTCGATCACGTTGTACGGAATGCAGAGGCTCATCGGGCCGGTGCGGCTCGTCAGCTTGACCTCGAAGCCGATCACGACCACGACTTCGTTGGGAGGCACGATCTGGACGAGCTGCGGGTTCGACTCCATCTCGCCGAGCGCAAACTCGATCTTGCGGATGCCGGCCCACGCCTCCTGGAGGCCGACCGTCGCGCGCTGGAGGATCTTCTGGATCAGGCGCGTCTCGATCATGGTCATCGGGCGCTGCGGGATGAAGAGCTCCTTGTTCGAGCCGCCGAGCAGACGGTCGATGATCGGGTAGTTGACGAGCGGCGAGATCTCGAGGCAGATCTGGCCCTCGAGCGGCGGGCAGCGGACGAGGTTGAAGCTGGTCGGATTCGGAAGGCTCGAGATGAACTCCGAGTAGGTCATCTGCGCGGCCTCGACGACCTTCACCTCGACGATGGTGCGGAGGAAGCCGGACAGCGACGCGCCGAAGTTTCGCGCGAAGGTCTCGTGCAGCATCTCGAGCGCACGCATCTGGTCCTTCGAGATGCGCTCGGGACGCTTGAAGTCGTAGGGCTGGATGTCGATCTGATCGCTGTCGCGACGGGCCCGCGAGAAGATCTGCGTCGGAATCGAGTCCGGCGCGGCCTCCCCTGACTCGGTCGCGCTCATCAGCGCGTCGACTTCGGATTGGTTGAGTGCCTCGGTACCCATGATGTCCTTGTGCGGATTCCTTCCGCGGAGATTCGGGCACGGGAGCCGCAGTCCGCGGCACCCGAAGGCGACCGTGCCGGCTCCGCCGCAGCACGCTCCGCCTCGCACCGTTCATCGGCGTCCGAGGCAAAGCGCCTTGAACGACGAGGCCTGCCCGTCTTGACGGCCGGGAACAGACCGCCGCGACGGGACGGGCACGACCGAAAAGCCGTTTGCGCCCGCCAGAGGCGGCGCCGCGGCACCCGCTGTCGGCAACGGAACCGTTCCGCGCCCGTAGGATGTGCGCCATGAGAATCACCGAGTGCGCGGCAGCCTTTCCGACGATTCGCCCCTCCAGAGGCCTTTGGCTTGGACTGTGGCTGTCGGCGCTCTCGCTGCTGCTCGCCCTCACCCCCGCCGCGATGGCGCAGTTCGCGCCTGGCAAGCCGAAGATCCCCGGTTTCCCCGCCCCGGCTCCGACCGCCTCAGCGGACGCCCCCGATTCGGTCCTCGAGGTCGTCGCCGTACCGTCGGCCGAGCGGGTGGCGCCGGGCGGCGACCTTCCCATCGCGCTCCAGCTCAAGTTCGCCCCGGGCTGGCACATGTGGCCCCAGAAGGGCGCCGCGCTCGAGGGCATGAACGCCTTCAACGGCGCGATCCCGACGGTGCTTTCGATCGCGAACGGGGCGGACGGCAAGCCGGCCGACATCGCGGGCGTCGACCTCAACCTCGAGTTCGCCCAGTGGCCGAAGCTCCACGCGGTCGAGATGAACCTCGGCGACGGCCCGATGGAGTACGCGGTCCACGAGGGATCGTTCAGCGTGTTCGTGCCGCTCTCGATCAGGGCCGACGCGAAGCCCGGACCGGTCGAGATCCCCTTCCAGATCCGATTCCAGGCCTGCGACGACGAGCGCTGCGAACCGCCCGCGTCGATCGAGGCCGTCGTGCGCTTCACGATCGAGCCGGGCGCATCGGCCGGCGCACCCGACGCCGCCTTCGCGTCGTTCGATCCCGCCGTCTACGGAAAGATCCGTTCCGGCGACAAGCCGAGCGAACTGCTTGAGTTCAACCTCTTCACGCTGAAGTTCTCGATCGATCCGAACGGCGCAGGCTTCCTCCTGCTCCTCCTGATCGCGGCCGCGGGCGGCCTCCTCCTCAACTTCACGCCGTGCGTGCTGCCGGTGATCCCGCTCAAGATCATCGGGCTTTCGCAGGCCGCGCAGGGCAGCCGCGCGAAGTGCTTCAGCCTCGGCTTCGTGATGTCGCTCGGCGTCATCGCGTTCTGGATGGCGCTCGGCGTCCTCATGGCGACCGTGCAGGGCTTCACGAGCGCGAACCAGCTGTTCCAGGAGCCGCTCTTCACGATCGGCGTCGGCATCGTGATCGGCGTGATGGCGATCGGCATGGCGGGCTTCTTCTCGATGCGCCTGCCGGACTGGATCTACATGATCGAGGCCAAGCACGACTCGTATCTCGGGTCGTTCGGTTTCGGCGTGATGACCGCGGTGCTCTCGACTCCCTGCACGGCGCCCCTCATGGGCACGGCCGTCGCGTGGGCGACGACGCAGAGCCCCACGACGATCCTGATCGTGTTTGGCGCCGTCGGCACCGGCATGGCGCTCCCGTACCTCGTCCTCTCGGCCTTCCCGAAGCTCGTCGAGAAGATGCCGCGCACCGGACCGGCGAGCGACCTCATCAAGCAGGTGATGGGCCTCCTGCTCCTCGCGGCGGCGGCCTACTTCATCGGCGCGGGCACCGCGGGACTCCTCGTCACGCCGCCCGAGCCGCCGAGCCATCTCTACTGGTGGCTCGTCGCGGCGCTCGGAGCCTCCGCGGGCGGCTGGCTCCTCTGGCGCACCTTCGCCATCACGAAGAAGGCCGGCAACCGCGTGATCTTCGGCGGCATCGGCGCGTTCATCCTCGCGGTGAGCGTGCTCATCGGGCTCTCGCAGACCGCGAAGGGCCCGATCGACTGGACCTACTACACGCCCGAGCGGCTTGCGGCCGCGCAGAAGGACGGCAAGGTCGTCGTCATCGACTTCACGGCCGAATGGTGCGCGAACTGCAAGACGCTCGAGGCGCTCGTCCTCAACCAGCCGGGCGTCTCGAAGGAACTGAACGCCGACGATGTGGCCGCGATCAAGGTCGACCTGACCGGCAACAACGAGGCGGGCAACGCGCTCCTGAAGGCGTCGAACCGGGTCACGATTCCCCTGCTTCTCGTCTACGGACGCGACGGCAGCGTGGTGCTCAATGCCAGCGACTACACGCCCGGCCAGGTGATCGACGCGATCAACGCGGCCCGAGCGAAGGAGCCCGCGCGTGGCGAGTGACGCACGCTTCCTCTACGCGGTGCGGTCGCGCTTCACGAACCGCGAGGTCCGGGCGGAGTTCATCGCGTGGCTTGCGGGCGGGCATCTCGCCGATGTGGTGAAGGCCGGCGCGCTCGATGCGGAGCTCGTGGAGTTCGAGCCGGATCCTTCGCAGCCAGACGCTCCGGGCGATGTCGAGAGCCGCTACCACTTCGCCTCGCGCGAGGACTACGAGGCGTACGCGTCGGGTCCGGCCGTCGCGCTGCGGGCCGAGGGCATGGCGAAGTTCCCGCCGGACCGCGGCATCGTGATGACGCGCATCTTCGCACGATCGCTCGTGCGGGTCCCGTGATGCGTCACGGCGACGGCGCGGACGGCGGCTGCGCAGCCGCGGTGCGCGCGCGCTCGAGCGCGGTCTGGATCCGCGTGCGCTCGCGCGTCGAGAACTGCATGAGCGGGTCGAGCGCCGTGTTCTCGTCCTGTGCGAGCGCCGCCTCGAACGCCGTGACGGCGCCCGCCGCGTCGGACGCCGCGAGCAGCGCATCGCCGAGATCGGCCTGACGCCGCGCGCTGTAGGGCTGCGCCCGGAGCGCGAGCCTCGTCCATCGCAGCGCCTCGTCGGCGGACGACTTGATGTCGGCGGCGTCGCGGCCGGCGAGTGCGCGCTGCAGGTTCTCGAACGCGAGGTCCGCGCACATCGCGTAGGCGCGGAAGCCCGGACGCGCGACCGCCTGCTTCTCGGCGAGCTCGCGCGCCATCGCGAACGCCTCGCGGTCGACGATCTGCGCCGTGCGGACGCCCGTCGCGCGCCGTCCGCTTGCGGCGAGCTGCTTGATCGCAGCCTCCATCGCGACGCGGCTCGACGGATGCTTCTCCGAGGAGCGGACGAGGATGTCGGCCGCCTCGCGGCGCAGCGCGCCGTCCACGGCCACGAGCGCAGCGACAAGCGCCGCGGGGTCGTCGCCGCGCATCGCCTCGACCACGGGCGCCGCGCGCTCGGGTCCTGCTGCGATTTCGATCGCCTCGATGAGCGGCTTCGGATCGGTGGCCTCGTTGCGCGCGCGCGACTCGGCGAAGGCGACGAACTGGAGCCGCACCTCCGCGAGCGGCCGCACGCGGTCGGCCGCCTCGACGAGATCGCGGTGGATCTCGCGTTCGCGAAGGACGGACATCGCGGGAACGGCGATCGCAAGCATGGGAAGCGCAAGGACGAGCGACGAGGCGCGTCCGGCCGAACCGCCCTTCGGCAGCGCCGTGCCGAGCGCCGCGATCGCGAGGACGAGCGCCGAGGAGCCCGCAAGCCACGCGGTCAGTTCGATCTGCGCGTGCGCGAGCACGAGCACCGAGAGCGCGAGCCCGACCGCCGCGAGGCGGATGCCGTCGAGTTCCTCGGCGATGCGCGCGGCGCATGCCGCCACGAGCACGAGGCCGGCGATGCCGAGCGCGCGGAGGACGAGCGCGGCCTGGTCGAGCGCAGGCGCCTCGACGCGCGACTGAAGGATGAGCGCCGCCACCGCGATGAGTCCGCCGATCCGGAGCGCAAGCACCGATGCGCTCGCCTCGGGCGCCACCACGCCGCGCGGCCGGACGACCGGCGGGTCCTCCACCTCCAGTTCGCCGCGCATCGCCCATGCGACCATCGCGGCCCATGCGATGCCGAACACGCCGAGCGCGACGACCCAGTCGACGAAGATCGAGTGGATGCTCGTCACATCCTCGGGGCAGATCGCGGGCTTCGCGCGCATGAACTCGCTCTGCACGAGTTCGGATCCGACGCCGAACACCGGGTGCTGCGCCACGATCCGCGCCGCAGCCTCGAGGTAGAACGACCGGAAGAGGACGCTCAGTTCGCCGAGCGAAGGTCCGATGAATCCGCGCACGATGACCGCAGCGACCACCAGCGCGCACAGCGCCATCGCCAGGCCCGCGCGCGGCTTCACCTTCTCGCGTGTCACGAGCAGCGCGACGACCGCAGCGAGGCCCGTCGCCGCGATCGCGCCCTTGCCTCCGTTGACGAAGAGCAGCGCGCCGCAGCCGAGCGCGGCCGCGCCCACGGCTGCCGACGGCCCCGCGAGACCGCGGCGGAAACCGAGGATCGCGAGCGCGCCGAGCCCGACGACGCCCACGCCCATGAGCGACGAGTACGGGTTCGACAGGCCGAACCAGCCGGTCGCCTCGGGCTGACGCAGCCGCCGCTCGTAGGTTCGCGTGGCGCTCGAGTCGGACTCCCAGCCCCGCTCGGCGAGGAAGCTCGTGCGGTTCGCCTCGTAGCTCGCGACGGTTTCCCCGTGCTCGGTCGTCACCTGCACCGCTCCGCGAACCGCGAGCGGCGCGGCGACCGCCGCGAGCACCGCGATCGCCGTGATGCGCAGCCTTCGCTCGCGCACGAGATGCGCGAGCGCGACGAACGCAAACGCAGCGGCGATCCAGGTTCCGCCGCGGAAGGCGTCGACCGAACTTCCGAGGGCGTGCAGCGCCGCGCACAGCGAACCGACCGCGGCAAGCACCACGAGACGGCGGCGCACGCCGTTGCCGGCAAGGTGCTCGCCGACGAGCGCGATGGCGGCGGAGAGAAGGAGCAGGAGGTCGAGCACGCCCGAGCCGACCGGCCCGATCGCGAGCATCGGCATCGGGTCGCGCGCCGGATCGATGTCGAAGAGGATCTGCGGCTGGACCGCGACGAGCGCCCGGAGCGCCGCCACGGAGAGGATTCCAGCGAATCCCGTGAGGCGCAGCACCTGCGGATTCACGGCTTCGGCTCCTCGCCGTCGGATCGCTTCGCGGGCGCGTCCTCGATCCGCGCCACGCTCGTCTCGAGGATGAGCATCACGAGGAAGATCCCGAGGAGCTGCGCGCCGACGAGCGCCGCCTGCCACGGCTTCATCAGCCCGAGCCCGATGCCGCTCATCGCCGTCACGGCCGTGAGCAGCCACAGCACCACGACCGCACGGCGCTTCGAGAGCCCGAGCTGGACGAGCCGGTGCGAGATGTGCTCATGTCCGCCGACGAAGGGGCTCTTGCCGCGGCGGACGCGCCACACGGTCACATAGACGCCGTCGTAGAGCGGGATCGCGAGGACCAGGAGCGGCATGAAGACGCCGTACCACGCCGTGCCGAGCGCGTAGTCGGGGTGCGCCGTGTCGACGAAGGTCGTTCGCGCCGCGAGGCACGCGAGGATGTAGCCGACGAACAGCGATCCGCCGTCGCCCATGAAGATGCGCGCGGGCGGGATGTTCCAGACGAGGAATCCGCCAAGGGAGCCGGCGAGGAGCGCGAGCGCGGAGGCGATGAACCACTGTCCGTTGAGCACGGTGGCGACCATGAAGCAGAGCGCCGCGACGGCGCCGATGCCGGCTGCGAGGCCGTCCATGTTGTCGATGAAGTTGACCGCGTTCACGATCACGATGATCCACGCGACCGTCAGGACGATGCTTGCGATCTCGCCGCCGGGATAGGGCGCGAGGACCGTGTGCAGGAGCCGCACATCGCTGAGCATCGTGGTGCCGAGCGCGACCGCGAGCTGGAGGAGCAGCTTGGGCCACGCCGACAGCGCGCGGCGGTCGTCGTAGAGCCCCATGATGTGGAGCACGAACGCGCCGAGCAGGATGACGGCCCAGTCGCCCTGCGTCGCCTTCGCGCGCTCGAGATACGGCTCGACCGCGGGCGCCCAGCCGACGACCGTCTCGGGAATCGCGTAGAGCAGGAGCAGCGCGCCCGCGAGCGGTGCGACCGTCGACCAGAAGATCGCGATGCCGCCGATGTTCGGGACCTTGCGGAGTTCCTTCACATGGCCCTCCGCGCCCGGGGTGTCGAGCGCGCCGACGCGCATGCCGAGGCGGGCGAGCAGGCCCGTGAACGGCGCGGAGAGCGCGAAGCCGAGGAGAAGGAGTCCGAGGACGATGCCGAGCATGGCGGTGCGGTAAGGTACACGCGATGCACGCCCTCCGATCCGTGACCCTCTACTGCTCGAGTTCACGCAGCCTCGACCCGCACTTCGCGGTCGCGGCGCGCGCCGCGGGCGAACTGCTGGCTCGGCGCGGCATCACGCTCGTCTACGGTGGCGGCGGGCTCGGGCTGATGGGCGAGGCCGCGCGCGCCTGCAAGGCGGCCGGCGGACGCGTCGAGGGCATCATCACCCGCAAGTTCCTCGACCTCGAGCAAGGGTGGGATGGCTGCGACGAGCTTGTCGTGGTCGAGACCATGCGCGAGCGCAAGCGGCTGCTCGTCGAGCGGGCCGACGGGTTCCTCGTGCTGCCGGGCGGGCTCGGAACCTACGAGGAGTTCTTCGAGACGCTCGTCGGCCGCCAGATCGGCGACCACGCGAAGCCGATCGCCGTGCTCGACGACCACAGCTACTACCTCCCGCTCAAGGCGCTGATCGACCATGCGGTGAAGGAGCGGTTCGTGCGCGAGGCCGTGTGGGAGATCCTGCACTTCGGCACCGCGCTCGAGCCGCTCGTCGACTGGCTCGAGCGGCATGCGGCCGCACCTGTCCACGCCGATCCCGACCGCTTCCTGCCGATGGGGCCGAAGACCGACCGATGACCCTGCCCGGCCCGCACGCAAATCGCGCCGACGCGCCCCCGATCGGACTGATCGCGGGCCAGGGACAGTTGCCCCTGATCGTCGCGCAAGGCATCCGCGCGGCGGGCCGTCGGGTCGCGTGCATCGGGCTGCGGGACCAGTTCTCCCCCGAACTTCCGCAGATGTGCGACGACTTCGCCGAGGCCGGCGTCATCCAGCTCGGCCGATGGCTGCGCCTGTCACGGCGCTTCGGCATCACCGAAGCCGTCATGGTGGGCCGGGTCGCCAAGGCGCGCATGCACGACCCCTTCCGCATGTTCCGCCAGCTGCCCGACTGGCGCGCGATCAACCTCTGGTACCGCAAGCTCCGCCACGACCGGCGAAGCGCCACGCTTCTCACCGTCCTCGCCGACGACCTCGCGAAGGAAGGACTCGTCTTGATCGACTCGACCACCTACATCCCCGACCACATGGCTTCGGAAGGCGTGATGACCAAGCGTCAGCCGACCGACGAACAGCGCGGCGACATCGACTTCGGCTGGCCGCTCCTCAAGCAGGTCGGCTCGCTCGACATCGGGCAGGCGATCGCCGTGCGCGAGAAGGATGTCATCGCGGTCGAGGCGGTCGAGGGCACCGACCGCATGATCGTGCGCGCGGGCGAGCTCTGCCGGCGCAAGGGATGGACGCTTCTCAAGACGGCGCGCCCCGGCCACGACATGCGCGCCGATGTTCCCACGATCGGCGTCGCGACGATCGAGTCGATGGCCCGGGCCGGCGGCGGCTGCATCGCCGTCGGCGTCGGCCGCGTGATCCTCGTCGACCGGCCTGCGGTGCTTGCCGCGGCCGACCGGCTGGGGGTCGCGATCGTCGGCGTGCGCGATGCGTAAAAACACCTAGAAAACAAGGCATCTCCGTGCATCCCGCGCCCGACGGCGCCGGGCGGTTTCGGCTATACTTTCGGCTCTCCTCCGAGGAGGTCTGAAAGGACCGTTTTTCCGATGGCCGAAGGCGCGAACAATCCACCGACCGCGGGCGACGGACAGGCTCCGCAGCACGACAACATCATCGATCTCGAGATCGATCGCGAGCTGCACGAGAGCTACCTCACCTACGCGATGAGCACGATCATGGATCGTGCGCTGCCCGATGTGCGCGACGGACTCAAGCCCTCGCAGCGCCGCGTGCTCGTGGCGATGAACGACCTCAAGCTGTCGCCCGGCAGGAAGCAGATCAAGTGCGCCAAGATCTGCGGCGACACCAGCGGCAACTACCACCCGCACGGCGAGGCCGTCATCTATCCAACGCTCGTGAACCTCGGGCAGGACTGGAAGACGCGCTACATGCTCGTCGACAAGCAGGGCAACTTCGGCTCGATCGAGGGCGATCCGCCGGCCGCGATGCGCTACACCGAGGCACGCATGACCGCCGCGGCGATGACGCTGATGGAGGACCTCGACAAGGAGACCGTCGACTTCAAGCCGAACTACGACGAGCGGCTCATGGAGCCGTGCGTGCTGCCGGCGAAGTTCCCGAATCTCCTCGTGAACGGCTCGTCCGGCATCGCCGTCGGCATGTCGAGCACGATGCCGCCGCACAACCTGCGCGAGATCTGCGGCGCGATCGTCGCGACGATCGACGACCCGCTCATCGGCGTCGAGCGCCTCATGGAGTTCGTGCCGGGCCCCGACTTCCCGACCGGCGGCATCATCATGGGCCGCCGCGGCATCATGGAGGCCTACGCCAGCGGCCGCGGCCGCCTCGTCGTGCGCGGACGCGTGCATCACGAGAAGGTGAACCAGCGCGACGCGATCGTGATCGACGAGATCCCCTACCAGGTCTCGCAGGCCGCGCTCATCGAGAAGATCGTCGAGGCCGCGAAGGAAGACCGCATCCAGGACATCGCCGATGTGCGCAACCACTCGGGCCGCGACGCCCGCACGCGCATCCAGGTCGTGCTCAAGAAGGGCGCGGATCCGGCAATCGTCGAGAAGCAGCTCTACGAGTTCACGCCGCTTCAGTCGAGCTACTCGATCCAGAACATCGCGCTCGTCAACCACCAGCCGCGCACGCTGTCGCTGCGGCAGCTCATCCAGTGCTACATCGACCACCGCTGCGATGTGATCCGTCGCCGCTGCGAGTTCGAGTTGCGTCAGGCGCGCCAGGCCGCCCACAAGCTCGAAGGCCTCATCTACGCGGTGTGCGACATCGACGAGGTCATCCGCCTCATCCGCACGAGCCGCACCCGCGAGGAGGCGATCGAACGCCTCATGCAGCGCGCGTTCCGGATCTCGGGCGACTACCCGCGCATCGACATCGTGCCGACGCGCCTCGTCGAGCGCGCAGAGGCGCTCTATGCCGCCGGCAAGGGCGGCGTGTCGCTCACGCGCGTCCAGGCCGAGGCGATCGGCGCGCTGCGCCTCATCCAGCTCGTCGGCCTCGAGATCGAGAAGCTCGCGAAGGAGCTCAACGAACTCCTCGCGACGATCGACGAGCTCGAGGCGATCCTCGCGGATCCGCGTCGCATCCTCGCGATCGTGCGCGAAGACACCATCGCGCTCGCGGAGCGCTTCGGCGACGACCGCAAGACCGCGATCGAGGGCAACGAGGCCGAGGACTTCGAGCTCGGCGAGCTTGTGCCAGAGCACACCGCCGTCCTCACCGTCAGCCACGCGGGCTATGTCAAGCGCCTTCCGCTCGACACCTACAGGACGCAGGGCCGCGGCGGCACCGGCATCAAGGGCTCCGACGCCCGCGACGACGACTATGTCGAGCAGGTGCTCGTCTGCGGCTCGCACGACGACCTCCTCTGCTTCACGAACACGGGCCGCGTCTTCCGCATCAAGGTGTGGCAGATCCCCGAGATGGCGCGCACCGCGAAGGGCCGCGCGATCGTGAACCTGCTCGACCTGCGCGAGGGCGAGAAGATCCGCACCTTCCTTCCGATCGAGGACTTCGAGAAGAAGGAGGACTACCTCGTCTTCGCGACCTCGAAGGGCCGCGTGAAGCGCACGAGCCTGAAGGACTACCGCAATGTCAACCGCGCCGGCATCATCGCCGTCGCGCTCAACGACGGCGACAACCTCGTCGGCGTGATCTCGACCTCGGGCACCGACCATGTGCTCCTCGCGACGCGAGAAGGCATGGCGATCCGCTTCGAGGAAGACGACGCGCGCGTGATGGGCCGCGACGCAGCGGGCGTGAAGGGCATCGAGCTCGCCGACACCGACGAGGTGGTCGGCATCGTGCGCTGCGACGACTCGCGCGCGCTCCTCACCGTCACGACGAAGGGGTATGGCAAGCGAACGGCCTTCTCCGAGTACCTCGTCCAGAGCGAGGACGGCTCGACGCGCGCCCAGTCGCGCGGCGGCAAGGGCCGCATCGACATCCAGACCACCGACAAGAACGGTCTCGTCGTCGCGGTGCTTCCGATCGCGCCCGCCGACTCGGTCGTCGTCGTGAGCGAAGGCGGCATGCTCGTGCGCGTGCCGGCCGACTCGATCCGCGAGGTCGGCCGCAACACGCAGGGCGTGCGCGTCGTGCGGCTGAAGGACGGCGATGCCGTCGTCGGCGTCGCGAGCGCGCCGATGGAGGAGACGGACGGCCAGGAGTCCGGCGGCGCGGAGGCCGAGCCGGCACCCGCACCGGAAGCGTGATCGACCGGCGCGAGCGGTCGCGTCCGTGAGCCGTCGTCCGTGAGCCGTCGTCCGTGAGCCGTCGTCCAGTAGGTCCGCTGCATGTTCAAGGTCCGCCGCATCCCGCATGAACCTCGCATTGAGCTTGCACCGCTCATCGATGTCATGCTGTTCCTGCTGACCTTCTTCATCTACAGCGTGATGGTGATGGAGCGCGTGGACCTGATCCCGATGTCGCTCCGGACCTACCAGTCGGGCACGGCCGCGAAGCCGGTCCCCGCGGCGACGATCTCGGTCGACCTCGACGGGTCGCTCTACCTCGACCGGGTGGCCGTCGCGCTCGACGAACTCGTGCCGAAGCTCGAGGAAGCGCGCGCGAACGCGCCCGACCTCGTCGTCTACCTCGCGCTCGCCGATGGCGATTCGCCCGTCGACCGCTCGACGATCCTCCTCGACATCTGGGATCGGCTCCAGCCCTCGAAGTTCAATGTGAACATCGTCGGCCGCCAGCAGCGCGGGCCCGCCACGCGCGAACTGGAGACGCCGGAGCCGACGGCTCCCGCGACGGGGCCGACCGTGCCGACGATCCCGACCGCTGCGCCATCAACCGCGGGCCCTGCATCTGCGCCTTCATCTGGGCCCTCATCTACGCCCTCATCTGCGCCCTCGCCTTCCCCATCGAATCCCCCCGTCGGCGGCGGCTGAGCCGTCCTAGGCTTGAAAGTCGCCGCAGAGGTCAGTCTGCGATCACGCAACTCCGCGCCGTTCCATGCAGTGGCTCCGAGCCAACCTCCCCATCACGCTGGCGCTTGCGCTCTCGCTCGCGCTGCATCTCCTTGTCGTGTTCCCCGCCCTCGGGGTGTTCGGCGGTCGCGGCGGGGCCGATGGTGGCCTCGACTCCGCCCAGACCGTGA
>Ga0209985_10002155_pt1 | contig 18305 bp, 13 predicted proteins | sample NOAtaG_FD_187305 | JGI IMG/M metagenome (GOLD analysis project Ga0209985, IMG submission 187305) | Freshwater lake microbial communities from Lake Erie, under a cyanobacterial bloom - NOAA_Erie_Diel6S_1000h metaG (SPAdes) (version 2) | ecosystem: Environmental > Aquatic > Freshwater > Lake ...
TGCCCTACGAGGAGATCCAAGCGACAATCTTCCCTCGATCCCTGGTGTCGGTGAGAAGACCGCCATCAAATGGATCCAAGAGCATGGCTCTCTCGCACGACTTGTGGCAGATGCGGATCAAGTCCCTGGCAAGGCGGGCGAATCGTTGCGCGCAGCCCTCTCTCAAGTCCTCCTCAATCGCGAGCTCACCCATCTTGTCGATGATGTGCCGATTGAAAGTGAAGAGCGAGCGCGCCTCCTAGATACATCATGGGCCGGTGTCGATCGCGATAAGGCGCTACGGATCTTCGACGATCTTGAGATCAAGACGCTGCGAGAGCGGATATCAAAACTTCCGTCGAAGGGATCATCGAAGTCTTCCACATCTGACGAAGGGTCACCTTCTCGCCCAAGAGGGGAGAAGGAGAGTGGAGATGAATTTGGTCTCTCCTTATCGAAAGTAACTGAGGATGATCTCCTTGCGCAGATGCGCGGGGAAGTCGCCATCTTGCTCTCGCCTAGTGGTTTGGGAGATGCTGTTGCGATCTCGCCCAAGGAGGGCGTCGTCTTCTGGGCCGAAGTGCGAAATGCTGCAGCCTTCCTCAACGGTGCGCTCGCTCTCGGCCAGTGCACGATCTTCGGTCACGCTCTCAAGAGTCAGCTACACGGAGTCGATGCGGCCATACCCCTTGATCCCTCCTTTGACACCGAGTTAGGGCGATACCTCCTCAATCCTGGTCAGCGCGAGATGGATCTCGCCGCGATCGTGCGCGAGGATTTTGGCTACGGCGCAGGCGAAGATATCCAGCAGGAGGTCGATCTCTTCTCGGATAGTTCCTTCGATCCAGCTCTCGTCTCATTCCTCTGGCCCTTGCGTGAACGCCTGAAGATCCAACTTCAAGAGAGTGAGCAGTTGGAGCTTCTCACCAGAATCGAACTTCCACTAACGGTGATCCTCACTCGAATGGAGGATCGCGGCATCGGCTTCGACGAGAAGAAGGCGAGGTCACTGCGGGATCACTTCGAGTCCGAAGTGCGTAGCAATAGCGAAGTAGCCTTCAAGGCCGCTGGGCATGAGTTCAATGTCAACTCACCGAAACAACTCCAAGTGATCCTCTTCGATGAACTGAAACTTCCTAAGACAAAGAGGATCAAGAGTGGGTACAGCACGGATGCAGATTCGCTGCTCTGGCTCTTACAAGAGACCAATCACCCCCTCTTGACTGCGCTCCTTCGTATCCGCGAGGTTGGAAAACTCTCCAGCATCATCGATGGTCTGATCACTGCATCGCGTGACGGTCGCATCCACACCACCTTCCAGCAGACCATCACTGCAACCGGTCGACTCTCCTCCATCGATCCCAATCTCCAAAACATCCCGATTCGATCCGAAGAAGGTCGCAGGATCCGAGAGTGTTTCGTCGCCAAGGATCCCTATCGGACTCTGCTCACTGCCGACTACAGCCAGATCGAGATGAGGATCATGGCTCACCTCTCGAAGGATTCTGATCTGATCGCGGCATTCGCCTCTGGCGAGGATCTCCATAACACCGTCGGTGCGCGGGTCTACGGCGTGACTCCTTCGCAAGTGACGCCGGAGATGAGACGTACGATCAAAGCGATGTCCTATGGACTTGCCTATGGACTCTCTGCCTATGGTTTGGCGCAACAACTAGACCTCTCGCCCTCTGAGGCGCAGAAGTTGATGGATGATTACTTCGAACGCTTCGGCGGTATCCGTGACTATCTTCAGGATGTCGTCCGTGATGCACGCGCCAAGGGATACACCGAGACGCTTCTCGGAAGGCGTCGATTACTTCCAGACCTCACCAGCGAGAATCGCCAACGGCGTGAGATGGCGGAGCGAATGGCGCTCAATGCACCAATACAAGGTTCGGCAGCCGACATCATCAAATTGGCGATGTTGGCGCTGGAACGAGCAATCGATGAAGAGGAACTTCGTTCCCGGATGATCCTTCAAGTCCATGACGAATTGATCCTTGAGGTCTCTCCCGGCGAGGAGGAACGGTTGGAGACGATCGTCAGGAAGGCGATGGGAGAGGCGTTCACGCTTGATGTCGCCCTTGAGGTCAATGTAGGAATCGGAGAGAGCTGGGAGGCGGCGGCCCACTGAGGCCAGTTTGACCCCCGCAAGCGTGGCTAAGTACCCTTCACTCGCTTCTTAGCGCGGTATTCGCTGGATCTGTCACTAGACAATAAATCCTCCGGAGATCTCTCCAAGAGCATGTCCCTGTCCCTACTAGTCCCTTGTCCAACGGAGCATCTTGTCCACTAACATCACACTCAACGACGTCGGCACTGCTGAGGATTTCCTCGCAGCAATCGAAGGCACAATCAAGAATTTCAACGATGGCGATCTCGTATCTGGAATCGTCGTACAGGTAGACCGCGAGGAAGTACTTCTCGATATCGGCTACAAGACCGAAGGTGTGATTCCATCACGCGAACTCTCCATCCGTAATGACCTCGATCCATCAGAGATCGTCAAGGTCGGAGATCGCGTCGAAGCTCTCGTCCTGACAAAAGAGGATAAAGAAGGCCGACTCATCCTCTCCAAGAAGCGCGCTCAGTATGAGAAGGCGTGGGGAGAGATCGAAGAGAAGAAGAATCGCGATGAAGTCGTCGTTGGTACCGTCATCGAGGTGGTCAAGGGTGGTCTAATCGTTGACATCGGTCTACGTGGCTTCCTCCCAGCATCACTCGTAGAACTGCGTCGCGTCCGTGACCTCACTCCTTATATCGGCAAGCAGGTCGAAGCACGCATCATCGAGTTGGATAAGAATCGCAACAACGTCGTCCTCTCACGTCGCGCTTATCTCGAGCAGACACAGTCAGAATCCCGAACCTCATTCCTCAATCAACTACAACGAGGTCAAGTCCGCACGGGAACCGTCTCCTCCTTGGTCAACTTCGGCGCATTCGTCGATCTTGGCGGTGTCGATGGACTCGTGCACGTCTCCGAGCTCTCTTGGAAGCACATCGATCATCCGAGCGAGGTCGTCGCTGTCGGTGACGAAGTGACGGTAGAGGTCCTCGAAGTCGACTTCGAGCGTGAGCGGGTATCGCTCTCACTCAAGGCGACACAAGAAGATCCTTGGCAGGCATTCGCCCGCACTCACACCATCGGTCAGGTCGTCCCCGGTGAGGTCACCAAATTGGTGCCGTTCGGTGCGTTCATCCGCGTCTTCGATGGAATTGAAGGATTGGTCCATATCTCCGAGTTGGCAGAGCGCCACGTCGAGATCCCAGAGCAGGTAGTCCAAGTAGGAGACCAGCTCTTCGTCAAGATCATCGATATCGATCTTGAGCGACGTCGCATCTCACTTTCCTTGAAGCAGGCCAATGAGGGACATGATGTAGAGATCGAAGCATTCGATCCGACTCAATATGGCATGCCCGCTCGCTACGACGAGAGTGGCAACTTCATCTACCCAGAGGGTTTCGATGCAGAATCCCAAGAGTGGAAGCCAGGATTCGAGGCGCAACGCGAGGAGTGGGAGCGTCAATACGCTGAAGCTCAGGCGCGTTTCGTAGCGCACAAGAAGCAGAAGGCGGAGGCGAAGGCAGCTGATGCCCTTGCTGCCACTGCTGAAGGCGCAGAGTCATCCGAAGCGACAACCGCGGGAGCAGGCGAGTAGTTTTCCTCCTGTGTTGACCGTAGCTCTCACTGGAGGCATCGGTTCAGGGAAGTCGCTCGTTGGGGAATATCTCCAAGCACTCGGTGCCATCGTCATCGATTCCGACCAGCTTGCTCGTGACGTGATCGAGCGAGGCAGCGAGGGATTCGATCAGGTGGTCTCTCGATTCGGTGATGCCATCCTCAAAGACGGTGAGATCGATCGCGGTGCGCTTGCTCGAATCGTCTTCGATGATCCAAGCGCTCGCCGAGACCTGGAAGCGATCATCCATCCGAGAGTCCGCGCGCAGTATGAGTCGATCATCGCGCGAGCGAACGTTGATGCGATAGTCGTCAATCAGATTCCGCTCCTTGCTGAGACCAATGGCGCCTCACGTTTCGATCTCGTCATCACAATCGAATCAGAGGAACAGACTCGGATCGATCGAGCTGTTGCCCGAGGTTTGAAGGAATATGAGGTGCGTAAGAGGTTGTCGAGCCAAGCCTCAGAGACCGACCGGAGGAAGATCGCCCACATCGTGATCGAGAACGATGGGACGAAAGAGGAGTTGCTCTCCAAGGTCGAGCGGATCTGGGAAGAGGAGATCCTCCCTCGGCGCGCGGGGACATGATGGCCCGGGCGAGCGTGAGCACTCCTCGCAGTGGCAAGCCATTCGAGGTGATCGCAGATATCAAACCCTCAGGCGATCAGCCTCAGGCGATCGAAGAGCTCACTCAGCGGATCAATGCCGGTGAGGAAGATGTCGTCCTCCTTGGCGCAACAGGCACCGGAAAATCAGCCACAGCCGCCTGGTTGATCGAACGCTTACAACGCCCAACTCTCGTCATTGCCCCCAATAAGACCTTGGCCGCGCAATTGGTCAATGAGTTCCGGGACCTTCTACCCAACAACGCCATCGAGTACTTCGTCTCCTATTACGACTACTACCAACCCGAGGCATATGTGCCACAGACCGATACCTTCATCGAGAAGGATGCTTCGATCAACAATGAGGTCGAAAGGCTTCGCTACCAAACAACTTACTCCTTACTCACGCGCCGTGATGTCATCGTGGTCGCCACTGTCTCCTGCATCTATGGCTTAGGCACTCCGCAGGAGTACATCGATCGGATGATCATTCTGCGCAAAGGTGATGAGATTGAACGGAACCTTCTCCTGCGACGTTTTGTCGATGTCCAATACAAGCGAAACGATATGGCCTTCGAACGTGGAAACTTCCGGGTCCGAGGCGACACGATCGAGATCATTCCGGTCTATGAGGAGTTGGCGATCCGAATCGAACTCTTCGGGGATGAGATCGAGCGGATCACACATCTTCATCCATTGACGGGCGAGATCATCGATGAGGTAGACGAAGTCTTCATCTTCCCAGCTACCCATTACAGCGCAGGTCCCGAGACGATGAAGCGAGCGATCAAAGAGATCGAGAGTGAACTCGATCAAAGACTCGCTGAGTTGGAACGTTCCAACAAGCTACTCGAGGCTCAGCGTCTTCGCATGCGAACGACCTTCGATATCGAGATGATGTTGCAACTTGGGTTCTGCTCTGGAATCGAGAATTACTCTCGCTATATCGATGGGCGATCACCGGGAACGCCACCGAACTGCCTTCTCGACTACTTCCCAGAAGACTTCCTCTGCATCATCGACGAGTCACACATCACCGTTCCGCAGATAGGCGCGATGTATGAAGGTGATGCCTCTCGAAAGCGCACATTGGTCGAGTACGGCTTCCGCCTGCCTTCGGCGCTAGACAACCGTCCACTCACATTCAATGAGTTCTTGGAACGGAGCGGTCAGAAGGTCTACCTCTCCGCGACTCCCGGCAAGTATGAGATGACTAAGAGCAAGGGCGAGTTCGTCGAGCAAGTGATCCGACCTACAGGTCTCGTTGATCCCAAGGTCGTCATCAAACCGATCAAGGGACAGATCGATGACCTCCTGGGGGAGATCAAGGTCCGGACCGAACGAGATGAGCGCGTCCTCGTCACCACGCTGACCAAGAAGATGGCAGAGGATCTCACCGATTACTTCGTCGAGAGTGGGGTCAAGGTGAGGTACCTCCACTCCGATGTCGATACCCTTCGCCGCGTCGAGTTACTGAGTGAACTTCGCGCTGGTCTCTACGACGTACTGATCGGCATCAATCTCTTGCGCGAAGGTCTCGATCTGCCGGAGGTCTCGCTTGTCGCGATCCTCGATGCGGATAAGGAGGGCTTCTTGCGATCGACCACCTCGTTGATCCAGACCATCGGTCGTGCTGCCCGTAACGTCTCTGGCGAAGTGCATATGTACGCGGACAACATCACCGATTCGATGATGCGAGCGATTGATGAGACCAATCGAAGGCGAGAGAAGCAGGTTGCCTACAACAAGGAGCATGGTGTCGATCCAAAACCGCTGCGGAAGCGGATCGCAGATATAACCGAGATGTTGGTCCGTGAGAGTGAGGACACCACCGAACTCCTCGCATCGAGTAGAAAGCGCTCCAGCGCACCGGTAGGGCTTCACACCAAGTCATTGGTACAAAGGCCGCAAGAGGAGTTACTGGGACTGATCGAATCCTTGACGGAGCAGATGCGAGAGGCCGCGGGACAGTTGCACTTCGAATTGGCAGCACGGTTGCGCGATGAGATCGCAGAGCTCAAGCGCGAACTCCGAGACATGGGGATAGCAGGTGTGAAGTGATGGATCATCTGATCGTCCGTGGTGCGCGGGAACACAACCTCAAGAACGTCAACCTAGAGGTGCCACGAAATGCCTTGATCGTCTTCACCGGGCTCTCCGGTTCGGGTAAGTCATCCCTGGCATTCGACACCATCTTCGCCGAAGGTCAGCGCCGCTATGTTGAATCTCTCTCAGCCTATGCGCGTCAGTTCCTTGGCCAGATGGATAAACCTGATGTCGACTTCATCGAAGGACTCTCTCCGGCGGTCTCGATCGACCAGAAGTCGACCAACCGCAATCCGCGTTCGACCGTGGGAACCATCACCGAGGTCTATGACTACCTACGTCTTCTCTTCGCTCGCGCAGGAAGACCACATTGCCCTAAGTGCGACAAGCCGATCCAGAGGCAGAATGCACAGAACATCGTCGATCAGATCCTGCAACTTCCGGTAGGGACCAAGTTCCAAGTCTTGGCACCAGTGATCCGGAGCCGCAAGGGTGAGTTCGTCGATCTCTTCAAGGAGTTGCAGGCCAGCGGTTATTCGAGGGCCCGAGTGGATGGCGCGACGATCATGCTCGATGACCCTCCGAAATTGAAGAAGCAAGAGAAACATTCGATCGAAGTCGTGATCGATCGCCTCACCGTCAAAGAGGAATCACGCTCCCGCATCAATGACTCGATCGAGACTGCGCTCAAACTCGCTGATGGCCTGGTCATCTGTGACTTCGTCGATGGGCTCGGTGAAGGAAAGAAACGCGAGAAGGAACGGACCTACAGCGAGAAGTTGGCATGCCATGACTGCCAGATCTCCTTTGAAGAATTGGAACCACGATCCTTCTCCTTCAACTCTCCCTTCGGCGCATGTCCAGAGTGCACAGGTATCGGATCAAGACTTGAGGTCGATGAGGAACTAGTCATCCCTGATGACTCGATCTCGATCTCGGATGGAGCGGTCGCACCATGGTCTGGCGGTCACTCATCGGAGTATTTCCTGCGACTTCTTGAAGGTCTCTCCTCTGACCTCAAATTCTCACTCGAAATCCCTTGGAAGCGACTCTCGGCGAAGGCCAAAGAGGCGGTCTTGCATGGTTACGAATACGAGATCCATGTGAAGTACCGCAATCGTTACGGTAGGACGCGCAATTACTCCACCGGCTTCGAGGGAGTGGTGCCTTTCATCGAGAGGAGGCACTCGGAGACCGATAGCGATTACAGCCGTGAGAAGTACGAGGCGTACATGCGCGAGACTCCTTGCCCGAAGTGTCAGGGGAGTCGACTCAAGCCTGAAGTCCTGGCAGTGAAGATCGGTGGCCTCAATATCTCGCAGATCGCTGAGTTGTCCATCGATGAGTGTGCGAAGTTCCTTGCCTCGATCGAGTTCACCGAGCGCGAGGCGAAGATCGCAGAGCGCGTCATGAAGGAGGTCAACTCCCGGTTAGGTTTCCTCATCGATGTCGGTCTGGAGTACCTCACACTCGCCCGGGCTGCGGCGACGCTCTCTGGTGGTGAGGCACAACGGATCCGCCTTGCCACACAGATCGGCTCTGGACTGACCGGAGTCCTCTATGTCTTGGATGAGCCAAGCATCGGATTGCACCAGCGTGATAACCGACGATTGATCGAGACCCTGACTCGCCTTCGCGATATAGGCAACACCTTGATTGTCGTCGAACATGATGAAGAGACGATCAGGACCGCAGATTGGATCGTCGACATCGGTCCTGGAGCAGGTGAGCATGGCGGCGAGGTCGTCGTCTCCGGCGATTATGAAGCGCTGATCACTTCCAAGAAGTCCATTACTGGTGATTACATCTCCGGCCGCAAGGAGATCGCCACACCGAAGAAGCGGCGCCCCCTCGATGCAAAGCGAGCGCTTCTGATCAAGGAGGCTAAGGCGAACAATCTCAAGTCGGTCGATGTGCGGATCCCGCTGGGTCTCTTCGTCGCAGTCACGGGAGTGAGTGGATCGGGTAAGTCGACCTTGGTCAACGACATCCTCTACTCGGTCCTCGCAAACAAACTCAATGGTGCGCGTATCGTTCCTGGACGCCATCGAACGATCCAAGGCCTCGATCACCTCGACAAGGTCGTCCATGTGGATCAATCCCCGATAGGGCGCACGCCGCGGTCGAATCCGGCGACCTATACCGGCGTCTTCGACAAGATCCGCGCACTCTTCGCAGAGACGAGTGAGGCGAAGGTTCGTGGCTATCAGCAGGGACGCTTCTCCTTCAACGTCAAAGGTGGTCGCTGCGAGAATTGTGCTGGCGACGGCACCATCACGATCGAGATGAACTTCCTTCCTGATGTCTATGTCCCATGCGAGGTTTGTCATGGCGCCCGATACAACCGTGAGACTCTCGAGGTTCATTACAAGGGCAAGACGATCTCCGAAGTATTGGATATGCCGATCGAGAAGGCGGCTGACTTCTTTGAGAGCATCCCATCGATCCATCGTTACCTGCGGACGCTCTGCGATGTGGGACTCGGTTATGTCCGGCTAGGACAATCTGCTCCGACGCTCTCTGGTGGTGAGGCGCAGCGCGTGAAACTGGCGACGGAGTTACAACGTCGCTCTACCGGTCGAACGATCTACGTCCTCGACGAGCCGACTACGGGTCTGCATTTCGAGGATGTACGCAAACTCCTCCTCGTCCTCTCTCGACTCGTAGAGACTGGCAACTCCGTCGTCGTGATCGAACACAATCTCGATGTGATTAAGTCCGCGGATTGGGTGATCGATCTCGGTCCCGGTGGTGGCTCTTCAGGTGGCGAGGTGATCGCAGAAGGAACCCCGGAACAAGTGGCGAAGGTAAAGGGAAGCTTTACTGGGCAATTCTTGGCGGAAGTCCTTGGCAAGAAGTAGACGAGATCCCGCGAGCTATCGCCCAACCGGGGTCCCAGACGCTCCCGGTGTCTATAGATTCTTCGATGAAGATGAGAAGGTCATCTACGTTGGAAAGGCGAGATCGCTTCGCAATCGGCTGAACTCATACTTCCAGAAGAACCTCACCGAGAAGACTCGGCGGATGGTCGAGAGCGCAGTGCGCGTCGACTGGACTGTGGTTTCGAGTGAGGTGGAGGCGCTCCAACTCGAGTTCAGCTGGATCAAGTCTGAGAGCCCAGAGTTCAATGTCCAGTTTCGTGATGACAAGTCATATCCCTATCTCGCACTGAGCGTCGGGGATGAATATCCGCGGATCTTCATCACTCGCTCTGAGCGACGCGATGGGCTCAAAAGATTCGGTCCTTACACCCATGCATGGGCGCTTCGAAGCACCTTCGACGTGATCCAACGAGCCTTCCCGGTTCGAAGTTGTAGCGTTTCCAATTTCGAGAAAGCGAAACGAACGAAACGCCAATGCCTCTTGGGCGATATCGGTAAGTGCTCTGCGCCTTGTGTTGGTCGGATCAGCAAGGTCGATCATGACGCGCTCGTCCAAGGAGTTGTGGGATTCCTTGAGAAGGGCGATGAGGAGGTGCTGGCTCATCTCGCGCAGGAGATGGAGGAGGCGGCCGCGCGTGAGGAGTTCGAACGCGCAGCCCTGCTCCGTGACCGGATCAATTCGATCACGAAGGCTCAGGAGTCATCCGATGCCGCCTGGTCAGAGAGCCTAACCCTCGACCTCTTCGCTCGTCATGACGATGTGACCCATTCCGCCATCTCGTGGTTCACAGTGCGATCCGGTCGGATCACTGGCTCCAGGTCATGGGTAATCGAGATGAAGTCGATCCCAGAAGATAGTTCGATCATGGAGATCGCATTGCAACGCCACTATGAGAAGTTCCCGGAGGAGATACCGAGCGAGATTCTCATCTCTGATCACGGCGATGATCTCGATTCATTGGCGGCGCTCCTTACCGAGCACGCTGGGCGCGCTGTCACAATCAAGAGTCCGCAACGGGGCGAGAAGTCAGAGTTGATGGCGATGGCGAAGCGGAGCGCTCACTACGCCTTGGTTCAATTTCTCTCCAAGAGATCCAACGACACCGCGGTCACTGGGACTGCGCTCGAGGAGATTGCAGAGGCCTTGGATCTCACTGAGATCCCACTCCGAATCGAATGTTTCGATATCTCCAACATCCAAGGCACGACGATCGTCGCATCGATGGTGGTCTTCGAGGATGGTCAACCACGAAAGAGCGAATATCGTCGTTTCTCGATCACGGACCCGGAGATCAAGGATGATTTCTCATCGATGGCTCACGTGGTCACTCGTCGTTTCAAGCGATTCCTGCTCGAGCGCGAGATCGACATCTCTGAAGTCGAGATCAGTGGTGGCAAACGTCCTAAGTTCGCCTATCCGCCACAACTCGTCGTGATCGATGGTGGCAAGGGTCAGGTCAATGCTGCATGGCAAGCCCTGACTGCGCTCGGAATCTCTGGGATCCCCGTGGTCGGCCTCGCGAAGAGATTGGAAGAGATCTATCTGCCAGAGACCAGTCAGCCGATTATCTTGCCTCGACATAGCGAGGGACTCTTCCTGCTACAACGGATCAGGGATGAGGCTCACCGATTCGCAATCACCTTCCATAGGAGCAAGAGGTCCAAGTTGATGCTCGACTCGCTACTTGATGAGATCCCGGCCCTGGGGGAGATACGCAGGCAGACGCTCTTGGAGAGATTTGGATCGGTTGCAGCGCTACGTAAGTCCACCGTCGATGAGATAGCGACCGTCCCTGGGATCGGCCTGCGAATAGCCACTCTGATCGTCGACCATCTGGCCACTCTCTCGACCGAGGTGCTCGATACCGCCACTGGCGAGCTGATATCGAGTCAGGATTTCGATGTAGTAGCGAGCGACGAGCAGTAGAGTCAGAACCGTTATGGCAAAGCGAGAATTGTTGGTCATTTCCGGGATGAGCGGGGCAGGGAAGTCCTCGGTCGCAAAGACCCTTGAGGATGGCGGTTGGTACGTCGTCGATAACCTTCCTCCGGCGTTGATCTCCTCGCTCTTCGAGATGACCGAACAGACGGTCCATCTGATTGCAGTCGTCATCGACGTCCGTGGGCGTGAACACTTCGACGACCTCACTCGCGCCCTCGCCGAACTCACCCAAAGGGGGATCGAGAATCGGATCCTCTTCGTGGACGCTTCCGATGAGTCGCTCGTCCGCAGGTTCGAGGCGACCAAGAGACCGCATCCGCTCCAGTCGAGTGATCGCGTCCTCGACGGCATCCATCGTGAGCGCGAGAAGCTTCAAGACCTCCGGAGCAAGGCAGACATCATCGTCGACACAAGTGAGATGAACATCCACCAGCTCGAACGTCGAATCGATCAACTCTTTGAACACGAAGGAAGAGTCGATCTGCAGATGAACCTCATCTCATTCGGTTACAAATATGGTCTTCCGGTCGATGCTGACTTGGTCCTTGATTGCCGCTTCATCACCAATCCACATTGGGATCCGGAGTTGCGTCCGCTCACTGGACTTGATGGCGCGGTGTCGGATCGGGTCCTCGCCAGCGAAGGCGTTGCCAACTTCATGGATCGAGCAGTCGAGATGATCGGTTCGGTGATCCCGGGATTCATACGAGAGGGCAAGAAGTTCGTAACCGTCGCCATAGGTTGCACGGGTGGCAGACATCGCTCGGTGGCGATATGTGAGGCATTGAGTGAACGATTGAAAGAGATGGACCATGCCGACCTCTCGCTCCTGATCCAATCCTCGCATCGGGATGTACGACGGACCGTCTGACTCGGTTCGAGTGAGCGACCATGAGGTGGATCTGCAGGTGAATCTAGATTCGGCGAGGGACCCGGCATGACTCTCAAAGTGACAGCGCTCGGTGGTGGACACGGCCTCGCTGCGACGCTCAGTGCACTACGACGTTGCGATATCGACATCACTGCGATCGTCACCGTCGCTGACAACGGTGGGTCCTCGGGACGCTTACGAGAGGAATTCGGATCGCTGCCACCAGGAGATCTGAGAATGGCACTAGCTGCGCTCTGTGCCGATGATGCCTGGGGTAGAGGTTGGGCGGAGATCATGCAATACCGATTCACCTCAGACGGGGAGATGAATGGGCATGCCCTTGGGAATCTACTGCTGACTGCGCTCTGGGATCGTGAATCCGATCCGGTGAAAGGACTTGATCAGGTCGGCGCACTCTTGAAGGTGGTCGGTCGAGTCCTTCCAATGTCGCTCGAACCACTTGAGATCGAAGCGGATTTCGCTGATGGGGTGAGGATCCGTGGCCAAGTCGAGGTAGGTACATATCGCGGCGATCTCATCGATATTCGGATCATCCCGCAACAACCGAAACCGACACCGGAGGCAGTGACCGCTATCGGTCTAGCAGATTGGATCACGCTCGGTCCAGGATCCTGGTTCTCTAGTGTGATGCCTCATCTCTTGGTCAAGGACCAGTTTGATTCCATCGTCGCATCACCCGCAAGAAAGTTGGTTCTGCTCAATCTCGATGATCCAGCTGGCGATGAACTCTCTGGAACCTCACCGATGCATCACCTTGATGTCATCGCGCGATTTGCCCCACGGATGAGACTTGATGTCGTCCTGGCTGATACATCCTTATCTCGTTATGGTCAAGCACTCAATGAGAAGGTCGAGGCGATGGGTGCACGCCTGGTGTTGTGGGATTTAGCACAAGATGAAGCAAAGAACTATCACGAGAGTGAGAAATTAGCCCCTGCATTCCGCCACATTTTCGGCGCCGAAAGTGTTAGATAGCGCCCATGGCGATGACCTCCTCCGTAAAAGATGAATTGAGCCGGGTCGCGATCAACAAACCCTGTTGTCGGAAGGCCGAAGTCTCGGCGATCCTTCGCTTCGCGGGCGGATTGCATATCAACTCCGGCAAGATCGCCGTCGAAGTGGAATTGGATACCGCTCACTCTGCAAGGAGATTGCGCAAGGACATCGCAGAGATCTACGGCCACGATTCCGAGGTAGCGATCATCAGCGCAGGTGGTCTGCGGAAAGGCAATCGCTATTTGGTTCGTGTGCTCGACGATGGTGAAGCGTTGGCAAGGCAGACCGGATTGATCGACTCGCAGAATCGACCGATTCGAGGTTTGCCACCCCAGATCGTCTCGGCTGCAATCTGTGATGCTGAGGCTGCATGGCGTGGCGCATTCGTGGCTCACGGTTCGCTCACCGAGCCAGGGAGATCCTCCGCCTTGGAGATCACCTGTCCGGGACCAGAGGCGGCCCTTGCATTGGTGGGCTCGGCGCGCAGATTGGGCATCACCGCGAAGGCGCGCGAAGTTCGCGGTGTCGATCGCGTCGTGATTCGTGACGGAGATGCGATTGGAGCTTTGCTTACGCGCATCGGCGCTCACGAGAGTGTGCTTGCCTGGGAAGAGCGAAGGATGCGCCGTGAGGTGCGCGCCACCGCGAATCGTTTGGCTAACTTCGATGATGCGAACCTGCGCCGCTCAGCGCGAGCTGCAGTCGCTGCATCTGCTCGCGTCCAGCGTGCGCTCGAGATCCTTGGCGATGAGATTCCGGATCACCTGCGTGAAGCGGGTGAGTTACGAATCAAGCATGGTCAAGCCAGCTTGGAAGAGCTTGGCTCTCTCGCAGTTCCTGCTATGACGAAGGATGCTGTCGCTGGACGTATCCGTCGGCTGCTGGCGATGGCAGACAAGCGTGCCGCCGATCTTGGTATCCCAGATACCGAGAGTTCTCTTTCGCCTGAGATGCTCAGCTCAGAGTGATTTCTCAGCTAGATTGCTAGACTGCGCATCTGATCCACGGCGTTGTGGATGGTTCGCGATTCTGGTCAACTTCCTAGTTTCCGCCCCGCACCTCTCTTGCGGACTTGTTGAGATCGAAGATCACCTCAAGAAGGATTGGATGGGTCGGACTGGATCGGGCTGAGAGGCCCGAATCGATCGAGATGGGATTGAAATGGTCAAGGTAGGTATCAACGGCTTCGGACGTATCGGTCGGAACTTCTTCCGAGCCGCTCTCAAACAAAACGCTCCCTTCGAGATCGTCGCGGTCAACGATCTCACCGACAACGAGACTTTGGCGCATCTTCTCAAGTATGACTCGATCTTGGGTCGTCTTGGCGCAAAGGTGTCCCATACCGAAGACTCCATCACTGTCGATGGGAAGACCTTCAAGGTCTTCGCGGAGAAGGATCCAGCCTCTATTCCCTGGGGCGATGTAGATATCGTGATCGAATCGACCGGACGCTTCACTAAGGCATCCGATGCCCAGAAGCACCTTGCTGCAGGCGCGAAGAAGGTCATCATCTCGGCACCAGCGACGGATGAGGACATCACCATCGTCCTTGGTGTCAACGAAGGTGCCTATGACTCGAGTAAGCACCACATCATCTCCAATGCCTCATGTACTACGAACTGCTTGGCTCCGATGGCCAAGGTGATTCATGAGAAATTCGGCATCACCCGCGGTTTCATGACCACGGTTCACGCCTACACCAACGATCAAGTCATCCTCGACTTTCCGCATAAGGACCTCCGCCGTGCACGAGCAGCAGCTACCAACATCATCCCGACATCAACGGGAGCTGCGAAGGCGATCGGTCTCGTCATGCCGGAATTGAAGGGGAAGCTGGATGGTTACGCGCTTCGTGTACCAGTCCCGACTGGTTCGATTACTGACCTCACGGTCGAACTCTCCAAGGAGACGACTGCTGCTGAGATCAATGCAGCGATCAAGAGCGCGGCAGAGGGACCACTGAAAGGGATCCTCTCCTATACCGAAGACCCGATCGTCTCAAGCGATATCGTCACCGACCCGCATTCATGCATCTTCGATGCAGGTGTAACCAAGGTGATCGGCAATACCGCGAAGGTCGCTGGTTGGTATGACAACGAGTGGGGATACTCCAATCGACTCGTCGACCTGATCTCCTTCATCGGAAAGAAGCTCTAGAGAGACGAATGATTCTTCGTCGCCTCTCCGAATTCGATCTCCACGGAAGACGAGTCATCCTTCGCTGCGATCTCAACGTTCCCATCAAGGATGGGGCGATCACCGACGATGGTCGTATTCGCGCTTCGCTACCGACGCTCCGACTGCTCTTGGAGCAAGGTGCAGCTGTCGTGATTCTTGCCCATCTCGGTCGACCGAAAGGTGAGCGAAAACCAGAGCTCTCGTTGGAACCTGTTGGCAAGCGTCTCTCCGAGCTGATCGGTAGAGAGGTGAAGTTCGCTCCGAATGCTCGCGAATGTGAAAGCGCTGCCAAGGCCCTGCAGGGTGGCGAGATCTTGTTGATCGAGAACATCCGCTTTGAAGCTGCGGAGACGAGCAAGGAGTCGACCGAGCGGGGTGATTTAGCGGAAGTCTTAGCCCGCTATGGCGACTTCTATGTCGGAGACGGCTTCGGTGCAGTCCATCGCAAACATGCGTCGGTCTTCGAGTTGGCGGAGAAGTTGCCACATGCTGCTGGACTCTTGGTGGAGGAAGAAGTGAGGGTGCTTCAGACTTTGTTGGAATCGCCGAGCCGCCCCTTCGCGGTTGTCCTCGGTGGCGCGAAGGTCTCCGACAAGATCGCCGTCATACGAAACCTTGTCGAGAGAGTCGACCTTCTAGTCATCGGGGGAGGGATGGTCTTCACATTCTTGGCGGCGCAAGGATTGAGCGTTGGAAAGTCGCTCCTTGAAGTCGATCAGATGGAAACCGTCAAGGAGGTCCTCAATCGCGCAAGGGAGCGAGGAGTTCGAGTTCTCCTTCCTACGGACATTCTCGTCGCGACTGAATTCAAGGATCTTCCTGCTAAGCGGACTTTGGCAACCGAGATCGGTGCTGATGAGATGGGGCTCGACATCGGACCTGATTCTGCAGAGTATTACGCGGCAGCGCTGCGAGAGTGCAAGACTGTCTTCTGGAACGGTCCGATGGGCGTCTTCGAGTTCTCGAACTATCAAGGCGGAACTCGGGCGGTGGCGAAGGCTCTCACCGAGATCGACGGACTTACGGTCGTTGGTGGTGGCGATAGCGCTGCTGCGATTCGAGCCTTGGGATTTGCTGATGAGCAGTTCGGCTACATCTCCACCGGCGGTGGAGCAAGCCTTGAGTACCTCGAGGGGAAGGAACTTCCCGGATTGGTTGCATTGAGATGAGCGGTAAGGAATCAATGACCGAGGCGATCGACCTGACCGAGAAGCGACCCTTGATCGCAGGCAATTGGAAGATGAACTTGAACCACCTGGAAGCGATCGCAGTGACGCAGAAACTCGTCTACTCGTTAGAAGATCGGGACTTCGAGAAGGTGGAAGTCGCGGTTTTTCCGCCCTATACCGATCTTAGATCGGTACAGACTTTGGTCGATGGCGATCGTCTCCGGATCTCGTACGGCGCGCAGGATCTTTCGCCGGAGAAGAATGGCGCGTTCACCGGTGACATCTCGGCCTCGATGCTGGAGAAGATGGGTTGCACCTATGTCATCGTCGGCCACTCGGAGCGCCGCGCGATTCATCAAGAGAGTGATGAACTCATCAATCGGAAGCTGAAGGCAGCCTCCGCTCAGGGCATAGCACCCATCCTTTGTATCGGCGAGGAACTATCCATTCGTGAGGAGGGGCGTCAGATTGAACATGTCGTCTCGCAACTTCGTGCTGCACTCAAGGGCATCCATAAACCTGATCTGAAGAAGATGGTTTTCGCATATGAGCCGGTGTGGGCGATTGGAACCGGACGGACTGCGACACCTGAGGATGCAGAGGAAGTCTGTCTTGCCATCAGGAATGAGTTGCGAAAGATTGGCAGCGACGAGATCGCTGAGAATGCACGGATCCTCTACGGCGGTTCCGTGAAGTCATCGAACATTGTCGAAATCATGCGTCAACCCAACGTCAACGGTGCCTTGGTCGGAGGAGCGAGCCTTGACCCGGAGGAGTTCGCGCGGATCTGTAAGTTCCATCGCGTCATCTGACCCTGCTGACCGGCACTGCTAGACTTCGGCTCTCGTTCAAGGTATTTCAAGGCCGATTCAAGGAGTGACTCGCTGTGGTCCTAGCACTATCGATCGCGCTGATTCTCGTCAGTGTCCTCATGATCATCTTGGTCCTCTTGCACAAGGGGAAGGGCAGTGGCCTCTCCGACCTCTTCGGCGGCGGAATCTCTTCGAGTTACGGCGGATCCTCAGTAGTCGAGAAGAACTTAGACCGGCTCACCATCGTCGCTGGTGGTCTCTGGTTCACATTGATTGTCGCGCTTGGTCTCATCATCTAGTGGTTTGACTGGTCGAAATTGGGAGAAATGTTCAAGCGGGAATTCACTTCGAGTACGAGGGAGAAATAGATGGCTGGCGGAAGTGCGATTCGAGGATCACGTGTCGGCGCAGGCCCTATGGGCGAGGCAGAACGTGGCGAAGCGATCGCGCGCTTTCGTATCTCGTACTGGTGCCTCAATGGCCATGAGACTCGTCCATCGTTCGCCGATGATGGCACCGTCGACATCCCGGAAGAGTGGGATTGCCCTCGTTGCGGCTTCCCTGCAGGACAAGATAAGGACAACCCTCCGTCGCCTTCCAAGAACGAGCCATACAAGACGCATCTCGCTTATGTGAAGGAGCGTCGCACTGAGGCAGAGGCGAAGAAGATCCTCGAAGATGCGTTGCGCAGACTTCGTGGTGATGACGACTAAGTCATCCATCAAGCGAAGAGAGTAAGCAACCTTTCGACATCGTCAGCTCCACGAAGGTGGACGCTGATCACAGGGTTACCGCTCTCGACTAGCGCCCGTCTATCTCCCTCAGCCTGAGCGCGTATCAATCGAGTGAAGTCATAATCTTTTCCTGGCACAGACACCGTTTCATCGCTGTCAATCGTTAGCGAGAGGAAGAGTCCGCTCTTTGGGCCACCTTTGTGGAACTGTCCCGTGGAATGAAGGAAGCGTGGGCCCCAACCAAAAGCGACGGGTACGTGAAAAACCTTTTCAAGCCGGTCGCGGAGAGAGGCGAGCTCTGCATCTCGGATGGGATCGAGGAATGCGCAGACCGCCAGATACTCACGCCCCTTCAAATAGGTATCGATCGTCACTCGTAGATCCTCGAG
>Ga0209985_10002157_pt1 | contig 18290 bp, 14 predicted proteins | sample NOAtaG_FD_187305 | JGI IMG/M metagenome (GOLD analysis project Ga0209985, IMG submission 187305) | Freshwater lake microbial communities from Lake Erie, under a cyanobacterial bloom - NOAA_Erie_Diel6S_1000h metaG (SPAdes) (version 2) | ecosystem: Environmental > Aquatic > Freshwater > Lake ...
ATCGCCTTGATGGCTGCCAGCCGACTTGTGCCCTCCGTCGCGGGGCCCACTACGGGTGACTGCGAGGTTGCCCGACCGGCAGCTTCAGGGCGGCGAGATCGGGGCGGCCTATGTCTCTTCAGGGTCGACAGCACTCCAAGCCCAACGACCTTGGCTTGCCGCAAAGCGGTCGTCGCCGTCGCCCGCCAGTCGCAATCCTGTGGCCTGTGGCGCGAGTCGCAGTCCATTCGGCACCCGGCGTGGGGGTTGCGAAGTGGGCTGATGCCGGTCCTTCGGGCAGCGGCGACACGGGCCAGAATGGGCCCACCATGCCGCAACGTCCCGACACCCCCGCCGAGCCCGCCCGCCGCCGCTTCGTCGCGATCGCCACCACCGCATCGGCCAGCCTGGCGGTGCCGGCGGTGGCGGTGGCGCAAGGCAAGTCGGCGCCCGAACGCCCACCCCTGATCAAGCCGCGCCGGCTGCGACCGGGCGACACCATCGGCCTGATCAACCCCTCGGGCGCGATCTTCGAGCGTGCGCCCTACGACGTCGCGATCGAATCGCTGCAGGCGATGGGCTTCAAGGTCCGCGAGGCACCCAACCTGCGCGCGCGTTACGGCCACCTCGCCGGCAGCGACCGCCAGCGGGCCGACGACGTCAACGCGATGTTCGCCGACGACTCCGTGCACGGCATCCTGGCGATGACCGGCGGCTCGGGGGGCAACCGCATCCTGCCGCTGGTGGACTACGCGCTGGTGCGACGCAAGCCCAAGTTCCTGGGTGGGTTTTCCGACCTCACGGCGCTGATCACGGCCGTCCACGCGCGCACCGGCCTCGTCACCTTCCATTCGCCGCTCGGCGCCAGCGAATGGAACGAGTTCAGCATCCGCCACCTGCGCGGCACCGTCGTGGACGGCGAGGCGATGCTGCTTGCCAACCCCAGGGACAAGGACGACAACATCGTGTCCAAGGCCAACCGCACGGCGACGCTGCGTGGCGGCAAGGCGCGCGGGCCCATCCTGGGCGGCAACCTCGCGGTGCTGACCTCGATGGCCGGCTCGCCCTACTGGCCGCAGTGGGACGGCGCGATCCTGTTCATCGAAGACGTGAACGAGTGGATCTACCGTGTCGACCGCATGGTCTCGACACTCGCGCTGGCCGGCGTGCTCGAACGGGTGGCCGGCGTCGTGATCGGCGCCTTCACCAAGTGCGAGCCGGGCGACGGCTTTGGCGCGCTGACCCTGGACGAGGTCTGGGACGACCACTTCGTCAAGCCGCTGAAGGTGCCGGTCTACACCGGCGCGATGATCGGCCACATCAAGCGCAAGTTCACGATCCCGATCGGCCTGCCGGTCGAGATGGATGCCGACGCCGGCACGATCCGCTACCTCGAGCCGGCGGTGCTGTGATGGCCGACGACATCCCGCAACCCCGTGTCGCCCTGCTCACGGCTGCCGGCAGCGGCATCGGCGCCGCGGCGGCCCGCCGCCTGGCGGCCGACGGCTGGCGGGTCGCGATCCTGTCGTCCAGCGGCAAGGGCGAGGCCTTGGCCGCCGCGCTCGGCGGCATCGGGGTGCGAGGCGACAACCGGCAGACGGCCGACCTGCAGGGCCTGCTCGATGCCGCGCTGGCGCGCTGGGGCCGGGTCGACGCGGTGGTCAACAGCGCCGGGCATGGCCCGAAGGGCGATCTGCTCGACATCTCCGACGCCGACTGGCACCTGGGGGCCGAGTTCTACCTGCTCAACGTCGTGAAGATCGCGCGCCTGGTCACGCCGGTGTTCGAGCGCCAGGGCGGCGGCGGCGCGATCGTCAACGTCTCGACCTACGCCACCTTCGAGCCCGAGGCCGCGTTCCCGACCTCGGGTGTCTTCCGTTCCGCGCTGGCCGCGTTTTCCAAGCTCTACGCCGACCGCTACGCCGGCAGCGGCATCCGCATCAACAACGTGCTGCCGGGCTTCATCGATTCGCTGCCCGAGAAGGAGGAGCGCCGCTCCCGCATCCCGATGCAGCGCTACGGCACCTCCGACGAAGTGGCCGCGCTGATCGCCTTCCTTGCCGGACCGGAGGCGGCCTACATCACCGGCCAGAACATCCGGATCGACGGGGGGATCACGCGGTCGGTCTAGCCGTCCGGGTCGGCGAGAATGCGCCCCCTCAGAAAGTGGGGGTTTCGATGCGAGGGAGTCGGTTTCTTGCCGCGGCGGGCTGGGTCATCCTGACGGCGCTTTCAGGCTGCGGTGGCGGAGGCGGTGGTGGTGGCGGCGGCGGCGGGGGCGACAACGGCGCGAATGCGCTTCGTCTTTCGGTCGCGGCCAGCCGCATCGACATGACGGTCCTCGAAGGGTCCACCCCGGGCCAGGGCGCCGTGACCCTGGCGGCCCGGCTGAACGGCGGCACCGGCAACGAGTCGGTGTTCGTCGGCGTCGAGCCCACCGGCCAGGGCGTTCTGTTGCCCATTCCCGTCGTCATCGACACGGTTGCCCGCACGGGCACCGCAACGGTGTCACCGAATCCCGGGTTGCCGGCCGGCAGCTATTCCGGCACCTTGCGGGTCCTGGCCTGCCTCGACGCCCAGTGCGCGTCGCCGATTGCCGGCTCGCCGACCACGGTGAATTTCACGACCGTCGTGCAGCCACGGTTTCGCGCGTCGACGCCGAGCCTCGCGTTTGCCGCCGCGGAGTCGGCGCAGCCGCCCGCGCAAGGCTTTACCCTGACCCTGCCCGCGGGCACGGTGGCGGCCACGCACGTCGTGCGCTATGGCGCCAGCGCGAACGGCTGGCTGCAAGTGCAGGCCAACGGCCCGAACTACACCGTGCGCCCCAATGCCGGCTTGGCTGCCGGCGCCTACACCGCCGACATCGAGCTCGATTCCGGGACGCCGCAACCGCGCGTCACCGTGGCCGTCCGTCTGAACGTCAGCGCCGGCCTGGTCGTCGCGCCCAGTGTCGAGGCGCGTGTGCTCTCGACCAGCCCGTCGACCGTGGCAGCCGGCAGCCTGCCGATCGAGTCCGCGGCCGGTGTGGCCGCGACCCAATGGACCGCCGAGACCTCCAGCCCCTGGCTGCGCCTGGTGGCGGCTTCGGGGGCCCTCGGCACTCCGCTGCAGTGGAGCGTCGATCCCGAGGGCTTTGCGCGCCTGCCCACCGGGACGACCTCCGAGGCCGAGGTGACGGTGTCGGCCGGCAGCGGACTGACACCGCAGCGCGTGCAGTTCAGGTTGACCAAGGAAGTGGCCGAGATCGAGACCGCCGACAGCCTGGCGGTGGGCGCCGGCGAGGCCGGCGAGGTGCTGCTGTACGGGCGGCTTTTCGATCCGGTGGACACCGCGCAACGCCTGCAAGCGCGTGGCTTTGCGCCCGCTGCGGTCACGGTGCGCAGCCCCACGATGCTGAGCCTGCAGGTGCCGGCGTTGCCGGCGGGGACCTATGAGCTGAGCCTGTCGACGGCTTCCGGGCTGCCGACAAGGACCGTGCAGCTGCGGGTGCTGGCGCCGGTGGATCGTGGCATGCAGGTCGTGTCGACCACCGGCCTGAAGGGCGCGCTGCTCTGGGACGCCGCGAGCCAGAGCGCGTTTGTCCACAACGCGAGCCAGTCGTCGGTGATGCGGGTGCAGCTCGGCGGCACGCCGGCCGCACCGACGGCCGCGACGATCAGCCGTGTGGTGCCCGGCATCGTGGGCATCGCGCTCTCGCCGGACCGTTCCAGCGTCGTCGTCGTGACCTCGGCCGGCCGGATCGTCGACCTGAGCACCCAGGACCTGTCGGTGATGGCCACACGCGAGACCGGCCGCACGATCGACAACGCCGCCAACCCGGCCATGCCGCTGGCGGTGACCGGCGACAACCGGCTGCTGATGTCCCTGGGCAGCCAATGGTCCGGCGTGCTGCACTACGACCTCGGCCGCGGTCAGGTGCTGCCGCTGCCGAGTGGCGACTTCACCTTCTACGGCGGCCCCTGGGGCCGGGTGTCGCCAAACGGTCAGCGGCTGATGCTGGTGCAGTCGGCTTCGATCACCCCGAGGCCGCCGCTGCTGCTGCGCGACGCGGGCGATGGTGTCTTGCGCCCCTTCACGCAGAACCTGACGACCTTCTACTACCGCGGCAGCAGCGACCGCCGGGGCCTGCGCTGGGCGCTGGATGCCAACGTCTACAGCCACGAGCTGGTCGGCGAGGGCCAGCTCGCACCGCCCGACGGCTGGTTCGGCCAGGAGTCGGCGATGTCGCGCGACGGGTCGCGCACCTACCTCTTCACGCGCAACGCGACCGTTTCGCTGTCCCGGATCTGGGTCTTCGACACCTCGCGTCCGGTGGGTGCGGGGTTCAACCACCCGGTGCTCGGCAGCTTGGAGCCGCTGCTCCAGCCGTCGTGCGCCAACGAGGTTCAGGACGACAGCTGCAACGGCTACGCGACGCGCCTGGTCCTGACCGACGACGACCGGAGCCTGATCGCCGTGGGTGATCGCCACCTGGTGGTCGTGCCGCTGCCGGCCGACCTGCGCGGCGGGCCCTTGCCGGCCGCGGCAAGCCTGATGCGCCGCATGGGACCGGCGACGCGCTGAACCCGCTGTGCCGGCGGCCGCAGGGGCGACCGTCGGCGGGCGTCAGAAGCCCGACCCGGGCTGCTTCAGGAACTCGACCTCCTCGGCCGTGCTGACGCGGCCCAGCACCGTGTTGCGGTGCGGGAAGCGGCCGAAGCGCTCGACGATCTCGGCATGGCGTTCAGCCCACTTCAGAAAGTCGGCATGCGCCGGGTGCTCTGTCGCCAGCTCGCCAAACGCGGCCAGCGACTCGGCCTGGGTGGCGCGGTCTTCGGCGTGCTCGAAGGGCAGGTAGGCGAACTGGCGCTGCAGCGGCGCCAGCGTGCGGTCCAGCCCTGACGCGCGCAGCCTGCGCGCCAGGGCCAGGGCCTGGGAATCACCGGCAAAGGCCCGCGGCGTGCCGCGGTCGGCGTTGCGTGTGAACTGGTCCAGCACCACGATGCGGGCGAGCAGGCCGCGCGCGTCGTCGCGCTGCCAGTCGGCGGGCGGGTCCGTGCCCGGGTCGAGCAGGGCCGCGATCAACGGCCCGAAGCGCTCGCGGATCCCGGTGTCGAAGCGCTCGTCCTTGCGGAACCACTCCGGGCGCGCCTCGGTGTCCGGCGGGTCGCCGAACCAGAAGGCCAGCACCGTGTCGGGACCGGGCAGCGCAGGCTTCATGCCTTGCTCGCTTCGAGGAGGTCCTGGGCCTCGGGGTGGCGGCGCAGCCAGGCCACGACGTAGCTGCAGCGCGGGCGGATGCGCAGCCCTTCGGCCCGGGCATGGTCGACGGCCGCCTGCACGACACGGCTGGCGAGGCCGCGGCCTTCCAGTTCGGCCGGCACCTCGGTGTGCACCAGAGCCATCACCGGCCCGGTAGGCGACTCGCTCATGCGGTAGTCGCAACGCACCAGGCCCTCGGGCAGCGCGATCTCGAAGCGGCCGGCCGTGGCGTCGTGTGTCACCGCCGGAACGAGCACCCCAACGGGCAAACCCATGACTGTTCTCCTGTCGCCGAACCGTGTCCGGCTCATTGTGGGGCTCTGGCGCCGACCCCTGCACGCGCGGATCGAGGACAAAAAAGGCACCGGACCCTCCCGGGTCCGGTGCCGAAAACCCGCAGCCGAGGCGGCGGGCGTCACAGACGATTCAGCAGGGCCGCGAGGTCAAAGGGTGGCGCACTGGTCCTGCTTCTGGGCGGCGGTGTTGTTCCGCCCCGTCGGAGCCGGCAGGTTGCCCTTGCACTGCATGTTCCCGACGATGCGGTTGTTGGTGAGACTCAGGCGCGCGCGGTTGTCCTCGGCCTGCAGGTTGCCGGCCACCCGGTTGGTCGAGACCACGGTCGCACCGCGCATGTCGTAGATCTGCAGGTCGCCACGGATGTCCGCCCCCACCACGCTGGCTCCGGCACCGCCCTGCAGACGCATGCCGGCGTAGCGCGAGCTGCCATCCACCTTCACGCTGCGAGCGCCGTCGGCGATCAGTTCGCCGTTGGCGACCACGCCGCTGGCCAGCACGGTCGCGCCGGCGCCAACCTCCAGCGACCCGTTCAACCGGGTGCCCAGCAGGGTGCAGGTCGCGTTCGCGGGGACGATCACGCTGTCCAGCGAGATGGCGCCGATCACCAGGCCGACACATTCGACGTTGCCGGTCAGGGGTGGCGGCGCCGTGCCACCACCGCCGCCGCCAGCGGCTCCGAGGCACTGGTCCTGTGCCTGGGCGGCGCTGTTGCCGCCAAAGGCCGGTTCGGGCAGGTTGCCCTGGCACTGCAGGTTGCCCGAGATCCGGTTGTCGAAGATCTGCACGCCTGCGGTGTTGTCCTCGACCTGCATGTCGCCAGTGGCGACGTTCCCGCGCAGCACGACTTCGCCGGTCTGGGCCGTCACCTGCACGCCCCCCAGGCGGTTTCCGAGCAGCGTCACGCCGCCGCCGCCTTCGATCTGGGTCGCGCCGGCAACCACCGTGTTGTTGGCAACCGTGATGCTCGCGGCAACTTCACCTTGAAGGCTGCCGCTGACGTTGGCGCCGAACACTTCGAGCGTCGAGCCCTCGGCGGCTTGCACGTTCCCGGTGACGCGGGTGCCGACCAGGCGGCACGAGGCCCCCACCGGCACGAACACGTTGGCCAGCGTGTTGGCCTGGATCTCGAGATTCCGGCAATCGACATTGCCGGTCAGTGTCTTGGGTGCGATCTTCAGGTTCCCGACCACGCGCTCGGCGGCTGCGGCCTGTGCGCGCTCGTCGATCAGCTCCTGGGATTGCGGCGACTCGACCTGGGCTTCGGGGCCGTCTCCGCCGCCACAGGCAGAAAGCAGCGCGAGGGCCGCGAGGGCGGTGGTCAGGGGGACGAAAGCGCGTGTCTTGCGGTACATGGTCGAACTCCTTCTGTCTGGGGGACGGGTTGTCAGTGGCTGTACGGGTTGGGGTCCGACGGGCCGACGGGACCCAGCGGCATCACTTCGGTGTCGCCGAAGTCGGTGAGTTGTTCACCGCCTTCGTTCTCGAGTGCACGCTCGATGTCGAATTCGGTATCGACATAGCCACCGCCGCTGCTCTGGATCAGCCCGATGCAGACCTCGCGCCATCTCAGGTAAGGAACTGGGCGACGAAACAAGCGAGGCTGACGGTTCATGGCGGTGTGTCCTTCGGTCGACGCGTGTGGCGTTGTGCACAGAGCGCTGCGTCGGACCGGAGATACATGCCCGAATCGAAACCGGGCGCCGGTGCGCATGTGCGCATGTGCGCATGAGCACGGCCATGCCAAAGCGGACCGGCCCCGGCAAGTCAGAGACGCCGGGGCCGGGGAGTCGCGTGTGGTGGGCCTCGGCCCGACCGCGGGCCGAGGCGCGATCAGCAGCCTGGGGGATCGAGCGCCGAGAGGTCGGACACGGCCGCCGCGGCATCGAAGCTGCGCAACGACGCGCCGCAGACCTTGGCCGAGCGATCGGTGATCCGCTGGACCACGTCTTCGGCGGTCCAGGCCCGCAGGCCTGTGCGGCCCGGTTGCGGATTCGGGCTCGGGGTCGCCAGCACGAGGGCGAATCCGCCGGCGACCAGTGGTGCCGCCATCGAGGTGCCGCTCCAGACGCCATAGCCACCACCGGGCACCGTGCTGGTCAGGAACTCGCCCGGCGCGGCGATGCCGATCCAGCCGCCTGAATTGCTGAACAGCGCCAGCGTGGCGTCGCGGGTGGTGGCCGCCACGGCAAGCGAACCCTTCACGCCCTCGGCGGCGGGGTACTGGCGCTCGTCGGCACTGCCGGAGTTGCCGGCCGCGATCGCGACCACGGCACCATGGCCCTTGGCACAGCGCTGCAGGTCCTTGGCGAAGCCCGGGTGGTCGTCATCGTCGTCGTCGTCGAACTCGCAGCTGGCCAGGGCGACGGCGGTGCGCAGCAGGTCGGTGGGCTCGGTGCCGCCCAGGCTCATGTTGACGACATGAGCGCCGTCGTCGGTATCGGGGTTGCCGTCGGGATCCACGGCCCAGGCCAGAGCCTCGGCCAGCACCCAGGCGTTGCCGCGTCCGCCCTCGTCGAGCACCCGCACCGGCATCAGCCGGGCACCCGGCGCCACCAGCGCCACCAGACCGGCGACGTGCGTGCCATGGCCGAAGGCACCGTACCAGGCACGTCCCTCCTCGCGCGGGTCCTTGTCGCCGGAGACGAAGTCCCGGCCGACAACGTTGCCGGCGGGGTCACGCTGCACGCGACTGGCCAGGGCGGGGTGGCTGCTGTCCATGCCGGTGTCCAGCACCGCCACCCGCACGCCCGTTCCCAGCGACAGGGCATGTGCCTGGGCCAGTCGCAGGGTCTCCGGCGCCCATTGGGTGGCGTAGTCCTCGGGCCGACCGATCGCCCAGACCGAGTTGTGCTGGCCGTTCGGGTTGCCGATGGCCCAGACCGAGTTGTGGCGCGCGACAGGCGCCTCCTGCACCAGGTTCAGTTCGGCGAAGCGGACCGTGGTCTCGCCCTTCAGCCGAACCAGAAGCTGCCCCAGGTCCTGCTTCCGGCTCAGCGATCGAAGGCGCCAGATCGGACGCTGGCCAAACTGATTGACAACGGCGAGCTGGTGCCTCTTCGCAAGGGTCCAGACATCGCCTTCGAGCTTGAGCATGACGACCAGGTCTGGCCGCCCCGCAAGGGCAGCCGGTGTTCCGCTACCCGACAGCCCCTGCGCCTGTGCACGGCCTTCGTCAGCCAGGCCCGCACCCGTGGTGCTCGCCGGTGATTCGGTGCTGGCAAGCCCGGGCGAATCGGCGCCGCCACCGCAGGCGGCCAGGAGCCCGGCCAAGGCGATGGCCGAGATCGCAGGCTTCAGGGCGCGCGATGCCGCCGGATCCCGACGAAGAACGATCATGGGGCAGGTACTCCTGGATTGGCGCTGTGACGACGCTCGTTGACCCTAACAGAGGCGGTTCCAGAGGTTCCGATACATGCCGTCCTCCCCCGCAATCACGGGGTCTCGTGTCTGTGCACTTTCAGACGTTGCCGTGCACCACGAAGGCCGCCCAGTGAAACGGGTGCTGCCCGCGTGCAGCCGCCTGGGACTGGGCGAGATGCAGGGCCGTGGCGGCATCGGCGCCCGCGGCCAGCGCAACGTGGAAGTCGCCCATCAGCTGGGCCGTGCTGTGGTCGGCCACCGTCCACAGGGCGGCCACCACCGCTGCGGCACCGGCGCGGTTCAGGGCGCGGACCAGACCGACGACCTCGTCGCTGGAAGCGACATAGAGCGAGCCGGTCTCGCAGGCCGACAGCACCACCAGGCGCGACTCCAGCCGCCAGTGGTTCAACTCGTGCAGAGCCACCTCGCCATCGGCCAGCTGCAACGACGAAAAGGCCGGGTTGTCCGCCCTGAAGTGGGCGTGGCACGCCAGGTGAAGCACGTCGGCGGTGCGCGCGGCGTCCCGCAATGCCGCGCGGGTGGCTTGTGCCCCGATGTAGGCCGTGGCGTCGCGGCCAAAGGCTTGGTGGGTCGAACACAGACGCAGGGCCTCGGTGCTGATCGCGTCGAGCCCCGGGGCCGGTGCGGCCAGCGCCACCAGCGAGGGTGGACCCGGCCGGGTCGGCCGCGACGCAATCTGCTCTTCGCGGTCCTGCCAGGCCGCCAGACTGGGCACGACCAGCCACTCGTAGCGCTCGGCGAGCCAGCGCTCGCCGTCGTGCAGGGCGGCAAACGGCAAACCGTTCAGGGGCCCGTGCGGCACGAGCACGATGCGCCGGATGCCGGCCAGGTGGGCGGCCAACGGCGCCCAGAGTCGGCCGTGAAGCGATTGCGCATGATGGCGAGCGCGTTCGAGCAGCTGACGTTCACGGCCGACGAGCACGGTGTTGCCGAGCCTTGCGGTGTCGATCTGGAAGCGCAAGGCCTCGATCCGAGTCGCCAGGTCCGGCAGCACCTGTTCGTACTGCCAGACGCCTTGCGCCGTGGCGACGACGCTGCGCAACCGCTCGCCGTCGTAGTGAAAGACCACCCAGGCCTGGTCGGCTTTCGGCGGCAGCAACGGGCCGCGGGTGTTGGTTGCCCCGCAGGAAGCCAAGGCCGAAGGCGACCCGAGACGGGCCCGCCGCAGTGCCTCGAGCAAGGCGTTTTCGGCGTCCCGCACGGCGGCCTGCACTTCGAGCTGTTGGGTTCGGCTCCCCTGTGTCGTCGCGCGGTGCAACTCGTCGCGCTGCCAGAACAGGCGCTGGCGAGCCTGGACGACGTCGCTGCTGCCCACCCCCGCATGGGGTCCCAGAGCCAGGACGTCGGCCAGGCCCCAGGCCGGATTGGAGGTCCGGTCGATCGCGGCCAGCAGCGCCTGCGGATCGCCCGCCGCCGCCGCCAGCGTGACGAGCCCGCGGTGGGCGATCTCGGCATCGTGGGCCAGCGCGACCCGGAACTCGTCGTCGGGCAGCGCCGCGCGCTCGCGTTCCAGGACCGCGAGCAAGCCTTCGAATGCGAGCTTCGCGGCATTGCGATCGCCGCTGGCAAGCGCGAGCTCGCCTTCGGCCAGCAGGCATCGCTGCTCCAGGCCGGCCAGACCGATCGCGGCCAGTCGGGCAGCCTTCAGCGCCGCCAGCGCAGCAGCGGCGCCACGATCGCCCGGGCCGTCGCTTGGGTCGAGTCGCCGCAACAGCGCCTCACGGGCGCGAACCTGGGCTTGCAGGACCTGGGCCTCGAGGTGCCAGGCGGGCGCGTCGCCATCGGCCAGCAGGCCCAGCGCCGCGACGGCCGACTGACGTGCCAGGTCGATTCGGCCAGCAGCCAGGTGCAGCGCGCCGACGCCCAGCGCCGCAAAGGCCTCGCTGGCCGGCCGGACGGAATCCCGGAACAGGCTGCGCGCCTGCGTCATCGACTGGAGTGCGGCGGACTCCTCGCCCAAGGCCGCCAGCGCACGCCCCCGGTTCATCAGCGCCCAGGCCTGCGTGTTCGGCGACGCCAGGGCGTGGGCATGCGTCGCGATCTGCTCATACAGGCGGATGGCTTCCGGCAGCAGACGCACCGCGAGGTAGGCGTCGGCCAGCGCGGACTCGGCCTCCAGGACACGCAGCGGCGGGCTGCCGGCGGCCCGGTGCAGGCGCAGCGCTTCGGCCAACGCCGCCAGCGCCGCCGCATGGTGGCCGCGGTGCAGCTCGATGCGCCCGATCGCGCCCTGGCCATGGGCCTGCAGCACCGGCAGGCCGACACGTTCGGCGCGGACCCGGGCACGCTCGTTGATGCGCAGCGCTTCGTCGAAGTCCAAGGCCAGGGTCAGTGCATTCGCGAGGCCGATGTCGGCCATCACCGAGTGCTCGGCGTCACCGCAGCGGGCCAGCCGCACCGCGGCGCTGCGATACAACACGGCGGCCTCGCCCGGGCGGGCCAGCCGGTGCAGCAGGCTCGCCATGTTGATCTCGATCTTGCCGGCAGAGCGCAGGTCGCCGGTGGCGACGAACTCCGCAAGCCCGGAGTGGCCAACGGCCAGTGCCTCGTCGTGGCGCCCGAGCAGAGCCAGCGAGACGAGCCTGGGCACGACGCACTCGGCGGCCGACTGGCGATCACCGAGCGCGGCGAAGCCGATGCCCGCGCGGCTCAAGGCCGTCAGAGCCCGCTCGCTGTGTCCGGCAGCCAGTTCGGCAATGCCGTCGGTCCAGTCCCGCAGGGGCTCCGCTGCGGTCAGCGGGCGGGCACGCAGCATCGCGGTCAGGGCCTGGGCGCATTGGCCGGCGCGCGAGGGCTCGACGTTCCAGGCCGCCTGGGCCTCGGCCTTCAGCGCCCAGGCCAGCGCCAGGACGCCGTCATCGTCCAGATCCTGCCAGACCGGCCTGCGCCCGCCGTTGCGACTCCGTTCTTGGGAGGCAACCGCGTCGGCGACACAGGCGGCGGCCAGCTTGCGCCAGCGGTCATCGTCGAACATGGGTCTTCTTCTTTTGACGCGTCGGCCGCGACACTGTGGACGTTGTGCGGCCGGTTTTCTCGAAGTTGACGGCTCTGCCGGGAGCGGCGGCCAGCGATCCGGTGTCAGGGTCCCGGGTTCTCGAATTCGATCGGCGGGAGTTCGATCTCCCAGTCACCGCTGCGAAGGGTCAGGACAAGCGGTCCGGTCAAGGAGGTGTCGAAGCTGAACTCCGAGAGCTCGTTCCAGTCCACGGCATGGTGCTCGACCGCGCCGCGCAACACCGCCTGGCCATTCGAATCCGGGCCCAGGACCTGCCCGCTCAGACGCCACCGCCGGGCCTCGCCGGCAACCGGGAAGTGCGGCGGCAGTGGCATCAGCCGAAGGTCGATGTCGCGGCCTTCGGCACTGAACAGCATCTGGCGGACTGCCGTGCCGCCGACCGAGCGCAGACCGAGGGAGGCGGCTGGCGTGAGCGCGGTGTCCAGACGCAAGGTGGCGACGATCCGTCGCAGAAGTCCGGGCGTGTCGGGGGTGGCCGCCTGCGGTGTGCGTGCCGCGAACACCGAGATCGCCCGTTCGATCACGGCTTCGGGCGCGTCGAACAGGCCGCGGCTGGCGGCCAGGGTGCTGGCAAACCGTTCGTCGCTGTCGCGGGGGGCAAGCGGCGGCTGGCTGGCTGCGGCTGGAGGTTGGGACTTCATGGGGATCGGGGCGATCAGAAGCGGGCGTTGCGAGGACAGAGCATGCCGATGCCGCGGAAATACATCGAGATACATGAATCTGATGAACCGAGGTCGGGCATGGTCACTCGCGCAACAGCTGTCGCAGTTTCGCCAGGACCCGCGCCCGTGTCGGGCCGATGCTGCCTTCGGCAATGCCGAGCCGGACGGCGATCTCGCTGTAGGGCGGCGGTTCGTCCTGCAGAAAGACCAGTTCCACGAACTGGCGCGAGCGGGGGTCCAGGCGGTCGACGGCCTCGCGAAGCCGGGCCTGGTCCTGCAGTTCGGCAAGCTGCTGCTCGGGCAAGGGGCCCTCGTGGGCGATCTTCTCGAGCGGGTCCTCGCCCTCATCGAAGTCGTCCGATGACGAAGACTCGACCGCCGCAAAGCGCTTTGTTTCCTCGAGCCGACGCAGGGTTTCCCGGCGCGCGGTCGTGACCAGCCAGGCCCGCACCCGCGACAGATCGTCGATCCGTCCGATGTTCTCGTGCAGGCGGGCGAAGCTGGTCTGGAAGATGTCGGCGGCTTCCGCGTCGCCCAATCCGGCCCGCCGCGGGATGGTGTAGATCAGGCGCTGGAAACGTCGCACCAGCGTCGCCCAGGCAGCGGCTCGCCCAGCGCGGCATTCGGCGGCAAGTTCGGCGTCGCTGAGGTCGTCGTACAAGGGATCAGGCGGAACGGGGATACGGTTGGGAGGATTCTGGACGACCGGCCCTGCCCACGCTGCCGTGGGCCCTCGATGGCGGGTCCCCACCCGCATGGCGCCTGAGATCTGGGGGACACAACCGCCAGGCGGCGAATCCCCGCCCCTTCATCGGCCGAGGAATCCGCCCATCAGCTTGCCCAGGTCGCCCAGGCCGGCCTGTTCGGCGATGCTGCCCAGCTGGCCCATGCCGCCGTCGGCCGGCACCTCGCCGTCGGGCGTCAGGCGGTCGACCAGGCCCGGCAGCATCTGCGACAGCTGGCCGGCGACGTCGCCCTGGCCCATGCCGAGCTGCTGCGCCAGCCTGCCCAGCGTGTCGCCGCCCAGAACCTGCGACAGCTGCTCGGCCGAGATCGGCAGGTTCTCGCCGCGCCCGACCCAGGACGACGCCACGTCGCCCAGGCCGCCTTGCTGGAACTTCTCGAGCAGCGCGCCCAGACCGCCGGCGCTGGCCATGCCCGAGCCTCCGCCCTGGCCGCCTTGCGTGAGCATCGAGATCACCGCGCCGAGCAGTGCGTTGTTGCCCCCGCCCCCGCCCCCGCCGCCACCCTGGCCCAGCGCACCGACCACCGCATCCAGCAAACCCATGACTCTTCTCCTGTGTCGTCTTCCCGTCGGGCCGAAGGCATCGGGCCGATCCGGGCCGGAGTCATTGTGCGGGTCGCGGACCCGGCCGCAAACCCCAGGCGGCCAGCGCGACCAGCGGTGCCGTGTCGGCGCGCAGCACGCGGGGCCCCAGGCCCAGAGGCTGCCAGCCGGCGGCGATGGCCATGGCGTCCTCGCGTGGGCTGAAGCCGCCTTCCGGCCCGCTCAGCACCCAGCCGGCGGACGGCAGGGGCGCCGTCAGGGCCTCGGCCAGGCCCAGATCGGCGCCGGGGCTGAGCAGCCAGCGCGTGATCCCGGCATGGCTGGCAGGGGTGCCAGTGCCCGCCAAGGCGGCCACCAGGTCTGCAAACTCTTGCACCGGCAACACCTTCGGTACAAGGCTGCGCCCGCATTGCTCGCAGGCCGCGGCCGCCAAAGCCTGCCAGTGCTCGCGCTTGCGTTCGGCGCGTTCGGTCGTCAGGCGCAGCACCGAGCGTTCGCTGTGCAGCGGCTGCAGGCTCGCGGCGCCAAGTTCGGTGGCCTTCTCGACCAGGTAGTCCATGCGGTCGCCGGCCGGCATCGCAAACGCCAGGTGCAACGGTGGCGACAGCTCCCGCCCGGTCCCGGGCAAGGGCGCCGGGCCGGTTCGCACCCGGATGCGTGCGCCGCGGGCCATCGTCAGCACCTCGCCCGGCCAGTCCTGGCCGCGGCCGTCGAACAGCACCAGCGTGTCGCCGGGCTGAACGCGCCGCACCTGGGCATGGCGGGCGGCGGCCTCGGGCAGGTCGAGCTCGACACCGGGCGCCAGGGCCTCGGCAAGGTCGGTGTACAGGCGCAGCGTCATGGCGGATCGGCTTGGGGGGCGTCGGCATTCTGAGGGCCGCCGCAGGCCCGGACCGGCACCGGAGCCAGGCCTAGACTTGTCGGCCATGCCCGCATCCGACCGCACGTCCGCTGCCGACGACAAGGGGGCACCGCGCCGCTGGCGGGTGCGTCTTCTCGGCGCGGTCCAGGCCGACGAGCTGACCCGTGGCGAGCGCCTGGATCGGCTGCCCACCCGTGCCGAGGCGGCCCTGCTGGCGCGGCTCGCACTGGCGCCCGGCCAGGCCCATGACCGCGAGGCCCTGGTCGAGTCGCTGTGGCCCGCCGTCGAGCCGACGGTCGGCCGCAACCGCTTGCGCCAGACCCTGGCCGCCTTGAAGCGCCGGCTCGAAGGCCCGGCCGGCCAGCGCAGCGCCGGGCTTGCCGTCATCGTGGCCGACCGCCACGGCCTGCGCGTGCGACCCGGGGCGCTGCAATGCGACTTGCTGGAGTTCGAGGACGCGCTGGACCGGGGCGACGCCACAGCGGCGCGGGCCGCCGACGGCGGCGAGTTCATGCCCGGCCACTACGACGACTGGACCTTGCACCAGCGCCGACGCGTGGACTCGTTGCGCCAGCGCCTGCAGGCTCTGGCGTTGCCGCCGAACCGGTCCACGGTCGCGGGCCAGCCGACGGCCGACGCGACCCATTGGCCGCACTACCTGACGCGGCCGATCGGCGCCGACGCGGCGCGGGCCCGGCTGCAAGCCGCCGTGCAGCGGCACCGCCTGGTCACCGTGCTCGGCCCCGGTGGAGCCGGCAAGACGAGGCTGGCGATCGAGACCCTGCGCGACTGGTCACGGCAGGAGCCCGCCGCGTTTGACCGCTGGATCTTCGTGCCGCTGGCGGCGTGCGACGACGAGGCCTCGGCCCGGGCCGCGCTGGCCCAGGCCCTGGGGCTTGGGCTGGATGCCGGGGCGGTCGACGGCCCGGCCTGGGCGCCGGCATTGCAGGGTCAGCGCTGCCTGATGCTGCTCGACAACTTCGAGCAGCTCGTGCCCCGCGCCCGGGCCTTGCTCGCCGACGCGTTGGCGGCGCTGCCGCAGCTGCATCTGCTGGTCACCTCGCGCCGGCCACTCGCCTTGCCGGGCGAGCTCCACTGGCGGCTGCCCCCGCTGGCCATCGCCGCCACGGCAGACGATGCCGCCGTCGCGCTGTTCCTGGACCGTGCCGCCGCCGTGCGGCCCCTGCCGGTGGCCGATGCGGCGACCCGGGACGCGGTGTCCCGCCTGGTCGGCGCGCTCGGGGGCTGGCCGCTGGCCATCGAGCTGGCGGCCACCCGCAGCGCGAGCTTCACGCCGCAGCAGATGCTCGCGCTGCTGCTTGACGATCACCGCGAAGCCGGCACGCCCGCCGAAGGCGACGCGGCCGTGGCGGCACCCCATCTCGATCTGCTTCAACGCCCGCTCCAGGCGCCCGGCGGCGAGCCGGGCGACGACCGCCACGACTCGATGGCCCGCGCCATCGCCTGGAGCTGGCGCCTGCTGGAGCCACCGCTGAAGCTGCTGATGAGCGCGCTGGCGCAGGTCGAGGGCGATGCCGACGTCGCGCTGGCGGCGGCGTTGACCGACACCGCGCCGGCGCGCGCAGCGCAGCTGCTGGACGACCTCGTCGGCCACAGCCTGCTTCACGCCGTCGCGGCGCCCTCGGGCGCGCGGTTTGCGCTGCCGCAACCGGTGCGGGAGTACGTTCGCACGCAGACCATGCCCGCGCAGGCCCTGCGCCTGCGCGGGCGCTTGCGCCAGCACCTCATCGCCTGGGCCGCGACGCCGCCTGCACGGGTGCCGCAGCGCGTCGCCGAGGAGCTGCCGACCGTGCTCGGCGCACTGGCCCAGGCCACCAGCGACGGCGTGCCGTCCGACGCCCTGAGGCTGGCCCTGGCGCTGCGCCGCTACTGGGACAGCGACGGCCAGCCGGCGCGGCTGCTGTCGGCACTGGAGCAGGCGCTGGCGGCGGTCGACAAGGCCCTCGATGGCACAACCGGGGGCACAACCGGTGGCACGACCGAAGACACCCAAGGCGGCGGCCATGATCCCGGGCTGCGCGGCGACGCCCACGAGCTGCTGGCCTACCTGCAGTTTGGCGCCGGCCACGCGGCGTCGGCACGCGACCATGCCCAGGCCGCGATCCAGGCCGCCGGCACCGACGCGGCGCGTCTGGCGCGAGCGCTGGCCCGCCGGGCGTGGATCGAGCTGGCCGTGTCGCGCAGCGGGCAGCGCCACTGGCCGCAGGACCTGGCCCTGCGCGCGGACCTGGCCCGTGCGCTGGCGCTGGCCGAGTCGGCGGGCGACCTCGAGGCCCAGGCCCGGGTGCTGCAACAGCTCGGCGCCTGTGCCATCGAGATCGACGCCGACTTCGTCGCCGGCGAGGCCCTGATGGCGCGTGCCCAGGCCTGCTGGCAGCGCCTGGGCGACACGCGCAAGGCGCAGGCCCGGCTGCGCAACCGCATGCAGTGCTGGATCCGGCTCGGCCGCCACGAGCAGGCGCTGGCCACGCTGCAGCAGACCGAGGCGGCCGCCCGCGCCGAGGGCGACTGGCTGGGCCGCATCGACTCGCTGCTGAGCATCGCCCAGGCCCACCGCGCCGCCCGCCGCTGGCGCGAGGCGCTGGACGCCGACCGCGACGCGCTGCATCTGGCCTGGCAACGCTGGCATCGCCATGCCCTGGCCTACGGCCTGTGGACCCCGGCGCTGGCCCTGGCCCACCTGCGCCGGCCGGCCGAAGCCGCGCAGCTGATGGCCTTTGCGGCCGGCTTCTGGCAGGCCCAGTACGGCGAGCCCACCGAGCAGGACCGGCGTGTGCTGCGTCGCGTGCAGCGCCTCGTGCGCGCCCAGATCGGCCCTGCCGGCCTGGCCGCCCACTGGGCGCGTGGCGAGGCGTTGACGGTGGCCGAGGCGGTGGGGCTGGTGCTGGCCGTTTGATGCAGGCCGCCCCCAGAATGGCATCGTCATGGATCCCGACCCGACCGACCGACTGGCCGCGCTGCATGCCGCGATCGCCACGCTGCAGGCCCAGCGGGCACTGCTCGGGGCCGAGGTCGTCGATACCGCGGTCCAGGCCCTTCGGCTGCAGCTGGACGCTTTGCCGGCATCGCCGGGTGCCCAGCAGCTGAAGCAGGCAACGCTGCTGTTCGCCGACGTGGTCGGCTCCACGCAACTGGCCCAGCGGCTCGGGCCCGAAGATGTGCACGCGGTGATGGACGGCGCGCTGGCCCGCTTCACGGCCATCGTGCAGGCGCACCAGGGCCAGGTGTTGCAGTACGCCGGCGACAACGTGCTGGCGATCTTCGGCATGCCCAGCGCACAAGAGGACGACGCCGAGCATGCCGTGCACGCCGCCCTGGCGCTGTGCGCCGAGGGTCGGCGGCTGGCCGCGCGCATGCAGGAGCGCCACGGGCTCGAGGGCTTCGACGTGCGCGTGGGCCTGCACACCGGCGAGGTGCTGGTCGGTGGCGGTGTCGACGGCGACCACAGCGTGCGCGGCGCTGCCGTGCCGGTGGCCGCGCGCATGGAGCAGACGGCGCCGCCGGGCCAGGTGCGCATCAGCGTCTACACCTGGCGGCTGGTCC
>Ga0209985_10002158_pt1 | contig 18289 bp, 18 predicted proteins | sample NOAtaG_FD_187305 | JGI IMG/M metagenome (GOLD analysis project Ga0209985, IMG submission 187305) | Freshwater lake microbial communities from Lake Erie, under a cyanobacterial bloom - NOAA_Erie_Diel6S_1000h metaG (SPAdes) (version 2) | ecosystem: Environmental > Aquatic > Freshwater > Lake ...
CCGTCGCCGTTGCTGGCCAGGGTGCGACCGAACTCGCTGGCGGTGAAGGTGGTGACCCGATCCGCCAACCCGGCGGCCGACAGCCAGGTGTCGAAGGCAGCGAGCGCATCGGCCACCTGTCGCATGAGGACCAGGTGCCCGTTGCCGGCATCGAGCAGCTTGCTGTGGTGGTCGAATCCGTTGACCGCCACGAAGAAGACCTGCCGTCGCTGGGCCAGTGACCGGCGGGCCAGCAGCAGCCGGCCGACCATCGCCAACTGCTCGCCCAGCGGCGTCCGCGGGAACAGCGCCGACGTGGCCGGAACCCGGGCCAGCTCGTTGGCCAGGCGCGTGTTGACGGCGAGCCCCCGATGGCGCGTCAGCGCGTACTCGCGTTCGATCAGGTTGGCGGCGTCCGCGCCACCGTGCACCAGCTGGGCAAAGGCCTCCGCGGCGACCGCCGAGCCATGCAGCGCCGGCGCCTGCCGTGAAGTCCACGGGCTGGCATCGATCGCCCCGTGCACGCCGACGCGGGCCGGGCGCACCCGCTGGCCGGACAGGAAGATCGGGCGGCCGTCGAGCGCGATCGCTGCAAAGGCCGCCGCGTCGCCGCCGTCGGCCACCAGGTCGGCGAGCCGGCCGCCCCAGCCGTCGCGGGCCCCCTCGGCGGCCATGGCCTGCCAGGCCGCCTGCTGGTCGTTGTGCGAGAACAGCCGTTCCGGCAACCGGGCACTGCCAGCCCGGTAGTCGGCCAGCGAGGTCGGTGCCGACAAGGGGCCGACGTTGGCGACGAAGGCCAGGCGGCGCCGGTCGTACAGGTTCTTCAGCGCCGAAAGCTCCTGGTGCACGGCCAGGCGGCGTCCGCCCTGCGACGCCGGCGCGAAGGCCAGCATCTGATGGCGCGGCAGTGCCAGGTCGCCGCGCGCACTGGCGTACCGGGCGTGTTCCCCGGCTTCGAAGGGGATCAGCAGGTTGGCGTTGTCGGCGCCACCGTTGAGGTAGACGCACACCAGGGCCTTGAAGTCGTCCCCCGCGCCGGAGGCGGTGCCGCGTCCGGGGTTGAGCGACGACACCTGGCCCGCGGTGCTCAGGGCCAGGGCCAGCGGTTGCGCCGCCTGGGCGAGCCCGGCCGTGGCCAGCGAGGCGGACAAGGCCCCGGCGTGGCGCAGCCAGGCCCTGCGCGAAGCGCCTGAAGGATGCGCATGACGGTCGTTGCGGTTCATTTCTGCACCAGGTAGTCGGGGCTGGCCAGCAGCAGCGTGAGTGCAATGCGGACCCGGGTTCGAAGGGCGTCGGGTTCGCTCGGGTTCACCGAGGCCACGGCGCGCAGGATCAGCTCGCGCGTGCGGGCCGAAACCGGTCCGCCGAGCAGATAGGTCTCGAGCCGGGCCAGAAGTGCTTCGGGGCGGTGGGCCAATGCCGCCTCGGCGCTCAGGGCCAGCGGCGCGGCCGGACCCGGGCGGTTGGGGTCCAGCAAGGCCCGCGCCTGGTGCGCCCAGCCCAGCGTCGAGATCTCGTTGCTGATCTGAAGCTCCGGCGACACCAGGCTGCGCGCGGCCAGGGCGCTGCCCGGTGGCACGTAGCCGGGCCGATGGAAGTTGAAGACCGAGGGCGCCGACATCGGAGCCTGGCCGAGCAGGTCGTCGCCCCAGGTCCAGCCGAATGCCCAGCCCTGTTGCGCCGGCCGTGCCTGGATCGCGCGGTAGAGGTTCGTCACGCGCAGCAGCGGTTCCTTCAGACGCCCGGCGTGCGGCTGGAGCGACATCGACGCGACACGCGCCTCGCGGTCGACAAGCACGGCGCGGACCACAGCCCGCAGGTCGCCGCGAACGCCGGCGCCGTTGTTGTCGAACACCGCGGCGACCCGGGCGACGTAGGCCGGGCTGGGGTTGCTCGTCACCAGCCGCTGGATCAGTTGCCGGCCGAAGAACGGCCCGACGTTGGGGTGGCCGGCGATGCGGTCCAGGGCGATGCCCAGTGCCAGCCGGCCATCGGTCCCGGCCGGCACGGTGGTGCCGAGGAAGGTCTTGGCCGATGGCGAGTGCTGGGCCGGATACAGCCGCATCGGCCGCCAGCGCGACTCAGGCGGCAGGTCGGCGGCAAAGAAGTGCCAGTGCTCGAAGCGCTCCTGGCCCGGCCCGGCATCGAAGCTCCAGCCGGTGAACACCGACGAAAGCCCCTCGATGTCGGCCTGGCCGTAGCTTTCGATCGGCTGGCCCTGCGCATCCAGCCAGGGTGTCCCGTCGGCGCGCAGCCGGACCGGCCCGATGCCGAAGAGCTGGAGCAGTTCACGGGCGAAGTTCTGGTCCGGCAGGCGTCCGCTGGCGACGTCCTCCCGCCGGTTGCCCAGGTGGCTGAGGTACATGCCCATCTGCGGGTGCAGCGCGACCGCCTCGATGAGGTGGCGGAAGTTGCCGTCGGCGTGGCGGGCGAGCGTGTCCCAGTAGTCAGCCGCGGCCTCAGGAAACCAGTGCAATGGCGGGTCGCCGGCGACCACGCTGATCACGAAGGTCTGCGACAGCGCCCAGGCCACACGCTGGCGGAGCTGGTCTTCGCCGTCGATGGCGGCGGTCCAGATCCCGGACTGGACGTCGAGATAGCGGTAGTCGTCGCGCGGGCTGCCGCGCAGTGCGAAGGCCTGGGCCTGGAGGCTGCGCACCGAGCTGGGCGGCAGCGACCATTGACGCTGCATCCAGCGTTCGATGCCCAGGGCGTTGAACTCGGCCAGCGACCGCGGGCTCGGGCCGAAGCTGGCCTGGTGCAGGAAGCGGGCAGCGTCCTGGTCGGCGTGGCGCAACGCAGGATGGGGCACCACGAGCCTTGCCGGCGTGGCCGCCGAAGGCGCCGCAGCGGTGCTGCCCGGCGACACCTGCCCGGTGACCAGGGCGGGCGCCAGCAGCAACGCGGTCAGGCCGTGACGAGCCTGCAGGGCAAGTCTGGAGCATCGGGCCAGGAACATCGGGCAGACCTCGGGCAGTCCTCAGGGGGTGGCGCGGCCGGTTCGCCGCGTGTACCCGAGGTATCGGCCGAGCCAGGACAGGCCCGGATGAGCCGAACGGATCGCGCCCAGGGCTCCCGCCGTGAACTGCTGCCGCCGGACCGAGCCGGCGGCCGTCGGTCATCAGGCCATGAAGCCCAGGTTGCGCGGCGTGAAGCGTGAGATGTTCGGCGCCACCAGGGCCAGGCTGGCGTCGGGGACACCGAACCACAGCGCCAGCGTCGACACGAGCTGATCGACGCTGGTCGTCGGCAGGAGGCTGCCGCGGCCGACGTCGGTGCTGGTGTCCAGGTCGACCACCGGCATCGTGCCGTAGACGTTGCCGCCGCGCACCGCGCCGCCCATCACCATCGCGTGGCTGCCCCAGCCGTGGTCGGAGCCGTCGCCGTTGCTGTCCAGCGTGCGGCCGAACTCGCTGGCGGTGAAGGTCGTCACGTTGTTGGCCAGGCCGGCACTCGACAGCCAGGCGTCGAAGGCCGACAGCGACGCGGCCACCGACTGCATCAGTCCCAGGTGGCCGGTGCCGCCGTTGAGCAGGCCGCTGTGGTGGTCCCAACCGCCGATGCCGACAAAGAACACCTGGCGCTTGGCGCGCAGGCTGTTCCGTGCGAGCAGCAGCCGCGCCACCATCTGCAACTGCGAGCCCAGCCGGCTGTCGGGGAACAGCCCGCCCAGGCCCGGCACTGCCGCCAGCGCGCGGCCGATCTCGTCGTTGAGCTGCACGCCGCGCCGACGCACGTTGCCGTACTCGCGTTCGATCAGGCTGGCGTTGGTCTCGCGCTCCATCACCAGCTTGCGCCAGGCCTCGGTCGCCACCGGCGAGTCGAACAACCCGTTCCAGGAGTCCGGGTTCGGCAGCCAGGGGCTGACGTCCAGCGGCCCCCAGGCGTTGACACGCGCGCCCAGGGTCTGCAGGCCGTTCAGGAAGGCGGCATAGCCATCGAGCGTGATGGCCGTGACCCCGGCCAGCCCGTTGTTGCTGGCCAGCAGATCGCCGATGCGCCCGCCCCAGCCGTAAGGCGCGCCTTCGGGGGCGAAGGCCTGCCACATCGACTGCTGGTCGTTGTGCGAGAACAGCTTGGGCGGCAAGGGCACGGAGCCGGCGGCGTACTCGGTCAGCGTGGTGGGCTGGTTCAGCGGGCCGATGTTGGCGATGAAGGCCAGCCGGCGGCGGTCGTACAGCGACTTCAGTGCCGACAGGCTGTTGTGCAGCCCGAGCGAGCGCCCGCCCTGGTTGGCCGGCACGAACGACAGCAACTCGTTGCGCGGCAGGGCCAGGTTGGTCCGCGCCGCGGCGTAGCGGTTGTAGTCCGCCAGCGTGTGGGGCACGAGGATGTTGGCGTTGTCGGCGCCGCCCCAGAGGAACACGCAGACCAGGGCCTTGTAGTCGTTGACTGTCTGCGCCGACGCGGCGGTGGCGGCGGCACCGAGCGACAGCGCCAGCGGCCCGGCGGCCGGGCCGAGCAGCGAGCCGAAGGCGGCCGCCTGACGCAGGAAGGCACGGCGGCCGGCGGGGTTGGGGGCATCGGATCGGTTCATGGTGTGCCCCTTCACTTCTGGACCAGGAAATCGGTGCTCGACATCGTCAGCGCCAGCCCGATGCCAGCCCGGCGCCACGCCGCGCCGGGCTCGGTCATCGGCACTGAGGCGATGGCCTCGCGCAGCAGGCCGCGGGTGCGGGGGCTCATCAGCCGGCCGGCGAACACCGTGTCCAGGTGCTCGACCAGGGCGTCGGGGTCGCCGGCCAGCGCGACCTGCCGGCTCAGCGCCAGCGGTGTCGCGGCCGGGTAGTTGTCGGCGTAGCGCAGCATGTCGCGGACCTGCTGGGCCCAGGCGATGGTCGTCACCTCGTTGGTGATCTGCATCTCCGGCGCGACCAGGCGCTTGGCGGCGATGCTGGTGCCCGCGGGCGAGAAGCCCGGCCGGTAGTAGTTGAAGACCGAAGGCGACGACAACGGCGCCTGGCCCAGGCCGTCGTCGCCCCAGTTCCACCAGAAGTTCCAGCCGTATTGGCCCGGCCGGGCCTCGATCGCGCGGTAGAAGTTGGTCACCCGCAGCACCGGCTCCTTCAGACGGCCGAAAGTGGCGAGGGATGCCGTTGTGCGGTTGCGGGCCTCGGGGTCCAGCAGCACGGCGTTGATCACCGCCTTCATGTCGCCGCGCACCCCCGAGCCGTTGTTGGCAAAGACCGCGGCGACCCGCGCGACGTAGCCCGGGTCCGGGTTGCTGGTGACCATGCGCTGGATCAGCTGGCGCCCGATGAAGGGGCCGACGTTGGGGTGCGCCACGATGCGGTCCAGCGCCGCCGTCAGCGCTGCCTCGCCGCCCAGAGCGGCCGGGACGGTGATGCCCAGGAACTGCTTGTCCGACGGCGAGTGGTGTTCCGGGTACAGCCGCATCGGCGTCCGGAACGCCGAGGCGGGCATCGTGTTGTCGTAGAAGTTCCAGCTCCAGAAGCGGTCCACGCCGGGGCCCGCGTCGAAGCTCCAGCCCGTGAAGACCTTGGCCAGCCCGGCCACGTCGGCGCCGGTGTAGCTCTCGATCGGCTGGCCCTGGGCGTTGCGCTTGGGCGTGCCATCGGGGTTCAGCTCGAACAGGCCGATGGTGAACAGCTGCAAGAGCTCGCGCGCAAAGTTCTGGTCGGGCAGCCGCCCGGTGTCGGGGTCTTCCTTCTGGTTGGCCAGGTGCGACAGGTACAGACCCATCATCGGATGACGCGCCACGCCTTCGATCAGGGTGCGGAAGTTGCCGTCGGCGTTGGCCGCCAGCATGTCCCACCAGTCGGCCACCGCCTCGGGCGCCCACGACAGCGGCGGGTCGGAGTTCAGCACGTTGATGACGAAGATCTGCGACAGCCCCCAGGTGACGCGCTGGCGCAGCTGGTCGCGGCCGTCGATCGCGGCGGTCCAGATGCCGGTGTGGATGTCGAGGTAGCGGTTGTAGGGGTCGTTGCCGCGCAGGTTCCAGGACTGGGCCTGCAAGGCGCGGACCGACGAGCGAGGCTGGTTCCACTGCGCTGCGATCCAGGCCTTGCTGCCCAGCCGCTGCACCTCCGCCAGCGACGCCGCGTTCGGGCCGAAGCTGGCCTGGTGCAGCAACCGCGAGGCCTCGGCCGCCGCGGTGGACTGGGACCCTGGCGGCGACAAGGCGCCGAGCGCGGTGTTGCGTCCCTGGGTCTGGGCCTGGGTCTGGGACTGAGCCTGGGCGGTGACCGTGGCGACAAGGCCCAGGACCGCCAGGGCACAGGCCAGTGGCAGGCCCCTGGCCGTCGTGGCCCGGTTGGGATTCGAATGCGACATGTCGAATGTCCTTGTCGGTATGGCCCCGGTCGACCGCAACGGAGGATCTTGCCGGCGGCCTGTGACGCTCCTCGGGCGCGGCGGATGCTCCGTGTGCGTGGCCGGCTCCGGCGTTGGCGGCGCGCAAGTGCGGTGTCCGGATGCAACCAACCCCCCGGATGCGGGGTCGGCCCGAGGCGCCTCAGCCGCGCAGGGCCAGCGGTTGCCGCGCTTGGGCGCTGCGGTCACCGTCGCCGCGCAGCGCGTCGACGGCCATCAGCAGCCAGCGCTCGACGGCGTCCCAGGGGTCGGCCGGCCAGTCCGGTCGTGGCAGGCCCTTGGCAATGCCGTCGCAGACCTGGGCGGCCGCGATCAGGCGCAGCAGGGCCGGCGCCGTCAGGCGCGGCAGCGCGCGCTCGAAGACCCGTTCGCGCGCGCTCCAGACCCGCGCGGACTTCAGGGCCATCGGCAGCGGCTGCCCGTCGTCGAGCGCGGCACGGGCGGCGCGCATCTGCCGCATCTCCTCGGCCAGTGCCCAATGCACCCGGACCACCGCCTCGCCCTCGGCCTTCAACCCGGCGAGCACGCGCCGCAGGCGCGCCGGCTGGGCCAGCCAGACGGCATCGGCCAGCTGGGTGGTGTCGTAGCGCGCCAGGTCCTGCACGCTGGCCTGCACCTGCTCCAGCGTCAGCGGCCCGGGGCCGTGCAGCAGCGCCAGCTTGGACAGCTCCTGCTGCGCGGCGAGCAGGTTGCCCTCGATGCGTTCGGCAAACCACGCCAGCAGCTGCTGGCCTTCGTCGCCCGGGGCCACGGCCTGCCCCTGGCGCGCCAGGCGCTGGCCGAGCCAGCCGGCCAGCGTGCTGCGGTCCGGCACGTCGCAGCGGATCGTCGGGCCGGCGGCGTCGAGCGCGGCAAACCAGGCGCTCTTGGTCTGCTGCCAGTCCAGCCGCGGCAGCACGACGAGCGTGACCACGTCGTCCGGCAGCTGCCGGCAGTACTGCTGCAGGGCCTCGCCGCCGTCCTTGCCCGGCTTGCCCGAGGGGATGCGGATCTCGATCAGCCGGCGCTCGGCGAACAGGCTCAACGCCTGCGCCTCGCCGAGCACGCCGCTCCAGTCGAAGTGCGCACCGGAAACGCTGAAGACGCGGCGTTCGCTGCAACCGCTGGCGCGGGCGGCGGCGCGGATCGCATCGCCGGCCTCCTGGGCCTGCAGCGGTTCGTCGCCGTGCAGGGTGTACAGGCGGTCGACGCCCTTGGCCAGCCGGGCCGGCAAGGCGTCGCTGCGCAGCTGCATGGCGCTCAGAGCACCAGGGCCGAAAGCCGGCGCAGCACCTGCCCGGCGATGTCAGAGACCATGCCGCGCACGAGCTCGGCTTCTTCGAGTTCCTTGGCCAGCGCGATGTCCTCGCGGAAGCTCAGGTCCCGGCTGAGCATCAGCTCGGTGCGCGGGATCAGCTCGCGGCCGGCGGGCGTGCTGGCGCGGAACTCGAAGCGCACCCGCAGCTGCAGCTCGCGCACCTGGGCCGCGGCCGTGGACGCCACGACGCTGCGCTCGTGGCGGTCGGCCAGGGCCTGAAGCACGACCTCGGCCGACCCCGGCGTCGCCACGATCTGCACCGGGGCGACCAATTGGCGCCGGAGTTCGTCGGCCAACAGCGAACCGCGTTCGAAGCCGGTCAGCGCGATGCTGCGAAAACGCATCGCCGGGGCCTTGCGCAGCGCAAAGCCGCAGCCCGTCAGCCCCGCCGCCGCCAGGCCCCCGAACACGACGAAGCGGCGACGCCCCGCATCGGGCCGGATGGGCATCACACGACGACGTTGACCAGGCGGCCCGGCACGACCACGACCTTGCGCACCGGCTTGCCTTCGGCAAAGCGCAGGGTCTCCGGCGCGGCCAGCGCTGCGGCCTCGATTTCGGCCTGGCTGGCCTGGGCCGCGACCTTGACGCTGCCACGCAGCTTGCCGCTGACCTGGAGCATCAGCTCGATCTCGTCTTGCACCAGGGCCGACTCGTCGACCGCGGGCCAGGGCGCGTCGAGCAGGTCGCCCATGCGATCGTTCAGGCCGAGTCCGTTCCAGAGTCCCCAGGCGATGTGCGGGCAGGCCGGGTACACAACCCGCAGCAGCACCGACATCGCCTCGCCCAGGACGCCGGGTGCCTGGCCCTTGAAGCCCTCGATGGCGTTGAGCAGCTTCATCGCACCGCTGACGACGGTGTTGTATTGCATGCGCTCGTAGTCGTAGCTCACTTGGCGCAGCACCAGGTGCACCTCGCGGCGCAGCGCGCGGGCCGCGGGGTCGCCCTCGGGCGAGACGGCGGCGCGCACCGCAGGCTCGAGCCGGACCCCGAGTGCCCAGAGCCGGCGCAGGAAGCGGTGCGCGCCTTCGACCCCGGCGTCGTTCCACTCGATCGTCTGCTCCGGCGGGCTGGCGAACATCACGAACAGGCGCGCCGTGTCGGCGCCGTAGCGATCGATCACGGCCTGCGGGTCGACGCCGTTGTTCTTGGACTTCGACATCGTCGTCCAGCCGTCGTACTTGACCGGCTGGCCGTCGCGCCGGGCGACTGCGGAAAGCACGTTCTGGTGATCGTCGCGCTGGATCTCCAGGTCGTGGGCCCAGAAGTACTCGCGCCCGACCTCGGTGCTGGTGCGCGAAAACGCCTCGTTGAGCACCATGCCCTGGGTCAGCAGCCTGCGGAACGGCTCGCCGGTCTTGACCAGGCCGAGGTCGCGCATCACCAGGGTCCAGAAGCGCGCGTACAGCAGGTGCAGGATCGCGTGTTCGATGCCGCCGATGTACTGGTCCATGCCCGCGGCACCGCCCTTGGCGCCGATGCCGTCCATCCAGTACGCGGCGCCAGGGCCGACCATGGCGGTGTCGAGCTTCGGATCGCAGTAGCGCAGGAAGTACCACGACGAATCGACGAACGTGTCCATCGTGTCCGTCTCGCGCCGCGCCGCCGCACCGCAGATCGGGCAGGTGACGCCGGCGTGGAAACCTTCGTGGTGGACCAGCGGGCTGCCGCTGCCGTCCGGGATGCAGTCTTCGGGCAGCACCACCGGCAGGTCGCTTTCGGGCACCGGCACCGCGCCGTGCACCGGGCAGTGCACGAGCGGAATCGGCGTGCCCCAGTAGCGCTGGCGGCTCACACCCCAGTCGCGCAGGCGCCAGGTGGTCTTCTTTTCGCCCAGGCCCTTGGCGGCGAGTGCGGCGGCCACGGCATCGACCGCGGCCTTGTGCTTGAGGCCGCTGAAGTTTCCGGAGTTGACCGTCAGTGCGCCGTCCTTGTCGGCGTACCAGTCCTGCCAGCGGGTGTCGTCGAAATCCTCGTCAGGTCGGCGGCCGTCGATGTCGATCACCGGTCGGATCGGCAGCCCGTACTTCAGCGCGAACGCAAAGTCGCGCTCGTCGTGTGCCGGCACGCCCATCACGGCGCCGTCGCCGTAGCTCATCAGCACGTAGTTGCCCACCCACAGCGGCACGTCGTCACCGCTGAGCGGGTGCTTGACCGTCAGACCGGTCGGCATGCCGGCCTTGTCCTTGGTGGCGAGCTCGGCCTCGGTGGTGCCGCCCTTGCCGCAGTCCTCGATGAACGCCGCGAGCTTGGGCATCGTCTTTGCAGCGTGCTGGGCCAGCGGGTGCTCGGGCGCGACGGCGCAGAAGGTCACGCCCATGACCGTATCGGCACGGGTCGTGAAGACGTACAGGCGTCCGCCCTGGATCGCCTGCCCGTCGTCGCCGCGGATGTCGTGCTCGAACGCAAAGCGCACGCCTTCGCTGCGGCCGATCCAGTGCTCCTGCATCAGCCGCACGCGTTCGGGCCAGCCGTCGAGGTAGGCGCGCCAGGTCGGGTCCGAGACGCCCGCGAGCAGCTCGTCGGCGTACTGCGTGATCTTGAGGTAGTAGCCCGGGATCTCGCGCTTCTCGATCAAGGCCCCGGAGCGCCAGCCGCGGCCGTCGATCACCTGTTCGTTGGCGAGCACGGTCTGGTCGACCGGGTCCCAGTTGACGACCTGGGTGCGCCGCTCTGCAATGCCCTTTTCGAGCATCTTCAGGAACAGCCACTGGTTCCACTTGTAGTAGGCGGGGTCGCAGGTCGCGAGCTCGCGGCTCCAGTCGATCGCCAGGCCCATCGCCTGCATCTGGCCCTTCATGTGGGCGATGCTGTCGTAGGTCCATTTCGCGGGCGGGACCTTGTTCTTCATCGCCGCGTTTTCGGCCGGCAGGCCGAAGGCGTCCCAGCCCATGGGCATCAGCACGTTCATGCCCTTCATGCGCAGCTGGCGCGTGAGCATGTCGTTGATGGTGTAGTTGCGCACATGCCCCATGTGCAGCTTGCCGCTGGGGTAGGGCAGCATCGAGCAGGCGTAGAACTTGGGCTTGTTCGGATCTTCGGTGACGCGGTAGGCATCGGCGGCCTTCCAGGTGGCCTGGGCGGCCGCCTCGACGTCGGCGGGTGCGTATCGGTCGTTCAAGGGCTGGGCGTTCATCGCCCGGATTATCGGCCGCGGCCGGCACGGGAGCCCGCGAATGAGGGGCCGCCGGACACCCTGTCGGGCATCAGAATCGGCGTCGCCGGCGCATCGACCGGAGCCTTGCCGGAAACCGATCCATGTCCCTGTCCCTGCGCCCGCTTGTCCTCGGCACCGCCTTGGCACTGGCCTTCGGTTCTGCGCAAGCGGTTTTCATTGTCGACACGGGTCCGGGCTCGACGCCGAGTTGGTCGCTCGGCCCGACCCAGTCGCTCGCCGCCGCTTTCGACCTTCGCGAGTCGATGACGATCGACAGCATCGAAGGCTGGATCGAGGCCTTCTTCGTCGCCACGGCACGGATCGAGTTGATCGACGGCGACTCGCCCACCGGCAAGGTGCTGCACACCGCGCAGACCGTGCCCTCCAGTGGCAACGGATCGGCCTGGGAAGGCGCCTTCGGCCTGGGCTGGACGCTGCCGGCCGGCAGCTACACGGTGGCCTTCCATGGCGTGGGCAACAACACCTTTGCGATGCAGGGCGGAGCCCCGCGCCCGCTCGGGGCGGAATGGTTCCAGCGTGGCGCAGGTGCCAACTGGAATCGCTTCGACGGCCTGAACATCGGGGTGCGTGTTGCGGCGGCGCCGATTCCCGAACCGGCGAGCGTGGCGCTGTGGGCCCTGGGCCTTGGGGTGCTGGTTTCGGTCAGCGCGCGCCGGCGCTCGTCGGCTCGGTGACAAAACCGATCCGCGTCAGGCCGGCGGTCTGCAGCAGCGCGATCAGCTCCGCCACCGAGCCATAGGCCACTGCGCGGTCGGCGCGCAGCAGCACTTCGGTCTCGCGGTTCGCCGCAGCGGCGGCGGCAGCGGCCTCGCGGAGCGCCTCGAGACTCATGGTCGACTCAGAGTGGACCAACCTATCGGGATCCCACCTTCGGGTGAGAGTGGCCCCTCACAGGGTGGCCTTTTTTGGGCCATTTTCCCGTCGTGTGCAGCGGCGCACCATGCGCTGGCGACATCCCGTCGCCAAGGAGATTGAAATGCTCACCCGCCGTACTTGCCTGGCTACCGCCGTCCCCGCAGTCGCGCATGCGCTCTTCCCAATTGGCGCCGCTGCACAGACCCTCACCTCCCCAAAGAAGAACCCGCGTCCTGGAGTCCGAACACTGCCAACGCTTTTCGACGGGATGTCGAAGGGCGAGTCGCCTGCCGAGGCGTTTCGTCGCAACTTTCTGCCGGCCATCGACTACAGCTTCAGCCGCTACAACGCGAAACGCCTTATCCGTGTTGTCGACGGTTTTGTCGTCGCATGAACTGAACTCGCTGGCCAGTGCCATGCAGCGTGCCTACATGGACACGGGGCGAAAGGCCTTGGCATTGGACATGATGGCTTCGGCCTTGGATGCGAAACGACTCATTCGCGTGGCCCAGGCATTCGGTTTTGCCCCCACGTTTGAGGCCATTGTTCGTTCGGCACCCGAGAAGACCAGCGCGTTTCTTGCCCAGTCGAACCCAAACTGGGGCCTCCCACCGGTGCGCGAAGCGAGTCCCTCGAGCGTCTTCCTCGACTACACGATCGAGGAGATCTACCTGACCTTCCGGACGGCTCCTGTCGGGAGCTTGAGCGTTTCCGCGTCGGTCTACATGACAGCGACAGTAGCCGGCGCATATCTGATCACGGCCTGGACCACTGGCCACTACATCGGCAGCGGCATCAACTCGCTGATCAACACGTACGCTCCCGATTTGGGCAACGCCATTGGCGAGCAATTTGTTCAACATGATGAACCACATGCAGTTGCCTGCTCCGGCTCCGGGCGGCGCGCAGCGGGACATGGGCAACATCATGGACTTTCCATACGCCATCTATGATGCTTTGCAGCGTGGCGGTGACTTTGGCGCTACCGAACAATGGGCCGAGCTGGCAGGTTTCGGCGGTGGTCGTTCCCCTTGCCCCGAATGCGCGGTCTACTTGACCTGAAGGGATCGCCATGAGCATCGCGACTGTGCCGTATCTCCTGGGGCTGCTCGTCGGCGCCTGGTACCTGCTTGAGCCCGCGCCGGTGTCCTACGCGGGTTTTGGTGAGGCCGCGCTGTTCTGTGTCCTGCTGTGGTCGTGCATTCAAGGCTGGCGCCGGGGCTTCTTGCACCGGCGGCTGGGCGAACTCCATCGCAATCCCATCACCGTCGGGTGGCTTGAAGTGACTTGTCTGCTGGCAGCAGGCGCGGCCATGGTGCGATTGCACTTCTTCTTGTAGGCGTCATCGCTGGCGCTTGGACGCAAGGGCGGTCGTCGGCTCGGTGACAAAACCGATGCGTGTCAAGCCGGCGGTCTGCAGCAGCGCGATCAGCTCCGCCACCGAGCCATAGGCCACCGCGCGGTCGGCGCGCAGCAGCACTTCGGTTTCGCGGTTCGCCGCAGCGGCGGCGACGGCGGCCTCGCGGAGTGCTTCAAGGCCCGTGGGCTGCTCGTCCAGGAAGAGGCCGCCTTGGGCATCGATCGCGAGGCGCAGCACCGCTGCGCTGGGGGCCGGCGGGTCGCCAGCGGCGTCGGCCTGCGGCAGGTCGAGTTGCAGGCGGCTGGCGAGCAGCGGGGCGGTGACGATGAAGACCACCAGCAGCACCAGCATCACGTCGATCAGCGGCGTCATCACGATGTCGGCCATCGGGCGCGCGCCCGGGGTGCGTTCAAGGCGTCCGAAGGCCATCGACGTTCAGTCGTCTTCAGCGACCGGGTGGCCGAGCACCAGTTCGCGCAGGTCGAAGGCAAACCCTTCGAGCTCGGCCTCGCTGGCCGCGACCCGCTTGCCAAAGGCGTTGTAGGCCAGCACCGCCGGCACCGCGACGGCGATGCCGGCCGCCGTCATCAACAGCGCTTCGCCGATCGGGCCGGCCACCTGTCCGATCCCGGGGGTACCACTCGGCCCCGCAAGGCCGGCGAGCGCACGGTAGATGCCCCAGACGGTGCCGAACAGACCGACAAAGGGCGCCGTGCTGCCGATCGAGGCCAGCACCACCTGGCCCGCCTGCAACCGGGCCAAGCCGGAATGCAGCGCGTCGCGCAAGCGGCGCGTGATCTGCGACTCGGCCCGGCCTTCGGCCTGCAAGGTGCCGGCCGGTACCTCGGCCCGCGCGGCGTCCAGCAGCGGGACCAGCACCGCCTCGCGGTCCAGTGCCGCCAGTGCCTGCCGACCGAGAATCAGATCGGAAGCCGCCCAGAAAGCCGGCACGGCCCGCGCGATGTCGCGGTCGACACGGCGCAACTGGCGCCACTTCCAGCCGATCAGCACCCAGGCCGCGACCGACATCAGCAGCAGCGCCAGCGCCGTCGCCCGCCCCACGGCGTCGGCCTGGAGCCACAGCGCCAGCAGACTGCCCTGCTGCACCGTGGATCAGCCTGCAGCCAGCACGTCGGCCATCGCGAACAGGCCGCGGCTCTGGCGCGCCACAAAGTGCGCGGCGCGCAGGCTGCCTTCGGCGTAGTTGGCGCGGCTGGACGAACGGTGCGTCAACTCGATGCGTTCGCCGGTGCCGGCAAACATCACCGTGTGCTCGCCGACGATGTCGCCGCCCCGCACGGTGGCGAATCCGATGTCGTCGGTCCGGCGCTCGCCGGTGTGGCCGTGGCGGGCGAACACGCCGTTGCGGTCCAGGGCCAGGCCGCGGCCGGCGGCGGCGGCCTGGCCCAGTGCGATCGCGGTGCCGCTGGGCGCGTCGACCTTGTGCCGGTGGTGGGCCTCGATGACCTCGATGTCATAGCCTGGACCGAGCCGGGCCGCGGCCTCGCGCACCAGATCCAGCAGGACGTTGACGCCGATGCTCATGTTCGGCGCCAGCACGATGGCGGTACGCTGGGCCAGCGCCTGCAGGCGGAGCTTGTCGTCGGCATCCAGGCCGGTCGTGCCAACCACCGCACGCACGCCGTGTTCGGCACAGAGCTCCAGATGCGCCAGCGTGCCGGCCGGCCGCGTGAAGTCGATCAACACGTCGGTTCCCGCCAGGGCCAGGCCGACATCGGCCGATATCGCGACCCCGCAAGCCTTGCCCACCAGCGCTCCGGCGTCCTGGCCCACCAGTGGGCTTGTGGGCTGCTCGAGAGCCGCGTGCAGGCGCGCGCCGCTGTCCGGCGCGAGCACGGCCTCGATCAAGGTTCGGCCCATGCGGCCACCGGCACCGGCGATCGCGATCTTCAGCATGCCGGCAGCCGTCTGGCGCTCAGGTTTCCAGCGGCGGGTAGCTGCGCACCGGGCCCATGGGTTCGGGCGGCGGCGCCGGCTGGCGCACCGGGGGCGGCAGCGCCTTGCGTTCGTCTTCGCTCAGTTCCAGCTTGGGCGCCCGGATGTCGCGGAAGCGGCTGATCGTGGCGACGAACTCGCGCTCGCTCGGCAGCTCCGGGGCGGTCAGCGACTTCAGCACGTCGCCGTCGAACAGCGCGACGACGCTGCGGCGCTGCGGTTGTGCCCCTTGGCGGCGCAGCGTGAAGATGTAGTCCCAGCGCTGGGCATGGAACGGGTCGGCGACCAGCGGTGTGCCCAGGATCTCGCGCACCTGGGCCCGGCTCATGCCCGGACGCACCAGGGCCGCCTGCTCCTTGGTGATGGCATTGCCCTGCACGATGTCGATGCGGTAGGGCGTGATCACGCCCAGGAAGCTGTCGGTGCGTTGCAGCGATTCGCAACCGGTCGAGAGGAAGGCGGCAGCCAGCGTGGCGGCCAACAGCAGGGAACGGCGGGACATGGCGTGGGGGGCTTGCAGCGGCGACGGCAGGCGCGCTGGCTATGATCGACCGACAAGTTTATTCCGCCCCGCTCGCCGCGGGCGCTTTCCGATCCCGGACATGCCCAACCGCGCCGACGAACTCAAGAGCAGTGGCCTGAAGGCCACGCTGCCGCGCATCAAGATCCTGGAGGTCTTCCAGCGCAGCAGCACGCGGCACCTGACCGCCGAGGACGTGTTCAAGTCGCTGCTCGCCGAGGATGCCGACATCGGCCTGGCGACGGTCTACCGGGTGTTGATGCAGTTCGAACAGGCCGGGTTGCTCAGCCGGAGCAACTTCGAGAGCGGCAAGGCGGTGTTCGAGCTGAACGAGGGCACCCACCACGACCACCTGGTCTGCCTGGACTGTGGCCGTGTCGAGGAGTTCTACGACGCCGAGATCGAGCAGCGCCAGCGCCAGGTGGCGGCGATCCGCGGCTTCGAGCTGCAGGAACACTCGCTGTCGCTGTACGCGCGCTGCACCAAGGCCACGTGCCCGCACCGGTCCGGTCAAGGCTGACCGCGTCCCGCCGGCGGCCGGGGGCTACTCGCCCCCGCCCTCTTCCATCGCCTGCTGGTGACGCTTGATGAACTCCTGGTAGGTGTCGATGCCGCGCAGCTGCAGCACGGTGTTGCGCACCGCGGCCTCGACCAGCACGGCCAGGTTGCGCCCGGCATCGACCGCGATGATGACCTTGCGCACCGGGATCTCGAGGATGGGCTCGAACATGGGCTCGTAGGGCAGCCGCTCATGGTCGCGCTCCATCGTCTCCTTTCGCACCAGGTGGACGATCAGCTGGACTTTCATCTTCCGACGCACCGCGGTCTCGCCGAAGATCGCCTTGATGTCGAGCAGCCCGATGCCGCGGACCTCAAGCAGGTTCTGAAGCAGCTTGGGGCAGCGGCCCTCGAGCGAGGTCTGGCTGATGCGGTGGATGTCCACCGCATCGTCGGCGACCAGGCCGTGCCCGCGCGAGATCAGTTCCAGGCCGAGTTCGCTCTTGCCCAGGCCCGACTCGCCGGTCAGCAGTACCCCGAGGCCGAGGATGTCCATGAACACGCCGTGGCGGGTCGTGCGTTCGGCAAACTGCCGGCCAAGCCAGACGCGCACGACGTCGATCACGTGGCCGGCGGACTCGCGGGTCGTGAACAGCGGGATCTCGGCGCGGTCGCACATCGCGACCAGGCGCTCGGGCGGCAGCGAGCCGTCCGCGACGATCAGCGCCGGGGGTTCCAGCGTCACGATGCGCGAGATCCTGCGCTCCTGGGCCTCGGGGTCCGATCCAGTGAGGTAGGCGACCTCGCGCCGGCCGACGATCTGGACCCGGTAGGGGTGGATGTAGTTCAGGTAGCCGATCAGATCCGCCGCGGAGTGGGCGTCGCGGATCACGGACTCGGCAAACTTGCGTTCGGGTGCGGCGTGGCCGGCGACCCAATCCCAATGCAGGGCTTCGCGGTGGGCTTCGAAGAGCGCTTCCGCGCTCATCGAGGTGGGCTTCATGCCGGCGCGCCGCTCAGGCCACCGACTTCAGCGGCTCCCAGCTTGCGATCAGCCGGTGAAGCTCGGCAGCGTCGGGGGCATCGAAGAGACGTTGTCGCAACTCGGCGTCGGACAGCATCTCGGCAATCTCAGACAGGATCTCCAGGTGGCGCTGCGTTGCGGCCTCGGGCACGAGCAGGAAGATCAGCAGCGACACCGGCAGGTCGTCGGGAGAGTCGAAACCGATCGGCTGGGCCACACGCAGAACGGCTGCCAGCGGGTTCTTCAGCCCCTTGATCCGGCCGTGCGGGATCGCGACGGCGTGTCCCAGGCCTGTGGAGCCGAGTCGTTCCCGTGCGAACAGGTTGTCGCTGACGGTGCCGCGGGCGATCGCGTGCTGGTTCTCGAACAGAAGGCCCGCATGCTCGAACACGCGCTTCTTGCTGCTCGCATCCACGTTCACCAGGACGTTGCTGGCGGGCAGGATCGCGGCGAGTCGGTTCATCGAAAGTGCCTGTGACCGGATTCGCAGCGTGCATCGGGCCGTACGGCGGCCCTTCGCTGCGGGCGGTAAGGGGTTGTGAGACGGAAGATCATAGACCTGCCCCCGGAAAGTGCCACAAGCCAAACACCCCCGAAGCGGGTGAGAAATTGCCGCCTCGGGCGTCGTTTGCGGCGGTGCAGCAACACTATGCCGTCGCAGTGGCGGAAAAGCGGCCCGCAGGCCGCTTTTCCGGACACTCGGGGTGGGTATGGCCGAAAGTCAGCCCGCCGAGGTCAGGGCAACGAAGGCGCGTCGATGCGCTTCGGGCTGACATGGTGATGGTCCTGCAACCGGTCCTTGTGCCGCATGACCTGGCGGTCGAGCTTGTCCATCAGTTGGTCGATCGCCGCGTAAAGATCCTCGTGGGACTGTTCGACGAAGATGTCGCGGCCCTTCACGTGCAACGTGACCTCGGCGCGCTGCCGTCGTTCCTTCTCCTTGTTCTTCTCGACCGTCAGCAGCACGTTCACATCCACCACCTGGTCGAAATGCCGCGTGACGCGGTCCAGCTTGGTCAGCACATATTCGCGCAGAGCAGGGGTGACATCGAGGTGGTGGCCGCTGATCGTCAAGTTCATCGCTGAAAACCTCCGGGAGAGGGGGTGGGAGACACGCCCCGGGCCGGCGAGGGCTCGGGGTGATCGGGGGAAAGGGGGCTGGGGGGGGAAGAGATCAAGGAGCCGCGGGCACGGCACTGGATGGCCGTGGGCGGCAGTCGCGGGCCATTGAAGGGCCTGGCGGGGAGTCCGAAGAAGCCGGAGAGGCAAAGCATCGCATCGGTAAG
>Ga0209985_10002159_pt1 | contig 18286 bp, 11 predicted proteins | sample NOAtaG_FD_187305 | JGI IMG/M metagenome (GOLD analysis project Ga0209985, IMG submission 187305) | Freshwater lake microbial communities from Lake Erie, under a cyanobacterial bloom - NOAA_Erie_Diel6S_1000h metaG (SPAdes) (version 2) | ecosystem: Environmental > Aquatic > Freshwater > Lake ...
AGGGCAGGGCCGGGCAGGGCAGGGTAGGGCAGGGCAGGGCAGGGCACTGTGGCGGGCTGCCGCTTGCGCCGCAGGTGCGGCGCCTGCGCGACAATGTCGCCGTGCCCGTCAAGCGCCCGTCACTGCCCCGTCTCGACCACGATCCCGACGCGCGTGGCGTGCGCTTTGGCTGGCTGTTGTTTGCCGGCGTGGCGCTGCTGCTCGCCGTTGCGGCCTGGCGCGGCGTCCCGCCGGAGCGCACACCGTTCCTCGCGGTGGTGCTCGGCGTGGCGATGGTATGGCCGGCCTGGCGGCTGGCGCTCTGGCTACGCCATGCGCTGCGCGAGGACGTCCTCGCGGCGTGGCGTGGGTCGTACTACGAGTTCGACGGCCGCCAACTGCGCATTCTGTTTGATGACGACGGTCAAATGTGGCTGGCCGCCGACGACATCCTCGACATCTTCGGGCTGACTGGTACGGCGCGCGACCGTGAGCACCTGCGCCTGATGGCCGGGCGTGACGGCGTACGTGCGGCGCCAGGCACCCGCCTGCAGTGCTTCACCGAGCGCGGCCTGCGCGCCTGGCTGGAGCGCCGCAGCGGGCGGCGCGTCGGGCAGTTTGTCCACTGGCTCGACACGCAGGTTCTGGTGCCCCACCGGCGCAAACTCGAATTGACAGGGCGGGTGCCCGCGCCGCGCCTGCCGGACGACGAGTGAACCTGCGCATTGAGGCCGCTGATCCGCTGGGCGCCGACGCGCTCGCGCTGCTGGCCGAGGCCGCCGCCGAGGCGCGCCAGCGCTACCCGGAGTTCTTCGGTCCGGCTGCACCGCCACCGACCAACGCGCCGCTGCAGCCGCGGGCGGCCTTCCTGCTCGCCTGGGTCGATGCCGTGGCGGTCGGTTGCGGCGCCTTGCGCCCGCTCGACGCCACCACCGCGGAGCTCAAGCGCATGTTCGTACGACGCGGTGCCCGGCGGCGCGGCGTGGCACGAGCGCTGGTGACGGCGCTGCTCGCCCGGGCACGCGATCTGGACTACGCCGCGGTGCGTCTGGAAACCGGCAATCGTCAGCCGGAGGCGATCGCACTGTACGAAGGCTGCGGCTTCGCGCGCATTGCCCCGTTCGGGGTCTATGTGGGCGACCCGACGAGCGTGTGCTTCGAGCTGCGCCTGGCGCGGGCATAGCGCTCTGTAGCGGGCCGATGATGGCGAGGGCGCGATCCGACAGTGGCTGATCGCCTCGGGCAAGGCGACGCGGCGCGGGTCGGAAACGACCCCGGGTGTCGGTTGCGGCCGTCCGTAAGGCAGACGGGGTGTACTCGGCTTGTCGCCACGAATCGTGCGCTGTCCAGGATGCGCCCTCGATGCCCTGCAAGGTCCGTCGCGGGGCTGCCCGCTCGAAGCGGGCGGACACGGCGAGAACGCATCCCGCCGGCGCCTGCATTTGGAATCATTTGAAGGGCAGTGCCCATTCACGAGACAGGCATCCGTGCAGGCCGCGTTGCATGCAGTCAGTCCGAACCCGTGGCGCGCATCCTGGCGCGCGCGCCGGTCACTCGCGCAGCTTCAGGGGCTCGTCGCTGTCGGTGCGACCCCGCGACCGGACGGTGTGCACATGCACCTGAACCCGCGCGCCGCGCGCCCAGGCCAGCAGCATGAGGACCATGACGACCGGCACCAGCAGCACCAGCAAGACGACGAACAGCGCCGCACCGGCGAGGAGCGCGGCGGCCACCGCGGCGATGACCACCGCAACGACCACCGCGAACAGGACGCCGAACAGCAGTCGCGCCAGCAGCGGCGCCTTGGCTGGAACGGTGGGTCGCATGGTTGTCGGTGCCTATGGCGCCGGAGTTGCGCGTCCCACTCGTGCGGGCGCGAGACCGAACTGGCCGCTGGCCGCCGGCCAACCGGCGCGCCAACGCACGCAAGCCCACGCGACGGACCCGGGCGGCCTCACTGCGCGAACCACCCGCCGTCGATGTTCCATGCCGCCCCGCGGATCTGATTAGCCGCCGGCGAGCACAGGAATACCGCCAACTGCCCCAGTTGCTCGGTGGTGACAAAGTCCTGCGACGGCTGCTTCTCGCCCAGCAGGCTCTTGCGCGCCTCTTCTGCGCTCAGCTTCTGCGCGGCGGCACGGTCGTCGATCTGCTTTTGCACCAGCGCGGTCAGGACCCAGCCCGGGCAGATGGCGTTGCAGGTGATCGGCGTGGCCGCTGTCTCCAGCGCCACCGCCTTGGTCAGCCCGACCACGCCATGCTTGGCGGCCACGTAGGCGCTCTTGTTGGCCGAGGCCACCAGGCCGTGCACAGAGGCGATGTTGATGATGCGGCCCCAGCCCTTGGTCTTCATGCCGGGCAGTGCCGCCTTGATGGCGTGGAAGTTGGACGTCAGGTTGATGGCGATGATGGCGTCCCAGCGCTCCTCCGGGAACTCGTCCACCGGCGCCACGTACTGGATGCCGGCATTGTTGACGAGCACGTCCACGCCGCCGAGCGCGTCGGCCGCCTGCACCAGGGCTCGGATCTCGGCCGGCTGGGTCATGTCGGCCGGGTGGTACAGCGTCTGCACGCCATGGGTGCCGGCCACCTCCTGGCGCAGCGCTTCGATGGCAGCGGCCTCGCCAAAGCCGTTGAAGACGATGTTGGCGCCCTGCGCCGCCAGCGCCCGCGCAATACCCAGTCCAATGCCGCTGGTCGAACCGGTGACCAGCGCGGTCTTGCCCTTCAGCATGGCGAATCTCCCCGTCAGGTTCGGCGGAGTATGCCAGCGGCGCTCACTACAATGCGCGCGAGGCCAAAGATGACTTTGCTCACGCCCCGCCAAGGCTTTGTCCAGTGCCTGTCTCCGGCCGGCCTGCATCGCATGGCCTGGCGCGAGTGGGGCGATCCGTCCAATCCGCGCGTGCTCCTGTGCGTGCACGGGCTCACGCGCGTGGGCAACGACTTCGACCGCCTGGCCGGGGCGCTGGCCGACCGTTACCGCGTGGTGTGTCCGGACGTGGTCGGCCGCGGCGCCAGCGACTGGCTGCGCGATCCGCGTCACTACGGCATCGGCCAGTACGTGGCCGACATGGTCACCCTGCTGGCGCGGCTCGATGCCGCTTCGGTCGACTGGGTTGGCACCTCGATGGGGGGGCTCATCGGCATGACCCTGGCGGGGCAGGAAGAGGCGGCGCCGCGCCTGAAGCTGCGCCGCATGGTGATCAATGACGTCGGCCCCACGCTCGACGCCGCGGCGCTGGCGCGCATCGGCGAGTACCTCGGCAAGCCGGTTTACTTTGCCAGCGAGGACGAGGCCATCGACTACGTAGCCGCCATCAGCGCTCCCTTTGGACTGCGCACGCGCGAGCAGTGGCGCGAAATCACGCTGCCGGTGATCCGCCCGCGGCCGGCGGCCGAGGGTGGCGGCCTGCGCCTGCACTACGACCCGCGCATCGGCGAGCCGTTTCGGATGTTCATGGCCGAGGCGGCGGCCGATACGGCGGCCGCCGGCGAGGCGGCGCTGTGGCAACTGTACGAGCGGATCGGTGCGCGCGTTCTGGTGACGCGCGGCGCGCAGTCGGACCTGCTGAGCGCGGCGACGGCGCAGCGCATGGCCGACTGCGGTCCGCGGGCGCAGGTGGTCGAGTTCGCCGGGGTGGGTCATGCCCCGATGTTCATGCACGACGAGCAGATCGCCGTCGTGCGCCAGTTCCTTCTCGAGGAGTGATGATGGGGATTCAACGCATTGGCACCGGCGCGCGCATGTCGGAGGCGGTTGTCTACAACGGCATCTGCTGGCTGGCCGGCCAGGTGGCCGACGATGCCTCGCAGGACATCGTCGGCCAGACGCGCCAGGTGCTCGGGGCCATCGATGCGCTGCTCGCGCAGGCCGGCACGAGCAAGGCCCACTTGCTGGCCGCCCAGATCTTCCTCACCGATATGGCGGACTTTGCCGGCATGAACGCGGTGTGGGACGAGTGGATCAAGGACGCCGGCAAGCCGGCGCGCGCCACCGTCGAGGCGGCGCTGGCGCGGCCGGGCTGGAAGGTCGAGATCGTCGTCACCGCCGCCGTTCCGCCGGGCTGAGCGACGACGACCCATGGCGCGTGGGCGTCGCCTCGCCGCCGGTGCGCTGGCCCTCGCGGGCCTGGCTGCGGCGGCGTTGCTGTCCGCACTGCTCTGGTACCGGCAGGCGAGCCTGCCGGTGCACGAGGGCACGCTGCGTGTGCCCGGGCTCGTGGAGCCGGTGCAGGTGCGGCGCGACGAGGCCGGCGTGCCGCACATCCATGCAGCGCACGAGCACGACGCGTTGTTTGCCCTCGGCTTCTCGCACGCGCAGGATCGGCTGTGGCAGATGGACTTCAACCGGCGCATCGCCCACGGCCGGCTGGCGGAGCTGGTCGGGCCGGCGGGACTGGAGGTCGATCGCTTCATCCGCACCATGGGCGTGCCGCAGATCGCGCGGCAGATGGCGCAGGACCTGGACGCCGCGACGCGCGGACGGGCGCAGGCCTACGTCGCCGGCGTCAACGCGCAACTGACCGCCCGCAGCGGCCCGCTGCCGCCGGAGTTCTGGCTCACGCGGGCGCCCGCGCCGGCACCGTGGACCATCGAGGACAGCCTCGGCTGGGCGGTGGTCATGGCGCTCGATCTCGGGCAGACCTGGCGTGACGAGCTGGCGCGCCTTCTGCTGGCCGCACGTTTCTCCAAGGCCGAGATCGACGACCTGCGGCCCGAGCCCAACGGTGGAGCGCCGCCGCTCGATGCGGACTACGTCGACACCTACCGCCTGCTCGGCCTGTTTGCGCCCCGCACCGCGCTGCTCGAGCAGGCCACGCGGCTGGCGGCGCTGCCGTCGCTGGGTGGCCTGGGCGTCGGCGCGGGACTCGGCTCCAACAACTGGGTGGTGGCCGGAGCACGCAGCACCAGCGGCGCGCCGCTGCTGGCCAACGACCCGCACCTGGGCCTGACCACGCCTGGGGTCTTCTACTTCGCCTCGCTGCAGGTGTCCGGTGCGGCGGGCTTCCGGGTCTTCGGTGCCACCGTGCCGGGATTGCCGTTCGTGCTGCTGGGTCGCAACGAGCACGTTGCCTGGGGCTTTGCCAACACCGAGGCCGACGCCGAGGATCTCTACATCGAGCGCCTGCACCCGACCGACCCCACGCAGGTGCAGACCCCCGCAGGCTTTGCGCCCTTCGCGCTGCGCGAGGAGGTCATCCGCGTGAAGGGGCAAGGCGAGGTGCGGTTCACGGTGCGCGCCACCCGTCACGGCCCGGTGGTGTCCGACGTGCTGCCGGCGCTGCAGCCGGCGGCGGCCGGCGCGAGCCCGCAGAAGGCCGCGAGTGCCCTGCGCGAGCGGCCGCGCCTGGCTGGGTCCCATGTACTGTCGCTGCGGATTGCCGCTGCGCTGCCCGGCGACACTTCACTGCGCGCCTTCGCTGCCATGAACCGGGCCCGCAATGCGGCCGAGTTGCAGGCTGCACTGCGCGATCTCACCCTGCTGCGGCAGAACGTCGTCTTTGCCGAGCGGCCGGTGCAGCCGGGTGCGCCGGCGACCATCGGCCTGCAGGTGGTCGGCCGCGTGCCGCTGCGGGCGGCGGACAACGAGTTGCGCGGCGTGGTGCCGTCCCCCGGCTGGGAGCCACGGTACGACTGGCGCGGCGTGGTGCCGTTCGACGAGCTGCCGCGCGTTATCGATCCGCCCGCCGGCTTCATCGCCACCGCCAACCACAAGGTGGCCACGCGCCCTTATCCGCTGCACATCGGCACGACCTATGCGCCGCCGTACCGGATCGAGCGCATCCAGGCGCTGCTGGCGGCGCAGCCGCGTCACGACGTCAGGAGCCTGCAGGCCATCCAGCTCGACCAGACCTCGCTCGCCGCGCGCGCCCTGTTGCCACTGCTGAGCCGGGCGCAGCCGGCCAGCGAGGCCGCCCGGGTGGCGCTCGGCCGGCTGGCGCAGTGGGACGGCAGCCTGCGGGCCGATGCGCCGGAGGGCTTGCTGCTGCATGCCTGGCTGCGCGAACTGCGCCAGCGCATCTTTCAAGACGACCTGGGCGAACCGCTGCCCGTGCGCAGCGAGATGACGGTGAGCCTTGTGCGCGTGCTGCAGGGGCAGGCGGGCGCGCGCGACTGGTGCGACGACCGCGGCACCCAGCGGCGCGAGACCTGCGCCGAGCAGCTCACCGAGTCGCTGGAGGCGGCGGTCCGCGATCTGGCGCAGTCCACGGGCCGCGACGTGCTCGGCCTGCGCTGGGGCGAGCAGCACCCGGCCGTGCTCGAGCACCGGCCGCTGTCGCAGGTGCCGGTGCTGCGCCGCTGGTTCGAGCATCGGCTGCCGGTGGGCGGCGATGCCAACACGGTCAACGTGGCCGCCGTCGGACGCGCGCCGGATGCACCGTTTGCCGCCGTGCACGGTCCGGTGATGCGGCTGGTGGCCGATCTGTCGGGCCCGGGCGGCGCGTGGATCAGCCTCACGCCGCAGGACGGCCATCCCCTGGCCGACGACGACACCGATCTGGCGGTGGACTGGCAGCGTGGCCGCTACCGGCCGATCGACTTCGACGCCCGGCCGCGCCACGTTTTGCACTTGCAGCCGCAGAAGTAGCCAGCGGCGGTCTCATCCCCGCGCAAGCGCAGCGCCCGCCGCCTGGCCGGGCGCTGACTTCCGCCGGTGCGCGAAAGACGCGGCCCCGTTGGCGTCGATCGGCGACGATCGGGGACGCCAGCTCTCAAGAAAACGTTCTGTAAGGCATTGTCTTCCTTGCGAGCGCCTGTCGCCTGTGGCGGCGGCTGGGTTGCTCAGTAGAGCCCAGGCAGCAGCCGCCGCGTGCGCGCCGCATAGGCCGGGTACTCGGCAAAGCGCTGCGCCAGCAGGCGTTCCTCGCGGGTCGCCTTCAGCAGCAGCACCGCCAGCAGGGCGAGCCACGCGCCGATGCGCCACGGGCGCGGGTCGGCCGCCAGCGCGGCCAGCAGGCCGAGCAGCACCGCCAGGTACATCGGGTGGCGCAGGTGGGCGTAGATGCCGTCGGTCACCAGGCGTGCCTGCGGCTTGAGCTCGGGCCGGATGTTGAAGTTGCCGGGCCGGTTGGCGGCCAGCGCGGCGATGCCGACGAACGTCGCGGCTAGCACCAGCACAAAGGCGGCCGCGTTGGCCAGCGGCGTGACCAGCGGCTGCGTGGTCGCCACCAGCAGCACGATCAGCGCAAGCTGCGCGGCGACCAGGACAGCGGACATCGGCCGGCGCGGCGCGAAAGACGCAGGAGCGGTGCGCCAGGTCAGCCGGCCGCCGCGGCGGTGTGCAGCCCGGTCACGTACTCGACCTCGTTGCGCGAGCCCAGGATCACCGACACGCGCTGGTGCAGCCGGGTGGGCTGGATGTCGAGGATGCGCTGGCGACCGTCGGTGGCCGCGCCGCCGGCCTGCTCCACCAGCAGCGCCATCGGGTTGGCCTCGTACATCAGGCGCAGCTTGCCCGGCTTGTCGGGCTCGCGCCGGTCCCACGGGTACATGAAGATGCCGCCGCGCTGCATGATCCGGTGGACATCGGCCACCATGCTGGCGATCCAGCGCATGTTGAAGTCCTTGCCGCGCGGGCCGGTCTTGCCGGCCAGGCACTCGTCGATGTAGCGGACCACCGGGGCGGCCCAGTGGCGGCGGTTCGACATGTTGATGGCGAACTCCCGCGTGTCGGCCGGGATCTGCAGGTTCTCCTGCGTCAGCACGAAGCTGCCGGTGTCGCGGTCGAGCGTGAAGGCGACCACGCCGTGGCCGAGCGTGAGGACCAGCACGGTCTGCGGGCCGTAGACGGCATAGCCGGCGCAGACCTGGTTGCGGCCCGGCTGGAGGAAGGCGGCCTCCTCGTCCTCGCTCGTGCCGGCGGGCGCCGGCAGCACCGAGAAGATCGTGCCGATCGACACGTTGACATCGATGTTGCTGGAGCCGTCGAGCGGATCGAACAGCAGCAGGTAGTGACCGCGCGGGTAGGCCACCGGAATGCCGACCGGCGTGTCCATCTCCTCGCTCGCCATGGCGGCAAGGTGCCCGCCCCACTCGTTGGCCTCCACCAGGATTTCGTTGGCGATGACGTCGAGCTTCTTCTGCGTCTCGCCCTGCACGTTGGTGGTGGACAGCGAGCCGAGCACGCCGCCCAGCGCTCCCTTGCCGACCGCGTGGCCGATCGTCTTGACGGCGCGCGCCACCGTCTCGATCAGCAGCCGCAGATTGGCGTCGGTGCCGTGCTGCCGCTCGCAGCGGATGAGGTAGTGCGTGAGGGAAATCCGCATGGCCAGGATGACTCGGGCTTCGGGAAAGGGCGCATTGTCCCCGAATCCCGAACCCCGAATCCCGAGTCCCGAATCCCGAATCCCGAATCCCGGTTCCTAGTTCTCGAGAGCCTTGGTGACGATCTCGCGCACGTCGGGCGACAGCGGGCGCGCCGCGGCCACTTCCTGCAGCGCGGCGCGCATCTTGCGGCCGCGGTCCGGGGTGTACTTGCGCCAGTGGTCCAGGCAACGCGCCAGCCGCGCCGCGACCGTCGGATTCAGCTTGTCCAGCGCCAGCACCTGCTCGACCCAGAACGCGTAGCCCGACCCGTCGGTGCGGTGGAATTCCGCCGGATTGTGGGCGCAGAACGTCAGCAGCAGCGCATAGACGTTGTTCGGATTGGTCAGCGAGAAGGCGCGGTGCTTGAGCAGCAGGCGCACGCGCGCCAGCACCGGCGGCTCGCCGGGATGACCGATCGCGCCAGCCTGCCGCGCAAACCACTTGTTCATCAGCAGCGGCTCGCCCGACCACTCGCGCGCGTAGTGCACCAGAACATCGACCTTGAAGGGGGCCTTGCTGTTGACGATGGCCGCCAGCGCCGCCTGCCGGTCGGTCATGTTGTCGGCCTCGTCCAGTTGACGCCGCGCCTGTTCGAGCGCACCGGGCACCTCGCCCTCGACCAGGTAGGTCAGTGCCAGATTGCGCAACGCGCGCTGGCCGGCTGCACTCGGGTCGGGCGAGTAGGGCGCACGGCTCGCCAGCGCCTCGTAGGTGTGCTGCCACTGCTCGGCCAGGCGCGCGCCCAGTTGCGCGCGCAGGCCCTGGCGCGCAGCGCGGATGGCCTCCGGGTCGATCATCACGCGCTGCTCCGCGACGAACGCCTCGGCGGGCAATTGCAGCGCCTGCTCCTTGAAGCTGGCCGCCAGAGAAGGGTCGGCCAGCGTGCGCGCAAACACGTCGGCCAGCGCGTCGTCGAGGGCGACCGGCTGCTGCATCTCGAAGGCATCGGTCGCGGCGATCAGCCGTCCCATCGCCAGCCGCTGCCCGGCTTCCCAGCGGTTGAAGGCATCAGCATCGTGCGCGGCGAGGAAAGCGAGCTCCTCGTCGCTGTAGCGGTAGTCGACGATGATCGGCGCGGACAAGTCGCGCGCCAGCGAGGGCACCGGAACGGCCGCCACGTTCACGAAGCGGAAGGTCTGGGTCGACTCGGTGAGTTCCAGGACGCGCGTGCCCGTGCCCGCAGCCGCCTCGCCTTCCAGTTGCAGCGGCAGGTCCCGGCCGGCGTCATCGAGCAGACCGATCGCAAACGGAATGTGGAAGGGCGCCTTGTCGGGCTGGCCCGGCGTCGCCGGGCAACTCTGCGCCAGTGTCAGCTCGTAGGTGCGGTCGTCGGCGTCGTAGCGCGCGCCCACCGCCACGCGCGGCGTGCCGGCCTGCGAGTACCAGCGGCTGAACTGGCCGAGATCGCGGCCGGCGGCCTCGGCCATGGCGGCGAGGAAGTCGTCGCAGGTGACGGCCTGGCCGTCGTGCCGCTGCAGATACAGCGCCAGGCCCCGGTCGAAAGTCGCGCGGCCGAGCAGGGTCTGCAGCATGCGCACGACCTCCGCGCCCTTTTCGTAGACCGTTGCGGTGTAGAAGTTGCCGATCTTCTGGTACGAATCGGGCCGCACCGGATGGGCCATGGGCCCTGCGTCCTCCAGGAACTGCGCGGCCCGCAGCGCGCGCACGTCCTCGATGCGCTGGACCGCGCGTGCCCAGGCCGCCTGGGTGCCGGCACCGGATTGCGCGGTGTTGGCCGCCATCATGTCGGCGCTGAACTCCTGTTCGCGAAAGACTGTCAGGCCCTCCTTCAGGCTCAGTTGAAACCAGTCGCGGCAGGTGACGCGGTTGCCGGTCCAGTTGTGGAAGTACTCGTGGCCGACCATCGATTCGATGTTGGCGTAGTCGACGTCGGTGGCCACCTTCGGATTGGCCAGCACGTACCTGGCGTTGAAGACGTTCAGGCCCTTGTTCTCCATGGCCCCCATGTTGAAATCGTTGGAGGCGACGATCATGAAGCGATCCAGGTCGAGCTCGAGTCCGAAGCGCCGCTCGTCCCAGCGGACCGCGCGCTTGAGCGCCAGCATCGCGTGCTCGGTCTTGTCCAGCTGCCCGGGCTCGACCCAGATCTGCAGCAGCACCTCCCGTCCCGAGGCGGTCCTCAGCTTCTCCTCCCGGCAGGCAAAACGGCCCGCCACCAAGGCAAACAGGTAGCTCGGCTTCGGGAAGGGATCGTCCCAGCGGGCGTAGTGGCGGCCATCGGGCAGCTTGCCCTGGGCCACCAGATTGCCGTTGGACAAGAGTGCGGGATACGCCTGCGGCTCAGCGCGCAGCGTCACCGAGTAGACCGCCATCACGTCGGGCCGGTCGGGAAAGAAGGTGATGCGCCGGAAGCCCTCGGCCTCGCACTGCGTGAACAGGTTGGCCTGCGAGGCGAACAGGCCCAAGAGCTCGCTGTTGGCAGCGGGCCGGATGGCGTTCCTGACGCGCAGCGTGAAGCGGTCTGCCGGTGGCGTGACCGTCAGGTGCTCGTCGGTGAGCATGTAGGCGGTTGCCGGCAGAGCGTGGCCGTCGCACTCCAGCCCCAGCAACTCGAGGTCCTCGCCATCGAGCACCAGCGGCCCGCCGGGGCCCAGCGCATTACGACGGACCTGCAAGGTGGCGGTGACCAGCGTGCGGACAGGGTCGAGGTCGAAGTCGAGCTCGACTCGCTCCACGAGAAACGGTGGCGGAAGGTAATCGGCACGATTGACCGTGACGACCTGATCGTTGTTCATCGTTGCGACGGCCGGCGAAGGGATCCGACGGCCAAAGGGCGAAAGGAAAAAGTGTAGTGGCGGCGTTCCGCCCGGCGACTGCCGGGAAGGACCGCTGGCGCGCTGCCGCGCGCGGTGCCGGCTGCTTCAGGCCATGGTGGACAGTGTCTGGTCGACGCTGCGCAGCAGTTCGGCGGCCGTCAGCGGCTTGGTGAGGTAATCGGCGAAGCCGGCGGCCCGCGCGGCGTCGATGTCGGCGGGCAGGGCGTTAGCAGACAGGCCGACGCAGGGGATGCCCTGCGTTTCGCGGCCTGCGCGCAAGGCGCGAAACAGCGACAGTCCGTCGGTGTCGGGCAGCCGCATGTCGACCAGAATCAGGTCCGGCTGGCAGACCGCGGCCAGGACGCGCGCGGCCGCCCCGTCGGCGGCGCGCATCAGCGTCACGTTGGGACGCAGCCGCAGCACGGCCTCCACCACCGCGTAGTTGGCCGGGTTGTCCTCGACGTAAAGCACAGTCCCGTACACGTCCGAGCGTTCGTCCGTGCTGCCGTCGACCGCGTGCGGGACGACCACTTCCTGGGCGGTCTTGCCGGCCAGCGGCAGTGACACGGTGAATTCGCTGCCGCGCCCCGGCTCGCTTTGCACGCCGATGGTCCCGCCCATCTGCTCGGCCAGCTTCTTGGCGATCGTCAGACCGATGCCGGTGCCCTCGATCGGTGCCGACTCCAGGCCCAGGCGGTTGAACGGCTGGAACAGCTTTTCCTGCTGCGCCGGGGTCAGTCCCGGGCCGGTGTCGCGCACCGTGATGTGGCCGACCCCGCGGTCGTCGCCGCGGATGCACACCCGCAGGCGGCCGGCCTCCGAGTTGTACTTGACCGCGTTGCTGAACAGGTTGAGCAGCACCTGCTTCAGGCGGGTCCGATCGGCCCAGAGAATGCAGGGCTCGCCCGGCTGCTCGACGAGCTCGACCGTAAGTTGCCGTCGCTCGGCGTCGGCCTGCACCAGCGTCAGGCACTCCTCGGCGACTTCGCGGGCGGCTACGGCTGCCATGCTGAGCGTCGCGGCACCGGCCTCGATTCGCGACAGGTCGAGGATCTCGTTGATCAGTTCGAGCAGATGCCAACCGGCTCGCTTGATGTGCTCGATGCGGGCGCTCTGCACCGCGGAAAGCGGATGCGCGCCGTCGAGCTCGAGGATCTGCGTAAAGCCGAGGATGGCGTTCAACGGGGTGCGCAACTCGTGGCTCATGCGCGACAGGAACTCGCTCTTGGCCTGGCTGGCGCGTTCGGCCGCTTCCTTGGCGTGCAGTGCAGCCTCGGCACGCTTGCGCTCGGTGATGTCCCAGCTGACGCCGACCACATGCACGGCACGGCCGGCGGCATCGCGCTGGATGCGTGCGCGGTTGGCCAGCCAAAGTTCGGTGCCGGCGGCCGACAACACCCGGAACTCCATCTGCACCGAGTCGCCGTCCTTGAGCACGGCAACCAGCGCTCGATAGACCTGCTCGCGATCTTCGGGGTGCACCAGCTCCAGCCAGTTGCGCGGCCGCTGCGGCTTGTCGTGGCCCAGCAGCGCGAACATCTGCTCGCTCCAGACCGTCTGCCCGGTCTGCGGCAGCCACTCCCAGACGCCCATTCCGATCGAGCTGGCGACCATCTGCATCCGGTGTGCCAGCTCATCGCGTTCGCGCTCGGCCCGGCGGATCTCGGTGATGTCGAGATGCACACCGAGTATGCGCGCCACGCGGCCGTCGGCGTCGCGCTCGATCAGCGAGCGGTCGGCGATGTGCCGAATCTGGCCGTCGGTGCGGCAGATGCGGTACTCGAGCGTGGAGCCCCCGGACGCGTCGAAGTCGGGCAGCCGCGCCAGCAGGGCCGGCCGGTCCTCGGGGTGCACGTGCGCGAGCCACAGTTGGCGCGACGGCACGCTCGAGGGCGACGTCCCGTAGATCGAGTGCATCTGCGCATCCCACACCTCGGTGCCCGCGGCGAGGTTGCGCTCCCACACGCCCATGCCGGCGGTCTGGGTGGCCAGCTGGAGGCGGTTGACCAGGGCGGTACGCTGGCTCTCGGCCTCGCGGATGTGGGTGATGTCGAGGTTGGTGCCCAGCACGCGCAGCGCGTTGCCGCTGCCATCGCGATGTACCGCGAAACGTTCATCCACGTAGCGAACGGTGCCGTCGGGCCGCACGATGCGGTATTCGGACCGTCCCTCGCTCAGGCCGGCGGGCATGCCGACCTCGAACACGGCGTGTGCTTTGTCGCGGTCGTCGGGGTGCACCCGCGCCATCCAGCGATCGAGGTCCGGCATCCAGTCGCCATCCACCCCGAGCAGCGCGCGAATGCTGTCGTCGATCCGCATCTGGCCGCTTTGCAGATCCCACTCCCAGATACCGATGCCGGCGGTGCGCTGGGCCATGCCGAGGCGCTGGTTGGCGATCTGCAGCGCCGCCTGGACCGAGCGGTTGGCGGTCACGTCGATGGCCGTACCGACCACGTACAGCGGCTGCCCCTGCTCGTTGCGCATCAGCGCACGGCGAGTGAGTATCTGGCGCAGTACTCCGTCGGGTCCCCGGACGCGGTACTCGGCTTCGAGCGTGTCGTTCGACTGCCTGGACAGCTCGCGTACGCGATGGACGCTGTGGAGGTCTTCGGGCAGGATCGTGGCGTAGAACTGTTCCATAGTCGGGTCCGGCCCGTCGGGGTCGAAGCCGTATAGCTTCTTCATCTGCGGGTCGGTGAACTGGGTCTCGTCGTCCAGCCCAAGGCGGAAGAAAGCCACCCCAGTGGCACCGCTGGCCAGCTGCATCCATTCGGTGAATTCCCGCAGGCGCTGCTGGGTGGTCCGGATGGCGGTGATGTCGATCGCGGTGCCGACCGCGCGCAGCGGCCGGCCGTGTTCGTCACGCTCGACCAGGCCGCGTGAACTGAGGTGCGCGACGCTGCCGTCGGCGCGCGGGACGCGGAGCTCGAACTCGATGGCTTGGGTGGACTCGGTCATCAACCGCCAGGCAGCCGCTGCCTGTTCACGATCGTCGGGATGCAGGAGCCGCTTGGTGGCCTCCTGGCGCGAGGGGACCGGCTCGTCCGGTCCCACCCCCAGCAGCTGCCTCATCGTGGCGTCCCACAGGCCCTCGCCGGTGGCGAGGTCGCGCTGCCAGGTGCCGATGCCGCTCGCCTCGGTGGCCAACTGCAGGCGACGCAGCGTGATGGCCAACTGATTCGAGATCTCGCGCGACTCGGTCACATCGATTGTGGTGCCGTAGACGCGCGCAGCAGTGCCGTCGGCGCGCCGCTCGCTGCGGCCACGCGACAGGAAGTACCGCAACTCGCCGTCCAGCCGTACCGTGCGATGCTCGAACTCCACCACCGCGTCGCTGTCGGCCATGCGCTGCCAGGCCTGCCGAGCGCGCTCGCGATCGGCCGCGTGATAGGTGTGCAGCACATACTCCAGTGAGGGGGCCATGTCCTGCGGCGGCAAGCCGTGCAGGGCATACATCGTGGCGTCCCAGCGCCCTTCGCCGGTGGCGAGGTCGCGCTCCCAGGTGCCGATGCCGCTGGCTTCGGTCGACAACTGCAGCCACGCTGCGTTGGCTGCCGCCTGTGCCTTGGCCTGCTCCTGCGCCGTGATGTCGAGCACGACGCCGGCCATGCGGACCGCTGTGCTGCCGCCCGTCGGTTCGCGTCGGCTTCGGATCAACAGCCAGCGCATCTGCCCCTCGGGCGGCTGAACCCGCAGTTGCAGATCCTCGACCTCGGCCGCCGTGATCGAAGCATCGTGCAACTGCAGGTAACCGGCGTGGTCGTCCGGATGCAGTTGCGGCAAGACGCGCTCGACCGGCGGCGCCTGGGCTTCCTCGGGCATGCCGAACAGATGGAATACCTGCGTGCTCCAGTAGCCACTGCCGGTGACCAAGTCGCGCATGAACACGCCGACGCCCGCCCGCTCAGTCGCAAGTTCGAGGCGCTGCAGCGCATGGCGCAACCGCTGCTCGTTTTCCTTGCGCTCGGTGATGTCCCGGCTGGTGCCGAGGATCATGACCCGGCCGTCCTCGGCGAGCATGCGGGTCGACTGGCTCTCGATCCAGCGCAGCTCGCCGTCGCCCCGCACGATGCGGTGCTCGACGCGCCGCGGCGAGCTGCTGCTTGCCACTTCGGAGTCGTAGCGCAGGCTCTCGATCAGCCGCTCGTGATCCTCCGGAAACACATGGCGGTCGAGCCACTTGCCAACCAGCCGGGGGGCGTCGTCCGGCTGCGCGCCATACAAATCCAGCATCCGGTCGTTCCACTGCACCGTGCCGCCGGTTGCGTCGATGTCCCAGACGCCGATCCCATGTGCGGCACTGACCAGCGCGAGCCGCTCGGTCAGAAGCCGGCGCTGCCGGTCGGCACGGCGCAGTTCGGTGATATCCAGGAGTGCGCCGACGACGCGCGCCGGGCCATGCGCGGTTGCCGGCAGACGCACGCGCAGCGCGCGCAGCCAGCGCAGCGCGCCGTCGCTGCGGCGCCGGATCCGGTACTCGATCTCGACCGGATCGGCTGCGCGGTGCTCGCGCGCTTCCAGGAAGCGCTCGCGGTCCTGTGGCAGAACCATTGCCAGCATCTCGTCGGCAGGCGGGCAGGGCTCGTCGGGTTCCAGCCCCAGGATGCCGCGCGCCTGCTCGTCGATGACCATCGCCGCGCCCTGCGGGTGATCGGGTCGGTAGAAAAAGCCGATGCCGGCGGCCACGCGGGCGATGCCGAGCCAACTGGTCGCTTCCGTCGCCTGCTGCTCGACTCGGCGGTTCTCGGTGACGTCGTCCTGGCGGAACACGAAATGGGTGACGTCGCCCTCGCCGTTGCGAACGGCGCGCACTTCGACGACCGCCCAAAAGGGCTTGCCATCCTTGCGGTGCAATTGCAGCTCGCGGGTGCGCGTGAACCGCCTGCCGCCCTCCGCGAGGTCCAGCACTGCGCTCTCGCCGGGGGCCTGAAGGAGGTCGAACGGTCTTCGCCCCGCCGCCTCCAGCAGCGTGTAGCCGGACACCCGCGTGAAACTTTCATTGACCCACTGGATCCGCTGGTCGGCGTCGGTCAGCATGATCAGGCTCGAGGAGTTCTCGGCCACGGCAGCCAGCTTGCGCGCCTCGAGGCTGCGCGCCTTTAATGCCTCGCGCTGAGCGCGCAGGGTGGTCACGTCCTCCAGTGTCCCGCACAGCAGCACACTGCCGTCGCTCTGTGTGTGTGGCTCGCCGATCAGGCGCAGCCACCGCGTGTTCTGGTCTCGGGCGAATGCGGGAAGCTCGAAGTCCCATCCTTCGCCGTGGTCGATCGCGCGCTCGATGGCAGCCCGCAGGTGCTCGCGCTGGCCGGGCTCGATAAGCGACAGCAGGGCGTTGAGGCTGGGGACGACTTCGCCCGGCGCGACGTCGAGGATCCGGTAGATCTCGTCGGTCCAGAGCATCTCCCGGCGTCCCGGGTCGATCTGCCAGGCGCCGATGCCGGCGATACGCCCCAGCGTGCGCAGCAACCGCAGTTCCGTGGCCGCGGGGAGCGGGCCTGTGGAGGAGCGCGGCGAGTCAGGCATCAGCGCGAAGGCTCGAACAGCAGCGTCAGGACTACCTGGTGTTCGTTATCCATGGCGCCGACGATTTCACGTGCCGCCGGCCAGGCTGCCTCGGCCGCGCGCGCCTCGGCGGTGGCGCACATCGCAGCCAGCCGGCTGGCGCCGAGGAACTCGGCACTGGATTTCAGCGCCCGCGCGGCGCGATTGAACTGCTCGACGTCGTGGGCGGCGACCGCCTTGCGCAAGACGTCCAGAAGCTGTGCCGACCGCAGCGCAAACGACTCGGTCACGGTGGGTGTGAAGCTGCGATCGCCCGGTTTGACTTCCGCGAGCCGGCGCACGGTGGCGCGCAAGCGTTCGGCATCCGAGGATGCCCCAGCAGCGATCGCGCCGCGCGGCCCCAGGGCGCGCTCAATCAGGGCGCTGAGCGAGCCCGCCTGGATCGGCTTGGCCAGGTGATCGGTGAACCCTTCCATCAGGCAGCGCAGCCGGTCGGATTCGGAGGCATAGCCGGTCACCGCGATCACGGGCAGCGGTGCGGCGTTGCGCTGCGCCTCGTGCTCGCGCAGCCGGCGCAGCACCTCGAAGCCGTCGGGGTGCGGCATGCCGAGGTCGAGCAACATGAGATCGCAGCCGCCGGCGAGGGCGACCTCGAGCGCGGCGTCCGCATCGTTCAGGACGCTGGCCGAATAGCCCAGCAGCGACAGCAAATGTGACTGAAAGGCGCTCGACAGCGGATCGTCATCCACCACCAGGACACGAATGCCGGTGTCTTGCGCGGCGGGATCGGGGGTAGCACTCACGACGGCAACTCCGATTTAGCCTTCAGTTTGCCTGCGGCGCGGGCGCGGCGGAAGCGGATGAAGAAAGGGGAAAGCCGGGGAAAGACCCGCCCGTTCCCGGCTACGAACGGCAATGGCGGGTTGCGGTAGCAGTCGCAAGGCTCCAAAGCCGTGGCCAACCGGCGTGATCGGCACCCGCGGAGCGCCGCAAAGGTTGTGACGAATAGTTTACCCAGCGGAAAAGCGGCTCCCGAGCTCACGAGCGAGGGGGCGGGGCCACGAGGGCTCCCGAGGGGATACAGGCCAGTCGATCGCACAACCAGCCAAACCCCACGCGCTCCTGCTCCAGACGCAGCCGGGGCTGGTGGCGATCGAAGCGGAGGTCGTCATAGACCGCCGTCTCCTCGGGCGTGAGACGCGACAAGTCGTGGCGCGCAGGGTCGGGCTCCTCGCCCCAGTGCAGGCGATGGGCAAGGAGCGTCGCACGGTCCATGAGGAAGGACGCCACGCCGGGGAAGTATCCACGCAGTTGGTCGAGGATGGCGAATCCGTGGGTGTCGATGTCGCCCCAGTAGTGCAGCTGGCATCGATGCAGCCACGAGGCGCGCGCCAGCGGTTCCCAACCGTAGCCTGCGCCGAAGACGACGATGGCGCCCGCAGCCGGCGGGAAGGCGAGGAAGTTGGTCTCGTTCTCGGTGATGAAGACGCGCCGGGCCGGTAGCGTCAACGCCGCGAAGCTCGCGGCGTCCAGCGTGATGTCGGGCAGGCCCTCGCAGCCCGGAAGGCTGGGCAGCGATGGGTCGAGTAGACGAAACCGAATCCGGACGGGCTTGTCCAGGAAGCCGAATCGGCGCGTGAACTGCGCGACGCCGGTCGCGTCAAGCTCGATGACTTCGGGTGGCAGAGCCAGGTCCAGCAACTCAGCCAAGACGCCTC
>Ga0209985_10002162_pt1 | contig 18274 bp, 9 predicted proteins | sample NOAtaG_FD_187305 | JGI IMG/M metagenome (GOLD analysis project Ga0209985, IMG submission 187305) | Freshwater lake microbial communities from Lake Erie, under a cyanobacterial bloom - NOAA_Erie_Diel6S_1000h metaG (SPAdes) (version 2) | ecosystem: Environmental > Aquatic > Freshwater > Lake ...
GATCGAGTTGCGCACGATGATCCCGGCCAGCGCGATCATCCCGATCATCGACGTGGCGGTGAAGGGGGCCCCGAGCAGCGCGTGCCCGGGCATCACGCCGATGATCGTCAGCGGGATCGGCGCCATGATCACCAGGGGCGTGAGGTAGCTGCGGAACTGCGCGACGACCAGCAGGTAGATCAGGACCAGACCCACGGCGTAGGCCGCGCCCATGTCACGGAAGGTCTCGTAGGTGACCTGCCACTCGCCGTCCCACTTCAGTGCGTAACCGGTGTAGGGGTTCGCGGGCTGGCGGATCCAGTACTCGCCGAGGGTGGTGCCCTCCAGCGCCGCGGCCTCCAGGCGCGGGCGGATGCCGAACAGGCCGTACAGCGGCGAGTCGGGCGTGCCCCGGGAGGACGGGCCGGCACCGACGTCGGCGAACACATAGGTGACGTGCTGCAGGTCCTTCGTGTGGAGCGGCTTGTCGATCACGCCGCGCTCGACGCGCACGAGTTCGGACAGCGGCACGAGCCGGCCGGGGCCGGAGGAACCTTCGGGCACCGCGGCGCGCAGCGGCAGCGCCAGCAGCGCGTCGAGCCCGACCTGCGCCTCGCGCGGAAGCTGCAGCCGCACCGGCACCGGGTACTTGCTCTGGCCGTCGTGCAGCCAGGCGCTGTCCAGGCCCGCGAGCGCACCCTGCACGGTGGCGGCGATCGCGGCCACCGGGATGCCCAGCGCCTCGGCGCGCTGGCGGTTGACCCGCAGGAAGACGCGTGGCGCGTCGGCGCGCAGGCTGGTGTCGACCCCGGTGATGTCGGGCGTCGCGCGGAAGGCCTCGGCCACGCGGGCGGCGAGCTGCTGGCGGCCTGCCTCGTCGGGCCCGTAGATCTCCGCCACGATCGGGCTCATCACCGGGGGTCCGGGCGGCACCTCCACCACCTTCAGCGTGGCGTCGTGGCGCGCGGCGATCTTCTCCAGCTCCGGGCGCAGGCGTTGCGCGATCGCGTGGCTCTGCTCCTTGCGGTGCGCCTTGTCGGCCAGGTTGACCTGCAGGTCGCCCGTCTCGGCCTCGGACCTCAGGTCGTACTGGCGCACCAGGCCGTTGAACGTGATCGGGCTCGAGGTGCCGGCGTAGCCCTGGAGGTCCTTCACCTCGGGCTGCCGGGCGAGGAACGCCGACAACTCGTGCAGCGCGGCCGCGGTGTCCTCCAGCGGTGTGCCGGCGGGCATGTCGACGACGACCTGGAACTCGCTCTTGTTGTCGAAGGGCAGCATCTTCAGCACCACCCACTGCACCGCGGCCAGGCCCGCCGACAGCGCCATCGCCGCGACGACACCCGCCAGCAGCAGCCAGCGCTTTCGCGCGCTGGCCAGCAGCGGCGCGAGCAGCCGCGCGAACAGGCGCTGCAGCAGACCGGCCAGGCGCTGCGGCGCGGCGCCGCCTCCGGCGCCGTGCGCGGCGCCCGGACCTGCCACGTGAGGGTCCTTCATCAGCCGCAGCGCCAGCCAGGGCGTGATCGTGAAGGCGATCAGCAGCGACAGTGCCATGCCCAGGCTCGAGTTGATCGGGATCGGGCTCATGTACGGCCCCATCAGGCCGCTGACGAAGGCCATCGGCAGCAGCGCGGCGATCACCGTCAGCGTGGCCAGGATCGTCGGGCCGCCCACCTCGTCGACGGCGGCGGGGATGATCCGGGCGAGGCGCTCGCGGAGGTCGGAGGTCCGCCCCGCGCCGGCCGCTGCCGCATGGTCCCGGGCTGCCGCGTCCAGCGCCAGATGACGATGGATGTTCTCGACCACGACGATGGCGTCGTCGACCAGGATGCCGATGGAGAAGATCAGCGCGAACAGGCTCACCCGGTTGAGCGTGAATCCCCAGGCCCAGCTCGCGAACAGCGTCGCCGTCAGCGTCAGCACGACCGCCGCACCGACGATGACGGCCTCGCGCCGGCCGAGCGCGAGGCCGACGAGCAGGATCACGCTGCCGGTGGCGAAGGCGAGCTTCTGGATCAGCTTGCCCGCCTTGTCGGCCGCCGTCTGGCCGTAGTCGCGCGTGACGGTGGCCTCGACGCCGGGCGGGATCAGCACGTTGCGGAGTTGCTCGACCCGCTCGCGCGCGGCCCGCGAGACGTCCGCGGCGTTCTGGCCGGGCTTCTTGGTCAACGTGATCGTCACGGCCGGGTGGCTGCCGCCGGACGCGGCTGCGCCGGCCGCACTGCCGGGCGCGAACCACGCATGGCGGGCCGGCTGCGCCGCGCCGGCGCTCACCTCGGCCACCTCGCGCAGGAACACCGGGCGTCCCTGGTGCACGCCGACCACCAGGTCGGCCACCTCGTCGGCCGAGCGCAGGAACTCGCCCGTCTCGACGGCGACGGCGCCGCCGCGGCCGGCGTCGATCACGGTGCCGGCGGGCAGGCCCTGGCTGGCCGCGGCCAGCGTCTGCTTCAGGCGCAGCAGGTCGACACCGCGCTCGCGCAGTCGCGAGGGGTCGAGCAGGACCTGCACCGCGCGGCCAGGGCCGCCGATGGTCTGTACCGCGCGCGCGCCGCCCACGCGCTTGAGTTCGGCCTCCATCGAGTGGGCCACCCGCTCCAGCTCGGAGGCCGGCATGTCCTCGGGGCTCCACAGCGTGACGGCGAACACAGGCACGTCGTCGATGCCCTTGGGCTTGACGATCGGGGCGAGCGTGCCGAGCTCGCGCGGCAGCCAGTCCTGGTTCGCGTTGAGCACGTCGTACAGCCGTACCAGCGCCTCGGTGCGCGGAACGCCGACCTGGAACTGCACCGTGAGCACCGCCAGGCCGGGCCGCGCGACCGAGTACGTGTGCTCGATGCCGGCGATCTGCGACAGAACCTGCTCGGCCGGCCGAGCCACCATGTTCTGCACGTCGGCGCTCGCGGCGCCGGGGAAGGGGATCAGGACGTTGGCCATCGTCACGTTGATCTGCGGCTCCTCCTCGCGCGGCGTCACGAGCACGGCGAACAGGCCCAGCAGCAGCACCACCAGTGCCAGCAGCGGGGTCAGCGCATGCGACTGGAAGACGGCGGCGAGGCGGCCCGACACGCCCAGCGACGCGCTGCCCGCGGCCGGGGCCGTGCTGGCGTCGGTGCCTTCGGTGCGGGCGGGCATGGCGGGTTCCTGCGAACGCGGGGCCGTCATCGGACGGCGCCGGCGCCGAGCCCGGCGCGCACCGGGTCGAGCGCGATGCGCTCGCCGGCCTTCAGTCCGGCCACCACCTCGACCTGGGCGCCGTGGCGTGCGCCCAGTCGAACCGGCTTGAGCACGAACTGGTCGCCCTGCGCGGCATATACCGCGGTCAGCTCGCCCCGGTGCAGCACGGCGGCCGCGGGGACGACCAGGCGCGCGGCCCCGGCCGGAGGCGCTGCGGCCGGGGCCTCGCCCACCGCCGCTGCCACCGGGGCGGCTCCGGTGAAGCGAACGCGCACGGCCATGCCGGGGGACAGGCCGGCGCCGGCCGATGCCGGCAGCTCGAGCCGCCATTCCACCGTCTGGGCCACCGCATCGGCCCCGGGCAGCTCGGTCCGGCTCGCCGGCTCGATCCAGCGACCTTCGCTGCCGGCTCCTGCCGCCGCCGGCAGCAGCACCTCGACCCGGGCGGAGTGACGCGCCAGTGCCGACTGCGATGCCGGCACCTGCACCGATGCCCGCAGCCGGCCCGGGGCGTACAGCGTGGCGACAGGGCGCCCCGGCGCGGCCAGGTCGCCCGGCTCGACGTGGGTGGCCAGCACGACAGCGTCGAAGGGCGCCGTCACGCCGGCGAAGCTGCGCGCCAGCGCCGCCTGCGAACGAGCCGCCTGCGCCTGCGCAGCGCCGGCCTGTGCGGCCTGGAGCTGGGTCTCGGCGGTGTCCAGCGCTGCCTGGCTGACGAAGCCCTGGGTGCGCAGTTCGCGGGCGCGGGCGGCTGCCAGCCGCGCGTTGCGCAGCTCGGCCTCGGCCTGGGCCACGCCGGCATCGCCGCGGGCCAGTGCGGCCTGCACGTCGCGCTCGTCGATCCGGGCGATGGGCTGGCCGGCGCGCACGCGGTCGCCGGCCTTGACCAGCAGCGCCACCACGTTGCCCGGCACCTGGGCCGCGACGGTGCTCTGGCGCACCGCCTGCAGCGTGGCGTCGAACTCGGCCGTGCGGGCCGAGACGGCAGGGCCGACGACGACTGTCGGAATGGACGGGGGCGCAGCCGCGGGCCGGGCGGCCGGCTGGGCGCCGACGCCAGAGGCTAGAAGCAGGGGGAGTGCGACGGCGAAGAGGTGGCGATAGAACATCGGCAACAGGCGGCTAGATACCCATGTAGGTATCTTAGCTAATACCCGCTACCGTATCAAGGCCCCCGTCTCCCCGGGGTTCGCCGGCCGCTTCCGGCCGCTGCACCCGCCGGGCGGGCCGCGGCCGCCGCCCGCTGCGGCCGCCTGCTAGAACGGGATGTCGTCGTCCATGTCGTCGAAGCCGCCGGCGGGCTTGGCCGCGGGCTTGCCGGCCGGCGCCGGCCGCGCTGCCGGCGCCTGGCGCGGCGCCGCAGCGCCGCCGCCGTCGTCCATGCCGCCACCGCCGCCGGCGCCGCCTTCACGGCCGCCGAGCAGCTGCATCTGGTCGGCGATGACTTCGGTGGTGTACTTCTCGACGCCGTCCTTGTCGGTCCACTTGCGCGTCTTCAGGCGGCCCTCGACGTAGACCGGGCGCCCCTTCTTCAGGTACTCGCCGGCGATCTCGGCCAGCCGGTCGTAGAAGACGACGCGGTGCCACTCGGTCTCCTCCTGGCGCTCGCCGCTGGTCTTGTCCTTCCACTGGCGGCTGGTGGCGATGGTCACGTTGCAGATCGCCGCGCCGCTGGGCGCGTAGCGCACCTCGGGGTCGCGCCCGAGGTTGCCGATGAGGATGACTTTGTTGACCGAGGCCATGGGCGGCTCCCTTGGTGCAGTGGCGTGGAGGATGCGAAGGATTATCCGCCGCGCCCCGCGCGGCCGGACTCCCTCGGCGGGCCCACCCCGGCGAGGGCCCCCGGGGGGCGGCGGCCCGCGGCGGCAGCGCCCGGCGCGCTTGCTCGCGTAGCATCCGCCGCGCCTCCCCATGGCCGCCGTCCTGCTCCCCGCCGCCGCCCCCGCCCCGCCCGCTGCCACCGCCACCGACCCCGAGGGCGTGCTGCGCGAGGTGTTCGGCTATGCCGCGTTCCGCGGCCAGCAGCAGGCCGTCGTCGAGCATGTCTGCGCCGGCGGCGACGCGCTGGTGCTGATGCCCACCGGCGGCGGCAAGAGCCTGTGCTACCAGGTGCCGGCGATCGTCCGCCATCGGCGCGGCCTCGGCGTCACGGTGGTGGTGTCGCCGCTGATCGCGCTGATGCACGACCAGGTCGGCGCGCTCGACGAGCTCGGCGTGCCCGCCGCCTTCCTCAACAGCACGCTCGAGGGCGACGAGGCGCGCCGCATCGAGCGCGAGCTGCTCGCCGGGCGCCTGGTGCTGCTGTACGCGGCGCCCGAGCGCATCCTGACGCCGCGTTTCCAGGCGATGCTCGACTCGCTGCACGAGCGCGCGCTGCTGGCCGGGTTCGCCATCGACGAGGCGCACTGCGTCAGCCAGTGGGGCCACGACTTCCGAGAGGAGTACCTGGGCCTGAGCGCGCTGCACGAGCGCTACGCCGGCGTGCCGCGCCTGGCGCTCACCGCCACCGCCGACGCCCACACCCGCGCCGACATCGTCGAGCGGCTGCAGCTCGAGGAGGCGCGCCGGTTCGTCGCCAGCTTCGATCGCCCGAACATCCGCTACCGCATCGTCGAGAAGGACGACCCGCGCCGCCAGCTGCTGGCCTTCGTCCGCGAGGAGCACGAGGGCGAGGCGGGCATCGTCTACTGCCAGAGCCGGCGCAAGGTCGAGGAGACGGCCGGGTGGTTGGCGCAGCAGGGCGTGAACGCGCTGCCGTACCACGCCGGCCTCGACGCCGAGGTCCGGCGCGCCAACCAGGACCGCTTCCTGCGCGAGGACGGCGTCGTGATGGTCGCCACCATCGCCTTCGGCATGGGCATCGACAAGCCCGACGTGCGCTTCGTCGCGCACCTCGACCTGCCGAAGAACATCGAGGGCTACTACCAGGAGACCGGCCGCGCCGGCCGCGACGGCCTGCCCGCCGACGCCTGGATGACCTACGGGCTGGCCGACGTCGTCAACCAGCGCCGCATGATCGACGACAGCGAGGCCGGCGAGGACTTCAAGCGCCTGCAGCGCACCAAGCTCGACGCGCTGCTCGCGCTGGCCGAGGCCGCCGACTGCCGGCGCGTGCGGCTGCTCGGCTACTTCGGCGAGGCCTACCGCGAGCCCGACGCGGATCCGGGTTCCCCGGACCGCGGCGAGACCCCTCGGGGGGTGGCGAGCGAGGCGAGCCTGGGGTTCCATTGCGGCAACTGCGACAACTGCCTGAACCCGCCCGACACGATCGACGCCACCGAGTCGGCGCGCAAGGCGCTGTCGTGCGTCTACCGCTTCTGGCAGGCCGGCGGGCAGCGCTATGGCGCCGTGCACCTGATCGACGTGCTGCGCGGCAAGGCCACCGACAAGAGCCGCCAGCACGGGCACGAGGAACTGAGCACCTGGGGCATCGGCGCCGACCTGGCCGAGGCCGAGTGGCGCGCCGTGCTGCGCCAGCTGCTGGCCGCCGGCCACCTGCGTGCCGAGGGCGAGTACGGCGTGCTGGTGCTCGCCGACAGCGCGCGCGCCGTGCTGCGCGGCGAGCAGCGGGTGACGCTGCGGCGGCCCGTCGAGCGCGTGCCGCGCGCCCGCAAGCCCGCGCGCGGGGGCCGCGGCGGCGCGCTGCCTGCGGGGCTGCCGCTGGACGCCGCCGCCGGTGGCCGCTTTGCGGCGCTGAAGGCCTGGCGGGCCGAGGTCGCGCGCGCGCACAACCTGCCCGCCTACGTGGTGTTCCACGACGCGACGCTGGCCGAGATGGCGCGCCAGCGGCCGACCTCGCTCGACGCGCTGGCCGGCATCGGTGGCGTCGGCGCGAAGAAGCTCGAGCGCTACGGGGCCGAGCTGCTGCGGCTGCTGCGCGAGGGGCCGGGCGAGCCGATGTAGGCGCCCTGGGCCGCCCTGGGCGCAGGCTCCGCCGCTGGCTATGATGGCCGGTTGCCCGCGCGGCGCCCAGCCGTCCGCCGGCCGCGACCGCCATGCCCCGCGACCCTGCTCCTGCCCGATCGTCTGCGCCGCTGCTCAGCGTGCGCGGCGCGCGCACGCACAACCTGAAGAACGTCGACCTCGACATCCCGAAGAACGCGCTCGTCGTCATCACGGGCCTGTCGGGCTCGGGCAAGTCGAGCCTGGCCTTCGACACGCTGTACGCCGAGGGCCAGCGCCGCTACGTCGAGAGCCTCAGCGCCTACGCGCGGCAGTTCCTGCAGCGCATGGACAAGCCCGACGTCGACGTGATCGAGGGCCTGTCGCCGGCGATCAGCATCGAGCAGAAGGCCACCAGCCACAACCCGCGCTCGACGGTGGGCACCGTCACCGAGATCCACGACTACCTGCGTCTGCTCTACGCCCGCGCCGGCACGCCCTACTGCCCCGACCACGCGCTGCCGCTGGCGCAGCAGAGCGTGAGCCAGATGGTCGACGCGATGCTGGCGCTGCCCGAGGGCACGCGGCTGATGCTGCTGGCGCCCGTGGTGCGCGACCGCAAGGGCGAGTTCGGCGAGCTGTTCGCCGACATGCAGGCGCGCGGCTACGTGCGTTTCCGCGTCGGCCGCGAGGGCCGGCCCGGCGAGGTCCACGAGGCCGACGCGCTGCCCCGGCTGAAGAAGACCGAGAAGCACGACATCGACGTCGTGATCGACCGCCTGAAGAGCGGCCCCGGCGTCCGGCAGCGCCTGGCCGAGAGCTTCGAGGCCGCGCTGCGCATCGCCGACGGCCGCGCGATCGCGCTCGAGATGGACGCGACCGCCGACGGCCAGCCGGCGCGGCCCCGGGAGCACCTGTTCAGCAGCCGCTACGGCTGCCCGGTGTGCCGCTGGAGCCTGCCCGAGCTCGAGCCGCGCCTGTTCAGCTTCAACTCGCCGCTCGGCGCCTGCCCCACCTGCGACGGCCTGGGCCAGGTCACGGCCTTCGACCCCGAGCGCGTGGTCGCCTTCCCTTCGCTGTCGCTCGCCTCGGGGGCCGTCAAGGGCTGGGACCGGCGCAACGCCTACACCTTCGGCCTGCTGGAGAGCGTGGCGCGGCACGCCGGCTTCGACCTCGACACCCCGTTCGAGCAGCTGCCCGCGGCCGCGCGCCAGCTGCTGCTGCACGGCTCGGGCAGCCAGGACATCGAGTTCGTCTACCGCGCCGAGTCCGCCGCCGCGCGAGGCAAGGCGCGCGTCGTCAAGCGCTGGCACCCTTTCGAAGGGATCATCCCCAGCTTCGAGCGCCGCTGGCGCGAGACCGACTCGGCCGCGGTGCGCGAGGAGCTCGCCCGCTACCAGGCCGCGCGGCCCTGCCCCGACTGCGGCGGCACGCGGCTCAGGCGCGAGGCGCGCCACGTCTTCCTCGACGGCCTCGACGGCCTCGATGCGCGCGAGGGCGGGCGCGAGGGCGGGCGCGGCAAGGCGCTGTACGAGGTCGAGCACGCCACGCTGGCCGAGGCGCTGGCCTACTTCGAGGGCCTGGAGCTCGTCGGCGCCAAGGCCGGGATCGCGTCGAAGATCGTGCGCGAGATCCGCAGCCGGCTGAAGTTCCTCAACGACGTCGGCCTCGCGTACCTGAGCCTGGACCGCAGCGCCGACACGCTCAGCGGCGGCGAGGCGCAGCGCATACGGCTGGCCAGCCAGATCGGCAGCGGCCTTTCGGGCGTGATGTACGTGCTCGACGAGCCGAGCATCGGCCTGCACCAGCGCGACAACGAGCGGCTGATCGCCACGCTCGAGCACCTGCGCGACCTCGGCAACAGCGTGCTCGTCGTCGAGCACGACGAGGACATGATCCGCCGCGCCGACTGGTGCGTCGACATGGGCCCGGGCGCCGGCGTGCACGGCGGGCGCGTCGTGGCCAGCGGCACGCCGGCCGACGTGGCCGCGAGCCCCGATTCGCTGACCGGCCGCTACCTCGCGCGCGCGCTGCGCATCCCGGTGCCGCTGCGGCGGGCGTCGCTCGCCGGCCAGATCGAGCCGCGCGTGTTGCGGATCGCCGGCGCGCGCGGCAACAACCTGAAGGGCGTGGACGTCGAGATCCCGGTGGGGCTGCTGACCTGCGTCACCGGCGTCAGCGGCTCCGGCAAGAGCACGCTGATCAACGACACGCTGTACGCGGCGGTCGCCCGCAAGCTCTACCAGAGCCAGGCCGAGCCGGCGCCGCACGACCACATCGACGGCCTGGAGCACTTCGACAAGGTTATCGCGGTCGACCAGAGCCCGATCGGCCGCACGCCGCGCAGCAACCCGGCCACCTACACCGGCCTGTTCACGCCGATCCGCGAGCTGTTCGCCGAGGTGCCGGCGGCGCGCGAGCGCGGCTACGGCGCCGGGCGCTTCAGCTTCAACGTCGGCGCGGCCTCGGGCGGCGGTCGCTGCGAGGCCTGCGAGGGCGATGGCGTCATCAAGGTCGAGATGCACTTCCTGCCCGACGTCTACGTGCCCTGCGACACCTGCGCCGGCCGGCGCTACAACCGCGAGACGCTCGAGATCCTCTACAAGGGCCGCAACATCGCCGAGGTCCTCGACCTCACGGTCGAGGACGCGCACGCCTTCTTCGGCGCCGTGCCGGCCATCGCGCGCAAGCTGCAGACGCTGCTCGACGTGGGCCTGGGCTACGTCCGCCTCGGCCAGAGCGCGACCACGCTGTCGGGCGGCGAGGCGCAGCGCGTCAAGCTCGCGCTCGAGCTTTCGAAGCGCGACACCGGCCGCACGCTCTACATCCTGGACGAGCCCACCACGGGGCTGCACTTCCACGACATCGGCCTGCTGCTGAAGGTGCTGCACGCGCTGCGCGACGCCGGCAACACCATCGTCGTGATCGAGCACAACCTCGACGTCATCAAGACCGCCGACTGGGTGCTCGACATGGGCCCGGAGGGCGGCGCCGGCGGCGGCACGCTGGTGGCGGCGGGCACGCCGGAGGACGTGGCGGCCTGCGAGGCGAGCCACACGGGGCGCTTCCTGCGCGGGGTGCTGTAGGGGGGGGGGGTAAGGCGGTACGCGCGTCTTGTTCCCGCGGCAAATTGATCGAACTTAGCGAAGCTTTCTGCGCGCGGTAAGCTCGGTAAGGTCCCTAAACTCGCTCTAAACGCGCCTGGACTGCACCATGCTCCGTCACAGTTCCCGCGCCGATCTGCGCGGCAAAGCCGGAGTCGGGCGGCGGCCGGCGCGCAGACGCGGCGGTCGGCCCCAAGGGCCGACTCCCCTGCGCTTCTCGCGCGACTGGCCCGCCGCGTAACTCACTTCGCTCGCTGCGCTCGCTTCGTTCGAACAGACGCGGCGAGTCAGATGACGATGCGCGCTGCGCGCGCGGCCAGCCGCCCTCCGATGCTCGGCGCCGCGAATGCGCACCGGCCGCCGCCCGACTCCGGCTTTGCTTCCAGGCCGGTTGCTCGGGGCGAGCAAGTAGCGCGAGCCGGCTACGTCCCGAGCAGACTCTTCTGCCCGTTGTCGAACCAGGCCGCATCGAACCCTTCGGCCAGCAGGACACAGCGCAGCGAGCAGCACCCGTGCGCGTTCAGCCGCTGGACGTACTTCGTCAGCGTCTGCGCGTCCTCGGTCAGGACATGCGTCAGCGACTCGCACACGGCTTGCGCGATCAGCTTCACATCGTCCTTCACCGACGTTCGATCATCGCCAGCATCGTGCCTCAACTCGCGCCGCAGCAGTCCAGCCGTCATCGCGTGGTCGATGTTGAAGGGCAACACCTCGAAGTTGCGCAGGGGCAGATCGGTGACCGGCTGTCGGACCTGAAACTCGGAGGCCACGATGGCCGAAAGATACAGCGGCACGCCTCGCTGCAGCGCTTCTCGGAAGTAGGCCTTCGCGACCTGGTGGTTCGCCCGCGTGGGATCGGCAAGCGTGATCAGGAAGCTGGTGTCGACGAGGAACGCACTCACCCGTCCTGCCCCCGCAGGGCATCGACCCACGCCGAGGCGTCGGGCACGTCCTTCCAGGCCTTCGCTCCGCGTTCGGTGAGACGCGAGAACTCCCGTTCGTCGAAGCGAGATTCGTGCTCGACGAACTCGATCAGGCGGGCCGAGCGGTACTCGCGCGTCACCACGTTGTATTCGGCACTGATCCGCACCATGGCCGGCTTGTAGAGCCGGTTGGTCTTCTCGTCGCGCAGCACCGACCGGTCGGTGTCCACCTTGAGCAGTTTTCCATCCGGAAGGCGGATGTGCGCGTTGGCCTTCACGGCGCCGCCGAGGTCCTCGATCTCGCCGCGGACGTAGCGCTCGACGCGAACCCACTGGTCGGCATCGTCTGCCCGGTAGTCACTGTCCGCGCTGACGATCACCGGTCGGGCCAGCGCCGGCGAGTGGATCTCGAATCGAAGCTGCCGGCTGCCGCGGGCCAGACCCTGCCAGCGCTCCACGACCTTGCGCCGCTTCGGATTCAGTCCGTCGATCAGTTCGCTTTGCGTGAGAGACGTCAGGTCCGCCCACAGCCCGGGGTCGGCCAGGGGCGCCGTCTGCAGCGCCAGAGAACCGTCGACAACGGCCACCTCGACGCTGGACAGTTCGGGTCCGCCAGCGTCGCCACGGAGCAGGTCGGACACGTCCGCAGCAAAGCCGCGCAACGTGGCCAGCGGCACGCGTGCAGGCGCGACGGCGTAGCCGGCGGACTCGTCGTGCAGCTTGATCAAGAGATGCTGCGCTTCCATGGCGGTTGGATTGTCCGCCGTTGCGGGAAAACCCGCCTCCGGGTTAGCGCGGCCCGCCCGGCAGCGCCTCGACGATGGCCACGGTCTCCACGCTCACCCGCACCACACGCGCCAGCAGGTCGACAACGCGCTCCTTGTGGTCGGCGAAGCGTTAGGTGTCGAACCTCTCGCGGATCGTCGGGTCCTTGGGCTTCTTCTCCTTGTGCTGGTCGAGCACCCAGTCGATGGCGCTGCGGTTGCCGAGCTTGTAGCGCCAGGCCGCGGCCGGCACGCCGTCGAGCACGGTCTCGCTGTCGATCACGATGCGGCCGGGCGCGTCGCCCGGACCGGGCTCGCTCTTCAGCACGCACTTGGGCTGCTGCTTGGCGGCGCGGGCCTTGCCGTCGGGCGTGTCGCTGCGCGCCAGCGGCCAGGGCTCGACGGTCTCGTAGCCGATGTGCAGCGCCATCAGCCGCTCGCCCCAGGCGGCCCAGGCCTCGAAGTCGGCCAGCGTGCTGCCATACAGCGGGATGCGGGGGAACTCGCGCTTCAGGTTCAGCGCGTACTTCTCGCGGTAGACCGGGTCGTGCAGCACCGCGTAGACGTAGTGGAAGATGGCTTCCTTGGAGATGGCGGCCGGCTTGCGGCCGCGGCCCGGGTGGTAGTGCTGCTGGAACTGCTTCAGGGCCCAGTCGGTGATGTTGTCGTGGCGGGTTCCATCTTCAGCAAAGGCGTACTCGGCGACGTATTGCACCGCATCGGCAGAGAACATGTTGAGACTCGGAATCGCACCCGCGGCGATGACCGAGAACGGTTGCCGATCGCCGCACATGAAGCAAACGACGCGATTTGCAGTCCCCGGCGGAAACACTTCTTCGGCCTTGCCTGGGCGATCGACCAGCAGCCGTGCGTGGAAATAGCTCCACTTCACGAACGGCCGATACAAGGTGCGTACGACTCGCCTCGAATCAAACTCCTCCGTCAGTCGAGCTTTGCAGCGACGCAAGAGGGTCTCGGACCACTTAATGGTCTCGTCGACATCCGCTCTCCCCAGCCGCGACTCGATGTGTTGGAGCATGAACTCGACCCGCGGAGTCAGTGCTTCCGCTGACTCCGCGATCAACCATTCATCTCGGTTCGTCGACACACCGAGCGAGTAGACGTGACAGACAGCGCGCTGCGTCGTCGAGCGACTTGCGACTTGTACCTTCTTGCTCGCAATCGGAAGCAAGTCTGCGAAGTCCTGGCTGCCTGGGTCGATCCAAGTTGCTTGAGCGGTTGGGGCAATCTCATCGAAGTCAATGCCCGAGCTTGAGCCACTCGCCAACCACGCCAGCTTCTCCTCCGCCGTCTCCATCTCCGGCCGTCGCGCGTAGAAGATCCGTGCCCCCTTGCTCCCCGCCTTCTTGACGAAGAAGCCGATCGCCACGCCGGTCTGGATGCCGAAGACGTTGTGCTTCGTGCCGCTGAGCCTGGGGTTGGCGCGCACGTCGCCGCCCAGGTCGACGATGCGGATCTCGGCGAACTCCTTCGCCACCACCTTGCGGAAGCCGTCGAACGTGCGGCTGTCGATGAAGCTGCGGTTGGTCACGAAGGCCAGCACGCCGTTGGCGTCGAGCCGGTCGCTCGCCCAGCGGAAGAAGCGCGCGTACATGTCGTACAGCTTGGTCTTCTGCGCCGTGCTCTCGGCGATGTAGGTCTGCTTGATGCGGCGGTCGATCGCCGGGTACTCGCGGTTCTTGTTGTTGTCGTTCTCGTTGGCCTGGTTGGCGTTGTACGGCGGGTTGCCGATGATCACGCTGATGCGGCGGCTGTTCTGGCGCCGGATGCGCGCCACGTTCTCCTCGCTGACGCTGCCGAACAGGTCGGCCGTGGTGCCGTGCGCCGCGGTGTGGTGGCCGACGTTGTCGAGAGTGTCCACGAACACCAGGTTCTCGAACTCCTCGTACTGGCCGGTGATTGCAGCGTACGTGGCCTCGATGTTCAGGTTGGCCACGTAGTACGGCAGGATCGCCACCTCGTTGGCGTGCAGTTCGTGCCGGTACTTGTGCTCGAGCTTGGCCCGCTGGCCGCGGAAAAGCTCGAGCAGCTCGCAGACGAAGGTGCCGGTGCCGGTGGCCGGGTCGAGGATCTGCACGTCCTCGTCGACGAGATGGCGGCCGAAGTGCTGCTCGCACAGCCAGTCGGCGCCGTCGATCATGAAGCGCACGATTTCGTTGGGCGTGTACACCACGCCCAGCCGGTCGGCCGCCTTCTGGTTGTAGACCTTGTAGAAGTTCTCGTAGATGACCTTCAGGAAGGTCTGCTTCTCCTGGTGGCTACCGATCTGCGCCGCCGCGCTGCGGATGGCGGCATAGTGGGGCTCCAGCGCCTTCAGCGTCGTCTTCTTGACGGCGGCCTTGAAGAAAGTCTCCTCCAGACGGTACAGCTCCCGCGCGATGTTGTTCTGACGGTGGTAGTCGCTGTCGTCGAACACCTTGGAGAAGATCTCCTCGGTGAGGATGTGCTGAATCAGCATCTCCCGTACGTCGGCCTCGCCAAGCGCGGGGTTGATGGCTTCCCTCGCGTGTTCCAAGAACGTGCCCGCGGCGCGACGGAACTCGGCGTTGGAGGCGAACTCGCGCTCGATCATCGCGCGCAGGCCTTCCAGCACCGCGGGCAGGTCGGTCTTGAATTGCGCAACCGCCTTGCGGAAATCCGCGATCTCGCGGCGCTCGAAGGCGAAGAAGAGCTTCAGCAGCTTCTCGAGCGCGCCCACGTCGGCCACGCCGCAGCGCATCACCTCCTGGCCGTGCTGGATCAGCACCGCCTCGCGGCTGTCTTCGAAGACGATGTTGTCCTGCGGGTAGCCGCGCTTGAACTTGCGGGCAATCTCGGCGTCGAGGTCGTCCTTCGAGTCCTTCGCTTCCCAGTAGCCGAAGGGCACGCGCAGCGTGTGCAGCAGAGCGCTGTCGACGTAGCGTTTGTCACGGGTCAGCGTGTCGAGCTTGAACTGTGGCACGAAGGTCAGGTCATGCTGGCGGCCCCAGCCCTTGAGCAGATCCTTGAAGGCTTCGCTGACGATGCCTTCGCGGTCCTCGCCCGACACCTTCTTCAGGCGGTCGAGATCGGCGAGGTACTGGTGGATGAGGAGCTGGCTCAACTTGACTCCCCTGCCGTGGCGACTTCGATGCGCACCGGCGCAAGCGCCGCTCAGCGCTCGCCCTTGCGGTACGGCTTCATCAGCGCCTGCGGGTAGGCCGCGCGCCGCGCCACCAGCACGAGCGCCACCAGGGCCATCAGGTAGGGCACGGCCAGGTACAGCTGGTAGGGCAGCTCGACGCCGAACACGCCGCCGCCGGCCTGTTGCAGGCGCAGCTGCAGTGCGTCGAAGAAGGCGAACAGCAGCGCACCGGCCAGCGCCTTGCCCGGCCGCCACGACGCGAAGACGACGAGAGCCACGCAGACCCAGCCGCGGCCGTTGACCATCGTGAAGAAGAAGGCGTTGAAGGCCGACAGCGTCAGGAAGGCGCCGGCCACGCCCATCAGCGCCGAGCCGGCGACGATGGCGCCGGTGCGCAGGCCCGCGACGCTCAGGCCCTGGCCCTCGGCGGCGGCCGGGTTCTCGCCCACCATGCGGATCGCCAGGCCGAGCGGCGTGCGGTACAGCACCCAGGCCACCAGCGGCACCAGCACCAGCGCCAGCAGCGTGAGCGCGGTCTGGGTGTTCAGCACCGGCACCGGCAGCCAAGTCATCGGCGCGAAGGGCGTGATCGTCGGCGGGCTGTCCACCTTCGGGAAGCTCACCCGGTAGGCGTAGCTCGCCAGCGCGGTGGCCAGCAGCGTGATGCCGAGCCCAGACACGTGCTGCGACAGCGCCAGGCCGACGGTCAGCCCCGCATGCAGCAGGCCGAGCAGCGCGCCTGCGGCGGCGGCAGCCAGCACACCGGTCCACAGGTCCGCACCCTGGAAGACGACCAGCCAGCCGACGAAGGCGCCCGCCACCATGATGCCCTCGATGCCCAGGTTGAGGACGCCGGCACGCTCGCACAGCAGCACGCCGAGCGTGCCCAGGATCAGTGGCGTGGCGATGCGCAGCACCGCGCCCCAGAACGCGGCGCTGCCCAGCAGCTCGAGCGTCTCGGTCATCGGGGCGTGCCCCAGCGCACGCGGTACTGCGTCAGCATGGTCGCCACCAGCATCGCGATCAGCGCCACCGCCACGATGACGTCGGCCACGAACGTGGGCACCGTCACCGCGCGGCTCATGCTGTCGGCGCCGACGAAGACGCCGGCCACGAAGACCGCGGCGGCGACGACCGCCAGCGGGTTGAGCATCGCCAGCATCGCGATGACGATGCCGCTCATGCCGTAGCCCGGGCTCATGTCGAGCGTGACGTAGCCGGCGCGCCCGGCCACCTCCACCGCCCCGGCCAGCCCCGCGAGCGCGCCCGACAGCAGCGCCACGACAACCCCGGTGCGTGCCACCGGCAGTCCGGCGAAGGCCGCCGCCCGCGGCCCGGAGCCGAGCGCGCGGATCTCGAAGCCGAGCGTCGTGAAGCGCAGCAGCGCCCACAGGGCCACGGCCAGCACCAGCGCGGCCACGAGACCGGTGTGGACCCGGCTGCGCTCGATCAGCCTGTCCAGCTGCAGCGCGTCCTGCAGCGCCACGCTCTGCGGCCAGCCCATCGCGGACGGGTCCTTCATCGGCCCGTCCAGCAGCGCCGAGACCACCAGCAGCACGACGAAGTTCAGCAGCAGCGTGCTGACCACCTCGTCGACCCCCAGACGCGACTTCAGCAGCGCCGGGCCCAGCAGCAGCAGCGCACCGGCGAGCATGGCCGCGCCGATCATCAGCGGGAACAGCAGCGCCGGCGCGAGCTCGAACCCGGTGCCGCCGTGCAGCCCGCCCACCGCCACCGCGGCCAGCGCGCCGGCGTACAGCTGCCCCTCGGCGCCGATGTTGTAGAGGCGGGCGCGGAACGCCATCGCCGCCGCGAGCCCCGTCAGGATCAGCGGCGTGGCGCGCGTCAGCGTCTCGGTCAGCGCGAAGCGCGAGCCGAAGCCTCCTTCGAGCAGCAGCGCGTAGGCGCGGCCCACCGGGGCGCCGGCCCACAGCACGAGCAGCGAGGTCACCGCCAGCGTGAAGGCCACCGCGGCCAGCGGCGCCAGCAGCAGCGCACGCGCCGACGGCTGCGTCCGGCGTTCAAGCCGCATGGGCGGTCTCCCCGGACGGGCGGACCGAGCCGCCGCCGCCGGCCATCGCGAGGCCGATGGCGGCGAGCGTCCACTCCCGCGCCGGCCGGGCCTCGGTCAGCACGCCGGCGTGGATGACGGCGATGCGGTCGGCCAGCGCGAAGATCTCGTCGAGGTCCTCGCTGATCAGCACCACGCCGGCGCCCGCCGCGCAGGCGTCGAGCAGCTGCTGGTGGACGTAGGCGACCGCGCCGACGTCCAGGCCCCAGGTCGGCTGGTCGGCCACGATCAGCGTCGGCGGCCGCCCGTCGCCGCCGCCCGTCAGCGCGCGGCCGAGGATCAGCTTCTGCTGGTTGCCGCCCGACAGCGCGGCGGCTGGCGTGGCCAGGCCGGCCGCCTCGGTGCCGCGCACGTCGAAGCGCTCGACGATCGCGCGCGCGTGCGCCTGTGCCGGCGCGCGCCGCCGCAGGCCCAGGCGTGCGAAGGCCGGCTCGGCGTAGCGCTCGAGCAGCGCGTTCTCCCACACCGGGAGCTCGCCCACCAGGCCCACGGCCTGGCGGTCCTCCGGCACGCGCGCGACGCCGGCGCGCACGAAGGCGCGCGGCCGCGCCGGCAGCGGCTGGCCGCGCACCTTGACGGCGCCACCGCCCGCCGGCGCGTGCTCGCCGCACAGCGCGCCCGCCAGCGCCTGCTGCCCGTTGCCGGCCACGCCGGCGATGGCCACCACCTCGCCGGCGCGCACCTGCAGCGAGCTCGACCCCGGCCCCGCCGGCAGCTCGCACACCACCTCGCCGAGCGCGTACGCGCGCTTCACCGCCGGCGCGACGCGGCGGCCCACCATCGCCTCGGCGATCAGCGCCGTGTCGGCGTCGGCCGCCGGCAGCTCGGCCACCAGGCGCCCGCCGCGCAGCACCGCGATGCGGTGCGACACCCGCAGCACCTCGTCGAGCTTGTGGCTGATGAAGATGATCGACAGGCCCTCGGCCACCATGCGGCCGAGCGTCGCGAACAGCGACTCGCTCTCCTGGGGCGTCAGCACCGCGGTCGGCTCGTCGAGGATCAGGATCCGCGCGCCGCGCTTGGTGCCGTGCTCGAACAGCGCCTTCAGGATCTCGACCCGCTGGCGCTCGCCCACCGACAGCTCGCCGACGCGCGCGTCGGGGTCCACCGCGAGGCCGAAGCGCGCCGCGGTGTCGCGCAGCGTGGCGCGCGCGGCGGCGCGCGCGCTCGAGGGCCGCCACAGCGGCTCGGTGCCGAGCAGCACGTTGTCGAGCACCGAGAGGTTGTCGGCCAGCGTGAAGTGCTGGTGCACC
>Ga0209985_10002166_pt1 | contig 18249 bp, 14 predicted proteins | sample NOAtaG_FD_187305 | JGI IMG/M metagenome (GOLD analysis project Ga0209985, IMG submission 187305) | Freshwater lake microbial communities from Lake Erie, under a cyanobacterial bloom - NOAA_Erie_Diel6S_1000h metaG (SPAdes) (version 2) | ecosystem: Environmental > Aquatic > Freshwater > Lake ...
CCTGCAAGAAGGCGATCAGATCAGCAGTGGCAGCGGGGTCGGCCAAAGGACGAGAGCAGTCCCGACAAAACCGGCACCAGCATGGCCGCACCAGCCGACCCGTGACAGACTTTCAGTCGGCCCTGGGAGACCACCTGAGGGCCCTCCCGCTGGCAGGCATCGAGGAGCTCACTGAAGCGCGCCTTGGCGTGCTGAACGGGCCAGATGGTCATCTGCCTCTCCTCACTGACTAGTTAGATGACCAGTCTAAGCGCTGCGTCAGGCGCTGCTTGACGCCATCAAAACGGCCACGGCTCGCTGCGCGCAGCTCACCCTGGCCACCCGCAACAGCCGCGATGTTCAGAAAGGCCGGTCGTCTCGTCGGTGTCGACTCGTACAACCGGTACGCTATTGCGTCCGTTTGTGAGTGGGGCGTGACCAGTGTTTCGGCCACCGAGGCCCGCAGGCGCCTTTATGCCTTGATCGATGAGGTTGGGCAATCCCACGAGCCGGTGCAGATCCATGGCAAACGCGGCAGCGCCGTTCTGCTGTCGGAAGCGGATTGGCGCGCCATCCAGGAAACGCTTCACCTGGTGTCGATTCCCGGCATGCGCGAGTCGATCCTGGAGGGAATGGCGACAGATGTGAAGGACTTGAGCAGCGAACCGGGTTGGTGAGCTGGACAGTTCTGTTCACCCGCGCGGCTCAGAAGGATGCCCGCAAACTGGTTTCCGCGTCGCCAGCCCTGAAGAGCAAGGCTCAGGCCCTGCTGGAGCTTCTGGCGGTCGACCCGTACCAGAACCCACCTCCCGATGAGGCATTGGTGGGAGATCTGCGTGGAGCCTGTTCCAGGCGCATCAACATCCAGCACCGCCTGGTGGTTCAGGAGCTGGATGAGGAGCGGATCGTGAAGGTGCTGCGGATGTGGAGTCACGACGACTGACCAGGGACCGGCGGGCAAGCGCAGGGGGTTCAGCGCTGTGGGCCTGAAGATCGCCCTACCCTGCAGGCATGGCAAGCCCAGCCCCCGCGATCGACGCCGAGCTCGAGGCGGTAACGGCGGCCCTGGCGGCGGTGGAGCCCCGCACGAAGCGGCTGCTGCTGTTTGGCTCGCGGGCGCGGGGGGATGCCCGGCCCGATTCCGATTTCGATCTGCTGGTGGTGATGCCCCAGGCCACGCTCACGCCGCAGGAACGGCAGCAGGCGACCCGATCGCTGCGGGCGGCCCTGCGGCCGCTGCCGTTGTCGGTGGGGGTGGATCTGGTGGTGGTGGGAGCGGCGGACGCCGAGCGCCTTGCGGGCTCCCGCTGGCATGTGGTGGCGCGGGCCCTGCGGGAGGGGAGGGAGCTCGATGTCGCCGGCTGAGGACGCGCTGCTGTTGCTGCGGCTGGCCGAACGGCATCTCGGCAGCCTGAGGGGCACCCTGGATCCGGCGACGTTGGCGGATGAGGACTGGGGTTTTCTGGCCCAGCAGACGGTGGAGAAGCTGCTCAAGGCGCTGCTGGTGCTGCACGGCCAGGAACCGCCGAGGAGCCATTCGCTGCAACGGTTGCTGCAGGAGCTGGCAGATTATGGCGATACGCCTGCCGTGGCGCTCCTCCTATTGGAACTCGATGACTTCCCGGTGCTGGCTCGCTACGACGCCGACCCCACACCCCTGCCTGGGGGCCGGTTTCGACTGCTGGAGCTGCTTGAAGCGCTCCACGCAGAGGTTCGGCAGCGCCTGTACTGAGCCCCGGGATGGGTGAACTCACGGACGCACCCCCGGATGCGCTGGACGGGCTCAACCTCAAGCCGCTGAAGGACCTCTGCAAGGCGGAAGGCTCGGCTGGGGGAGGACCTGGAGGATGCCGGCGATGCAGTGGCTGCAGGAGGCGGTGGCAGAGCTCGATGCGGATGCGCTTCCGCTGTGAACCCAGTCTGCCAGTGGATGTGATCGGCTTGATTGTGCTGTTGTCGGCGCCAGTGCTATGAGCCCGGTTTCAGCGTCACCTCTGGAAACAGCTGCAAGAGCTTGCGGTCAAACGTCAGCAGTGGGCATTGCAGCTGTTGGGCGAGAACCACAAATTCGGCGTCGTAGCTGGAGCACCCGTGGCGGTGGGCCAGCTGCAGGGCCTCGGCACTGGAGACCGTCATGGTTCGTGGCAGGAACCTCTGCTCAGCCACAGCCAGATGGTTCTGGGCTGTGGACAGATCGAGCCGCCCGAACCGCAGGAATTTCAGAAGAACATGGCGAAATTCTGGGACCCACAGGCTGGGCAGCCACCAATCGTTGTCGGCGTCTCTGCAATCCAGAACGACCTGGGAGAAGGAGCTGGGTACAAAGAGCTCGATCAGCACATTGGTATCAGCGACCAGCATCAGGAGTCCGAGTTGATGCGGTACCCGAAGCGATCCAGTTCCGGGGGATGGCTGTCCCGCTCGATCGCCGCGATGATCTCCTCGCTGGTCAGTGGCGGCCCCTTGAACTGGCTGCGCAGGCGTGCGAAGAGCTCGCGCTCTGCTGCCTTCTCCTCCTCCGTCATCTCTGGCAACGGCGGCACCTGCCGGATCTCGCGGCCCTCAGCGGCCGCCTGGGCCCGCAGCCCGGCGCTGATCTCCTGCATGCGGCGCAATGTGGGCTCGATGTCCACAGGCTCGGCAGCCGGTTGGGGCGTCGCTCCGCTGGCCGCCGCATCCGCCAGCTCCAGGGCGGCGATCGTTTCGTTGTTGAGGCTGCGCCGGTGCCGCTTGGCACGGGCCTTCAGGCGTGCCACCAGGTCGTCGGGCACATTGCGCAGCGTGAGCGTGGCCATCGGTTCCGGCCTCTGAATTGGTGGACATCAGGTTGATTGCATTCTGACAGCACTTCGTCATCACTGCCCGCTTCCGTCAGCTTCCAGGCGATCGAGCTCAAGGGCAGCAGGCCCCGTCGCAGAAGGAGGCCGACTACGGCCTGGACAAGGGCGAACGGCTGCGGGAGCGGTCAACCCAAAGCACGGCGGGCCTGCATGCCTCCGCGCGCATCCTGCGCGAGGTGCTGGGTTTGCCGGACTTGCAGCCCTGCGGCGGCTGGCAACTCGGCGGCCACACCCCTGCCTGGGGAGCGGTTTCAACTGCTGGAGCTGCTTGAAGCGCTCCACACAGAGGTTCGGGAGCGCCTGGACTGAGCCCCGGCTGGTGCAGGCGGTGATCGGTTTCCTCAACGCTGGCGCCATGGCAACCAGCGCTTCGAGGATCTCTTGAACCGGCGGAGGCCCTGCGGGGTGCCCTGGAAACGCAGCCGCAACCCTCCCATGCGCCAGGCGATGGGCTCGACGGGTTCACCCTGAAGAAGGCGGAGTGCGCGGCAGGTGGTTCGGGCAAGGCAGAGTCCGCGCCGCTGTTGCCAGGGGCCACTCCAGCGCCAACCCATGCGACACCAGCAAGTCCCGAGCTGGAGCCTGTGCAGGCCTGGCTGGATCGGCTGGAGGGGGTGTTGCTACGGACTGCGAAGCATCTGGGGGTGGGATCGCGAGATGCCTTGCCAGGGGGAGCTGTAAGCGGCACCGATGAACCATGATCTGTAGTTCTACAAACAAGTGGTTCTCGGACCCGAGAACCAGGGATAGGCTCTAGTAAGCATGGCGTGAGACATAAACCACCCAGCGCTTTTCGAGACTCGCCAGGGAGTTGAAAGCAATGGTTCGCGGAAAGCATGTGTCTGGCCCTGTGGTTCTCGGAACCTGCCAAGAAAGCGTTCGAAGGATCGGAAACCAGGGAAAAAATCCTTAACATGAGATTAGTGGACTTGAAACTGATGGATCAGGGATCTTTTCTGTGCCAATTGACGGCCGTGCATAGCAGCTAAGATTTAACATTCAAGAATTCGTTATGAGTGGATCACCATGGATGATGATTCTCTGAAAATATCACCGCCGATTTATATTGTCGGAATGAAGATCGGGTGTTGGAGGTGCGGGGAAAGAATGCCGGTGGTAGCATTCTTAGCACCGTCGGTTGAGGGCGCAGATGATCAGGTTTGTGTCCTGTCAGATGTTGTTACTCTTCCTAAAGACGTGCTTGGATACGTGCAGAAACGGGTGCCAACTTATCAGCTTAGGTACTCGAAAACAGTTCAAGGCAAATACTATGCGAATGTCTGCCCCAGGTGCAGAATGTTGTCCGGTGACTTCTTCATGCATTCAGAACCAGGGGCACCGTTTTTTCCGACGTGCGCAGAGGAAGCTGGTCTGCTTTACCTCGCAGAAATCCCTGTGCAGGGTCTGGTGCGCATTCGAGCTGGTTTTCACGTGGGAACGGGCAGGTTGATCCTGAAGCATGCGAAACGAATCCCATAAACAGGCTCTGAACACGGACGGCAAGCTCGAACGCATCTTTGGGCAAGAGCTGCACGTCGGTTTAGGCGGGCGTTCAAAGGATCGGCAAGTCAAAATCACAGCCAATCACGTTCAAGCTGTTGCAAGTGCGCAAGCTTGCATTTGCAATCAACAAATCAACCATGAAGGGGCGCAAAGAGTTAAAGTAGCCGCAGTCTGCCAAATATGCACAGTCCCAAAATGAAGATATCCCGGTTTTAGTAGCTCATGTCAAGTGGCTGGACTCAGGACCCGGGAACAGGCTTTTGTATCAAGGCGAACGGTTATAGGCGGATCCGTCTATGGCGACAGGGTTTTGCCAGGGTATCATGAAATCCAATGCCAAAACAGGGATCTGGCCATGACTGCAGCTTGCAGAAGTTGTGATAGGCGGCAAAAACGGTGCCGAGTTACTTCATACGAGGATCCGTCCATTTAGCGTTAGCCGAATCTCTGGGATGGGTGCCTGGCTGGGCCGGAAGAAAGGATGCGCAACAACCTGGGTTTTGGCTACAGTGGCATTGGCCGGTGGGGAGACATGAATTTCACTTTGGAGTGTGAACAAGAAGTCGATGGACGTTGGATCGCCGAGGTGCCGGAGCTACCTGGGGTCCTTGCTTATGGAAGTTCGTCTTCTGATGCAATGTCGAAGGCCGAAGTCTTAGCCCTTCGTGTTATCGCAGATCGGCTTGAAAATGGTGAGTCCGAGCCAATCAGTATCCAGTTTTCGCTCCCACTCCCTGCATGAGCAATTGGCCATCAGCCAAGGCCAAGAAAGTGCTGGCAGCCTTGCAGTCCATTGGTTGGAGAGTAAAGCGCCAGTCAGGATCTCACAAGACTCTTGAACATGCAGACTATCCGGACTATGTCTTTGCATTCCATGATGGCGAGGAGATTGGACCCAGGATGTTGTCGCGAATTGCCAAGAACACCGGTCTTCAACCAGGTGATCTGTGATGCTGGCGGCAAATCGGCTAACAATGCCATACACCTGAGCCGCCCCCTGATGATCTTTGTTCAACTTCCTAGCTCTCGGCGGCCAGGTGATGGCAAGCGTTGGGCTCACCACTCTTGCTCCGCACTCAGCAGGGAACTCTGATTGATGGCGGGACCCACTGCTTCCGAGTACGATTCCGAGCAGGATGGACCTGCTCGACCTGCTCAAGCGCCCTGAGGGCAAGAAGCTGGAGTTCAAGCGTGACCTCTCCGCGCCCGAAGGGGCGCTGAAAACGATCGTGGCCTTCGCCAACACGGCCGGGGGCATCCTGCTGATCGGCGTGGAGGATCGCAGCCGCAATGTAAGCGGAGTGGCCGACCCGCTAGATGAGGAGGAGCGACTCGCCAACCTCATCAGCGACCGAATCAGCCCACGTCTCGTGCCGGAGATCGAGATCCTCCCCTGGCGGCAGACGCAGATTCTGGCGCTGCAAGTACACCCCAGCCCGAGCCGACCCCATCACCTGATTCGCGAGGGGCCTGCTGCAGGCGTGTATGTGCGGGTGGGCTCCACCAACCGCCGCGCCGATGCCGAGCTGATCGAGGAGCTGCGCCGATACTCCTTGGGTGAGGACTTCGACGAACAACCCTTGCCGGGGCTCAGCTCGGAAGCTATCGACTTCCGAGCGGCTTCCGAGTCGTTCGCACCGTTCCGCGCACTCCGCCGCCGCGATCTGGAGACCCTGCGGCTCGTGGGAGCCCACCAAGGGAAGACGGTGCCGACTGTGGGCGGCATGATCCTCTTCGGCCATGACCGCGAGCGGCACTTTCCCGATGCCTGGATCCAGGCCGGGCGCTTCGCCGGCAGCGACAAAAGCCGGATCCTGGATCGGATCGAGATCCACTCCTTGCCCGTGCAGGCCGTGGAGGAAGCGATCGCTTTCGTGCAGAAGCATTCCTGGCATGGCGCCACCATCGGCGCGGTGCGCCGCACCGACCGCTGGAGCCTGCCGCCCGAGGCCGTGCGTGAGGCCCTGATCAATGCGGTGGTCCACACCGACTATTCCCAGCGGGGCGCACCGATCCGGCTGTCGATCTTCGACGACCGGCTGGAGATCGAAAATCCCGGTTTGCTGCCCTTCGGCCTCACGGTGGAGGATCTGCCCCATGGCGTGTCCAGGCTGCGCAACCGCGTGATCGGCCGCGTCTTCCAGGCGCTGGGACTGATCGAGCAGTGGGGCAGCGGCATCCAGCGGATGACGGCCGTCTGCCGGGACGCCGGGCTGCCGCCGCCAATCTTCGAGGAGATCGCCATGCGCTTTCGGGTCACCATTCCCACCGTCCCCGTGGGGCCTTCGGTGGTCGACGCCACCGAGCAGGCGATCCTCGCCAGCCTGAAGGGAGGCCAGGGGTTGGCCACCCGTGAGATTGCGGCCATCATCGGCCTGTCGGCCAGGGCTACGCGCACGCGGCTGAGCCGTCTGATCGATCGCGGGCTGGTGCGCGAGATCGGCACCAGCGCCCAGGATCCGCAGCGAAAATACTTCCTGGCCGAGGGTGGTCCCCCATGAACCTGACGCCCGAACAGAAGGCGCGTGTTGACATTGACGCGGCTCTGGTGGCCGCGGGCTGGATCCTGCAGAACCGCGACGCGATCAACCTCGCCGCCGGGCCTGGAGTGGCCGTGCGAGAGGCCAAGATGGCCAGTGGCCATGGCTTCGCGGACTACCTGCTGTTCGTGAACGGCAAGGCGGTGGGTGCGATCGAGGCCAAACCGGCGGGCCACACCCTCAGCGGCGTGGAGCTCCAGTCCGGCAAGTACGCCGCGGGCCTGCCGGCGGGGCTGAATCCTCCCGTGAGACCACTGCCGTTCGTGTACATGAGCACGGGCGTGGAGACCCGCTTCATCAACGGCCTCGACCCCGACCCCAGGACCCGCGCGATTTCTGCCAACCTGCCCCACATCCATCGGCCGGAAACTTTGGCCGAATGGATCGGGGCAGAAACGCTCGATGCCTGGGTGAAGCGTCTGCACGTGGAAGGCACCGGCCTGTACACCGCTGCCGAGGACACCAAGCCCTCGTCGTTGCGGGGACGGATCACCACCATGCCGCCCGTTGAGCCCGGCACCCTCTACGCCAACCAGATCGAAGCCGTCACCAACCTGGAGCACTCGCTCAAGCGCAACCGTCCGCGGGCGCTGATCCAGATGGCCACGGGCTCCGGCAAGACGATCGCCGCCATCACCGCCATCTACCGTCTGATCAAGTACGGCGGCGCGCGGCGGGTGCTTTTCCTGGTGGACCGCAGCAACCTCGCCAAGCAGGCCGAGAAGGAGTTCCAGGGGTTCTGGGCGCCGGAGGTGAACCGCAAGTTCACCGAGCTCTACAACGTGCAGCGCCTGAGCTCGAACACGATCATGGACTCGAGCAAGGTGGTGATCGCCACGATCCAGCGGGTGTATTCGATGCTCAAGGGCGAACCTGAGCTCGATCCCACCCTTGAGGAAGGATCCCAGTTCGAGAGCGGCGCCGACGCCATCATGGAGCCCCTTCCGGTGGTCTACAACCCGGCCTTGCCGCTTGAGTTCTTCGATGTGGTGGTGATCGATGAGGTGCATCGCTCCATCTACACCCTGTGGCGGCAGGTGGTGGAGTACTTCGATGCCTTCCTGATCGGGCTCACCGCCACCCCCTCGAAGCAGACCTTCGGCTTCTTCAACAAGAACCTGGTGATGGAGTACGACCACGAGCGGGCCGTGGCCGATGGAGTGAATGTGGACTTCGACATCTACAAGATCCGCACCCGCATCACCGAGGGTGGCTCCACCGTGGAGGCCGGGCCCGACACCATGCTTGGTTTCCGCAACCGCCGAACGCGGGCGCTGCGCTGGCAATCCGCCGAGGAGGATCTCTCCTACGACCCCAACGAGCTCGACCGCCGCGTGGTGGCGAAAGACCAGATCCGCACGATCATCCGCACCTTCCGTGACCAGCTTTCCAAGGACATCTTCCCAGGGCGCAAGGAGGTGCCAAAAACCCTGATCTTCGCGAAAGACGATAGCCACGCTGAAGACATCGTGGAGATCATCCGCGACGAATTCGGCCGCGGCAATTCCTTCTGCCAGAAGATCACCTACCGCGTGACCGACGCGAAGCCTGAGGATCTGATCCAAGCCTTCCGCAACCAGTACGAGCCGCGCATCGCTGTGACGGTGGACATGGTTGCTACGGGCACGGATATCCGCCCGATCGAGATCGTGATGTTCATGCGGGCGGTGAAGAGCCGGTTGCTGTTCGAGCAGATGAAGGGCCGCGGCGTGCGCATCATCGACCCCAACGATCTGCGCGCCGTGAGCGGCGAAGAAGCCATCGCCAAAACCCACTTCGTGATCGTGGATTGCGTGGGCATCACCGAAACACCGCTCACCGACAGCCAGCCCTTGGAGCGCAAGCGCACGGTGAGCCTTCAGACGCTGCTTGAGCACGTGGCGATGGGCGGCACCGATGAGGCAGTGCTCTCCTCCCTGGCCAGCCGCCTGGCCCGGCTCGACCGCCAATGCGGACCCGAGGAACAGGCCCGGGTGGAGGAGGCCTCCGGCGGGCCCCGCCTGGGAGATCTCTGCGGGGCGATCGTGGGTGGTCTCGACCCCGACCGCCAGATCGCCGAAGCCCGTCGGCTTTTCGAGGTACCCGATGGCACCGATCCCACGGAGCAGCAGGTGGGGCAGGCTGCTGAGGCTTTGCTGAAGGAGGCTGTCAGGCCCCTGGCCACGAAGCCGGAGCTGCGCACTTTGCTGGTGGAGCTCAAACGGGAGCTGGAGCAGGTGATCGATGAGGTGTCGGTGGATGAGCTGCTGGAGGCTGGCGCCAGCGTGGAGGCACGCGAGAAAGCCCGTGCGCTGGTGACCGATTTCGAGCAGTTCATCGCCGCCAACCGCGACGAAATCGATGCCCTGCAGTTCTTCTACGCCCAGCCCTACGGCAAGCGCCTGTCGTTCAACGACATCAAGACCCTGGCCGAGTCGATCAAGGCGCCGCCCCGCTCCTGGACGCCCGAGCGGCTCTGGCGCGCCTACGAGCTGCTGGAGCGCGACAGGGTGCGGGGTGCTTCCGGCCAGCGGCTGCTCACCGATATCGTGTCGCTGATCCGCTTCGCCACGCACAAGGATCTGGAGCTGGTGCCGTATGGAGAGCTGGTGCGCGAACGTTTTGAGACTTGGCTGGCCCAGCAGGACAATCGGGGGCGGCCCTTCAGCAAGGAGCAACGCCACTGGCTGGGGTTGATGCGCGACCACATCGCCACCAGCCTGGAAATCCAGCTCGATGATCTGGACTATGCGCCCTTTGCCGAAGCCGGAGGGCTGGGTAAAGCGATGCAGGTGTTTGGATCGGGGCTGCGCGAAGTGATCAGTGAGTTGAATGAGGTGTTGGCGGCGTGAGTGATTCGCTCAGAGTGCCGGCTGGATGGGCCTTGGTGCCTTTGGGGGAGCTTGGGCAATGGACCGGAGGTGGAACCCCCTCCAAAAATGATTCCAGTTTCTGGAATGGCGGCTTGATTCCCTGGGTATCACCTAAGGATATGAAGACGCCTGTCATTATCGATTCGCTTGACCACATCACCCAATCGGCAATCGAGTCAAGTGCTGCCAAGCTAATTCCAGCAGACAGCGTCCTGTTTGTTACCCGAAGTGGAATCCTTGAGCACACTTTTCCTGTAGCTCGTACGGCCGTCCCTGTCACTGTCAACCAAGACATCAAGGCGCTGACACCCTTCCATCCCCTAAATCCCAACTACATTGCATCGGGCACGCGAGCGTTTGCATCTGAGATTCTTCGATGCTGCAGCAAGGACGGAACAACTGTCGCAAGCGTTGATACTGCACTACTCCAGAACTTTGCACTTCCTGTTGCCCCAGTCTCTGAACAGCACCGCATCGTCGAAACCATCGAGAGCTACCTCACCCGCCTCGACGACGCCAAGGCGACCTTGGAGCGAGTGCAACGCAACCTGAAGCGTTACCGCGCCTCGGTGCTCAAGGCCGCCGTCGAAGGGAGACTGGTGCCGACCGAGGCCGAACTGGCCCGCGCAGATGGGCGGGAGTATGAGTCCGCCTCGGTGCTCCTGGAGCGCATCCTCGTCGAACGCCGCCGACGCTGGGAGGAAGCCGAGCTGGCGAAGATGAAGGCCAAAGGGAAGGTGCCCAAGAACGACAAGTGGAAGGCAAGGTATGTGGAGCCGGTCGGGCCGGATACGAGTGAGCTGCCGGAGTTGCCGGAGGGCTGGTGTTGGAGCACCATCGACCAGCTGTCACAACTGGTACGAAATGGGTACACCAAGAAGCCTAGTCCTCAAGGCGGAGTTCGGATTCTCCGCATCAGTGCTGTACGAGAAATGAATGTTGATTTTGATGACTGCAGATGGCTGCCGGGTGGCCCCGAGGACTACGAAGCTGATCTGGTTAACGAGGGAGACCTTCTCTTTACTCGCTATAATGGAACATCAGCGCTAGTCGGCGTTTCTGGCCTGGTTAGAGCTATAGGCAGGCCAACAGTTCACCCGGACAAGCTAATTAAAGTTCGGCCCATCAACTTGCTCTTGAATCTGTCCTATCTAGAGCTTTCTGTAAACACTGGAATTAGCAGAAGATTTGTCGAAAGTCGTATTCGGACAACTGCGGGACAAGCTGGTGTGTCGGGTGGTGATGTCAAGAAGATTCCGATTCCACTGCCACCACTCGCAGAGCAGAATCGCATCATTGATGAACAGGAGTGCGTCCTGGCCTTCGCCTCATCCACATCTACTGCTCTTGCTGCAAGCCGCGCACGGGGAATGCGGCTCCGCCAATCCATCCTCAAGTGGGCCTTCGAAGGCCGCCTCGTCGACCAGGACCCCACCGATGAACCTGCTGAGGTGCTGCTTGCGCGCATCCGCGCCGAACGCGCGGCCCAGCCTGTGCGCGCACGCAGGAGACGTGCGTGAGGTCGCCGCTGCCCATCAACCTGGATGCCCTCCTCCAGCAACGCACCATCGAGGGCGAGCGGGTGGAGTACAAGGCAGGTTGGAACCCCCAGAGCGTGCTGCACACGATCTGTGCCTTCGCCAACGATTTCCACAACCTCGGCGGTGGCTACCTGGTGATCGGTGTCGAGGAGCAGGATGGCCGCCCCGTGCTGCCGCTCAAGGGCATCGATCCGGCGGGCATCGACGCGCTGCAGAAGGAGCTGCTGAACCTGGGCAACCAGGCGATTCAGCCACCCTTTCATCCCATCGCTGCTCCGTACACCGTGCAGGGCAAGGCCGTTGTGGTTGTGTGGGCGCCGGGTGGCGAGACGCGCCCTTACAAGGCCCGGGTGAGCCTGGCAAAAGAGGCCAAGGAGTGGGCCTACTACATCCGCCGCGGCTCCAGCACCGTGCGCGCCCGGGGAGCCGACGAGCGTGAATTGCTAGGCCTGGCGGCAACCGTGCCGTTCGATGATCGCTGCAACCACGCCGCCTCTCTCGATGACCTTTCGCGTCGCCTGATCGGTGAATTCCTCGATGAAGTAGGCAGCGAGCTGGCCGCCGAGCTGCCTTCGCTCTCCAGCGAAGCGCTGGGCCGGCAGATGAACGTGGTTAGTGGCCCGTCCGAGTTGCCGTTCCCCAAGAATGTGGGTCTGCTCTTCTTCAATGACGCACCGCACCGCTTCTTTCCCGCGACTCAGATCGACGTTGTGTTCTTCCCGGATGGGGCCGGTGGCGATCGCTTCGAGGAGAAGGTGTTTCAGGGGCCACTCGGGCACATCGCGCGGGATGCCATCAGCTACATCGCCAACAACTACATCAGGGAGACGGTGATCAAGCATCCCAATCGCTCGGAGGCCGAGCGCCTCTGGAATGTTCCGCGGGTCGCGATCGAGGAGGCCATTGTCAATGCCGTCTACCACCGCTCCTACGAGGAGCGGGAACCGATCGAGGTGCGCATCAGCCCTAAGGATCTAGTGGTGCTCAGCTTTCCCGGTCCGGATCGGTCGGTGCGGATGGAGGATCTGCGCGTCGGTAAGGCCGTCAGCCGCCGCTATCGCAACCGCCGCATCGGCGAATTCCTCAAGGAACTCGACCTCACGGAAGGACGCTCAACCGGCGTTCCCAAGATTCTGCGGGCCATGAAGGACAACGGTTCGCCGCCGCCGGAGTTCGAGAGCGATGAGGATCGCACCTACTTCCTGATCCGCCTGCCGGTGCACCCGCGGGCAGAGGGGTGGCTCCCCCAAGTCACCCCCCAAGTCACCCCCCAAGTCACCCCCCAAGTGGAGCGCTTGCTGGCGGTCGCAGATGGGGAGTCACTCCGCGAGGAGCTGCAAGAGCGGCTGGGCATCGCCAACAGGAAATACCTTCGCACCAGCTTCCTCGTGCCTGCGATCCAGGCCGGCCTGCTTGAGATGACGATTCCCGACAAACCCAACAGCAGCAAGCAGCGCTACCGCCTCACCGCCCTCGGCAGGAGCCTGCGGACGCGCCTTGCCTTCAGCAACCGGCCCAACCCCGAGGAGCCCCGCGCATGAGCGACGCCGCCAACCGCATCGTCCAGAAGCTCTGGTCCTACTGCCACGTCCTCCGCGACGACGGCCTCTCCTACCAGGACTACCTGGAGCAGCTCACCTTCCTGCTGTTCCTCAAGATGGCCGATGAGCGCGCCCAGCTCACCGGCGAGGAGCAGCCGATCCCCGAGGGTCACCGCTGGGCCGACCTGGCCGCGCCGCAGATGGAGGGCGTGGAACTCGAGCAGCTCTACCGCCGCACCCTCAGCGTTCTTGGCAAGGAGGGCGGGATGCTCAGCCTGATCTTCGAGAAGGCCCAGAACAAGATCCAGGATCCGGCCCGCCTGCGCCAGCTGGTGGTGGAGCTGATCGGCAAGGAGAACTGGTCGGCCATGTCGGCCGATGTGAAGGGCGACGCCTACGAAGGCCTACTGGAGCGCAACGCCCAGGACACCAAGAGCGGCGCCGGCCAGTACTTCACCCCGCGGCCCCTGATCGACGGCATCGTCGAATGCGTGCGGCCCCAGCCCGGCGAGGTGATCGCCGATCCCGCCTGCGGCACCGGCGGCTTCCTGCTCTCCGCCTACGAGTTCGTGCAGCACAACCACCAGCTCGACCGCGACCAGAAGCGCCACCTGCGCTTCGAGGCGCTGCGCGGCACCGAGCTGGTGCCCAACGTGGCCCGCCTCTGCGGCATGAACCTCTACCTGCACGGCATCGGCCCCGACGGCGATCACCAGCACGACGTGCCGATTCGCACCGACGACGCCCTCCGCGATGAGCCGAGCAGCCGCGTGGATGTGGTGATCACCAATCCGCCCTTCGGCAAGAAGTCGTCGATCACGATCGTCAACGACGACGGTGACAGCGAACGCCAGGCGCTTACCTACAACCGCCCCGACTTCTGGACCACCACCTCCAACAAGCAGCTCAACTTCGTGCAGCACATCAAGTCGCTGCTCAAGATCCACGGCCGCGCCGCGGTGGTATTGCCCGACAACGTGCTGTTCGAGGGGGGCGCCGGCGAAACCGTGCGCCGCAACCTGCTCAAGGAGTGTGAGGTCCACACCCTGCTGCGCCTGCCCACCGGCATCTTCTACGCCCAGGGCGTGAAGGCCAACGTGCTGTTCTTCGATCGCCGCCCCGGCGCCGACACACCCTGGACGAAGACGCTGTGGGTATACGACCTGCGCACCAACAAGCACTTCACCCTCAAGACCAAGCGCATGGTCCGCGCCGATCTCGATGAGTTCGTGGCCTGCTACCGCCCCGGCGATCGCCACAACCGCACAGCCACATGGAGTGAGGCCAACCCCGAAGGCCGCTGGCGTTCCTTCAGCTACGAGGAGATACTCGCTCGCGGCAAGGTGAGCCTCGATCTCTTCTGGCTGCGCGATGAGAGCCTTGAAGATTCCGCCAATCTCCCTGAGCCGCACCTGCTGGCCCAGGAGATCGCCGACGACCTGCGCTCAGCCCTGGCCCAGATCGAGGATGTGCTCGGGGATCTGGAGCAGCGGGTGGGGGCTGGCGAGCTGGAGGAGGGGTAGGTGGTGATCGGGAGCCCAACATCCAGATGCAGAAGACGGGAGCATGGATTCGTTTACTCAGTCAGGAGTACCTCCCGCTTCTGATCTGGAGCGTTGGGCTGGCTTGCTCGCCATGAAGACTAAAGAAGAGTTAATCAATTCATCAAGCCGTGCCGACACTGCTATTCTGTCAATAGCTTTGACACGATTATATGGCAAAAGACAGCTGGGACAAATTCGACATCCTCTTTAAAACCTTTATTCTCGGCTTGATTCCAATAGTAATTGGATTAGCCGCAAGCAATGTTGCAGATTCAATAAAGAGAGGGCAACTGATCCAATCTTTAGTGGCGACCTTGTCTGAGAAAGACTCGAAGAGGGACATATCGCTTGTCGCTTTAAATGAAGCAATAAAAGTCCGAAAGAAGTGTATACTGTTTTTCTTTGCTTGCAAGCCAGATACTGACAATGATCCTGTAAGTCAAATTGCCGCACTGCTTATAAAGAGTTCCGTAGAAGAGGCAAATGCGAAGAACCAGCAGCCAAGAGAGCTGCCTGTCGCCATACATATACTTACAAAATCAGAGAGAGCAGATCCTGAATTCTACAAGCGAGAGGTCGGTAACCTCCTCGAGTCTGCACGCTATAAAGCCAGATCCAACAGTAACGCCCCTCCGACTCAGCAGCAAATCACTGAAAACGCTAATGTTTCTCAAGCACTTGCGACTCTAGCGCCGACAAGAGAATCAACACAAGTTAAAGGACTTGAAGGAGTGAGACTCGTTTTCATACAATATGAGAATCAGGCTGATCTTGCAAAAGAGATTCAGAAACTTTTAAAGAATGAGAATGTTTCTGCACCTGGGACTGAAAGGGTTCCAGGTATTCAGAGCACAAGCATTCGCTACTCCGGGCCACCAGATCTGAAAGCAGCAGAAAAGCTACAGAGGCTCATCCAATCTAAGACCAGCGTCAACATAGAAAAGCTGATTGACCTTTCGCAATCAGGCTATAGTGTACCTAAAGGCCAACTAGAAGTCTGGATTCGATGATATATGTGGTTATTTTGACGCAGTCCAACATTGGCTTTGAGGCCGACAACCCTTCGGGTTGCGGCTCAAGCCAGCGTTCGAAGGATCGACAAGCGAATCTTTCGGCATCCTATGGGCAGTATTACATCGCAATTCCATGGATGATCAACTTAATCTTTGGCAGTGCCGGTGAGAGCAGAGTTCTGCTTGCAGAAAGCCCCATAACCATAGCCATGCTCCAGGCTGTGCATGAGATAAGTGCAAAAGAGTATCGGCGGTATTCGATCACTGATTCAGCTCTGCAAGATTCTTTAGCCTGGCAAGCTACATGGCGCTCCAGCATCCTTAGTATGTGTACAAGGTCATGAGGCAAAGTTGCGGGCGATGTCGTTCCCCACCACATACGATCCAGTGGCCTGGCGTGGTCCTCGTGCTACTGCCTTCCCAGACCGCTCGGATGCCTTTCAACAGCTGGTGGGTGATGGCCTACGCGAGGCGTGGGGCTGGCGCGTCAGCGTGGCTCGTACGGAGGGCCGTGATGGGGCTATCGATGCCTTTGTGGAATCGGAAGCCGAAAGCTCTACAGCGCTGGCTGGACTGGCGGTGCCCCAGATCATCGAATGTAAGGACCACAATGACCGACGCGCCGGCGTTCAGGCCAATGTGGCAGCCGGATGGCGTGCTGTTGCCGAGAAACTCAGCCGGCAGGCCGCCTTGGGCTGGCCAGGAAACTATCAGCCCTGGCTGCGGGCGAGAAGCTATGTCTATTGCGTGAGCGCTGTCCTTTCCAACCAAGAGGAACGGGACCGAATCCAACAGGCCATCACCAGCTTCTTTGAAGGGCTGCCAGCCCATCAGCGCCCGCCGATCGAAGCAATCCGAGTGCTTGATTGGTCCGACTTGCGGCATTGGCTGGAGGCACTCCCGCGGGTGGCGGATAGGTGGCTGGGCACCGGACTGCCGCTAGTGCTGAGCCATGACGAACTCCGCGCCCGTCTGAAGGGCTTTCGCCGCCACCTGAGGCCCGACGTGCTGCCCTTTATAGCGCCTGAAGCTGGTGCCAAAACCGATCCAGATGTGATCTTCGAGCGTTTGCGAACCTTGGCCGGTCATGGTGGCGTTCTGCTCAAGGGGGTAGGGGGCGTGGGTAAGACGCGCACGGCCCTAGAGGTATGTCACCGTGCTGAGGCGGCGGGCTGGCGCGTTCTGCATGCTCTTCCGGGGGAGCCGGGGGTGACGGTAGAGGAAATCACAAAGGTGTTGTGGAAGGGAAGCACTCCAACCCTGTTGGTGTTTGACTACCTCGATCAAATGCCCAACCTGGATCTTGGCAGTCTGCGTAGGCGTCTGTTGGAGGAAGCACAGGAGAGGGGTCTTCCACTCGCTCTACTCGCCAACCTACGGCCTGCCGCGCTGCGCCAGGCCAATACAGAACGAGATCGCATCTTCACTGAGCAACTGTTGCTCCAGCCATCAGGCGAGCAACAGATCCAAATCACGGAAAGCGTTCTCAACTACATTGCCCCGGAGGCTGTTGCCCAGCTGGGCCGTGAGCGAGTGCGGGAGCTCTGCGGCATACGGCCTATCCTCGCCCTGTTCATAGCCACGGAGCTGGAGCGCCGTGCCCAAGCCGGATCCCTATTGGGCGCTCTCGGTAGTGGTTTGCGCGCCGGTGATCTTCTGGGTTGGCTGCGACAGCGCCTTATGGAAGACAGGTTGGTGGTGGAAGACGATTCAGGCTTTCTGCCACCAGAGCCCCCGCCCCAGCTGATCGCAGCGGCCGCCATGCTCGCGGCAGCACCCCTGGACTCGGTCTCCATGGTGGAGGTGGGCCAGGCGGCCGGCCAAGCTGCGGGTGACGATAGCGATCGCCTGGCCAAGCGCGTGCTGGAGCAGCTGCGCACCCTCGGTTGGCTGGAGGTGACGGAGAGCGAATGCTTCGCAGCGCACGATGTTGTGGCCGACGAGGTGCTGGAGCAGGTGTTGCGCAATCGCGCCGACGGCCGATGGCGTGAGGATTTTTTCTCCTGGTGCTTGGCCCCCGCCCTAGACAACACCCGCGTGTTGGGCCGTTATGCCACCGCGCTGAGCCGGATGCTGGGGGCAGAGGTAGAGGAAACTGAATCGGAGGCCGCATTGCGGGAGCTTGCAAGCCTGTGGCTGAGCGCTCAAGCGGGTGTGTTGGGGCGGGAGCTTGCGGCGGGGGCGGGCAGTGTGTCCGCCTACGCCCTTGGGTCTGTTGTCAGCACGCCTGTGTGGGCAGACGCCTCTGTAGCGAACTGGAGCCAGCTGGTTTCTCCTTGGCTCGCAAAGTACGACCGCCACGCGGCAGCGCGTCATCTCCTCTACAAGGGGCTGAAGTCGCTACCCGAGCACGGTGCGGCAGACTTGGTGGAGGCCGCCTTGAGGTGGTGCCCAAGGCATCAGCATCTTGAGCTAGCGAGCTACGTGCATGGCCCTCTGCTTGGCCGGGCCGACCTAGGAGACCATGCACCTGAGGCGATTAAGCATGCCCTGGCCTGGTTGAAGCACTTCAATCAATCTCCAGCAGCACAATTCGTATTCGATCCTCTGCTGAGTCGCAATGATCTCAGTGGCTATGCGGACCAGGTTGTCACCCTTGCCCTGGTCTTTTTGGGGAAGTTCCACAAACAACAGGAAGCACGTTTCGTCTTCAACTCTTTGCTAGCCCGCTCCGATCTCGGCAGCCATGCCAGTGCTGCGATCGATCACGCCATGGTCTGGCTGGGGGAGTTCCACAAACAACAGGAAGCGCAATTCGTCTTCAAGCCTCTGCTAGCCCGCACCGATCTCGGCAGCAATGCCAGTGCTGCGATCGATCACGCCATGGACTGGTTGGGGGAGTTCCACAAACAACAGGAAGCGCAATTCGTCTTCAACTCTTTGCTAGCCCGCTCCG
>Ga0209985_10002169_pt1 | contig 18234 bp, 17 predicted proteins | sample NOAtaG_FD_187305 | JGI IMG/M metagenome (GOLD analysis project Ga0209985, IMG submission 187305) | Freshwater lake microbial communities from Lake Erie, under a cyanobacterial bloom - NOAA_Erie_Diel6S_1000h metaG (SPAdes) (version 2) | ecosystem: Environmental > Aquatic > Freshwater > Lake ...
ACCCAGGCCGACAAGTTCCGCAACCTCGCGGACTGCGAGATCGCCGACTACCTGGACAAGACCGACTTCATCGCCCGCGTGCAGCGGCGCGAGCTGGCGCGGCCGCAGGTCGTGTTCCACCAGGGCGCGTGCTCCGACACCATGGCCACCGACGGCCGCTATGTGATGGACAACAACTACCGCTACACGCTGGCGCTGTTCGAGTGGTGCCAGGCCGAGCGGGTGCCCTTCATCTATGCGTCGTCGGCGGCGACCTACGGCCTGGCGACCGTATTCCGCGAGGAGCGCGCGTGCGAGGGGCCGCTCAACGTGTACGGCTACTCCAAGTTCCTGTTCGACCAGGTGCTGCGGCAGCGGCTGGCCGGGCTCACCGCACCGGCCATCGGCCTGCGCTACTTCAACGTGTACGGACCGCGCGAGTCGCACAAGGGGCGGATGGCCTCGGTCGCCTTCCACCACTTCCACCAGTTCCGCAGCGAGGGCCGCGTGCGGCTGTTCGAGGGCAGCCACGGCTATGCGCCCGGCGAGCAGCGGCGCGACTTCGTGCACGTGGACGACGCGGTGGCCGTGAACCTGCACTTCTGGCAGCACCCGGCCTCGGGCATCTACAACACCGGCAGCGGCCGCGCGCAGAGCTTCAACGAGGTGGCCCTCACGGTGGTCAACACGCTGCGCGCCGAGCGCGCAGAGCCGGCGCTGACGCTCGAGCAGGCGGTGGCGCAGGGGCTGATCGAGTACGTCGCCTTTCCCAGGGCACTCGAGGGCAAGTACCAGGCGTTCACCGAGGCCGACCTCGCGCGCCTGCGCGCGGCCGGCTTCGCGGCACCGATGCAGACGGTGCAGCAGGGCACCGCGGCGTACATGCGCTGGCTGCTGGCGCAGTTCCCCGGCGCCGGCGTGCCCGCCACACCGGCGCGGCCCGGCTGATGCACGGCGACCCCGCAACGCGGTCGCCGCACGCCCTGCGCCCGGCCGCCTTCCTGGACCGCGACGGCGTGATCAACCTCGACCACGGCTATGTCGCGCAGCGCGCGGCCTTCGAGTGGGTGCCCGGGGTGCGCGCGGCGGCGGCGCAGTTGCACGCCGCCGGCTTTGCCCTGGTGGTGGTGACCAATCAGTCGGGCATCGGCCGCGGCCTGTACGACGAGGCTGCCTTTGCCTCGCTGACCGACTGGATGCGCGGCGAGTTCGCGGCCGCGGGCGCCCCGCTGGCCGGCGTGTATTTCTGCCCGCATCACCCGACCGAGGCGGTTGGCGCGTGGCGACGCGAATGCACCTGCCGCAAGCCGGCGCCGGGCCTGCTGCTGCAGGCGGCGCGTGACCTGGGGCTGGACCTGGCGCGCTCGCTGCTGTTTGGCGACCGCGGCTCCGACCTGCAGGCGGCGCAGGCGGCCGGCGTGCCACGGCGGGTGCTGCTGGCCACCGATGGAGCCGGCGAACCGGCCGCGGTGAGCGCCGGGCTGGCCACGCACCGGTTCCGCTCGCTGGCCGACGCGGTCGCGTCGATGGACCTGCGCGCAGCGCTGGTGCCCAGCGTCTGAGGCTCCCAACGCCATGAGCGCCGACCGCCTGCCCCCGCCCGGCTTCGAGGCCAAGATCGTCGCGCGCGCCGCGCTCGCCGCCGCGGTGGCGCGGCTGCCGCGACCGGTGGTGCTGACCAACGGCGTGTTCGACCTGCTGCATCGCGGCCACGTGACGTATCTGGCGCAGGCGCGGGCCCTGGGGGCGAGCCTGGTGGTGGCGGTGAACACCGACGCCTCGGTACGTCGCCTGGGCAAGGGCGAGGACCGGCCCGTCAACCCGCAGGAGGACCGCGCCGCCGTGCTGGCAGCGCTGCAGAGCGTGTCGCTGGTGACGCTGTTCGACGAGGACGCGCCGCTGCCGGTGGTGCAGATCGTGCGGCCCGAGGTGTACGTGAAGGGCGGCGACTACGACATGGAGCGCGTGCCCGAGGCCCGGCTGGCGCGCACCTGGGGCGCGCGAACCCTGGCCATTGCCTTCGAGCACGAGCGCTCGACCACGGCGTTGCTGCGCCGGCTGCGCCAGTGATCGCGCCGCGCCCGGACGCCCGGCACGCCGCCGCGCGCACGACCTGGCCGCGCCGGCAGACACGGCGGACCGCCGAGCCCCGCTCGGCATAATCCGGCGCTGACCGAACCACGCCGCTGTTGCCGTGACCTTCATTGCCCAGGCGCTGCTCGCCTGCCTCCTGACCGCCCTGCTGATCGTCTGGCTGCGCCGGCCGGCGCTGCGCTTCGGTCTGGTCGACCATCCCGGCGGGCGCAAGCGCCACGGCGACTCGGTGCCGCTGACGGGCGGCCTGGCCATTGCGGTGGGCGCAGGCGCCACGTTGCTGCTGTCGGCCGACGCGATGGCGGTGTATCGGGTGCTGTTCGTGGCGGTGCTGCTGCTGGCGGTGATCGGCGTGCTCGACGACCTGGGCGAAGTGTCGCCGCGCACCAAGCTCGGCGTGCAGGTGCTGGCGGCCGTGCTGATGTGCTCCTGGGGCAACCACTTCCTGACCTCGCTGGGCGACATCGTCGGGCGCGGGCCGATCGAGCTGGCCAACTGGGCGATCCCGCTGACCATCTTTGCCACCGTCGCGGTGATCAACGGCATCAACATGTTCGACGGCATCGACGGCCTGGCCGGCTCGCTGGCCTGGCTCATGCTGGCTTTCTTCGCCTACTTTGCCTGGCTCACGCCCGACCCGTCGGCGCTGAAACTGCTCCTGGTGCTGGGGGGCGGCGTGACCGGCTTCCTGCTGTTCAACCTGCCGCATCGGTGGCGCGGGCGCCAGCGGGTGTTCATGGGCGACACGGGCGCGCTGGTGCTGGGCTTCGTGATCGCCTGGTTCAGCATCGCGCTGTCGCAGGCGCCCGAGGGCCGCGTGCCGCCGGTGGTCATGCTGTGGGTGGTCGGCGTGGTGCTGTTCGACGTGTTCACGGTCACGGTGCGGCGGGTGCTGCGGCGGCGCGATCCGGCCGCCCCCGACCGCGCGCACCTGCATCACCTGCTGCTGCGGCGCGGCCACTCGCCGCGGCGCGCGCTGGCACTGATCGTCGGCGCCAACGCCGCGCTCGGGCTGGCGGGCACGATTCTGTGGCGGGCCGGGGCCAGCGAGCCCCTGATGTTTGTCCTGTTCATGCTGCTGGGGATCGCGTACGTGGCGCTGTTCCTGTATCCGGCGCGCGTGCTGCGGCTGGCACGCCGCCGCGGCGGCGACCGCCCGAAGTCCTGATGCCGCGCTGGGCGATCGGCGACCTGCAGGGTTGTCTCGATCCGCTGCGCGCGCTGCTGCGGCGGATACCAGCCGGGGAGCCGCTGGTCTTCGTCGGCGATCTGGTCAACCGCGGGCCGCAGTCGCTGGCCACGCTGCGCTTCGTGCGCGACCTGGGCGAGCGCGCGGTGGCGCTGCTCGGCAACCACGACCTGCACCTGCTCGCGGTGGCCGCTGGCGTGCGCCCGCCGCACGCGGACGACACCGTGCAGGAGATCCTCGAGGCGCCCGACCGCGCCGAGCTGATCGACTGGCTGCGCCGCCGGCCGCTGGCCTTCGCCGAGGGCGGCGCGCTCTACGTGCACGCCGGGGTGCTGCCGCCGTGGACGGCCGCACAGACCCTGGCACTGGCGGCCGAGGTGGAGCAGAGCCTGCGCGGCGACCACTGGCAACGCGACCTCGCAACGATGTACGGCAACGAGCCGGCGCGGTGGCACGACGATCTGCGCGGCGCCGAGCGCACGCGCTGCGTGATCAACGCGCTGACCCGGCTGCGCGTGGTGCGGCCCGACGGCGCGATGGAGCTGAAGTTCAAGGCCGGTCCGGGTCAGGCCCCGCCGGGCACCGTGCCGTGGTTCGACCACCCGGCGCGGGCGACGCGCGATGGGGTGGTCGTGTTCGGCCACTGGTCCACCCTCGGCCACCTGGCGCGGCCTGACGTGGTGTGCCTGGACAGCGGCTGCGTCTGGGGCGGTGCGCTCAGCGCGATGCGCTGGCCGGATCGGACGCTGCTGCAGCAGCCGTGCCGGCCGGGTGCGGCGACGGACTGAGGTCGCCGGCCGGGTCGGCCGGGTGCAGGCCGAGTGCCTGCGCAATGGCAGCGCGGGCCTGCTGCCCGGCCGCCTGGCGGGTGGCGGCGCCAGCGGCCAGCGGCGGCAACCAGATCACCTCCACCTGCAGGCCCGGCGTGGTGATGATGCGCCACAGCGACCCCACCAGGCTGTCGTCGCCCACATAGGCCGCAGCCAGTGTCGGCGCGCCCCGCTGCGTGTAGCGCAGCGCCACCGGGCGGATCTCGCCACCGACGTCGAGCGCCGGTTGCACCAGGTTGGCGTGAAACGGGAGCAGCAGGCTGCCGTCGGTGGTCGTGCCTTCGGGAAACACGCCGACCGTCTCGCCCTGCTTCAGCCGTTCGGCCACCTTCTGGTTTATTACGTGCACCGCATGTCGCCGCCCACGCTCCACGTACAGGGTGCCGGCGAGCGAGACCAGCAGGCCGACCAGCGGCCAGCGGCCGATCTCGGCCTTGGCGATGAAGCGCGTCGGCACGGTCGCATTGATCGAGAAGATGTCGATCCACGAGATGTGATTGGCGAGCAGCAGCCGCCCGCTGCTCCAGCCCGCGATGCCGGTCGACGCCACCTCGGCCTCGATCGGCTCGCCCGCGACGAGCAGCCGCAGGCCGGCGATCCGCAGCAGGTTGTGCGACCACAGCCGGTTGATGCGGTTGCGCGTCGGCTGCGCCAGCAGCGGAAAAACCAACGAGGCCACCAGCAGCCCGCCGAGCACATGCGCCAGCAGCAGCGTCAGGCGCAGGGGTGCCAGGAGGATCGCGATCGAGCGCATCGGGCGCAGCGGGCAGTGGCCGCGCGGGGCGGCTGTCGATGATCAGGGACGGACGCGGATTTTCACAGACGCGGCGCGGCTGCCGGCAACGGCGATCAGGCGCCGAACCGGACGTCGCCGCCGACGACGGTGACGCGGGCACGGCCTTCGAGTTCGTAGCCGATGAACGGCGAATTGCGGCCGCTGCTGACCAGCGATTCGCCGGTGAGCTGCCAGTGCGCGTCGGGGTCGAACACCACGATGTCGGCCTTGCCGTCGACGCGCAGGCGGCCGGTGTCCTCGCCGAGGACCTCGGCGGGACGCTGCGTGACCCGGGCGAGCGCCTGCACCAGCGGCGTCTGGCTCGCGCGCGCCCACTTCAGGACCAGCGGCAACAGCACCTCGAGCCCGGTTGCGCCGGGGGCGGCCTCGCCGAAGGGCAGCAGCTTGTCGTCGGCGCCCACTGGCGTGTGGTCGGAGCAGATCGCGTCGAGGGTGCCGTCGGCCAGCCCGGCGACGATGGCGTCGCGGTCGCGCTGCGATCGCAGCGGCGGGTCGAGCCGGTAGTTGGCGTCGAAGTAGCCGATGTCGACATCCACCAGGTGCACGTGGTGAATGCCGACGTCCGCGGTCACGCGCAGGCCATCGTTCTTGGCCCGCCGCACCAGCTCGATGCCGGCCGCGCTCGACAGCCGGCACAGGTGCACGCGCGCGCCGCTGGCGCGCTGCAGCTCGAAAATGGTGTGCAGCGCCACCGTCTCGGCCACCGCCGGGATCGACGGCAGGCCCAGCCGGCCGGCTACCGGCCCCGCAGCCGCCACGCCGCTGCCCGCCAGCGTGTCTTCCACCGGGCGCAGCCACAGCGGCAGGTCGAAGGTGGCGGCGTAGCGCATCGACTGCAGCAGCACGCTGTTGTCGTGCGGCAGCACCCGCGTCTGCATGAAGGCCACGCAGCCGACTTCGTGCAGCAGTTGCAGTTCGGCCAGCGCCTCGCCCTTGAGCGCGGTGGTGAGCGCGCCGAGCGGATAGATGCGCGCGCCCGCGGCCTCGCGCGAGCGCTGGCGCAGCATGCGCACCAGGCCCGGCTCGTCCAGCGGCGGGTCGGTGTCGGGCGGGCAGACCACCCCGGTCACGCCGCCGGCCAGCGCGGCCCGCATCTCCTGCTTGAGCGCGCCTTCGGCGCCCGGTTCGCGCATGCGCGCCGACAGGTCGAGCAGGCCAGGGGCGACGACGAGACCCGCGGCGTCGATGCTGCGATCGGCCTGCCAGCCTGCCGGCCGGTTGCCGATGGCCACGATGCGGCTGCCCTCGACGAACACGCCGGCCGGGCCGTCATGCCCAGAGGCCGGGTCGATCACGCGGCCGTTGACGATCTCGAGTTTCATCGGCGCGCCCTCAGTGCATGCTCTTGGACGACGCGCAGATCGCCATCACGGCCATGCGCACGGCGATGCCGAAGGTCACCTGCGGCAGGATCACGCTCTGCCGGCCGTCGGCCACCGGCGAGTCGATCTCCACGCCGCGGTTCATCGGGCCGGGGTGCATGACGATGGCGTCGGGCTTGGCCAGGCGCAGCTTGTCCTGCGTCAGGCCGTAGTTGTGGAAATACTCCTCGGCACTCGGCAACAGCGCACCGCGCATGCGCTCGTTCTGCAGCCGCAGCATGATGATGACGTCGGCGTCCCTGATGCCTTCGTCGAGCCGGGTGCATACGCGCACGCCCATCTGCTCCAGCCCGGCGGGCAGAAGGGTCAGCGGACCGACCGCCCGTACCTCCGGAACGCCCAGGGTGGTCAGCGCGTGGATGTCGGAGCGCGCCACGCGCGAGTGCAGGATGTCGCCGACGATCGCCACCGTCAGGTTGGAGAAGTCGCGCTTGTAATGGCGGATCGTGTACATGTCGAGCAGGCCCTGCGTCGGGTGCGCATGGCGCCCGTCGCCGGCGTTGACCACGTGGATGTGCGGTGCGACGTGCTGCGCGATCAGGTACGGCGCCCCGCTCGCGGCGTGCCGCACCACGAACATGTCGGCCTGCATCGCCGTTAGGTTGTTGATGGTGTCCAGCAGGCTCTCGCCCTTGGCGGTGGACGAGCGGGTGATGTCGAGGTTGAACACGTCGGCCGAAAGGCGCCGCGCCGCGATCTCGAAGGTGGTGCGGGTGCGGGTGCTGTTTTCGAAGAACAGGTTGAACACGGCAGTGCCGCGCAGCAGCGGCACGCTCTTGACCTCGCGCTCGGCGATGTTGATGAAGCTGTCGGCGGTGGCGAGGATGCGCTCGAGGATCGCCTTGGGCAGCCCCTCGACCGACAACAGATGGTGCAACTCGCCGTTGCGGTTGAGCTGCGGGTTGCGACCGAAGGCCTTGACCGTCATGGACGAGCCCCGCCGCGGATGGCTGCGCTAGTCATCGTTCTGGCTCTGCTCCAGCGTGAGGTGGAAACCGAGGTCGTCGTCGCGCGTGAGCGCCACGCCAACGTCGGGCGGCAGTTCGATGGTGCGGCCGACCACCTGCGCGGCGATCGGCAGCTCGCGGCCGCCGCGGTCGATCAGCACCGCCAGGTCGATGCGCGCCGGCCGGCCGTAGTCGAACAGCTCGTTCATCGCCGCGCGCGTGGTGCGGCCGGTGTACAAAACGTCGTCGATCAGCAGCAGGTCACGGCCGGCGACCTCGAACGGGATGCGCGAGGGCCGCACGTCGGGTGCCAGCCCGCCTTGCGCAAAGTCGTCGCGGTAGAACGAGACATCGAGCACGCCCACCGGGTGCTCGATCTTCAGTGCCGCGCGCAGACGCTCCGCCAGCCAGACGCCGCCGGTGTGGATGCCGACCAGGCGCACGTCGCGGCGGCCGACCAGGTCGATCACGCGGGCCGCGAAGTCGCGGTAGATCGCTTCGGCGTTCAGTTCGATCATGGCGTCGCGTCCCGGCCCGGCGCATCGGGCTCGGGCCCGGCGGGCGCCGGTTGACCCGAAGCAGAAAGGTACTGCTGCAGGATCACCGCGGCGGCGGCGTCATCGCGCCCGCCCGCGACGGCGGTCGACGAGTAGCGCTCGTCGACGCGCGCCACCGGCAGGCCGAAGCGGCCCTCGAGCTGCCGCGCAAACCGCTCGCAGCGCGCCGTCATCTCGTGCGCTGCGCCGTCGGGGTGGCGCGGGATGCCGACCACCAGTTCGTGGGGCTGCCAGTCGGCCAGCAGCGCCTCGATGCGATGCCAGCGCGCATCGCCCTGCGCATCGATGATCGCCAGCGGACGCGCGTCGCAGGTGATGCTGTTGCCGACGGCCACGCCGACCCGGCGCGTGCCGAAGTCGAACGCAAGCAGCAGCCGGTCGGCCATCGAAACGGGAGGAGCGGAAGAACGGAACCGGCAGGACTGTGCGCGAGTGGCCAGGGTGCCCTCACGCATGGCCGGCCTGACCCATGAGCTGCGTGGAGCGGATGCCGAGCAGCGACAGCGCCGCATGGAAGCGCTGCTCCACCGGCGTGTCGAAGATCACGCCCGGCTGCGCCTGCACGGTGAGCCATGCGTTGTGCACGATCTCGTTTTCGAGCTGGCCCGCACCCCAGCCCGAGTAACCCAGCGTGACCAGCATCTTGCCCGGACCGGCGCCGCGCGCGACCGCCTCCAGCACGTCCTTGGAGGTGGTGAGTGCGATGTCGTCGCCCACGCTGAGCGTGGAGCTGAAGCTGCCGGCCGGCTGGTGCAGCACAAAGCCGCGCTCGGTCTGCACCGGGCCGCCGAAGAGCACCGGCGCGTCTTTCCAGGGGGCGATCTCGAGCTTCAGCTCGATCTTGTCGAAAAGGCAGGCGAGCGTCAGCTCGGTGGGACGGTTGATGACCAGCCCCAGCGCGCCCTTGTCGTTGTGCTCGCAGATGTAGACCACCGAACCCTCGAAGTTCGGGTCGGCCATCGCCGGCATGGCGATGAGGAATTGGTGCGTCAGGTCCACGGCCCGATTGTAGTCGCGCCGCCGCCGCCGGCCGCAGCGCGCCGCCGTGCAGGCCAACCGGGGCGGCGCGCGGTACATTGAACGCATGCAATCGGCTCTCATGTGGTTCCGTCGCGACCTGCGCCTGGCCGACAACGCCGCGCTGCACCACGCGCTGCAGCAGGCGCAGCGCGTGACCTGCGTGTTCGTCTTCGACCGCGTCATCCTCGATCCGCTGCTGGCGGCCGGTCGGACGCAGGACCGGCGCGTGGAGTTCATCCATGCCGCACTGACGGAACTCGACCAGGCGCTGCGCGCCCACGGCAGCGCGCTCATCGTGCGCCACGGCGTGGCAGTCGAGCTGATTCCGGCGCTGGCGCAGGAGTTCGGCGCCGAGGCGGTGTTCGCCAACCACGACTACGAGCCCTACGCCCGCGAGCGCGACGCGCAAGTGGCCGAGCGCCTGCGCCGCGCTGGCCGGGCGCTGCATACGTTCAAGGACCAGGTCATCTTCGAGCGCGACGAGGTGCTCACTGGCGCGGGCCGGCCGTTCACGGTCTTCACGCCGTACAAGAACGCCTGGCTGAAGAAGCTCGATGCGTTCTACCTGTCGGCCTATCCGGTCGAGCGCGCCGCGGGGCACCTGGCGCCGCTGGTGCCGCAACCGATCCCGCCGCTCGAAGCCATGGGCTTTGCCCGTACCAACCTCGCGGACCTGCGTCTGCCGCTGGGCGCCAGCGGCGGGGCGCAGTTGTTCGAGGACTTCAAGGCGCGCATCGATGAGTACGACCGCGCCCGCAACTTCCCGGCCGTGCGCGGCCCGTCCTATCTGTCGGTGCACCTGCGGTTCGGCACGGTTTCGGTGCGCGCGCTGGCGCGCCAGGCCTGGCAACTGAGCCAGCAGGGCTCGTCGGGCGCGGCCACCTGGCTGTCGGAGCTCATCTGGCGCGACTTTTATCACCAGGTGCTGTGGCACCGGCCCGACGTCGTGAGCAACGCCTTCCGCCCCGAGTACGACCGGATCCGCTGGGACGAGGACGAAGCGCTGCTGGCCGCATGGTGCGAAGGCCACACCGGCTACCCGCTGGTGGACGCGGCCATGCTGCAACTGAACCAGACGGGCTACATGCACAACCGCCTGCGCATGGTGGTGGCGAGTTTCCTGACCAAGGACCTGGGCATCGACTACCGCAGGGGCGAGGCCTATTTCGCGCTGCACCTGAACGACTACGACCTGGCCGCCAACAACGGCGGCTGGCAGTGGGCGGCGAGCAGCGGCTGCGATGCGCAACCCTACTTTCGCATCTTCAACCCGGTGACGCAGAGCGAGAAGTTCGATCCCGAGGGCAGGTTCATCAAGCGCTACCTGCCGCAGCTGGAGCACTTTGGCCCGCGCGAGATCCATGCGCCCTGGCTGGTGCCGCCGCTGCGGCAGAAGTCGGCCGGCTGCGTGGTCGGCACCGACTACCCGGGGCCGATCGTCGATCACGCGCAGGCGCGTGCGAAGACGTTGGCGCGCTACGCGGTGGTCAAGGGCGGCGCTTAGCCCGAACGATGCCCCCCATGAAAAAGGGCCAGCTGTGCTGGCCCTTTCTTGGATGACGGACCCCGCCTGCGCGGGGGTGACGCGGCTGTTTCCGGTCACGCGGCGCGGTGCGCCGCGCTCCCGGACACCCGCATCACATATCCATGCCGCCCATGCCGCCCATGCCGCCCATGCCGCCGGGCATGCCGCCGCCGGCAGCCGGCTTCTCCTCGACCAGCTCGGCGACCATCGCGTCGGTCGTGAGCATCAGGCTGGCCACCGAAGCGGCGTTTTGCAGCGCGGTGCGCGTGACCTTGGTCGGGTCCAGCACACCCATCGCGACCAGGTCGCCATACTCGTGCGTGGCGGCGTTGTAGCCGAAGTTGCCCTTGCCCTCGGCCACCTTGGCGACCACCACGCTGGGCTCGTCGCCGGAGTTGGCGACGATCATGCGCAGCGGCTCTTCCATCGCGCGCAGCACGATCTTGATGCCGGCGTCCTGGTCGGTGTTGTCGCCCTTGAGGTCCTTGATAGCCTGCTTGGCGCGGATCAGCGCCACGCCGCCGCCGGCAACGATGCCCTCTTCCACGGCAGCGCGCGTGGCGTGCAGCGCGTCTTCGACGCGGGCCTTCTTCTCCTTCATCTCGACCTCGGTGGCGGCGCCGACCTTGATCACCGCCACGCCACCGGCGAGCTTGGCGACCCGCTCCTGCAGCTTCTCGCGGTCGTAGTCGGAGGTGGCTTCCTCGATCTGGGCGCGGATGGCCTTGACGCGGGCCTCGATGGCCTTGGCGTCGCCGTTGCCGTCGATGATCGTGGTGTTCTCCTTGGCGATCTCGACGCGCTTGGCCTGGCCGAGGTCGGCCAGGGTGGCCTTCTCGAGCGTCATGCCGGTTTCCTCGGCGATCACGGTGCCGCCGGTCAGGATGGCGATGTCCTCCAGCATGGCCTTGCGACGGTCGCCGAAGCCCGGGGCCTTGACGGCGCAGGTCTTCAGGATGCCGCGGATGCTGTTGACCACCAGCGTCGCCAGCGCCTCGCCTTCGACTTCCTCAGCCACGATCAGCAGCGGACGGCCGGCCTTGGCCACCTGCTCCAGCACCGGCAGCAGGTCGCGGATGTTGCTGATCTTCTTGTCGTGCAGCAGGACGAACGGGTTTTCCAGGACCGCGATCTGCTTGTCCGGGTTGTTGATGAAGTACGGCGACAGGTAGCCGCGGTCGAACTGCATGCCCTCGACGATGTCGAGCTCATTGTCGAGCGACTTGCCGTCCTCGACGGTGATCACGCCTTCCTTGCCGACCTTGTCCATCGCCTTGGCGATGATGTCGCCGATGCTCTGGTCGCTGTTGGCCGAGATCGAACCGACCTGGGCGATTTCCTTGTTGGTCGTGGTCGGTTTCGACAACTGCTTCAACTCGCCCACCGCGGCGAGCACGGCCTTGTCGATGCCGCGCTTCAGATCCATCGGATTCATGCCTGCGGCGACGTACTTCATGCCTTCGGTCACGATGGCCTGGGCCAGCACGGTCGCGGTGGTGGTGCCGTCGCCGGCGTTGTCGGAGGTCTTGGAGGCGACCTCACGGACCATCATCGCGCCCATGTTCTCGAACTTGTCCTTCAGCTCGATTTCCTTGGCCACGGAAACGCCGTCCTTGGTGACGGTCGGGGCGCCGAAGCTGCGCTCGAGCACGACATTGCGGCCTTTCGGGCCGAGGGTGACCTTGACGGCGTTGGCGAGAATGTTGACGCCACGCACCATGCGATGACGCGCGTCATCGCCGAAAAAAACTTGCTTGGATGCCATTGAATGCTCCTTGAAACGTCGGTCCGCTGCGCGGGCCGACCACTTGACCGGTTGTGTTACCGCCTCAGGCGATGACGCCCATCAGATCCTCCTCGCGCATGACGAGGAGCTCTTCGCCTTCGACTTTCACGGTCTGGCCGGCGTACTTGCCGAACAGCACCTTGTCGCCCACCTTGACGTCGACCGGGATCAGCTTGCCGTTGTCGTCGCGCTTGCCGGGGCCGACTGCCACGATTTCACCCTGGTCGGGCTTCTCGGCGGCGCTGTCGGGAATGACGATGCCGGAGGCGGTCTTGCGCTCGTTGTCCAGGCGCTTGACGATCACGCGATCGTGCAAAGGACGGATTTTCATAGGCTCTCCTGTGGTTAACGAATGCTCTGCAGACGGCAAATGACCGCAGAAGCAGAAAAAAGCGGGCCAAAGCCCACAAATGCTGAGGCGGCGAGCCGGGCCAGCCGATCGGGTACTAGCACTCCCCGCTACTAGCACTCCCCGCCAGCGAGTGCTAATTGTATAGGTGCTCGCGAACAGTTCAAGTCCGCCGGCGGTCCGGGCCTTCCCGGACTGGCGGCAGCCCTGCCCGCGCGTCGGCGCAGTCACCGGACGGGTCTCGCCACGGCGGGCGCGGCGAACAACTCGCCAACTTGCGGCCAAGGGGCGGCCGGGAAGCGCCGGCGCGCACGCCACCTGCCCGCAGTCGCAAACGGCCTCGCTCTCGGCCAGCGCAGCCAACTGGATTGGCGGCGCCGCGAGACGCCCGGACTAGCGTGCCCAAGCTATCCAGGTTTCCGGGAACCGGCCGATGTCAACAGAGGTTAATCTGCCGACTCGACCCGACGCTGGCCGCCCTGCTGTGGATACGCTCCTCGAACCCGATCCCGTTGCCCCCGCGCCGCAGCCGCGCGCCATCAGGCGTTCCGCCAGCGGGCTACCCCACCTCAACGTGCATTCGGTCCTGAGCTTCACACGGCTTGAGATCCCGGAGCTTGAAGTGTTTGAGACCGCGGTCACGTTCGAACACGAGACCGATCCGCTGCTGGCGCATGACGCGCTGACCGATGTGTTCGGCAACAAGGCGGGCTTTGGCCAGTACCTGTTCCGCGCCGACAGCGCCGTGCCAGCCCGCTACTGGGTGCGCTCGCTGGAACCCTGGACTCGCTGGCCCGCCGGCGCGCTCAGTGCGCTGGAGCCCAAGCGCGAGGTGATCCAGCTCGCGGAGGGTCTGATGTACCGATTCACGCTGTCAGTATGCGCCGGCCGTGAACACGTGGCGGGCGGCGAAAAGCGCGTGGAGGCCTTCCGTGCGGTCAGTGAGGTGGATGACTGGTTCAGGCAGAACGCCGCCGCCTTCGGGCTGCGCTTGCTGATCTGCGACGCCGCTCTTGCGACGCTGCGCTTCGTGCACAAGGGCCAGCGCTTCAAGGTGCCCCACGCCGTGATCGAAGGCGCGCTGGAGGTTGCCGACGCCGAGCGACTGCGCCGCCGCCTCATCAAGGGATTCGGCTCTTACCGGAAGGTTGGGCTCGGGATGCTGCAACTGTCGGCTTAGCCGTCGCTCAGACCGCGCCACTCGGCCCCTCTTGAAGGACAGCCCGCCGGCTCCCATCTCAGCAGGCGGAGGCCGTTCATGATCGACGCAAGTGCAAGCAGTTTCGAGCGCGACGTGATCGAGGCGTCGCGCTCCATGCCGGTGCTGGTGGATTTCTGGGCCCCCTGGTGCGGGCCGTGCCGGATTCTCGGGCCGCTGCTGGAGCGACTCGAGCTGGCGTACGCCGGCAGGTTGCGGGTGGTGAAGATCAACTCGGACCAGGAGCCGGGGCTGGCGGCGCAGTTCGCGGTGCGCAGCATCCCCTATGTGGTGGCCTTCGTCGACGGGCAACCCGTGGACTCATTCGTCGGCGTGCTGCCCGAGCGCGAGCTGCGCGCCTTCGTCGATCGGCTGCTGCCCAATCCGGCCGAGATCGAGCGACGCAAGGCAGCGCGCCTGCAGGCGGCCGGCGACGCATCCGGCGCAGCGCACGCGCTGCGAGCCGCGCTGGTGCTGGAGCCGAACCACGACGCCACCCGCTGGGCGCTGGCGCAGTTGCTGATCGATGCCGGCAGCAGCGCTGCGCTGGCGGAGGCGGCTACGGTGCTGGATGGCGCCAGCAAGGCGGGGCAGGGCGAAGCGCGCCATCGTGCGCTGGCGCTGGCCCTGTCGAGCCGGCAGCGTGCCGCCGACCTGCCGGCGGCCGATGCGCTGGCCGCGCGCGTTGCCGCCGACGGGTCCGACCTGCCGGCGCGCCTCGAACTGGCGCAGTGGCACGTCGGCCGGCGCGAGTTCGACGCCGCACTCGAGCAGCTGCTCGCGATCGCGGCGCTCGACCGCTCCTTCGGCGATGACGTCGGCCGCCGAACAGCGCTGGCGGTGTTCGACCTGATGGCCGACCAGCCGGCGGCCGTGAGCGCCTGGCGGCGCCGGCTGGCCAGCGTCCTGAACCGCTGAAGCAACGGCGGGAAGCCCGCGGCACAACGGTCTGCGGCACAACAGTCGGGACCCCGCCGGCGGGCAGGCTGGCGATGGCGCGGGGCGCGGTTAAGCTCGCGCTGCCCTGTCCAGCCCGTCCCTCGGATCGATGCAGCGCGTCGCGGTCACCCCACATTCCCGCCGGGCCCGCAGGGCCGCAGCGGCGCTCGCTGCGGTCGTGCTGGCCGCCCTCGCCGGCCCGGCAGCGCCGGCGCAGGCTCAGCCACCGCAGCAGCCGCACCCGACCGGGCTGCCCGAGCCCTACCTGGCCGCCCTGCGTGCCGCCAACGTACCGACCTCGGCCGTTGGCGTGGTGGTGCAGCCGGTTGGACCGGGGCCGGGTCCTTCGCTGGGCCTGAACGAGTCGATGCCGATGAATCCGGCCTCGACGATGAAGCTGGTCACCACCTATGCGGCGCTGAACCTGCTGGGGCCCACCTACACCTGGCGCACGGAGGCCTTCGCGGCCGGGCGCCTGAACCGTGACGTGCTCGAGGGCGACCTGGCGCTGCGCGGCAGCGGCGATCCCAGGCTGGTGGTCGAGCACCTGTGGCTGCTGGTGCATCGCGTGCGCGGCTACGGGGTGCGCGAGATCCGCGGCGACGTGCTGCTCGACAAGTCGGCCTTCGAGGCGATCGCGCAGGACCCGGCCGCCTTCGACGGCGAGAGCCTGCGCCCCTACAACGCCGGTCCCGACGCGCTGCTGCTCAATTTCAAGGCGATCACCTTCGCCTTCGTCCCCGACCCGCAGACCCGGACCGCCCGCATCGTGGTCACGCCGCCGCTGGCCGGACTACAGGCGCCCCCGCCGGTCCGGCTGGCCGACGGCGCCTGTGGCGACTGGCGCGCGCGCCTGCAGGGCGACTTCTCCAGCCCGTTGAACCCGCAGTTCCGCGGCGCCTATCCGCTGGCCTGCGGCGAGCGCGTATGGCACGTGAGCGTGCTCAGCCACTCGCAGTACTTCGGCGCGGTGTTTCGTGCGCTGTGGGAGGCGAGCGGCGGCCGCTGGAGCGGCCGGCTGCGCGAGGCGCCGGTGCCCGCCGAAGGCCGCCGCATCGCCCTGCACGAGAGCGAGGCGCTGGCCGAGGTGATTCGCGACATCAACAAGTTCTCCAACAACGTGATGACGCGGCAGCTGTTTCTTACGCTGGGGGCGGAGGCCACGCGCCAGCCCGCCTCCACCGAGCGCGCCGCCGCCACCATCCGCAGCTGGCTCGCCAGCCGCGGCATGGACATGCCCGAACTGGTCCTGGAGAACGGTGCCGGCCTGAGCCGCATCGAGCGCATTGCGCCGGCCAACCTGGCGCGCCTGCTGGTGCACGCCTGGCACTCGCCCCTGATGCCGGAGCTGGTCAGCTCGCTGCCGCTGGTGGGTGTGGACGGCACCATGCGCAACCGCACCGGCGCCGCCGGCAACGCGCATGTGAAGAGCGGCCTGCTCAACGACGTGCGGGCAATCGCCGGGTACGTGCATGCCCAGTCGGGCCGCCGCTACGTGGTGGTGGCGATCATCAACCACCCCAACGCCGGCGCGGCGCAGGCGGCGCACGACGCCCTGCTTGAATGGGTCTACCGGAGCGGCTGAGCAGCGGCTGAAGGCGCGGCAGGCGGCGGCCCACCAGCGCAGGGCCGCCCGTGTCGGAGCGGTCGCAGCACGTCCCGCGCCGAAGCTGGCGCCGGAGTCACCGCCGCAGCGCCCGCGCGCAGCGCGGCGACGACGCTCAGCCCGCGGCGTACTTCACCGAACAGCCGTAAGGCGCCGGGCTGGCGTTGCTGACCGGCTTGCCGGCTTTGATCTCGTCGAACGCCTGGACCACGAAGTTGGTGGCCTTGGGAATGTCGGCCGGATTGGCTGAGCGGATGCTGTCGATGGCGCCGTTGAATACCACCTGCCCCTTCGGATCGACGATCACCATCTGGGGCGTGGTGCGCGCGCCGTAGGCGCGGCCGATGGTACCGGCCGCGTCGAGCACGACATGCGTCGGCACGCCCTTCTGCTCGGTCATCCAGGCGCCGGCTCGTGCCGGCGGCAGATACTCCGGATGGCTGGCGGCCGTGCTCTTGATCGCCACCCAGACCACGTTCTCGCCGGTAAAGCGCTTCTGCAGCGCCTGCATGTTGCCGCTGCCGTAGTGCTTGACCACGAACGGGCACGAGGGGTTGAACCATTCCAGCACCACATGGCGCCCCTTGAAGGATGCCAGGTTGAACGGCTTGCCGGCGATATCGACGGTGGCGATCGCCGGGGCCGGCTGGCCGGGCTGGGCCTGGGCCTGGGCAGCCGACAGCGGCAGCAGGGCCACGGGCATGAGCGCGAGGGCCGCCAGTCGGGCGGCGAGAGTCTTGAGCATGGGAGTTACCTCGGAAACTGGGCGGTGGATGACTTGGCGGTGGATGACTTGCCGGTGCCGGACAGGCGGGAAAGCGCCTCGCGCAGCGTGCGCTCGGTCAGGATCTCGGGCAACACGTGCGCCTGACCCTGCGGATCGAACAGAACATACAACGGCACGCCGTTGCGGTTGAAACGGGCCAACTCGCGGGTGATGGCCTCGTCGCGGTTGGTCCAGTCAGCACGCATGCGCACCACGCCGCTGGCCGCGAAGGCCTGGTCCATGCTGGCCGTTTGCAGCACGGTCTGCTTGTTGACCTGGCAGGTAACGCACCAGGCGGCCGTGAAGTCGACGAACACCGGCTTGCCGGCGGCCAGCGTCTGGTCGACCGCCTCGCTCGACCACGACTTCCAGCCGGCCGCGCTGGGCGCCGCGCGCTGCGCCTGAGCCTGCGCCACCGCCGCCGGGTTGGTGCCGGCAAACAGCGCGTACACCCCGCAGGCGGCCGCCACCGCGGCCACCCAGCGGAAGCGCCGCGCGCCGCGCTGCGCAAGGCCCAGGGCCCACGCCGCCATCCCGACCATCAGGAAGGCACCGAGCGCCCAGGCCACGCCGTCGGCACCGGTCTGCTGCGCCAGCACCCAGACCAACCACACCACGGTGGCAAACATCGGGAAGGCCATGAACTGCTTGAAGCGCTCCATCCACGCGCCGGGCCGCGGCAAGCGGGCCAGCAGGCGCGGAAACAGCGTCAGCACGAGGTAGGGGGTGGCCATGCCGACGCCGAGCGCGGCAAACACGGTCAGTGCGATGGCCGCCGGCTGGGTGACCGCGTAGCCGAGCGCAGCGCCCATGAAGGGCGCCGTGCAGGGTGCGGCCACCACCACCGCCAGCACCCCGGTCCAGAAGCTGCCCGCCAGGCTGTCCGATTGCAGCTTCTGCGCCAGACCACTGCTGGCCAGGCGCGCGCCGAAGCTGAAGTCGAAGGTACCGAGCAGGTTCAGGCCGATCAGGACGAACAGCGTGGCCAGTGCGGCCACGACCCAGGGCATCTGCAACTGGAAGCCCCAGCCCAGTTGCGCCCCGCCGGCGCGCAGCGCGATCAGCAGCCCGGCCAGCAGCACGAAACTCAGCACCACGCCGACGGTGAAGGCGGCGCCGTGCGCGCGCAGACTGGCCGAATGGCGCCGGTGCGCCGCATCCTCCTGCCGCTGGTGCTGCAGCAGCGACAGCAGCTTGAGCGACAGCACCGGGAACACGCAGGGCATGAGGTTGAGGATCAGGCCGCCGATCAGGGCGCCGATCAGGGCGCC
>Ga0209985_10002179_pt1 | contig 18158 bp, 8 predicted proteins | sample NOAtaG_FD_187305 | JGI IMG/M metagenome (GOLD analysis project Ga0209985, IMG submission 187305) | Freshwater lake microbial communities from Lake Erie, under a cyanobacterial bloom - NOAA_Erie_Diel6S_1000h metaG (SPAdes) (version 2) | ecosystem: Environmental > Aquatic > Freshwater > Lake ...
GCCGTCGCCGCGCCCTCGAGCTCGAGCTCGAGCGCGCGTGTGACCTCGAGCCCGCCGAGCTCGCCGCAGCCTTCGAGCGCCACCGTGACCTGCGCGCCGGCCGGCGCGGCCAGGGCGGACAACGCGGCCATGAAGAGGACGGCGCAGGCGATGCCGGAGGTGCCGGCCACAGGGACCGGTCGCAGCACGCGCCTCAACGCTCGAGGAGCCGGTTCATCGCAGCGCGGTGCAGACCCGTCGGCCAACGTGCGACGTAGTCTGCGGCAAAACCGCGGGCCCGCGCGGCGTCACCCGCGTCGGACCAGGCGAGGGCGGCGCCGGCGAGCGCGTCCTCGGCGTGCGGGCCCTCGGGCGCGCCCGCGAGGCACCGCTCGTAGGCCCGCGCGGCGCGGGCATGGCGACCCCGGCGCGACTCGATGCGCGCGCTCAGGCGGGCCACCTCGGCGCGCTCCTCGGGAGTGCCGAGCGCCTCGGCCTCGGCGTACCAGCGCGCGGCGGCGTCGAGGTCGCCGGAGCGCCGCGCGTCGTCGGCGCGGCCGAGCAGCGCCTCGCGATCGGCCGGCCGGGGCGGCCGGACGCTGGGCGGAGGCGGCGGGCCCTGCTCCACCTCGGGCTCGACCGACGGACTGAACGCAGGAGCCGGCGGCGCCTCGGCCGATGCGGTCGGCGCGCTCGGTCCCGGTTCCTCCGGCGCGCGGGGGGCGACCCGCAGGCTCTCGCCCGCGCCGAGGAGCACCTGCCGCGCGCCGTCGTCGACCTCGACGCGCCCCTCGCGGACCCGCACCTCGGTCGCTTCGTCGGACGCCTCGACGTCGAAGGCCGTGCCGCGGACGCGCACGGTCGCCCGGGGCGTGATGACCTCGAAGAGACGCCCTGCGCGGCGGGACACGTCGTAGCTGGCGCGGCCGCGGTCGTGCAAGAGCCGCACGTGCGTCTCGCTCGCCCGCTCGAGGGCGACGCGTGCGCCCTCGGCGAGGGAGACCCGCGAGCCGTCGGCAAGCACCCACGCACCTGCCGGCTCCGGCGCGGCGAAGCGGCCCGCGAGCCACAGCGCGGCGGCCGCGGCGATCGCCGCGAGCGGGACGAGGACGCGGCGGCGGCCGGGCGCGGGCACGCGGCGGGCCTCGCGAAGTCGAGCGAGCACCCGCTGCGCCCGGACCTCATCGAAGCGGGCCTCGCTCTCGGCACGGTAGGCCTCGATGTGCCGGTCAGTCGTCACGTCCTACCTCCTTCAGGCTGCCGAGCGCGTCGTCCGCCTCGGCGATCCGCCGCTTCGTCGTCGCGAGGGACACGCCCACGATCCGCGCGACCTCGGGGAGCGTCTCGCCCTCGACGCGGTGCAGGATCCACGGGATCCGCCGCTCCTGAGACAGCTGCGCGAGCGCCCGGTCGAGCTCGCCGATGTCGTGGACGACGTGCGGCTCGCTCCGGCTCGGCGCGCTCCGGGCCCACCCCTCGAGGAAGCGCCGAAGGCGGCTCCGGCCATCGAAGCGGTGCATCACCCGCCGGGCTGCGATCCGCGCCAGCCAGGCCCGCACCGACGCCGCGTCGCGCAGCGTGCCGAGGTGCTCGAGCGCGGCGAGGAAGGTCTCCTGCACGACGTCGTCGACCTCCGCATCGCGCCCGAGGAGCCGGTAGGCCACCCCGGCGACGTAGCGGGCGTGCCGCTCGTAGAGCTCACCGAACGCACGCTCGTCCCCGGCCGCGGCGCGCTCGACGAGGAGCGCGTCGGGCACCTCGGCAGCGCGCAGGGTCCGGGGCGTGGCGGGTTTCATGCGGGGCGCACCTGAGAGGGACGACACCACGAAACCGGCTCACGGAAAAGTGAGGGAGCCCGGCAACGCTGCACGCTGCGCCTGGCTCGAGGCGCGCGCGTCGAGCGCGCCCACGGCCGGACGAGGCCGGGATAGCATCCGGCTCGCGTGCAGATCGGCGACGTCGTGGCAGGGCGCTTCGAGCTGCGGGCGGTGGCAGGCCACGGGGGCATGGGCGTCGTGTACCGGGCCTGGGATCGGGATCTCGGCGTCGAGGTGGCGCTCAAGGCGATGCTCCGCGCCGGGGCGTCGGAGAAGCTTCGCTTCGGCCGGGAGAGCCGGGTGCTCCGCGGGCTGACGCACCCCGGGATCGTGCGGCACGTCGCCGACGGCGTCACCGCCGAGGGCGAGCTGTGGCTGGCGATGGAATGGCTCGAGGGCGAAGATCTCGGAGCGCGGCTCGCGCGCGGCCCGCTCTCGGGCGCGGAGGCCCTGGCAGTCGGCCACGGCATCGCCGAGGCGCTCGCCCACGCCCACGCCCATGGCCTGGTGCACCGAGATCTGAAGCCGAGCAACGTCTGGCTGCTCGGCGGTGTACCCGCACGCGAACACACGAAGCTCCTCGACTTCGGCGCGGTGCGGCGGATCGAGCCCGCCGCCTCGCTGTTCCACACGCGCGAGGGCGCCATGATCGGCACCCCGGGCTACCTCGCGCCGGAGCAGGCGCGGGGCGACACCGACGTCGACGCCAGCGCCGACCTGTACGCGCTCGGGTGCGTGCTCTTCGAGTGCCTCAGCGGCAGGCCAGCCTTCGAGGGCACGCAGGCGCTCGCGCTGCTCGCGAAGGTGCTCCTCGAAGCGCCGCCGCCGCTCCGCTCGCTGGTGGCCGTGCCCGACGCGCTCGACGAGCTCGTCGCGCGGATGCTCGCCAAGGAACGGGCCGAGCGGCCGCCCGGTGCCCTCGCCATCGCCGACGCCCTCGCCGCGATCGACCCCTTCGAGGTCCGCCCCGCGGCCCCGCCGCCGCCCCGCTCGCTGCTCCGTGAGCAGCCGTGGTGGTGCGTGCTGCTCGTCCCATCTCCCCCCGTGAGCCCCGAGGACGCCACGATGGGGGGCGACGATCCGGAGGCGGAGTCGCTCGCGCGGACCGCGTCCGAGAGCGGGGCGCGGGTCGTGGCGCTCGCCGGCGGAGCCCAGGTCCTGCTCTGGGAGAGCTCGGGGGCGCCCGCCGACCTCGCGGCCCGCGGTGCACGGGCCGCGCTGGCGATTCGCGCTGCGACCCGGCGCGCCGTGTCCCTGGTGAGCGGGCGTGTCGCGGTGGATGGCGCCTTCCCGGTCGGAGAGGCGCTCGAGCGGGCGGCGGCGGCCGTGAAGCGAGCGGGCGTGGAGATCGTGCTCGACGAGTCGATCGCCAACCTGCTCGGGGAGTCCTTCGACGTGACCCGGATCGATGGCACGCCGGTCTTGACCGGCGCGCGGACGGGCGCGATCGAGGCGCCCGCAAAGCCTGGGCAGGACACGCCCTGCGTCGGGCGCGACGTCGAGCTCTCGACGCTGAGCGCGATGCTCGCCGAGGTGCGCGAGGAGCGCAGCGCGGCCGCGGTGCTGCTCACCGGCGAGATGGGCGCCGGCAAGTCGCGGGTCCGCCGCGAGTGGATCCGCTCGGTCACCGCCGGGTCCGGGACGCGGGCCTGGCAGGCGCACGCGGACGTCATGCACGAGCGCGCGGCCTACGCCATCGCGGCGCGCCTGGTGCGGGATGGCTGCGGCGTGCCCTTCGGCGCGGCGCCGGGAGAGGTGCGCGCGCGGATCGCCGAGACCGTCGAGCGCACCGTACCGGCGCAGGACCGGCAGCGCATCGCATCGCGCCTCTCCGAGCTGTGCGGCGCGCCGTGGGAGCAGGACCTCGATCCAGGCCTGAAGACCGCTCGGCAGGACCCGACCGTGATGGGGGATCAGCTCCGCGCGGCGTGGGAGGACTTCCTCGTCGCGTCGTGCGCCGAGGCACCCCTCGTGCTCGTGATCGAGAACCTGCAGTGGGCCGACGCGTCGAGCCTCGCGCTCATCGACCGCACGCTCCGCAACTTCGGTGACCGGCGCTGGATGGTGCTCGGGGTGGCGCGCCCGGAGCACCGCGTGGTGCACCCGCGGCTCTGGAGCGAGCGGGGCGTGCGCGAGGTCGCCCTCGGCCCGCTGAAAGATCGCGCGGCCGAGCGGCTCGTGCGCGCCCGCCTCGGGGCCGAGAGCCGTCCGGAGCGGGTGCGCGCCCTCGTCGCGCGGGCCGCAGGCAACCCGTACTTCCTCGAGGAGCTGGCGCGGGCCGAAGCCGAGGGACACGGCGAAGAGACGCCGGACACCATCCTCGCGATGGTCGAGGCGCGCCTGCTCCGGATCGATCCGGCGCTGCGCCGGGTGCTCCGTGCGGCGAGCGTGTACGGCGCGAACTTCGATGCGCGCGGCGTGTCGGCGGTCCTCGGAGAGCCGCTCGCCAGCGGCATGATCGAGGCACTCGTCGAGAGCGAATGGCTCGTCATGCTCGAGGGCGGAGGGCATACGTTCCGGCAGGCGACGTCGCGCGAGGCGGCGTACGCGATGCTCCTCGACGAGGACAAGCGGACGGCCCATGCGCGGGCCGCGGAGTGGCTGGCCGAGGGGCGGGCCGATCCGGTGGCGATCGCCGAGCACCTCGAGCGAGCGGGCGCTCCCGAGCGGGCGGGCCCGTGGTGGGCGCGGGCCGCGACGCAGGCGCTCGAGGCGCACGACCTGCGAGGCTGCGTGGCCCGGGCGGAGGCCGCCGAGCGGTGCGGCGCGAGCGGCTGGGCGCTGGGCGAAGCGCTTCGCGCGCGGGCCGAGGCGCACTCTTGGCTCGACGAAACGCGCGCGCTCCTCGATGCGGCGGCGCGGCTCCGTGCGCTCGCGGCGAGCGCGCCGGAGCACGAGGCCCCCGCGCTGCTCTGGGAGGCGCTCGGGGCGCTGCGGTCGGGCGATGCCGCCCGGGTCGAGCGCGTGCTGGCCCGGGCCCGGGACCTCGTGCAGGAGCGGCCGGAGAGCGACGCCGCGGTCTTCTACGGGCTGCGGATCGCCTCGGTCGCCGTCAGCGCCGGGCGCGTCGCGTCCTCGGATGCCTTCGTCGCCGAGCTGCACGCCGGCGTGCCTCCGCTCGCCGAGCGGGGTCCCCGGATCCTCGGCGCCGAGACGCGGTGGCAGGCGGCCCGGGCGCACCACGCGCACGACCTCGAGCGGAGCTCGCTGCTGCGTCAGCAGGCCTCGAGCCTTCTCCGGAGCGCGGGAGACCTCCGCACCGCGGCCTCCGAGGAGGGCACGCGCGGCTACGAGCTGGTGCTGCTCGGGGCGCACGAGGAAGCGCTGCAGGTGCTCACGGCCGCCCTCGCCGAGTGCCGCCGGCTCGGGCTCGCCTTCTCGGTGGCCGGCATGCGCCACAACCTCGGCCTGGCGCTCCTCGGGCTCGGCCGCCTCGACGAGGCGCTGACCGAGGAGCAGGCCGCGGTGGAATTCTTCGCGCTCGGCGGCAACCGCGCGATGGAGTGCGCCTCCCGCGACTACGCCGCGCGGATCCTCGTGGCCGCGGGGCGCGCCGACGACGCGGTGCGCGAGATGGAGCGCGGCCTGAGCCTCCTCGCCGACGGACATCCCTTCGCCCTCACGGGTCTCGCCACGCTGGCCGACGCGCTCACCGCGCGCGGAGGGCCCGGCGATGCCGCGCGGGCGCTGGCGTACGTCCGGAGATCCTACGCCGCGCTGCGCGCCGATCCCGCCCAGTTCGAGGAGCCCTGCCACCCGCTGCGGGTGCACCTCGACGCGCTGCGCGCGTGCGGCCTCGACGAAGAGGCGCGTCACGCCGCCGAGGAGGCGCGCGCGTGGGTGCGCGGGCGGGCAGCCCAGATTCAGAGCGACGCGTACCGGAGCGCGTTCCTCCGCGACGCGCTCGACGTCGCCCGCATCCTGTCGGCGCCCTGACCGCGCGCGGCGCCGCGGGCCCAAGAACGCACGGACGGCCGGGTCAGAGCGGGCACCCACCCCGCGAGACCCCATGAACGACCACGCGCCCCCGCCCACCGACGCTCGCACCCCCGACCCCTTCCGCCGCCGCGCGGTCGGGCTGCTCCTCGCCGCCCTGACCCTCGCCGCGGGCGCTTCGCTCGTCGCGCTGCGCTCGGCAGCCCCTCCGCGCACCCACGGCGGCGTGCCTGACGGCTCGGAGCCGGGGCCCGGTTCGGGCGGAGCGCCGTCGGAGACCGCCTCGGTGGCGCTCCCTTCGCGCTTCGACGACGCCGCCCCGAGCCTCGTGGCGTCGGGTCCGCGCGGGACGGGCCCGAGCGCACCGGCGTCGAGCGGCGCGCTCACGGAGGAGGCCGAAGCTCCCTCTCCCCGCCGGCGCTCGGCCTCCTCGCCGCACGCCGGCGAGCCGCCCGCGGCGCTCGGCGGCCCGAGCGCACCGACGGCCGCCGCGCTCCCCACTGCCGCGCTGGCCGTCGCGCCCCTGCCGACGAGCGGCGTGATCGCCTCGACGTTCGTGGGCGGCAGCGGCACGGCCGCGCGGCTCGGCGATCTGCTCGACCGAGGCGTGGTGGTCGGCGGCGAGCACATCCGCCTCACCGCGTTCGACGAGCTCGGACGCCTGCCCTACGCGGTGCCGGCGCGCGACGCCGTCGCCGTCTACGCCGAGCTCGAGCGAAGCCGCTTGCTCGAGGAGGGCGAGCGCGTGCACCTGCAGATCGCGCTGATGGCCCGGGAGGGCGAGGCACCGCCGCGGCCGCGCATGGACATCCGCCTCGTCCTCGACCGCTCCGGCTCGATGGCGGGCGCGAAGTGGGACGACGCGATCCGGGCCGCGCACGCGCTCGTCGATCGGCTCGAGCCCGGCGATCGCTTCGGGCTCGTCTCCTACGCGGACGACGCGAGCCTCGATCTGCCGCCCGGGCGCGTCGGAGATCGCCGCGCGGCGCACGAGGCCATCGCGCGGCTCGTCCCGGGCGGCGCGACGAACCTCGAGGCGGCGCTCCGCCTCGCACGGGACCACGCGCCGCGGCGCGAGCGCGCCACCGACGTCCCGCTCGTCGTGCTCGTGTCCGACGGGCAGGCCACGGTCGGCGTGACCTCGGCGGACGCGCTCGCGGACCTCGCCCGTGAGACCTTCGAGCGTGACGGCGCGCTGACGACCGCGGTCGGCCTCGGGACCGACTTCGACGAGGAGACGATGCTGTCGATCGCGCGCGAAGGCAGCGGCAGCTACCACTTCGTGCGCCGGCCCGAGGACATCGACGGCATCCTCCGCGACGAGCTCGAAGCGAGGGCGCTCGCCGTGGCCCAGGATCTGCGCCTGCGCATCGTGGTCGCGCCCGGCGTGACGGTGCGGCGCATCTACGGCTCGAGGGTCCTCAGCGACGCCGAGGAGGCGGAGGTCCGCCGCACCGAGGTCGCCGTCGACGAGCGCCTCGCCCGCGAGCTCGGCATCCCCCGAGATCGGCGCAACGACGTGCGCGAGGGCCTGCGGATGCACATCCCGAGCTTCCGGCGCGGCGATCAGCACGTGGTGTTGCTCGAGCTCGAGGTGCCCGCCGGGACCCGCCGCGGCGACGTCGCCCGCGTCGAGCTCGACTACAAGGACCTCGCAGGCGCGACGAACGAACACCGCGCAGTCGCGGTGCGGGCAGAGCGCACGGAGGACCGCGAGGCGGCGAGCACCTCGGTGCGGCGGCCGGTGAAGCGCACGGTCCTCGCGTTCCAGGCCGCGGACGCGCTGCAGCAGGCGGCGAGCGCCCTCGAAGAGGGCGACACCTCGGCGGCCCACGCCGCCCTCGAGGAGCGCATCGTGCTGCTTCGGACTGCGGCCGCGCTGTGGGACGACGAAGCCCTCCGCGCCGACGCGGACATCTTGAGCCGCTACGCCCAGGTGATCGACGGGGCGTGGGGCGCCTTCCCCTACGACGAGCAGCGCACGCTGCTCCTTGCGATGAACTACTACGGCGACGAGAGGATGCGGTGAAGGCGCTCCGACGGCCCGCCCTCGGCCTCGCCGCGCTCTTCGTGACGGCAGCGCTGCACGCGCCGGCCTCGGCCGAGGACGAGCGCTGGGTGCTCGTCGGCCGCGCGGCCGTCTCGCCTCGGACGCCGGGGCTCGCGCTCGGACCGGTGCTCGCGGCGGCCGGCGTGAGGGGGGATGCGCCGGTGCGGCTGCGGCTCCGCGGGACGATCACCGACGGCATCGACGGCGCCGAGATCGACGCGCTCGGTCGCCGGCTCGGAGCGCTCGACGACCCGAGCGAGCGCTGGGTGGTGCGGCCGGCCGCCGCACGCGAGCTCGAGCGCGACCCGGCGGGACACGCGGTGACCCTGGAGGTGCCCCCGGGCAGCGCGCTGCACCTGGGCATCGACGTGGGCGCGCTCGCAGCCCGGCACCTCGTCACCGCGTCCGAGATGCGGGAGCGGCTCGATGGCGCCATCGAGGTGGAGGTGCGGGTCCCGGCGGGCGCCCTGCCGTCGGAGGCGCCTGCTGCGATCGCGGCGGTGCGGGCCCCGACCTCGCGCGCCGCGGCGTACGGCGGCGGTGCGATGCTCGCGGCGCTCGGCGCGCTGCTCGGCGGAGTCCTCGCACGGCGGCGGCGATCGGCCTCCGCCGTACACGTGCTGCTCGCCCGGGCGCGGCGGGCGCACGCCGCGCTGGTGCGGGACGCGCGGGCACTCGGGCCGCCCTTCGAGGGCGTGATCGGGCCTGCCGACGCGCTCCTCGAAGGCGCGAAGCGCTCGTCGCAGCACCTCTTCGAGATCGATCGGGCGCTGCGGGACACCGCGTTCGTGCAGAGCGCTGCGGCGGCAGCACGGCTCGACGCCCTGCGGGCCGAGCGGCGCAGCGCCCTCCGCCGCCTCGAGGATGGGGTGAGTGGCCTCGAAGAGGCGCTCGTGCGCCTCGCCCACAGCCGCGCCGACCGCGCGGCCGTCACCGACCTCGCGGGCGTGCTCACGCGTCTCGGCGACGAGATCGCGATCGGGCGCGAGGTCGACGCCGAGCTGCGCTGACGGAGGGCCCCGCCTCCGCGCGGCGGGAACGGCGAGACCAGCCCGCGGCGGCCGAGCCCACCGTCCGCGGCGTGCCGAGCGGCTCGGGCCGCTGCGCGGGGCGAGGGTTCCCCTCGCGTTCGTTCCCGCGTAGCGTCCGCCCATGCGCGTAGCTCTCACCGTCCGCGACTTCCTCGACCGCGCCGAGCTCGTCTACGGCGCCCGCACCGCGCTCGTCGACGAGCCCGATCAGCCCGCCGAGAGTTGGGGCGCGATCACCTACCGGGAGCTCGCCCGCCGCGCGCGGGCCTTCGCCGCGGGCCTCGACGCGCTCGGCATCGGCCGGGGCGAGCGCATCGCGATCGTCTCGCACAACGCGGCGCGCTTCGTCGCGGCGCTCTATGGCGCGACGATCTCGGGGCGCGTGCTCGTGCCGGTGAACTTCCGCCTCCACGCCCACGAGGTGGCCTACGTCGTCGAGCACTCGGGCGCGCGGGTCCTCCTCCTCGATCCTGAGCTCGAGCAGGCGCTCGCCAGCGTGCCCTGCGAGCATCGCTTCGTCTTCGGGTCCAAGAGCGATCCGGCCCTCTTCGGCAGCACCGCGACGCCGATCCTGCCCGAGCTCGACGAGGACGAGCTCGCGACGCTCAACTACACGAGCGGCACCACGGCGCGCCCGAAGGGCGTCATGCTCACCCACCGCAACCTGTGGGTGAACGCGACGACGTTCGGCTGGCACGCCGGCATCCACGACCGCGACCGCTTCCTCCACGTCGTGCCGCTGTTCCACTGCAACGGCTGGGGCATGCCCTTCTCGCTCGCCGCGATGGGCGCGACGCAGGTAATCCTCCGCAAGGCCACCGGCGCCGAGATCCTGCGCCGCGTCGAGACGCACGGGCTGACCTTCCTCGGCGGCGCCCCCGCGGTGGTGAACGCGATCCTCGACGCCCAAGCCGCCCGCGGCGGCACCGCGCCCGGCCACGGCCGCGTGCGCATCCTCGTCGCCGGTGCGCCGCCGCCGACCTCGACGATCGAGCGGGTCGAGACGGTGCTGGGCTGGGAATTCATCCAGCTCTACGGCCTCACCGAGACCTCGCCGCTCCTCACCATCAACCGGCGCCGCGAGGAGTACGACGCGCTGACCCCGGCCGAGCGGGCGCAGCGCCTCGGACGGGCCGGAGCGCCGGTGGTGGGCAGCCGCGTCCGCATCGACGAACAGGGTGAGGTGCTCGCGCGGGCGAACGTGGTCCTGCGCGGCTACTGGGACGATCCCGCGGCGACCGAGCAAGCGATCCGCGACGGCTGGTTCCACACGGGAGATGGCGGGACGATGGACGAGGAGGGCTACGTCTCGATCTCCGATCGGAAGAAGGACGTCATCATCACCGGCGGCGAGAACGTGAGCTCGATCGAGGTCGAGGACTGCCTCATGGCCCACCCCGACGTGGCCGAGGCCGCGGTGATCGGTGTGCCCGACGAGAAGTGGGGCGAGACCGTGAAGGCGCTCGTGGTCCTGCGTCCTGGCGCGAAGGCGAGCGAGGCGGACCTGCGGGCCCACTGCCGCGCCCACCTCGCGCACTACAAGTGCCCGACCTCGGTCGAGCTCCGCGACGCGCTGCCCCGCACCGCGACGGGCAAGCTCCAGAAGTTCCTCCTCCGCGCTCCGTACTGGGCCGGCATGACCCGCCAGGTGCACTGACCGGGCGCGAGGCCAGACGCGGCGCCTTCTCCTCGACGCGGGCCCCCGCATCGGGCCGCGCCGGAGCCCATCGCGGGCGGGTGCCGGAGCGGGCTACGCTCCGGGCCGTGCGCCTCGTCCGTTCCCACCGGCACGAGCAGCTCTGGGAGGAGCTGCTGGTCGCGATCGACCGCCGGAGGGATGGCCTCGAGCCGCTCGAGGTGATCACGCCCGACCGCGGCAGCGAGCGGGCGATCGAGCTCTTCGTGGCGCGGCGTCGGGGGCTCGCGCTGAACCTCCGCTTCCGCCGCTTCGAGCCGGTGGCGGCGGAGTGGCTGGCAGCACGGACGGGCAGCGCGCCCGCCGACCGCACCCGCTGGGAGGCGCTGCTCCTCGCCGTGCTCTTCGACGACGCGGAGCTCGCGCGGCCCGAGCTGTCTGCGGTGCGCGGGTGGATCGAGGCGGGTCCCGAGGAGGGCCGAGCCGCCCGGCGCGCCTCGCTCGCCCGCCGCACCGCGGAGCTCTTCTCTGCCTACGACCGGAGCCGCCCCGGACTCGTCTCGGCGTGGATCGACGGCGCCGCGCCACCGGCTGCGCTCGTCCCCGAGGGCAGCCCGCTCGCCGTGCACGACGCCTGGCAGGGCGCCCTCTTCCGTCGCGCCCGCGCCCGCGGTGAGGCGCGCACGTGGACCGAGCTGCTCGCGCTCGCCGAGGCTCGGCCCGTCACCGAGGTCGGCGCGCCCCTCCACGTGCTGCTCGCTCCGACGATGCCCGAGACGCTGCTCCGCACACTCGCGGTGCTCGCGCGCGAGCGCCCGGTGACGGTCTACGCGCTCGATCCGTGCCGTGAGTTCTGGGAGGACGCGCTCTCCGGCAAGGAGCTCGCGCGGAGGAAGGCCGAGGTCTCGTCACCGAACGAAGAGAACCCACTGCTGGCCGCGTGGGGCCGGGCCGGCCGGCAGACGCTCGCCGCGCTGCACGAGCTCGCCGACTGGAACACCGAGGAGCGCTTCGACGAGGGCGGTGCCGAGGGTGCGCTCGCGGAGGTGCAGCGCTCCATCGTCGAGCGCCGCCCGATCGCGCCCTGCCCCGCCGACGGAACGCTCAGCCGCGTCCTGGCACCCTCGCTCCGCCGCGAGGTCGAGTGGGTCGCCGCCGAGATCTGGCAGCGCATCGCCGAGGGCGCCCGCTTCACCGAGATCGCCGTGCTCTTCCCCGACGGCGCGCGCGACCGCTACCTGCCGCTCGTCGAGAGCGTGCTCGCAGAGGCGCGGCAGGTGCCGTTTGCGAGCAGCGAGATCCCGCTCGTCGCGGGCAGCCCGATCGCCGCGGCTGCGCACGGGCTCTGGTCCGCCGCAGCCGGCGAGCTCACCCGGAGCCGTCTCCTCGACCTCGTGCTCTCGAGCAAGGTGCGCGCGCACTTGCCGGACGCGCAGCCCTCGGCCTGGGCTGCGCTCCTCGACCGACTCGGCTTCTTCCGCGGCCTCGTCGCGGAAGACACCGAGGGCCGCGGCGGCGATCTCTCGCAGGCGCTCGATCGCATGGCCCTCGGGGCCGTCGCGCCGGGCGAGCGCAGCGCGGTGAGCGAGCCGCTCTGCGGGCTCTTCCCCGAGGAGATCGACGCGGCCGGAGACGAGAGCGGCGGGCTCTACGTGCTCGTACGCTCGCTGGCGGACGATCTCCTCTTCGCCCGGCACGCGCGGCTCTCGCTCACGGAGTGGTCGCGCTTCTTCGGCGCGATGCTGAGCGCCTACCTTCACCCCGAGTCGGCCCGCGACGAGGCCGAGCTCGGACGGGTCCGCACGACGCTCGCAGCGCTCGAGCGGCGGCACCTCGAAGGCACGCGCTACCCCGCGCTGGTACCGCTCCGGGTGCTGCTCGCGGAGCTCGAGGCAGAGCGGGTGGAGTTCGGCACACCCGGCGTCTCGGGCGTGACGGTCGGGACGCTCGGCGGACACCGCGGGCGCACCGCCGCGCACCTCTTCGTGCTCGGCCTCGGCGAGGGGCAGTTCGGCGGCGGCGGCGGCGAGCGTGGCCTCGACGTCTCGCGGGCGGCGCGGCAGCGGCTCGACGTCGAGCACCACGAGCGCGACCGATATCTGTTCCTCGAGACGCTGCTCGCGGCGCGGCAGCGCCTCACGGTGTCGTGGGTCGCCCGCGACGAAGCGAGCGGCGAGGAGCTCTCACCCTCCCCGGTGCTCGCCGAGCTCTTCGAGGCGGCGGGCGCGCTCTTCGCCTCGCACACGCCGCCGCTGCGGCGCCACGAGGACGACGCGCGAGGGCCCTTCGCGCGGGCCGCGCTGCCGCTCGCGCTCGCCGAGGCGCGGGCGCAGGCGCTCGGCGATCGGGAGCGCGCCGAGCTCGGAGGGGACGCGGCGGGGGCAGGGCTCTCGTTCTCGGCCTTCGCACGGCTCGTGCGGCCTGACGATCCGCGTCGCGCGCTGCTCGCCTGGGACGCCGTGGGGGAGGCGAAGCGGTCCGAGCCGGCGCTCGCGCCGGCCGCGCCCCCGCGCCGCCTGATGCTGCGGCCCGCGGCCCCGGCGGCAAGCCCGGACAAGTCGTCGAACACCGGGACTTCGCCGAGCGCCGAGCGCGTGCCGGTGCGGGTGCGGCTGCCCGCGCTGCGCTCCTTCCTGGAGCGACCGATGCAGGCCGCCGCCGAGCACGCACTCGGCGCCGCCGAGCGGGAGGATCGCGCGCGCTTCGACGAGCCACCGCTCGCGATCGATCCCGAGATCGAGGCACGGGTCCTCTCGGCGGCGGTGCGGCACGCCCTCGAAGGCCACGACCTCGCGCGCTTCCTCACGCGGCGGGTGCGGCGCGAGGAGGCCCGCGGGCGGGTGCCCCCCGGCGCGCTCGGACGACGCGAGGAGGCGTCGCTGCTGGCAGAGGCGAGCCAGCTGCTCGGCGCGGTGCGGGCGCTCGTGCCGAGCGGACCGGCGCGGCCCTTTCGGCTGGGCCCGGGGCGCACCGTGGGCGAGGTGCAGGAGGTCGCGCTGCCGCCGCTCTCGCTCGGCGACGTCGGCCCGGGCCCCGGCGCGCTTCTCGGCGAGAGCCACGCCTGGCTCGCGAACGAGGGCGCCGCGGTGATCGTGCTCGACCCGAAGGGCGCCGCGCGCTCGGGAGAGCGCCGCGCGAAGATCCGCGCCCAGCGCATGCTGCTCCGCGCCTTCGTCGATCACGCCGCGCTCGCCGCGCTCGGCAACCCCGCGGGGCCCGCGCAGCGCACCGTGCACCTCGTGACCGCCGGCGGCGCGCTCACCGTGCGGCTACGGCCCTTCGACGGCGAGGCCGCCCGGCGCTGGCTGCGGAGCCTGGCGAGCGAGCTCGTACGCGGACACGCGGCCTTCCTGCCGGTGGAGGTGCTGCTCGCGCACCGCGAGCGCATCGCCCGCGGTGATCCCGACGTCGTCGAGGCGCTCGAGCGCGCCCTCGACAAGGCCCGCACGAAGGACGAGCGCCTCGGCGAGCTGCACGGTCCGGTGCGCGACCCCAAAGAGCGTCCGGCCCCCGAGCGCGCCGAACTGCTCCGCCTCGTCGGCCAGCGCCTCGGTCCGTTCTTCGATCACCTGATCGAAGGCAGCGCGCCGTGACCATGCGGCGACGCGGCCCCGGTCCGCCGCGGCCGTCGTGACGGCTCCGCGGCTCCGCCGGCCCCAGGCGCGCGATCACTCCTCGTCGTCGTAGGAATCCTCGTCGTCGACGCCCGCCTCGTCGACGCCCGCCTCGTCGTCGACGTACTCCTCGCCGTCGGTGTACTCCTCGCCGTCGGTGTACTCCTCGTCGTCGTAGGACTCCGCGCCGTAGGGACAGGGCGGCTCGACCCCGACGAAGCGGCCCTCCGGCGCGCTCCAAGCCCAGCGCTCGGTCTCCCCCGGCTCCTCGTCGGCGAAGGACTGCACGTCCAGGTCTCCATCCGGGCGCACCGTCACCGTCCGGGTGCACCCGGCATACTCCAGCGTGGTCACGCTGCCCGCCTCGGCGAGCTGCGTCCCGTCCCAGCGCACCACGTTCCACCACTCGCCGTCGCCGCCTTCGACCACCACCAGTTCGTCGACCTCGTCTCCGCGGACGAGCGGCTCCACCCGGACCTCGGTCACGCTCCCGTAGGCCGGCACCCCGCGCGCCAGGACGATCCCGCCGCGGTGCATCACCACGATCGCCCGCGAGCCTTCCACGCCGCTTCGCGGCATCGGGCATCCCCAGACCTCGGCGAGGGTCTCGCCCGGCAAGAGGCGGCCGCGGGTGATCGGCGCGCACGCGACCTCCTCGTCGTCACAGGTCGCGAGGAGCCGCTCCCCCTCGACGCGGACCGCGCACTCGCGGGTGTCCTCCTCGAAGGAGAGCGGCGCCCGCAGCGTCGGCGCCGGCGCCCGTGCCCCGCACGCCGTGAGTCCGAGGACCAGGACGAAGACCACGCGGCTCACGAGGCCGGCTCGACATCGACGACGGTGGTGGAGGTTGGGATGCCTTCCTCGGCCTGCGCCGCCGCGACGAGCGATGATGTGTCCTGCGCAAGCGAGACGCGAGGACACGGCACGGCGAGCAAGAGAAGCGCAATCGCGAGGCGAGACATGGACCCTCCAAGCAGCTGACCGATGGGGGATGCTAGCCCAGGCCGATGCACCGGTGCAGAGGCGCCGGGCGGCCTGCACCCTTCGTCGACCGTTCTCGCGAACCGAGCCCGGCGACAGCACGCGCCTCCGCGCACAGCGTGCCTGGGGTACGCTGGCGTCATGGTGGCTTCACGGTTCCGACGGCACGCGTGGCGCGCGCTGCGTGCGCGGCGCGGCCACCGGGAGACGGCCGTCTCCTCGGAGCGCGAGGCGGGGGCCGCGCGATGAGCGCCGAGCACGTCGCGACCGGCCGGCCCACCTGGATCGAGGCCTCGGCAGGCACCGGCAAGACCTGGACGCTCGAGCGCCTGGTGGTGCGCCGCATCGAGGAGGGCGCGGCGATCGACGCCATCCTCGTCGTGACCTTCACCGACAAGGCGACGCGGGAGATGCGCGGACGCATCCGCCGCACGATCGAGGCGCGCTGGCGGGAGCTCGCCGCGGACGACGCGCCGGGCGCCGTCGAGCGCCGCGCGCGGCTCCGCGCCGCCCTCTTCGACTTCGACCGCGCCACCATCGCGACCTTGCACGGCTTCTGCCGGCGCACGCTCCGCGAGCACGCGTTCCTCGGCGGGCGCGCGCTCGAGGAGGACCACGAGGGCGGGCGCGCGCTCGACCGCACCCTCACCCGCGCCTGGCTCGCGCGGCAGCTCGAGGCCCCGGGCCCGCTCCGTGCGGCGCTCGAGGCCGCGCTCGCAGCGCAGCGTCCCGACGATCTGGTCGAGCTGCTCGAGGGCCTCGTGAAGGAGCGCTCGCCGATGCGCCCGGCCTTCTCGCTCGCGGCCCTCGACGAGGCGCTCGCCGCGCTGCCGACCGGCGCGGCGCTGCCCGCGGCGCTCATCGACCTCGTCGAGCACGCGGGCGCCGACGCGGGTGCGCGGGCCCGGCTCGCCTCGCTGCTGACCACGCTCGACCGCGCGCGCGACCTGCCCGAGCCCGAAGCGCGACTCGCGGCGCTGCTGGCTTGGGGCGGCGGGCTCGACGAGTCCCCGTCGGCGTGGCTCGCGGCGCGCCTGGCCCCGCACCCGGCGCTCGGGCCGGCGCTCCGCACGATCGCACGCTCGCTCGCCACGCCGGTGCCGGCGCTCGCTGCCCTCGCCGCGCCGGCGCTCCGCGAGGCGCTCGCCGAGGGCAAGGCGCGGGCAGAGGTCGTCGACTTCGACGAGCTCGTCCTCGGCATGCGCCGGGCGCTCGAAGGCCCCCGCGGGCCCGAGCTCGTCGCGCTCGTACGGGCCCGCTACCAGCACGTCGTCGTCGACGAGTTCCAGGACACCGACCCCGATCAGTGGGCCATCGTGCGCGCGCTCTTCTTCGACTGCGCGCCGCAGCGCTCGCTGGTGCTGATCGGCGATCCGAAACAGGCCATCTACGGCTTCCGCGGCGCGGACGTGCACACCTACCTGCGGGCCGAAGAGGAAGTCTGCGCCGCGGGCGACAAGCTTCGCCTCGACACCTCGTACCGCGCGAGCCCGCCGCTGCTCGACGCGCTGCACCGCATCCTCTTGCCCGCCGAGGGCGAGCCGCCCTTCTTCACCCGCGCGTCGATCTACGAGGCGCCGGTGAAGGCGGGCGATCCGCGGCGGCGCACGGTGGAGCGGCAGGGCGAGGACGCGCTGCCGCTCGCGCCGATCACGGTGCTCTCGGTGCGGGGCGAGGCGCCGCTCCGGCCCCGCGCCGCGCGCCGCACGCTCAGCCGGGCCATCGCGGACGAGATCCGCACGCTGCTCGGACGCGAGGTGCTCGTGGGCTCGGGCGACACCCTGCGCCGCCTCGGCCCCTCCGACATCTTCGTGCTCACCCGCAGCGCCGCCGAGGGCCTCGAGGTCGCCGACGCGCTCGGTCGCGCCGGGGTGCCCCATGCGTTCTTCAAGCAGGAGGGCCTCTTCGCGACCGCCGAGGCGCGCGACTGGGCGGACCTGCTCCTCGCGCTCGCGACGCCCGACGATCCCCGGCGGCTCGCGCGGGCGCTCGCCACCCCCTTCTTCGGCGTCGCGCCCGAGGACTTCGGCGCGCTCGCGGCCCTGCCCGAAGGGCACCGCCTGCTCGTCCGATTCCGGACGCTCGCCGCGCTCGCCGAGAGCACCGGCACGGCCGAGCTGCTCTCGACCGTGCTCGAGGCGACGGGCATCACCTGCCGTGAGCTCTATCTGTTCCGGAGCGAGCGGCGCCTCACGAACTATCTGCATCTCGCCGAGGTCCTCGCCGACCTCGCGCGGACGCACGACGCGAACCTGCGCGAGCTCGGCAGCCGCCTCGTGCAGCTCAGCGCGGGCGAGCTCGGCGCCTCCGAGGGCGAGGACGTGCAGCGCCTGCCGAGCGAGCGCGCCGCGGTGCAGCTCCTGACGATGCACAAGGCCAAGGGCCTCGAGGCCGAAGTCGTCTTCCTGTACGGCGGGATGGGCCGGCCGCGCACGCGCCGGTGGGCCAAGCGGCTCGGCACGACCGGGCACGGCGAGCGCATCGCGTGGCTGCTGCCGCCCGCGCAGGGCACCGACGATCCGGCGATCGAGGCCTCGATCGTCCGCGAGGATCGCGAGGAGGCCGAGCGCCTGCTCTACGTCGCGCTGACCCGCGCGCGCTCGCTGCTCTACCTGCCCTTCTTCGAGGCCGCCGGGCGCGACGGCCTGCGGGGCGCTTACCGGGTCGTGCACGCGCGGCTCGACGCGCTCGGCCGCGCGCACGAGCTCGTTCCACCGCTCTTCCGCGTCGAGCCCATCACCCCGGGCAGCGCGGGCCGGGCAGCGAACCGGCGCCGAGAGCCGCTCGCCGCGCCGGAGCCGCACCTCGTCGCGGCCGAGCGCTCGCTGCCCGCCGCCGCGGCCTTCGAGGCCCTCGGCCGGGCGCGGAGCGGCGGCGTCGTCACCTCGTACAGCCGCATGAAGCGCGAGCGGGACCGGACGAGCGGGGCCGAGCTCGACGTGCTCGCGCGCTTCGACGAGGTGAGCGCGCCGCGCAGCGAGAGCCGGCCCGACGATCCGAGCGGCGCCGCGTTCGGCGTCGCGGTGCACGCGGTCCTCGAGCGCGTCCCGCTCGAGCGCGTCCGGCAGTCGACCGGTGGCGACGCGCTCCTCGCGCACCCCGACGTGCGTGACC
>Ga0209985_10002183_pt1 | contig 18101 bp, 12 predicted proteins | sample NOAtaG_FD_187305 | JGI IMG/M metagenome (GOLD analysis project Ga0209985, IMG submission 187305) | Freshwater lake microbial communities from Lake Erie, under a cyanobacterial bloom - NOAA_Erie_Diel6S_1000h metaG (SPAdes) (version 2) | ecosystem: Environmental > Aquatic > Freshwater > Lake ...
GCCCGAGGAGCCCTCCTCAGCCGCGCCCGAAGAGATCGCACCCGAGACAGCGGAAGAAACGGCGGAGGAAGAGGCGGAAGAGGCGGAAGAGGCGGAAGAGGCGGAAGAGGCGGAAGAGGCGGAAGAGGCGGAAGAGGCGGCGACGCCCCGGCTTCGGAGGCCTGCAGCGGCCCGTTCGGAGCCAGAGCAGGACGACGAAGCCGCGCCGCCCGTCACCGTCGAAGCGCCGCCTGCGCGTCCGACCGGGCGCTCCCTGCCCGGCGTGGTGGACGAATGGTGACCTGGAGCCGTGTGTGGTTCGTGCTCGCTGCGCTCGCGGCGGCGCTCCGGATCGCCGGGCCTGCCGCGCCGGCCCGGGCGCAGACGACGACCGAGACCCGCGAGGCCCGCGCCGCCTTCGACGAGGGGCGCACCGCCTCGGCCGAGGAGCGCTGGATCGACGCGCTCGCTGCCTTCGAGCGCTCGCGGGCGCTCGTCGAGCGGCCGAGCACCGTGTTCAACCTCGCCGCGGTGCTGGTGCGTCTCGGCCGGGCGCGCGAGGCGCTCGCCGCGCTCGACGACCTCGCGCGGATCGCCGACGCGCGAAGGGACGCGGCCGTCCTCGCGCAGGCCACCGAGCTCCGCGCGAGCGCGACCGCGAGCCTCCGGCACGTGCGGATCCGGGTCGCTCCCCCCGATGCGCGCCTCGAGGTGGATGGCGTGCCCGTCGAGGCCGCGGGCGAGGAGCGGGCGCTCGAGCTCGATCCTGGCGCGCACGGCGTCGTGGCGAGCCGCGAGGGCCACGCCGAGGCGCGCTACGAGCTGCCCGTCGGCGTCGAGGTGCTCGAGATCGTGCTCGAACCGCTCCCGGCGACGCTCGAGGTGCGGAGCAACGCGCCGGCGGCGACGGTGCGCATCGACGGCGAGGTGCGCGGGACCGGCAGCGCACGCGCCGAGCTCGCGCCGGGGGCGCACACGGTCGCGCTCGAAGCGGAAGGCTTTCTTCCCTTCGAGCGCGAGGTGCGCCTCGGGCCGGGCGAGTCGACCACGCTGGACGCCGCCCTCGAGCCCGTGCCTCCCGCGGAGGACATCGCCGCGAGCCCGCTCTTCTGGGGGCTCGCGGCCGGGGGCGTCGCGGTGGTGGTCGGCGTGGCGATCGGAGTCGCCTTCGCGACGGCCGGCGAAGGGCCTCCCTACGGCGGCACGAGCAACGTGGTGCTCGCTCCTCTGGTGGTGTTCTGATGCGAAGCAGGCACTTCACGATCGGCCCGGTGGGCGCCCTGCTCGTGCTCGGCGCGTGCGCGACCCCGCGCACCCAGCTCGTCCCGGTGGTCGGCTCGGACCTCGCCCCGGAGCTCATCGCCTGCGTGATCGCGGAGGCCGGTCCGGTGGCGCCCGGCCAGCCCTTCGTCGCAACGGCGAGCGCGCGGGTCTTCTACGTGCACGCCGCTGGGGACCCCGAAGTCGATCTGCCCTTCTCGTTCGGGGTCGTGCCGCCGGGAGCCGACGCTGCGGTCGGCGTCGAGATCCGGATCGCCGCGCTCGACCGCTGCAACGACCCGACCGACCCGGCCGCCCGTACCGTCACCCGCAGCGTCCGGACGGGCTTCGTGCGGGGAGCGCGGCTCGCGCTCCCGATGTTCCTCTCCTCCCGCTGCGCCGGTGTGACCTGCGAGGAGGGCTTCACCTGCGAGGAAGGAACTTGCGTGCCGGTCCCGACGATCGAGCCCGGCACGCTCCGCACGGTCGCGGGAGACGGAGACGAGCTGCAGGACCCCGGCGCGCCCGACGCGAGCACGGGCGACGCGAGCACGACCGACGCCGGCTGCGTGGTCGGCGCGGTGTGCCGGCCGGTCCCGCCGCAATGCGGCTGCAGCGTGGGCGAAGGCTGCTACTTGCCGAGCGGGACGCCGGTCTGCCTGCCCGCGGGCAGCGCGCCCGACGGCGCCGACTGCGCCGCCGACAACGACTGCCTGGCCGGCTCGGTGTGCATCACCGGCCTCGTGACGGGCAACCAGTGCGGGCGGCTCTGCGACCCGGCCGCGCCCGCGACCTGCAGCACCGGCGTGTGCATCCCGAGCGGTCTGCCCGGCATCGGCGCCTGCATGATCGGCTGCGATCCCGTGGCGCAGACCGGCTGCGGCGCGCGCGGCTGCTACCTCCTGCAGAACACGGGGGACACGCCCTTCGTGACCGCGTGCGGCCGCCTCGCCGGCACCGGGCGCGACGGCGCAGCGTGCACCGTCACCCAGGAGTGCGCGGCGGGCTTCGTCTGCCTCGACGACGGAACGGCCTCGGCCTGCCGCCCGCTCTGCGACCTCGCGACGGGGCGGGGCTGTACGGCCGGGACCTGCAACCCGGGGACCTCGCCGCTGCGCGCGGGCGCGACGGAGTACGGCGGCTGCCTCTGACGCACCGGTCGCGCGTTCCGTCGACTGCGGCCACGACTTCCGGGCCGCATAGGGGCGACCGCGAGGAGGCCCCCGACCGCCATGGCGCCCGCGGCGCGCCGCCGTGGTAAGCGCGGTCGATGCGAACAGCGCAGGGCTCGAGGCTCGTCATCGGATGCGTGGGCTTGGGCCTCTCGCTGCTCGGCTGCGGCGGCGGTGAGCCGGGGGTGGAGACCGAGCCGAACCCGAACCGCCGGGAGATGCGCGAGCTGACGCTCTTGAGCGCGCCGGGCGAGTCGAACCAGCCCTCGATGCTCGAGCCGGGCGGGCCGACCCTGCACGCGGTGCTCGACCGCATCGACGAGGTCCGCACCGACGAGCACGTCGTCGCGCTCTTCGTGCGCCTCGGCGGCATGGGCGGCAGCTACGGGCAGATCGACGACCTGGTCGAGGCGCTGCAGGCGGTGCGCGAGGCGGGCAAGCCGGTCCACTGCCACTTCGAGACGATCGACAACACCGGCTACGCGCTCGCCGCCGCGGCCTGCGACCGGATCACCATGACGCCGGCTGGGATGGCCGACGTGGTCGGCGTGGCGGCGCAGGTCTTCTACGCCCGCACGATGCTCGAGCACCTCGGCGTGGTCGCCGACATCGCCCACGTCGGCCGCTACAAGGACGCGGCCGAGCCGCTGGTGCGGGACGACATGGGCCCGGAGACCCGCGAGTCGCTCGGCGGGCTCGTCGACGACCTGCACCAGCGCCTGATCGACGGGATGGTGCGCGGCCGCGGCATGACGGCCGAGGCGGCGCAGGCGGCGATCGACGCCGGCCCGAGCGACTCGGCGGCGGCGCTCGCGCTGCACCTCGTCGACGCGGTGGAGTTCGACGACGAGGCCCGCACCCGCTGCCGCGAGGCCGGCGGCGCGACCCGCAACGTCCCGATCGCGCTGAGCCCCGAGGCCGAGCCGATGGGCCTGCCGCAGCTCCTCGCCGCGCTCTCCGGCGCGCCGCCGGAGGAGACGGTGGAAGGCCCGCGCATCGTCCTCGCCTACCTCGACGGCGAGATCACCGACGCGGAAGAGGCCGGCGGTGGCGGCACCGCGCAAGCCGGTCCCTTCATCGAGGGCATGCGCGAGATCGCCGAGGACGAGGACGTGCGGGCGATGGTCCTGCGGGTGAACTCGCCGGGCGGCTCGGCGCTCGCGAGCGACCGCATGTGGCACGCGGTCCGGAGGGTCGCCGAGCGCATCCCGGTGATCGTCTCGGTCGGCGACATGGCGGCGAGCGGCGGCTACTACATCGCGGTCGCAGGTCACGAGATCTTCGCCCACGAGGCGAGCATCGTCGGCTCGATCGGGGTGGTCGGCGGCAAGGTGAGCATCGACCCGATGCTCGACCGGATCGGGGTCACGCCGGTCACGCTCTCGCGCGGCCGCCACGCGACCTGGTCCACCCTCACCGCGCTCTGGACCGACGAGGAGCGGGCGCTCGTCGAGCGGCTGATGGGCTCGACCTACGAACGCTTCGTGAGCCGGGTGAGCGCCGGGCGGAACCTCGAGTGGAACCGGGTGCTCGCCGTCGCCGAAGGCCGGGTGTGGAGCGGCCGCGACGGGCTCGAGCACGGCCTCGTCGACCGCATCGGAGGCCTCCGCGCCGCGATCGCCCGGGCCCGCGAGCGCGCCACGCTCGGCGACGAGGTGCCGATCGTGGAGTGGCCGCGCCAGCGCACCGTGCTCGAGACGATCGCCCAGACCTTCGGAGGCACCTCGGCCGCCGCCCGGCGCGACGGCGTCGCCGCCTACCTCGCGCTGCCCGGCCCGGCCCGGCGCGCGATGGTGCTCGCCGACACGCTCACCCGCGAGCACGTGGTCGTCTCGCTGCCCTTCCTGCTCGAGCTGCGGTGAGCCCGATCCTCACGCTCGACGCGGGCGAGCTGCCGGACGAGCCGGACGCACTGCTCGCCGCCGCGCACCGCCTGCACGTCGCCTGCGGCGGCCACGCGGGCGACGCCGCGTCGATGGCCCGCACGCTCGAGGTGGCGCGGCGGAACGGGGTCGAGATCGGAGCGCATCCGTCCTACGAGGACCGCGCCGGCTTCGGGCGCGCGAGCATGAACGTCTCGCCCGACGTGCTCGGCGCGCAGGTGAAGGCGCAGTGCGCGGCCCTCGCGGCGATCGCCCGGCAAGCCGCCTTGCCGGTGCGCTCGGTGAAGATGCACGGCGCGCTCTACCACGACGTGCTGAGCGACCGGCAGCGGGCCGGCGCGGTGCTCCACGCGGCGGTCTCGGCGCTCGGTCCGGTCGCCGTCGTCACGCAGGAAGGCGCGCTCGCCGACCTCGCCCGGGCCCGCGGCCTCACCGTGCTCCGCGAGGGCTTCGCCGACCGCGCGATGCGGCCCGACGGCCGGCTCGTGCCGCGCAGCGAGCCCGGCGCGCTCATCGACGATCCGAAGGCCGCGGCCGATCAGGCCCGCCGCTTGGTCGCCTCGGGCGCGATCGACGCGATCTGCGTGCACGGCGACGGACCGAACGCCCTCGCCATCGCCCAGGCCGTCCGCCGGGCCCTCGCGAGCTGAGCGCGGCGCCGACCGCCCGACGATGCCGGCGCTCCGTCCCGCAAGGCACCGACGCGGCGTCTGCGCTCACGGTACGAGCGCGACCGAGTTCGCGGGCCTCGGCGCCGAGCTCCGTGCCCGACCCGTCGCGCCGGGGGCTCCGGGGCGCGCGCGGCCCGCGCGGGTCCGTGCGGATCGAGCTCGTCCTCGGGTTCGATGCGCGGTGCGGCTGCTCCTCGGCGAGCACGGCGCAGCGGCGCCGAACGAGCACGCGCTCGGACGCGTCCCGGACCGCTGAGCCGGCCGCGGGCACACACCGCAGGGCTGGCGGGCCGCGAGCGAGCGCTGATAGCCTGCCGCGATGTCGCGACCCCGGAGGTGTGGCCCGGTGCCCAGTGCTCGCTCCCGCCCTCTCCGCGCCGCGTGGGCGCCGCTGCTGCTCGCCGCGCTTGGCTGCGCCCCCGATGCGCCCGCGGAGGATGCCCCGATCGCGCTCGACGCGCCGGCGATCCCCGGCGAGGACGCCTTCGTCGCGCCGATCGACGCGCCGGGCGCGGATGCAGGCGCCGACGACGGCGGAGCGGACGCCTCGGTGGTGCGCGAGGTCCTCGAGTTCTCGCCGACGCGCACCGAGAACACCGGCTCCCTCGGCGAGATCGACGTGCCGGTCGAGATCGACGACCAGCGCTCCCTCATGGTCGTCGCGAGCACCGTCGACACGGCAGCGCGGGTCTCGGTGCTCTCGATCCTCGACCCCTCGGGCGCGACCGTGTTCCGCTGGCAGGACTGGTACAACGAGCCGCGGCTCTTGACGAACGCGATCTTCGCCGAGCGCACCGGGACGGCCATCAACTGGCCCGTGCGCGCCGACGAGCCACCGCTCGAGCCCGGCACCTACCTCGTGCGGCTCGGGACCTACCGGGTCGACGGCGTGACGCCGCGGCCGGGCATCGACCTCGAGCTCACGACCGTCACGAACCGCGACCGCGACCTCGCCCTCGGCGTGGTGCCGGTGGTGATCGTGTGGGCCGACGGCCTCGCGGCGGACGCGGCCCTCGTGAGCGCGACCGAGCGCGCCGTGGATCACTGGAACGAGGTGTGGGGAGCGGTCGGGCTCGGTGTCGAGGTCCGCTACGTGGAGAGCGCGATCGACCCCGCCCTGCCCCGCCCCTCGGCGATGTCGGCCGATCTGCTGCGCACCGCCTCGGAGCTGGCCGCGCCGGGCGAGGTGGCGGTCATCGTCGGCGAGACGGTCGACGCGGGCTCGGGCCTGTACGGCGTCGCGGGCCACATCCCCGGCCCCATCGTGCCCTCGCCGCTCGGCGCGAGCGTGGTCGGGTGGCTGGCGAACGCGGGCGGCGACGGAGTCTTCAGCGACGCCGACATCCAGCTCTACGGCGAGGTGCTTGCCCACGAGGTCGGGCACTACGTCGGACTCTTCCATCCGGTGGAGCGCTCGTTCGCCGTGTGGGACGCGCTCGCCGACACGCCCGAGTGCCGGACCGAAGCGGCGTGCGAGTCGATGCTGGGCACGAACCTGATGTTCCCCTACTCGATCTGCGATGCCACCAGCTGCCTGAGCACGACGGAGATCACCGCCGGACAAGAGGGCGTGGTGCAGCGCTATACGGGGACACGATGACGCGCGCACGAAGGGAGCAGGACGTGACGCAGCAGGCGATGACACACGACAAGAAGCCCGGCGCAGAGGTCGGTGCTCCGCTTCCGCACAGCCGATGGGAGGGCGCAGCGCGCGCGCGACGGACGCCGGCAGCCACGCTGCTCGGGCTGGCCCTCGGCGTCCTCGGAGCGTCGGCGGGATGTGCCGGACCGGCCGACCGGCCCGCGGGCGCGAGCGCCGCCCCGGAGCACGGCGCGGTCGTGACGCTCGGGGTCGATGCGCAGCGCATCTACGAGCGGACGCTCGCGCGCGACGGAGCTCCGTCGTGCGCGGAGCTCACGGCCGACGTCGCGGCCCCCGTGCCGGCGCTCGTCGAGATCACCGAGCGCGTGATCGCGCCGCCGGGCTCGGGGATCCGGGCGGCGGAGTGCCTGCTCGAGACGCACGCGCTCGAGGTCGAGCCGACGCTCACCGCGTGGGTGACGCACGAGGCGACGCTGGGCTTCGGCTTGCTCGTGCTCGGTCGTCTCGACGCGCTCGAGCCGGCGCTCGCCGAGCGCCTGGCCCGGGCCGCCCTCGCCGGCGAGCTCGCCGAGCGGGCCCGGCCGCGGATCGCCCGCTCGGAGCGGCTGCACGGGCTGCTCGCGCCGGGCACGGCCGAGGAGCCGGGGCCGCGCTGAAGACGGCAGCGCGCATCGCCGCGGGAGCCATGGTCCGCTGGCCGGCCGCCTGCTCTCTCGTCTATCGTGGGCGCCGATGAGCTACGACGAGGGCCGCTTCCTCGCGACGTACCTTCGCGGCGCCCGCCTGCCCTTGCCCTTCGGGGTGCAGGGCTGGCAACTCGTCCGCGTGGGCTCCGATCGCGCCCGGCTCGCCATCGACCTCACGCTCGAGGGCCCGACGGGCACGCGGCTCCTGGTCTTCGTCGAGCGCCGCCTCGACGGCACCGAGAGCCTCGCTCGCACCCGCTTTCTGCAGCTCTCCTACTACGACGACGGCGCGGTCGAAGGGGCCCTCGCGGCGCGCCTCGTGCGGACCCTCGCGTCCGTCCTCGAGCAGGTCGAGCAACGCGTCGGCGACGCTGCGTCGCAGGCGGCGCTCGCGCGCGCGGAGCAGCCGGTCCTCGCGGAGCTCGAGCTGCGGGTGAACCGTGACTGCAACGAGGAGTGCGTGTTCTGCAACACCCCAGCGGGCTCCGAAACGATCCTGCCGGGGCGCGCGCAGATCCTCGCCGCGCTGCGCGCCGAGCGCGCCGCCGGCCAGCGCGTCGTCACGTTCACCGGCCGCGAGCCCACCCTCGACCCGTCGTTGCCCGAGTACCTCGAGGAGGCGGTCGCGCTGGGCTACGAGCGGCGCCGGGTCGCCACGAACGGCACCACGCTCGCGCACCCGCCGACCCTCGCGCGGCTCCTCGCAGCCGGCATGAACGGCGCGAAGATCTCGCTGCATACGTTCGACGCCTCCACCTTCCGGTCGCTGGTCGGAGCACCGCGCCTGCTCGACAAGGCCCTCGAGGGCCTCGGGCGGCTCGGCGAACATCCCTCGGTCGAGGTGCAGATCGTCGTCGTGCTCACCCGGCTGAACCTCGCCGAGCTCCCCGCGCTGATCCGCCGCCTCGCCGGGGAATACCCCTGGGCCCGGCAGGTCACGGTGTCCCCGATGGCCCCGGTCGGCGATGGGGCGCGGCACGTCGAGCTCATGCCGCGGCTCGGCGCACTCGCCGGCCCGCTCCGCGAGGCCATCGACGTCGCGACCGCCGCCGGGATGCACCTGATCGTCCCGGCCCGCTGCGGCGCGCCGCTCTGCGCGATGCCCGCGGGCTACGAGGCCTTCAACCAGGATCACCGCAACGTGCCCGGCGACAACGTCGAGCCGGGCAAGGGCAAGCTCCCGGCGTGCGCCACCTGCAAGTGGGACAGCCGCTGCACCGGGACCTGGTCGGCGTACCTCGCGCGCCACCAGGATCTGCGGCCGATCCCCCGCTGATCGCGTCCGCTCCGCAGCGTGACAGCGGCCGTCAGATCGGGCGGGTGCCGAGGCCCGTCGCCTCGGCGGCGGCGGCGATCTCCAGCAAGCGCAGCTCGCTGCCGGCGCGGCCCACGAACATCGTCGCGAGCGGCCGTCCGCGATCGTCCCGTCCGCTCGGCACCGAGATCGCCGCCAGGCCGCAGAGGTTGGCCAGGGGCGTGTACGCGCCGATCGTGCGGAGCGCGAAGAGATCCTGTCCCCCGGCGAGCAGCCCCGGCGAGGCGGCAGGCGGCGGCGTCGCGGTGGTCGGCATCGCGAGCACCTCGACCTCCTCGAAGAGCCGCTGGACGTCGGCGCGGAGCGCGTCACGCCGCCGTTCGATCCACCCCCGCTCCGAGCGCATGGACGCGCCGAGCGCGACGTTCAGGCGTCCCTGCCCGGAGCGCGTGCGGGCTCCGAGCGGCCCCCCGGCGAGGTCCACGGTGCAGACCGCGACCGCGAGCGCGACCATGCCCTCGGCTCCGGGCAGGCGCTGCGGCCGGCGGCGGGCCGCCAGCGCGTCGAGCATCCGCTCGAAGGCCGCGCGCTGATCACGCGACGCGAGCTCGGGGCCGAGGTGCGCGACGATCCCGACCTCGGCCGGCACCCGCGCCGCGACCGCCACGTCGGGCTGCCCCGCGAGCACGAAGTGCAGCCGGGCGCAGTCGGCCACGTCGCGCGCGATCGGTCCCGGCTCCTCCATCGACGCCGAGACCGGACGGTAGCCCTCGAGGGGGAGCGTCCCGCGCCCCGGCTTGAGCCCGACGAGACCGGCGAAGGCCGCGGGGATCCGCACGCTGCCGAGGCCGTCGCCGCCCACTGCATAGCGCGCCACGCCGCGCGCGACGGCGATCGCCGAGCCGGTGCTCGAGCCGCCGGGGAGGTAGCCGGAGGCGACGGCGCTGTCCGGGACCTCCCCAGGAATCAGCGCCCCGGTTCCGTCCATGCCGAGCTCGGTCATCGAGGCCTTGCCGATCAGGGCGCCGCCCGCGGCGCGGATGCGCTGCACGAGGACGGCGTCGGTCTCGGCCCGCTCGCCCGGTCCGGGCAGGCCGATCCCGGTCGGGTACCCGGCGACGTCGAGCGAGTCCTTCACGACGACGGTCTGCCCCGAGAGCGGTCCCTCGGGGAACGCGGAGGGCAGTTCGAGCGGCACCAGGATCGGGCTCACCTCGGCGCTGCCCCGCGCGCTCGGCGTGCGGCGCGCGACCGCTTCGACGCCCCCGATCGGCATGCCCCGGGTGATGAGGCCGCGGATCGCCGCGCGCGCGAGGCGCTTGCCGGGGCCGGTGCCGACGAGCGCCGCGTAGGCGTGGAGCACGGAAGGGGGAGTGACGATCACGGTGCGCGAGTGTGCAGGAGCGACCTCGGCCGCGAAAGAGCGATGTCGATGGCCCGCGACCGTCGCGCCGCCCGCCCCGCCCGCTATCCTCGCGCCCATGACCGCGCGCGACGTGCTCGGCGAGCTGGTGGCGCAGCTCGCCCTCGAGAAGATCGAGGAGAACCTGTTTCGAGGGCAGAGCCAGGACCTCGGCTGGGGCACCGTGTTCGGCGGGCAGGTGCTCGGTCAGGCCCTCTCGGCGGCGGCGCAGACAGTTCCTTCGGAGGGCCCGGTGGCCCGGCACGTGCACTCGATGCATGCCTATTTTCTGCGCCCCGGCGACGTGTCCAGGCCGGTCGTCTACGACGTCGAGCGGATCCGCGACGGTGGCTCGTTCACCACCCGCCGCGTGCGCGCCATCCAGTCGGGAGAGGCGATCTTCACGATGGAGGCGAGCTTCCAGCGGCCGGAGGAGGGCTTCGTGCACCAGGAGCCGATGCCCGACGCGCCGCGCCCCGAGACCCTGCCGACCGAGCAAGAGCGGCTGGCCCCGCACGCCCACCGCATGCCGCCGTTCATGCGGGAGCGGGCGCTCGCGGTGCGGCCCTTCGAGTTGCGGGGCGTCGATCGCGACGACGAAGACCTGTTCTTCCCGCCGCTCAAGGCCCCGCACCGCAAGGTCTGGCTGCGCACGATCGGGCCCCTGCCCGACGACCCCTCCCTGCACCGCCACCTGCTCGCCTACGCCTCCGACTACGCCTTCCTCACGACCTCGCTGCTGCCGCACGGGGTCACCTGGCTCACGCCCGGCATGCAGGTCGCGAGCCTCGATCATGCGATGTGGTTCCACCAGCCTCTGCGGGTCGACGGCTGGCTCCTGCACGTGATCGACAGCCCCGCGGCCTCGGGCAGCCGCGGTCTGGTCCGGGGGCGCATCTACTCGGAGGACGGCCGGCTCGTCGCCTCGACGGCACAGGAGGGCCTGATCCGCCGGCACCCAGGGCGGCAGACCTGAGCCGCGGCTCGCCGCGCGCGCACCTGCGGTGTAGGCTCCTGGTTCGGGCCGCATGAGCACACGCCGATCCTCCCTGGGAAGCCTCTTCGTCGTCCTCGGCCTCGGCCTCGGGGGCTGTGAGCCGAGCCCGGTCGCCGACGCCGGCACCGACGCAGGGATGGCGGACACGCCGGCCGACTTCCCCGATACCGGCCCACCCTGCACCAGCGACGAATCCTGCGACGACGGCGTGCCCTGCACGCTCGACAGCTGCGATCTGGCGCGGGGCTTCTGCCGGCACGTCAACGACAACGCCTCGTGCGACGATGGCGTCTTCTGCAACGGCGACGAGGTGTGCAACCCCGCCCTCGGCGGCTGCGACGACGGTCCGCGGCGCACCTGCGACGACGGCGACGTCTGCACGGTCGACACCTGCAACGAAACCGACCGCGTCTGCGACCGGCGCCCGCGCGATCTGGACCTCGACGGCGATCCCGACTTCTTCTGCACCGGCGGCGGAGACTGCGACGACCGCGACCCGACGCGCAGCTCGCTGTCGCCGGAGATCTGCGCCGACACGGTCGACAACGACTGCGACGGGTCGCTGGACGAGACCGAGTGCGGCACGCCCGCGCACGACACCTGCGAGGACGCGCTCGACGTCTCGGCGGGCGGCACCTTCGTGCTCGACACCCGCGGCTCGGTCGCGGACTACGGCCTCGGCTGCGCCTTCGACGAGCGGGGCGATCTGGCCCTGCGCCTGACGATCCCGCCGGGCACGGGGCCCCGGGATGTCCGGATCACCGGGCAGAGCGACTCCTTCTCGGTGGCCCTCGCGATCCGCTCCAACTGCGTGGACGGCAGCTCCGAGACCGAGTGCGAGACCGGATTCCCAGCGCGGATCCGCGTGCGCGCCCTGCCCGAGGGCACCTACTACATCCTCGTCGCGAGCATGTTCGGGGCGGGCGAAGTGGTCGTGAACGTGCAGCTCTCGGAGCCGACGCCGCCTGCGGCGAACGACCTCTGCGGGGACGCGATCGACGTGAGCGCCGGCGGGACCTTCACCGGCTCCTTCGTCGACGTCGCCGACGACACCGTCGCGGCCTGCGGCTTCGGCGGCTCGCCGGACCTCTACTACCGCCTCGTGCTCGACGCGCCCCGGGACGTGCGGATCAACGCGAGCTCGACGACGGGCGAGAGCCTCTCCTGGGCCATCCGCACGACCTGCGAACTCCCCTCGACGGACGGCCGCTGCGCCTACGGCACCCCGGCGAGCGGCACGCTGCACGAGCTGCCGGCGGGGGAGTATTTCCTCGTGGTCGAGGGCCCCGGCTACACCGAGGTCGACTTCACCCTCGCCGTCGATCTGCTGCCGCCGACGCCGCCGCTCATGGGTGACCTGTGCGAAGGAGCGATCCCGATCACGCCGGGGACCCGCTACGCCGGGACGCTCGTGGGGATGGAGCACGACTACGAGGTCTCCTGCGGCTTCCGGTACCGGGACGCGGTGCACGTCTTCACGCTCGACACGACCCAGGACGTGACGATCGACGTGAACGGCGGCACCGCGTTCCTCAACGTCGCGCTGCGACCGACCTGCGACTCCGAGGTCGGACAGCTGCGCTGCGATCAGGGCGCGCCGGCCCGCGCCCGGATCCGCAGCCTGCCGGCGGGGACCTACTACGTCATCGTCGAGGGCTCGAACGCGGGGACCTACACGCTCGACGTGACCCTCACCCCGCCGACCTCGCCGACCCCGGTGACCGGCAACGACAACTGCCTGAGCGCCGTCCGCGTGCCCGAGACCGGAGGCGTCTACACCGGGAGCACGTTCACGGCGCTGCCCGACTACACGACGACGAGCGCGAGCTGCGGGTTCATGGCGCGGTCCAAGGACGTCGCCTTCCGGCTCGACCTGACCAGCCGTCGGCGGGTGGTCGCGAGCACCGACGGCTCGAGCTTCGACACCGTTCTGTACTACTTGGTCGGCGCCTGCCCCGGCGTCGAAGCGGCCTGCGACGACAACTCGGGCGAGGGCACGCGGAGCCTGCTCGACGTCACCCTGAACCCGGGCACCTACTACTTCATCGTCGACGGCTGGGGGACCGACTCCGCCGGCGACTACGTCTTCGAGCTGTTCACGTCCGATCCCTGATCGTCTCCCCCGACTCGCTTTTCATTCTCTCGCTGGAGCTGCCATGACGACCCGTCTCTTCGTCTTCGCTCTCTTTCTGAACGCCTGCGTCACGACCCCTCCGGTGGACCTGCCCGACGTCCCGATCCGAATCGATGCGGGAGAACGCGACGGCGGCGTCGACACGAACATCCGGCCGACCGTCGATCCCTGCGTCGATCCGGGCTCCACGGTGGGCGAGTCGTGCACGGACAGCGCCGACTGCCAGGACCTCTGCTTCTGCAACGGTGAAGAGGTCTGCATGGGAGGCACCTGCCAGCTCGGCGAGGACCCCTGCGCCGACACCGTGGCGTGCACGAACGATGCGTGCCTCGAGGAGACGGACGCGTGCTTCAACATGCCCAACCACGCGTCGTGCTCGAACGACCTCGCGTGCGACGGCTACGAGCGCTGCGATGCACGGATGGGCTGCGTGGCCTCCGCACCGCTCTACTGCAACGACGAGGACGCCTGCACCGTCGACTCCTGCGACGAGGAGATGGGCTGCGTGTACGTGACGCGCGATCTCGACGGGGACGGCTTCGTCGCGGGCAGCTGCGGCGGCGAGGACTGCGACGACGACCCGCGCTACGGGACGATGATCTACCCGGGCGCGACGGAGGTTTGCGAGAACCGGCGCGATGACGACTGCAACGGGCGCCGTGACTTCGACGACGACGCCTGCCTGCCGACGAACGACACCTGCACGACCGCGACGATGCTCGCCCTCGGTCCGACGGGCGGGACCTTCTCCGGCTCGACGGAGGGGCTCCGCACCGACTACTCGATCGCCTGCGCGAGCGGGGTGTCGAGCGGCGATGCGGTGTTCCGATTCAGCTTGGCCGCTCCGCGTGACGTGCGGATCTCGACCCTCGGCACGCCGCGCGCCGCGATCGCGCTCCGGCCCTTCGCGAGCTGCTCCGCGGGTCCGGACATCCGCTGCAACTCGGGCCCCTCGGCGTCGGTCTTCCAGCGGAGCGTGCCGGCCGGCGACTACGCCATCCTCGTACGCACCCAGACCGGCGAGTCCTTCGACCTCCGGATCGAGCTGACCGACGCGACCGCGATCCCGCCCGTCGACATCTGCGACGGCTCGACCACCGACGTTTCGGCCGGAGGCACCTTCCGCGGGCGCTTCGAGGAGGTCGACGACGACTACCCGCTCGGCTGCCACCCCGGCGTATTCCCCGAGGCGGCGTACCGCTTCACCATTCCCGACGACGGCATGCTGCGCGACGTGCAGATCACCGGCTCGACGAGCGGGGCGCCCTTCGGGAGCACCACCTTCCTCCAGCTCACGACGAGCTGCGCCTCGGCGCCGGCGACGCTCCGCTGCACGACGGGTACGACGGCGAGCATCCGCCAGCGCGGCCTCGGGCCCGGCACCTACTACATCCTCCTCGAGTCGTCGGCGCTCGACGCGACCGAATGGTCGCTGACGGTGACGATCGGCCCGGCGGCGGCGCGCAACCCCGGCGATGCGTGCACGAGCGCGATCGACATCACCCCGACGCTCGACGGAACCGGCGCGGGCAGCCGCTCCGCGAGCGTGGCGCTCGGCACCCTCGAGGGAGACGGCGGCGTGAGCTGCGGAACGAGCGCACCCGATGCGCGTGACGCGTACTTCGCGCTGCGGCTGGCCACCACGGCGGACGTCACCTTCCGTTCGAGCGCGGCCGCGACCTTCCACTACACGGCGCTGCAGTCCACCTGCGGCGTCGCTGGCTCGGAGCGACGCTGCCGGTCGGGCGTCTCGCCGCTCGCGCAAGTGTTCCGCGGCCTGCCCGCCGGTACCCACTACTTCGTGGTGCAGTCGACGGCGACCTTCGGGAACATCGACGTGACCGCCGAGGTGCGGCCGGCGACGCCGATCCCGATGAACGACACCTGCCCGGGCATCACCCTCGACCTCTCGGCTCCGGTGGGCCGCACCGACACCCTGCTCGGCTTCGAGGACGATCTCGTGGGCGGCACCTGCTCGGGAACCGGACGCCCCGACGCGTTCTACACGTTCACGCTGACCGCGGCGCGCCGGGTGATCATCAGCGCTGCGACGCTCTCCGGCTCGGCGCAGCTCTACGTCACCCTCCGCAACGGCTGCGCCGGATCGACCGCGCTCTTCTGCGCGAGCGGGGCCGGCTCGGCGTCCATCAACCAGATGCTCAGCCCGGGGACCTACACGATCCAGGTCGAGCAGGCCCTGGCCGACGCGAGCGACTTCAGCCTCAGCGTCTTCTGATCGGGCAGGCGCCCGCGCCGCGTGGCCCCGGTGGTCACGCGGCGCGTTCGTTCCGTCGGGGCGGAGTGCGGGGGAGCGTTCGCCCCTGGACGCCGGTCAGAACGGCTCGATCGGGGGAACGGGCCCGCCGCCCGGGGAGACGACGTCGCAGATGCGCTGCACACAGCGGCCCGCCGAGACATCGGTCGTGCAGAAGGCGTCGCCCGTACACACGCTGTCGCACTCCTCGCCGAGGCCCGGGGGCGGCACGCAGATCGAGCGGGACAGCGGGGGAAAGAAGCGGCAGTCGAGCCCGGGGACGCAGGTCCCCCTGCACTCCTGGCCCTCCGTCGGGAAGGCACGGCACACCGACGAGAAGAACGAGGAGAGGTCGCAGAAGAGACCCTCGGCGCATCCGCCACCGGTGTCGCGGCAGTCCGCACCTTCGGGGAGCGGCGGCTCGCAGCGCTGCAGGAAGGTGACCCGATCGGTGAGGCAGACGAGCCCGGCCTCGCAGCGGCTGTCCTCGGTGCAGGGCTCACCGAGCCGCGGGAGCGGACCGCAGGTTCCGCCCACGCAGCCAAGTCCGTCCTCGCAGACCGAGCCGTCCCGCGCGAAGAGCCCCGCGCACGACTCGCCGAGACGGCGGGGCGGCTCGCAGCTCGCCGAGGAGAAGTCCACCGTCAGGCACACCAGGCCTGCCGCGCAGCGGGTCACGCACGGCTCGCCCGCGCCGGGAAGCAGCCTGCACACGCCGGGAAAGCTCGACGCGGTGTCGCAGGTCAGCTCCGGGGCGCACTCGTTGTCGCCGAAGCAGTTCTCGCCTGCACCGCGCCGAGGCTGGCAGGTCGTGGTGCTCCCCGCGCGGCACTCCGCCCCCGAGCCGCACCCTTCCGCTCCCCCGACGACGCAGCGCGGGCTCGCGGAGCGGCAGGTGCCCGCCTCGCAAGCGGCCCCGACCGCGCAGCGGTCGAGCCCGTCGCACGCGCTGCCGACGGGAACCGGCGCCTCGCAGCGGCCACCGACGCAGAGCTCGGACGCAGCGCAGTCCTCGTGATCGGAGCACGCGCCGGAGGCGGCGACCGGATCGGCGCAGGTTCCCTCGGCGCACACGAGCCCGGCGGTGCAGGTCCCAAAGCACCGGGCCCCGACCGCGTCGCCCGCCGCGGTGCACACGCGGCCGGCGCAGACGCCCGCGCCATCGGCGCAGCGCACGCCGCTCACATCGCACGGGCTGCCCACGGCGGTTCCGAGCACGAACGCGTCCCAGCAGCTCGCGGGCTGATCCTCGTCGGAGACGGGGCGCGGCAGGCAACGCTGGTAGCTTTGCTCGGCGAGCGCGGTGCAGGTCGCGAGCGCCTCCTCGTCGACCGTCACGCCCCCGCGCGCGAAGAACGCGGTCAGGGTGTCGCGAAGGCGCGCCTCGCACTCGGTCCGCTCCGAACGCTCGCAGGCCGCAAGGTCGAAGGGAGGCGGCGAGGACGTGTCGCAGCCGCAGAGCCAGGGCGCCGAGCAGGCCGCGCGGGCCGGCACACCGCAGACGAGGTCCAGCGCCTGCGCGACGGCTGCGGCGACCTCGGGGCCAGCGTCGGGGCGCGGGCCCGGAGCGTCCCGTCCGCCGTCGAAGCGCGGCGCGTCCGCGACGGGCGCATCGAGGAGGCGGGCATCGGTCACCGCGGCATCGCGCGAGGCATCGCCGAAGGCGTCGAGCGCCGCATCGAGCGGCTCCGGGGCGTCGACATGGCCCGCGTCGAGCGGTGCGGCCGCGTCGCATCCGGCGAGCGCGGCGCAGACGAGTAGCGAACGAACGAGGGGACGATGCATGACGACGCTCCTGACCTGGACAGCAGCGTTCAGTAGGACACACCGCGACGGGCCATGCCACGGCGGTCATGAACGCCGCGGCGGCGAGAGCCACCACCGCGGGCGCGCAGTGTCCCGCGGGCGTGCGGTCAGGGAGCGAGCTGCATGTCGCGGATGCGCCAGAACCACGACGAGCCGTCGATGTCGACGCGCACGCCGGCACAGCCTGCGCTGTCGGTGCCCGCGAGCTGCACGACGGTCGCGGTCATGCCCACGTAGGACTCCATGTCGTAGGCCCAGTCGGTGTCGTCCGTGACCATCCCTCCGTACGCGTCGGGCCCGCTGTAGGGCGTGTGCCGGCCGAGGACGACGCGGGTCCCGATGGCCACCGGGCCGTAGTCCTCGGTGCCCGAGGCGCGCCCGCACTCGGTCGGGATGAGCCCGCGCATGCCTCGCCAGCTGCCCGGCCGGGCCGCGACGGTGGGCATCACGGTCATGTCTCGGATGCGCCAGTAGTAGGTGCCGCCGGTCGCATCGACGTAGACCACCGGGCACCCTTGGTCGTCCACGCCCGCGAGGGTGGTCACCCGCGCGGTGCGGCCCACGTAGGGGTCCATGCCCGGATCCCAGTTGTCGATGCCGGTCGCCGGGTCGGGCCGATGCCGGCCGAGGGTCACGCTCGTCCCCGGGCGAATGCCGCCCCAGTCGATCGTGGCGTCGGTGAGCCCACACGCCTGCGGGCCGGGCGCGCCGCCCGAGCCGAAGAGGTCGTCGCCCGAGGCGATGGCTGCACCGATCCCCGTGGCGGCGCGACCGTGGTCCGTGGATACCCCGACGCTCGGGACGTACGAGGTCAGGTCGACAGCCTCCGCGGCCTCGCCGCCGGGCGCGCGGAAGTCCCGGATGCGCCAGTAGAACATGCCCCCGTCGGAGTCGACGCGAACGCAAGGGCAGCCCTGGCTGTCGAGGCCGGCCAGCGCGGTGACGCGCGTGGGCCGTCCCACGTAGCGGCTCATCTCCTCCGCCCAGTACGTGTCGCCG
>Ga0209985_10002184_pt1 | contig 18080 bp, 7 predicted proteins | sample NOAtaG_FD_187305 | JGI IMG/M metagenome (GOLD analysis project Ga0209985, IMG submission 187305) | Freshwater lake microbial communities from Lake Erie, under a cyanobacterial bloom - NOAA_Erie_Diel6S_1000h metaG (SPAdes) (version 2) | ecosystem: Environmental > Aquatic > Freshwater > Lake ...
GCTTGCGGCAAGTGCCTCGAGGTCGACGATGTGCCCGCGCGCGAGATTGAGGAGATACGCGCCCTGCTTCATCTTGCGCAGCTCGCGGTCGCCGATGAGGTGCGTGTTCTCGCGGCGGCCGTCGACGTGCAGGCTCACGACGTCGGACTTCGCGAGAAGATCGGCCAGGCTCTTCGCGCGACGCGCGTTTCCAAGCGGCATGACCTCCGCCACGTCGTGGTAGAGGACCTGCATGCCCATCGCCTCGGCCAGCACCGACAGCTGCGAGCCGATGTGGCCGTACCCGACGATTCCAAGCGTCTTCCCGCGGACTTCGCTGCATCCCTGCGCGCTCTTGCGCCAGCCGCCGGCGTGCAGGATGCGGTCGCTCTCGACCGCGCGTCGCATGAGCATGACGATCTCGCCGATGACGAGCTCGACCACGCTTCTCGTGTTCGAATAGGGCGCATTGAAGACCGCGACGCCGCGCGATGCGGCGGCCCCGAGGTCGACCTGCTCGGTCCCGATGCAGAAGCAGCCGACCGCGAGAAGGCGATCCGCCGACTGAAGCGCCGTCGCCGTGACGCGCGTCTTGGAGCGAATGCCAAGAAGCGACACACCCTTCAGCGCGCGCGCAAGCTCGGCTTCCGGAAGCGCGTCGGAGATCGCCTCGACCTTGTAGCCCTCGTCGCGCAGCAGGTTCGCGGCGTCGGCGTGGATGTTCTCGAGAAGCAGCGCGACCATGCGCGACTTCGGGAAGCTCGGCGCGCCGGGCAAGTCGTAGATCCAGAGGAGTTCGTCCACGCTGCGGACAACGCGGTCCGCGCGCGCGATGACGTTCTCTCGGGCGATGTTCTCGCAGTAGGCGACGAACTCCTTCGCCGCGCCCGCGTCGCGAATCTCGCAGTCGGTCGCGCCGTCGCCGACGGCGACCACCTTGCCCGCGAGCTTCAGCGCACGCACGGCGGCAGGCTTGCCCTTCGGCTTCGCAAGGTGGCTCTCGGTGTCGTAGCCGACGACGCTCTTGCCATCCTTCGACCAGTGGAACTCGTTCGCGATCACGTGATCGGCGGGAATGCCGAGTTCGGCGCAGACCGGGACGACGTAGTCGCGAAAGCCCGAGCTGACGACGTAGATGCGGGCGGCGTTCCTGCGGATCGCGGCCTTGTGCCGACGGAAGCTCGGGGCGATCTTCCGCTTGAGCAGCTTGACGACGGCATCGACGTGCGACCGGGCGATCGCCAGTTGCGACAGCCGTCGCCGAAGCGACTCATCGATCCCGATGCGCCCCTCCATGCCGTCGCGGGTGATGCCCTCGATCGCAAGCACCTTCGCCTCGCGGTCGGGGTCATCGGCCAGCGCGAGCCGAGCGATCTCGTCGAGGCCTTCCGCGGCCACGATGGTCGAGTCGAAGTCGAGAATGAGGGTGGTCTCTGGGGACGCCATAGAGCCGAACATATCGGCACTTGAAGGCGCGCGGATGAGGGAAACAGCTGCGCCGCGGTCGAGGCCGAGCCCGGAACGGTGCCTGTCACGTGCCGGGGAGTGCCGTGCACCAAACGGCACGTGCCGTGCACCAATCAGGAGGCACCGATCAGGGTCGGACAAGAGGGCCAAAGCCGCCGGCGGCGGTCGCTCACGCCATGATGCCGCGCACAAGTTCGCCCTTGACGTCGGTGAGGCGATAATCGCGCCCCTGCGCCCGGTAGATCAGCTTCTTGTGGTCGATGCCGAGCAGGTGCAGCATCGTCGCGTGAAGGTCGTGCACCTCGACCGGGTTCTCGACGATGTTGTACGAGTAGTCGTCGGTCTTCCCCCAGGTGATGCCCGGTTTGATTCCGCCGCCGGCAAGCCACGCCGAGAAGCAGCGCGGATGGTGGTCGCGGCCGTAGTTGTCGCGCGAAAGCTGTCCCTGCGAGTACACCGTGCGGCCAAACTCGCCGCCCCAGAGGACGAGCGTCTCCTCGAGGAGCCCGCGGCGCTTGAGGTCCTTGACGAGCGCAGCCTGCGCCTGATCGACCGCCTTCGCCTGGGCGCTCAGCTCGCTCGGGAGGTTTCCATGCTGATCCCATCCTCGCATGTAGAGCTGGATGAAGCGCACGTCCCTCTCGGCCAAACGCCGCGCCAGCAAGCAGTTCGCCGCGAATGAGCCCGGCTTGTGCACGTCGGGGCCGTACATCTCGAGCGTCGCCGGGTCTTCGTCGGAGAAGTCGGTGAGATCGGGCACCGACATCTGCATGCGGTACGCCATCTCGTGCTGCGCAAGGCGTGCGCGCACCTCGGGGTCGAGGCTGTCCTCAAACTCCGTTTCGTTCAGTTCGCCAACAAGATCGAGCATGCGGCGCCGATCCTCGCGCGAGACGCCTTCGGGGTTGCGAAGGTACAGCACTGGATCGCGACCCGAACGAAGGCGGCAGCCCTGGTGCTCGCTCGGAAGGAACCCGCTGCCCCAGAAGCGCGCGCTGAGCGCCTGCATGTTGCCGACGCCCTGCGTGATCATCACGACGAATGCCGGCAAATTCGCGTTCATGCTGCCGAGGCCATAGCTCATCCACGAACCGAAGCTCGGACGGCCGGGCTGCTCGCTTCCGGTCTGGAAGAACGTGATGCCGGGCTCGTGGTTGATCGCCTGCGTGTGCATCGAGCGGATGAGGCACATGTCCTTCGCGATGCCGCCGGTGTGCGGCAAGAGCTCGGAGAGAGAGACGCCGTCCTCGTTGTTCTCGTGGCGATCGAAGCGGAACTTCGAGGGCGCGACGGGAAACCGCGACTGGCCGCTCGTCATCGTGGTGATGCGCTGGCCGTTTCGGATCGAGTCGGGAAGGTCTTCGTTGAAGCGCTTCTCGAGCTCGGGCTTGTGGTCGTAGAGGTCGAGCTGGCTTGGCGCCCCCTCCATGTGCATGTAGATCACGCGCTTCGCCTTCGGCGCGAAGTGCGGGCCGGGCGTGAAGCCGGAGGCAGGCTGGCCATCGGCGCCGAGAATCGGCGCGGCCGACGCGGACCGGCCGCCGAGGAGCGTCGACAACGCTGCGCCGCCGATACCCGCCGCGATCGACCCAGCGACCGAGCCGAAGAAGCGACGACGCGTCATGTTGAGGAGATACTCCTCGAGTCCGTCGGCCGGCGTCGCGCTGATGCGTGGTTGGTTCGGCATGGGCGTCTCCTTGCTTCGCTCCTTGACGCAGTCAGTCTTTCACGATCGTTGCATCGCTTGAAAGCACAGCGTTGGCAAGCAACGTCCACGCTGCGAGTTCGGCCGGGTCGAGATCGCTTGCCTTCGGCGCCATGCCCACGGCCAGCAGTTTCGCGGCCTCCTCGGGCGCCGCGACATAGCGCGCCCGGTTCGCCTCAAGCGTCGCCACGAGGCGATCGAGCACGGCGGGCGCTGGCCGCACGCCTGTCGCGCGGCGGAAGAGGATCTCCGCGCGCGCTCGGTCGTCGCCGGCGACGCGAAGCGTCCGCTCGGCCGCCATCCGCGCGGCTTCGACGAACTGCGGGTCGTTCCAGAGCGCGAGCGACTGGAGCGGCGTATTGGTGATCAGCCGCTTCGTCGAGCAGAACTCGCGTGTCGGCGCGTCGAACGTCAGCATGGTCGGCGGCGGCGCGGCGCGCTTCCAGTAGGTGTAGAGGCTGCGCCGCCAGAGATCGTCGCCCTGCGACTGCTCGTAGGCGCGCGTGTTCGACTGCGGCATCGCGACTTCCTGCCAGAGCCCCTCGGGCTGATACGGCTTCACGCTAGGGCCACCGAAGCGCTCCTTGAGAAGCCCGGCGGCGTACAGCGCCTGATCGCGAATTGCCTCGGCTCCGAGGCGCTGGCGCGGATACCACGAGTACAGCTTGTTCTCCGGGTCGACCGCAGCGACCTCGGGACGAAGCCGCGACGACTGGCGGTAGGTCGCGCTTGTGACGATATCGCGGACGAGGCCGCGGAAATCCCAGGGATTTCGACCGGTGCTGCCGTCGCCGTCGCGGAAGCGCACAGCGAGGTGGTCGAGCAACTCGGGGTGCGTGGGCCACTCGCCCTGCAAGCCGAAGTCGTCGCTTGTTCGGACGAGACCGCGACCGAAGAAGATCTCCCAAATGCGATTCACGGAGACGCGCGCGGTGAGCGGATTTTCAGCCGACACCAGCCACTGCGCGAGACCGAGTCGGTTCTGCGGTGCGCCGGGGGGCAGCGCGCCGAGCACCGTCGGCACGCGGCGGACGACGGGCCGGTTCTTGTCGGGCTGGTCGTAGGCGCCGCGCGCATGGACGAAGGTCTCGCGCGGCATCGGCAGTTCCTTCATCACCATCGTGCGCGGAGTCGAGGCGAGGATCGTCTCACGCTCGACTCGGATCTCGTTCAGCTTGCGCGTTGCCGCGATGTAGCTTGGCGAGAATCGCGTGCGCCAGGCGTTCTGCGCCGACGCGAGCGCCTCCGGGCGGATCGCGTTCTCGGGAAGGACGAACGCAACCATCGCACGGTCGAGGACCGACTCGTTGGGAATCGATCGGTGATAGAAGCCGGCTTGGCCACCCGTGTTGACCACCTTGCAGACGAGGAAGTTGCGCCCGGGAGCGAGCGTGACCGAGACGCGGTCCTGATCTGGAACGACGCCGCGATTCGTCTGGCTTTCGTGGACCTTTCGGCCATTCAGATAGACCACCAGGCCGTCGTCCGAGCCGAAGGAGAGGTCGAGCGTGCGCGCGCTCGGCGCGTAGATCTCGCGGGCGATGAACTCGCTGCCGATGCTCGCGGCGAGTCCGACGGGCGTGCCCTCGAGCACACCGGGTGCGAATCGCCACTCGCCGGGGTTCGCCTCCGGCCCAAAGCGCTTGCCGAGCACCACCGAGGTCTCGCGTTCGGGGCCGTACTCGGTCGCGTAGGCCGTGCTCGGCTCGCCGAAGAAGGGGCCGGCGATGTACCAGACGCTCGAGGCGTCCGGGAGCGCTGCGAGTGCGGCGTCGCTTGCTGCGATCGGCGTCAGCCGAACGCGACCGAAGACGTGCTGCGTGTAGGGCGAGTCGTAGTGGAGCGTCACCCGCAGTTCGGTGCCGCCGGGGAACCCGAAGGGCCGGGCGGCGGCGAACAGCGCGGCGCGCGAGCTGGGGGCCTCGTGTCCGGCAACCGCCCAGAACCGACCGTCGCCGTGCGAGAGCGCGTTCGCGACCCGGAAATCGCCGTTTGCCTGCTCGTAGTCGGCCCACGCCCACGTCAGTTCGACCGGCTCGCGACGCGAGGGATCGGCGACGGAGACGGCCTCGACCGAGATCGCGCCGAGAACCGCGTTACCGTTCGGCGTGCGGCCGACGCCGCCCTGGCCATTGCTCGGATCGGTCAGCGCCTCGAGCATGAGAAGCCGTAGATCGGTTCCCTCGGTGCGGAGGATGATGGTGTGGTCGTCCTGATCGGGGTTCGCACCCTGCGCGAGCACCGAGCCATCCGCCTGCGGCACGAGCGTCGCGCCGCCGCTGCTGGCCGCGGAGACGACGCTCGCCTTCGCGGGGGTGAACCCGGCGCGGATCGAGTCGACGAACGCCGCGAGCTCGACCTTCTCCGCCTCCCCCGCCTGCGTCTGCTCGGCGCGCGCCCGTTCCTCGGCGGCGGCGAGCGCCGCGAGCTGGGCCCCCTGCTCGGGCAGCGGAACTTCAATGAAGGGCTCGAGCGCGCGGTTCGCGTCGGGGATCTGCGAGTAGATCCCCGGCTCCTCGTTCGAGTTGAAGAATGCGATCAGCGAGTAGAAGTCCTCGGTCGTGATCGGATCGAACTTGTGGTCGTGGCAGCGCGCGCAGCCAACCGAGAGGCCAAGGAACGCCGAGCCGGCGGTGTTGACGCGATCGGAGGCGTACTCGAGCAGGTACTCCTCGTTGATCGCTCCGCCTTCGTCGCTCGTGACGTGCGCGCGGTTGAAGCCGCTTGCGATGATCTGGTCGATCGACGGCGAGGGAATCAGGTCGCCTCCGACCTGCTCGACGATGAACTGGTCGTAGGGCTTGTTGTCGCGGAAGGCCTTCAGCACCCAATCGCGCCAGAGCCACATCTGGCGGCCGGCGTCCATGTGGATGCCGCTGGTGTCGGCGTAGCGCGCGACGTCGAGCCATGACACAGCGACGCGCTCGGCGAATCGCGAGACGTACGGCTCCTCGGTCAGCAAGCGGTCGACGAGACGCTCGTAGCGATCGGGGTGCGTGTCGGCGAGGTACGCGTCGGTCTCCTCAGGGGTCGGGGGAAGCCCGGTGAGGTCGAGGTAGAGGCGACGGACGAGGTCGATGGACGTCGCCTCGGCGCCGGGGCTGATTCCCGCACGCTCGAGCCGGGCGAGGATGAACCGGTCGACGTCGTTGCGCGGCCACGATTCGTGACGGACCGCCGGGGCCGCCTGCGCGACGGGCGCCGTGAAGGCCCAGTGGGCCTCGTAGGGTGCGCCCTCGTCGATCCAGCGGCGGAGGAGTTCACGCTCGTCGGGGGTGATCGCGCGCTTGCCGCTCTCGGGCGTCGGCATCACCTTCGACGGGTCGTGCGAGGTGATGCGTCTCCAGAGGTCGCTCGCCTCGGCGTTGCCCGGCACGATCGCGGCGCCGTTCTTGCGGGGCGCGATCGCCTCGTCGCGGATATCGAGCCGGAGGCCCGCCTGCTGGTGGGCGCGGTCGGGGCCATGGCAGAGGAAGCAGCGGTCGGAGAGGATCGGGCGGATGTCGCGGCCGTACTGGATGGGCTCAGGCGCGGGGAGACCGGCGACGGCCGCGACCCGGGCCGATACGAGGCCCGAAGTCGATGCCTTCGCAAGCTGGATTCGGATGGCCTCGAGTTCGGGAGAGTCGGTGGCGGCGGTTGAACTGGCGGCGGCGGTCGCGCCAGAGCCGGTCGCGGCGGCGGCGGTCGCGGCGGAGGCGGTTGAAGATGCAGCGGTGGAGGCCGCGGTCGTCAGCCCTTTCGCGGAGGCGTTTCCGCCCGGCGGAACCGGCTGCTGCTGCGGCTGCGACGTAGCCCTTCGCCGCGGCTCCGACTGATCGGCCTGGAACGTCGTGGGCCAGACGCTGACCGCAGCGAGGCCAGCGGCCACGACAAACGCAGAGACGAGCGGCGCGCGACTTCCCAGCACGAACCCAAGTGTAACGCTCGACCCCGCCGCGCCAACCCTGAATCGACCTCAACTTTCCGCAAAATCAGGATGCGGGCGACGCCTCGATAGAACGCGGCCGCCCGCCGCGAGATGGACGTCGCCGAGATCGGTCCTCGCCGAGATCGGTCCTCGCCGAGATCGGTCCTCGCCGAAATTGGTCCTCACCGAGATTGGTCCTCGCCGAGATCGGTCCTCGCCGAGATCGGTCCTCGCCGAGATCGGTCCTCGCCGAGATCGGTCCTCGCCGAGATTGGTCCTCACCGAGATCGGTCCTCGCCCCCATCGACGCGGAAAGGACCCTGCGCGTCACGGAGAACCGAGAACCACCACTTCGCCTCGGTCGACGAAGAGCAACTCGAGAGACACCCCCTCGCGAGGAATCGTGAACATCTCCGCGACCGCGTCGCCATATGCAGAGAGCTGCGATCGGTAGCCCGCGATCTTCGCTTCGAGCACGTCGCGCGGCGAGTCCTTCGCGCCGGTTTTGAAGTCGATGATCGTCGCTCCGATCGGTACGCCTTCCCGCAGCGAGAGTACGAGTCGATCGATGCGTCCGTTGACGAGCGCGCCGTTCACCTCGCGCGTGAACGCGAGTTCGTTGTGGACACGCACCGTGTCGCCCACCGCCTCGAGGTCGAGTGCCTGCGCGATTGTTCCCAGTCGCCCTCGGTCAGACGCGATCCGCGCGAGCATGACCCCGACTTCATCGGCAAGCTTGTCCGAAACCGGCTCGCGCTTCTCCGCGGCGGCGCGACGGCGGGCGCGCCCGACGATCGCCGCGCGCGCCGAGGCGTCGACAAGATCCTCGATCGAACGCACCTCGCGGAAGCACTCGTGCACGAACACGCCGCGCAGCGCGATGTCGTCGTCGGTGAAGGGATCGAGCGCCCAGAGCGAGCGTTGCGCGTGCGAGGACGGCGGCGCGGAACGGCCACCCGCACGGGGCTTGATCTCGACGAGCGGACGCGCGGACTCGGCCGCCGCCTTCCCCGCGGCAGACGGGGGGTCTGCGGGGCGTGGGGGATCCGCGGAGCGTGGGGGATCCGCTGAGCGTGGGGGATCCGCTGCAGCCTCCTTCGAAGTGCGCACCTCGCCCGCGTACTCGCACATCCAGAAGGGCTCGGAGGGATGCGCCCGCGCCTCTTGGTACTTCTGCGCGATCGAAGGCGCGCCGGCAATCCGGTCCGCCGCCCCGCTCGTCCGACCGAGCGCCGCGCGGATGAGTTTCGCGCCGGTCGGGTACTCGCCCTTCGGCTTCGACGACATGACGAGGTGGAGACCGCGCCTCGCGCGCGTCACCGCGACATAGAACGCGGAGAGGTCATCGAGCAGTCGGCGCCGCCGTTCATCGCGCTCGAACACCGAGAGTTCGGGGATCCATGACCTCACCGACTCGTTCGCGAGAAGCGCAACCATCTGCGGCGGCTGCGCAGGGTCGGTGCAGACCATCCCCCACGGCGCCTTGACCTCGCCCCAGTTCGCGTCGAGCGAGAGCACGATCACCTCGTCGAACTCGAGGCCCTTCGATCGGTGGACGGTCATCACGCGCACGCGGTCGGCCGAAGTGGCGCTCGCGTCGTCGCTCTCGACGGCCTGCACGAAGTCGGTGAATCGCGCGGGCGGCGCATCGGCAAAGGACTCGGCGATCGCCACCACGCGGGCGAGGCGATCGGCGTCGTTCGGCGAGAGGCCCTGCTCGCGCAGGCGCGCGAGGACGTCGTTCAGGACAGGCGCAAGGCCGCGGTCTGCGATCCGGCCCCGCCAATCCGCGGCGAAGGCGATGGCGTCCTCGGCAGCTTCGGCGCGTTCTTCCAGCTTCGCAAGACCCGTGACCTTCGCCATCGGGCCGCGCGAGACGAGGAAGTGCGAGATCCGATCGCTCGGCGTGTCGATGAGACGGAGCATCGCGACCACGCCGGCGACGGCCGGCGAATCAAGCAAGGTCGCACGACCTTCGTCGCTCGCCGGGATTCCGAGCGTCTTCAGGCTGGCGATCGTGTCCGCCACCAGGGCGTTCGTGCGCACGAGGATGCCGATCGTCCGGCCCGGGCGTTCTTCCAGGATCTTCGCGGCGATCGCGGCGGCACACTGACTTTGGGAGATCTCGCCTGCTTCGCTCGAACCGCGCGACGACGCCTTGCCGTCCTCAGCCCCGGCCGGCGGAGACTCGCGTTCCGCAGCGTCGCCGTCTGCGCCCGCTTCGGGCGCATCGCCGAACGCATACGCGGCGACGAAGCCCCCGAGTTCCGGACGCGCCGACTCATGCGGCACGAACTTCCACTGCGCAAGCGCCTGCGTAAACGCGCTCTCCGTGCACGACGGCGGCAGCCCGAGCGACTTCGCCCAATCGAAGACGCCGATCTTGTCGCCGATGAGTTCGGCGCGCTTCTTCTCGCCGACAAGCGACGGCAGCACCTCGGCGATGTCGCCGAACACGCGGTTCACGAAGTCCATCAGGATCGGTGAAGAACGGAAGCTCTTGGCGAGAGGCTTCGCCTCGCCGAGGTTTCCGCTGTACGCCTGCTCGATCTCAGCGATCAGGCCCGGCGTGCCGCCGCGCCACCCGTAGATCGACTGCTTCGGGTCGCCGACAAGCAGGAACCGCCCCGCGCGCTGTGGGCCGCGGCCGCCGAGCACCTCGTCGAGCAGCGGCTTCATCGCGAGGAACTGCTCGACCGAGGTGTCTTGTGCCTCGTCGATCGCAAGGTCGCGCAGTTCGACGCCGAGCGTCTCGCGCAGCGCGTCGGGATCGGCGACGCGCGAATCCTCGCGCCGCGCGGCATCGGCGATTCCGCGGGTGATATCGCTGAAACCGTAGACGCCCGACTCTCGCTGCAGCCGGACGAGCGCCGCATCGGCCTTCGGCAGCACCGTGCGCGCACCCTCGAGCTTGCGGTCGAGATCGGCGATCAGCGATGCGCGCAGGCATCGCGCGATCTCGCCGCCGACACGCGCGAACTCGGGCGGCATCGGCTTGCTGTAGTAGGACTCATTGCGGTCCATCTTCAGCAAGAAGTTGTTCTCCGCAAGCGCGATCCAATCCCGTTGATCAAGCAGCTCGATCAACTTGTGGACCGCTTTCTGCCAGTGCTTGTTCAACTTCTCTGCGGAAACAGCGAGGCTCTTCAGCTCCGCCGCCAGTGCCTCTGCGTTCTTCGCCTCAAGCGCACCGCGATCAATCAGCGGCCTCATCCACCCGTACGCGCGGTCGACCGCGTCTTCGCCGCCGATGGCGACGGCGCGGTAGATGTCGAGCGGGGTGATGGAGTGCTGACCGCCGAAGAGCGACTCGATCGAGCTCGACACGCTCGGCTTCGGCGCGCCCTGCTCGAGGAGGTCGAGCATCTTCTCCGCCTCGTCGTCGGCAAGGATCTCGGCCGCGGCGCGCGCGCGGATCTCCTGCAACTCGATCTCCTCGCCGAGCGTCCACTCGGCGGGCAACCCGATCTCCTCGGGCATCGACGCTGCGATGCGGTTGAAGTAGCCGTCGAGCGTGCCGATCGGCAGCCTGTGGAGATCGGCGCAGAGCGCCTTCAGCGCGGCGAGATACTCGGCCTCGCTCGCGGTTCCGACCACCGGCTCGAAGTCCCTGCGCGCCTTCGCGCCCGCATCGCCCGCGCGCGCTCCCTGCGCTGCGTGCGCAAGCACGCGCGCGAGGATCTCGCCGGCGGCCTTGCGGGTGAAGGTCACGGCGAGCGTGCCCGACGGCTCTGGCGCGCGCCCGGCGCGGATCTCGTCGATAAGCCAGCGCAGGATGCGATTCGCGAGGGTCCAGGTCTTGCCAGACCCGGCGTTCGCGATGACGATCGTTCGGTCGGTGGAAGCGACCATTCGTGGAGCGGTGGTCATGCGTCACCTCCGCTTGAGCGCGATTCAGGCGCCGCCGCCGTGTCGTCATCGCCTTCAGCCAATCCACGATGGCCGAGCCCCCAGATCGGTGCGAGCGGGTCGTCGGGGCGGATCGGAACTCGCGGGGACGGTGCAAGTTCGCCCGCGAGGATGCGACGCACGATGTCCGTCGCGAGTTCTTCGGCCTTGCCCAAGAGCTCCTCGGTCACCCGCGGGGCGTCGAGGAACGAAACCTGGCTCTTCTCCGCGGTCGGGGCCAGGTTGAGGTAACCGAGTTGGCCGACGCCCACATCGATGCGCGGCGCGAGCGATCGCAGCAGCACGCGGTAGAGCGGCAACTGCAGATCGATCCACTCGTCGGCGCTCGTGCCGTCCTCGGACTTTCGCTTGCGCAGGTGTACGGCGACGGGCGAGTCGCCCTTCGCGGAAGTCTTGTAGTCGAGCGCGCGGAATCGGCCGGTCGACTCCTCGACATCGACGCGGTCGATGCGCCCGGTGAGAAAGAGCCCGTCGGCCGCGGGCAACCGCGGCGCCTGCACGCTGCGACCGCTCGGTTTCTTCGAGAACGAGGCCTCGACGAGATGGAGTTTCCATCCGTTGCTCGCTTCGCCGGCCTGAATCTGCGCGAAACGCGCGAGCCTCCGCCGCGCCAGCGCGACCTGCACGCGCAGCGCCGGTGCGCGCGACTTCGGATAGGCAGCCGCCACGAGTTCATCGAGATGACGGCACACCTCGCGCTCGATGGCCGCGGCGTCTTCGCTGCGCCGTCCGCCGTCGATCTCCTCGCGCCCCCACCGCTCGAGCGCTGCGTGCACGAGGTTGCCGAATCCGCGGGCGTCGAGTTCGACGGCGCGCTCGTCGATCGCGCCAAGCCTGAGCCGCTCGTCGTGCAGGAGCTGGAAGAGATACGGGCACTGGAGGTATGTCTTGAACGAGGTCACGCTGACCGACTCGATCTTCACGCCCTCGATCTTCGGAGTGCGCTCGAAGAGCGGACGCGCGTCGCCGCCAGACTCGACGCGCGGGCGTTCTTCGCGGTGGCCGGTCGGGAACAGCAGCTCGACGCGGTCGGCGAGCGCCGAGTCGTCGACCCGAAGCAGGAAACGCGAGGGCTTCAGGGGATCGCCCTCCTCGGACTGCTGCGGCACGATGAAGGACACGCTCGCGCCGCAGGGCATACTCGCACCCCCGCCCCCGCCCGCGCCCGCGCCCGCGCGCGCCGCCGTCCGCAGCAGAATGCCGTCGAGGATCCACGCATCGCGGGCGGCGCGGCGCGTGCCCGACATCATGCCGAGGGCAGCGCGCACGCCTTCGGGAAGCAACGGGTCGGCGACGGCGCCTTCAGGAACGAATCCTTCGGCGAAACCTGTGAGCACGAGATGCGGCTCGTCGGCCATGCCGGCGTCAAGCCAGCCTGCGATCGTCACCCCGTCGGCGATGCGCGCGCCGCGTATCTCCTGCGAGTCAAGACGCGCGAGGACGAGTTCGATCGCTTCGTGCGCGCCGACCGGCGCGGTGAACGCCTTCGGCAGCTCGTGCAGTTCGCAAAGCTCGCGATCAAGCGCGCGGATCGTCGCGGCGCGCTCGTCGGGATGCGCCCCGGACGGGTCGTCGCCGATGATCGTCTGCAGCACCGAGCGCAGCGGCTTTGCCCACTCGGCGGCGCGCCGTGCGTCCTCAAGCGCGCGGCAGAGTCCGAGCACCGCGGCGCGGACCTCGGCGTACTCCTTCGCCACGATCTTGCCGCGCCGATCGCCGTCGATCGACGCAACCGGCTCGTCGCGCCACGCACCGACGAGCGTCGCGGCGCGATACGCGGAAACCCGGTCGGCCGCGTCCGCCGCGATCGGCTTCAGCCAGCGCGCGACATCGTCGTGGCGCACGAACGCAGCGAGCGCATCGGCAGAACCTTCGCCAAGGAGGTCGCCGAGCCGCGCAAGAAGCGTGCCGAGCCGAGTGGCCGCGAACGCCCGCGACTCGCCCACCGCGGCTGGGGTCGCGGCACCCGCGAACGCCCGCTCGAGCGCGCGCCGCGTCTCGTCGTCTGGCGCCATGACGAAGAGGTCGTCGCTCGTCACGTTGCTGGTCAAGACGCCACCAGCCGAGCGCGCGATCTCGCCGATGGCACCGATGGCCGCCCGCGCGGCGTCGTTCGGACTGGTCGCGACCCGGATCGCCGAGGAAGGGACCCGCGCCACGGGAAACTCGCGCCGCTCCCAGGCCTCGGCGATCGGAAAGCCCTCGCCGTCGATTGAGTCGGTGCAGTGCACGCACACCTCGACCCGCACGCCACGCGCCCGTAGAAGCCTCAGCAACGCCCGTTGCACAGGCTCGGGGTCGGCAAGCAGCACCACGAGCCGATGGATGCCCTCGTGAAGGACGCGCCCATCCTTCACCGCATCGCGGATCGCATCATCGCGGTCAACCACACCCGCCTGCGCAAGCAGCGCGCTTCGCCGCCGCGCAAACTCGGCAAGCACATCGAACTTGGGCCCCACATCCCCCCGCGACTTCGCCGCGTTGCTTGTGGCGACACCGTCGAACGACTGCATCGCGGCCGCAACCTCGCTCGACAACCGCCCGACGCGCCGCGCGATTCGCATGCGAACCCGCGGATCAGGCTCACCCGGCACGCCGAAGAGCGCAGCCACTCGCGCCGCGAACCCGTCCTTTGCAGCGATCGACAGCTCGAGTACCTCGCGCCACGAGCACAGCGCCGCGACATCGGACATGACCACCGCCGTCGGTTCGACGAAACTCGGCCCGAAACGCTTGGGCGTGACGACCGTCGGTGCGAAGAGCGGCCGCCCCGCAGCCCGGGCCCTCCGCAGCAGCCCGCGCGCGAGTGACGACGCGAGGCGCTCGCCAGGCACAAGCACCATGGTCTTTGAAAAGTCGAGTGGATCGAGGGCGGTGCCGGCACGGCCCCTGCCAAGATCCCCGCCAAGATCCCCGCCAAGATCCCAGCCTAGATCCCCGCCTAGATCCCCGCCTAGATCCCTGCCTAGATCCCTGCCTAGATCCCTGCCTAGATCCCTGCCTAGATCATCGCCAAGAGCACCGCCCGCGCCGCGCACACCGCCCGCGCCGCGCACAAGCACCTCGCACAGCGCCTCCGAGATCGGAAGCCTCGCGTCAAGCGTCTGGAGAACCGGCGCGGCGATGCCTCGCTCGCCCGCCGACACTCGTGAGGTTGTGCCGCTTCCACCATCCATCGTTCGATCCACCCTCTCGACTGACTTCACCATTACACCGCGTCATAAGAAACCACGCCACGCGCACGCCACGCGCACGCCACGTCACGTCACGCCACGCGCACGCCACGTCACGCCAAACCACGCCGCACGACGTCACGTCAAACCGTGCCACGCCACCTCCGGTCACCTCACGCCACGCCCCACCGCCCAGACGCTCGGCGAAGGATCGCCGAAGGCGACAACACACGCGAAATCGCACACGAACATGCCCGTGTTCAAGATCTTCTCCCTCCTGGAAGTCCATCGCGTCGGTTATCGAAGCGGGCGCAGTATACCCCGCTCGAAACGGCCGTCGAGAAACACGACACTTTTACGCAGAACTTTTTCGTCCACGCCAGTCCGAGCTCGCTCGGTGTGTTCAGCCGCGATGAATCCGTCGAACGAGATCGGCCGGCCATGCTTCGCCGCGCAGCGTCAGGCGGAACTCTGGTTGTTCGCTTCACCGGACGCCCCCGCGCACACGCGCCACACGCGCGCGAGTCGAAACGCGCGAAGAGCGGATTCGAGAGTGGAGCGATCGGATCGATCGTGGCCGCCGAGTCGATCGCGGCCGCCGAGTCGATCGCCCCGAACTCGCGTAGGGAGGCGACGCGCCCCGAGCACCCCTTCTCGCGTGGGGCGCGGCGCGATCGCGAAGCGCTTCGCGGAGGGCACGAACGTCATGTTGCATGACGCCGGTCTTCCGGCCCACGCCCTCGACTCGGCATCGGAGAATCGGATGCCGAGGGCGCTTGTCGAGTTCACAGCAAGAGGGACGCGCCCGGAGAAGCGGAAAGCCTGACGGGGGAGGCTGCAACGACGAGGCCGGGAAGTCGGAGGCCGAGGAGTCAGAAGCCGGGGAGTCGGAAGCCGGGGAGTCGCCGCCCGAGGCAGAATGCACGCGGCCCGGGGCACCGCGCTCCAATTTCTTCGCCTAATCCCTTCGCCGCCGGCTACCCACCAAGGCGCCTAGCCCAAGTAGCGTTAGCGCCCCTGGGGTGGGGATTGTATTACTTTGCACCCAATTTAATACATCCGGCTGAGCTAAATCTAAGTAGCTGCTATAACCAACCGATAAATTATTACCTGACTGTCCAAAATTAATACCGACTAACTGACCAAGGGAATTATATACCCCTCCCCCCGAGTCGCCACTTAATCCTTTGCCATTAACTGGGACGCTGCCGCCGACGGTGCCGCCAAACTGACTGTAATTGTACCAAGTATCGGCGCCGAAAGTCGGAGCGCCCGGGCTTACCGGCGCATTCCACCCTCTCCTAAATCCATCGCGTGGCACGGTTGGCTGCCCTGCAAAAAAGGCAAAGCCGTATCCGCCGGAGGTAACAACATCGCCTGGATTGGCGGTGCCAAACTGCGCCTGGGTAATACCAGCAAGTGGGCTTGCTAACCGTAATATAACTATATCGGGGCTGTTAGTGGTCACACCCCCTGGGTAGCCTGGATAAGTTATCAGCTCTGCAACATCCACTACCTGACCACGGTCATTCAAAAAATTTGCTCCAGTGCCCACCCTAAAGGTGCCGCCGTTTTGCAGATTATTCCAAACAACATGGCCGCAGGTGATCGCAAAATTTTCGTTGATTAAGGCGACGGAGGCGGCCCCGAGCGCACCAGTTGGCGTAACAATCTCAACAAACCCCACCCTATTATTCAGCGTTGCCCCCAGATCCAAATACGACTGAGCAGATTGTCCAGGTAGCATAAGAACGGCCTCTGCCTTTTCCGACATTCCGAGGCTTGCCAGGGTTGCCACAACTGCTGCCGCCTGTGCTTTGCCGGCCACGCCGAGGGCGAGGGTGCGCGCGAATGCGTTCATCGGTGGAACTCCTGAGACGACGCTGGGGCCGTCGATTTGGTGGGGGCTGAGGGAACGGGCGCACCGTAGGGAAGCGGCGCGGGCTGAGGGGCCGGACGGACAGGCGACACCCGAGGCGCCCACCGCCACAATGTGCGCGGCCTTCGCCAAAAGTCAACCTCGAGCCCCGATTTTGGTCCCGTAAACCCGGTCCGAGGGGTCCCCTGGGCGCCCCACGACCGCAGCAGCGACGGGGCTTGCACTCCGCGCCCAGCCGCACCAGAGGGAGCCGCCGCAGCGGCGTCCGCTCGACTCAATCGCGATACTTCACATGGCAATCCTTGCAGTTCGCCGTGACCTGCTTCATTGCCGCCGACAACTTCTTGCGGTGCTCGGCGATCGCAGCCTCGTCGCTCTCGGCGATACCCGTCGACTTCGGCGCCCCCGCTGCCAGCATCGTCTCGAGCGCGCCCGCGCGCTCGGAGCCGGCCGCGAGCAGTGCGCGGAAATCCGTGCGCGCCGCGTCATCGGCGAGCGCCGCAAGATGCGCGTCGCCGTCGAGCAACCGATAGAGATCCGCGAGTTTCCCAGCATCGGCCGCGGGAGCGAGATCCGGGTGATCCTTCGGCACAACCCAGCCGTTCTTCTCGACGATCTTCAGCCGGTCGAACACCTCGTCGATCGTGACCATCGCGGCCGTCATCGAATCAGGCTTCGTCACCTCGGGGAAATCCGCGCGCGCCGCGTCGATCAGCGCCGCAATCATCGGCGCGGCCTTCGCCGTGCACGCCCACAGGCCCTTGTAGCCCTCGGCCGTGCCCGACACCTTCATGCGCGCGATCGCCACATCGTTCGTGATCCACCCAAGCGACACGCCGACCGTGCCCGCGGCGCCTGCGCTCCGGTGCTTGCCGTGGTGGCAGTGGAGATAGATCGGCTTCGCGAGGTCGCGCACCGCGCGCACCAGCTGGCCCTTGCGCGCGTCGTCGAACCCGTCGTAGCCGATCGGGAGATGCACATAGCGCATGCCGCGCGCCTTCGCCTTCTCGAGCTCGGGGATCGCGCCGTCGACCGAGATCACGGTCTTGACGCCAAGCGCGACGAGCGAGTCGAAGCCCGCGTCGCCCTCGGGCACGCTGCCCGAGTAGAAGCCGTCGGCAAACGCCACGACATTGTGGATGCCCGGGTAGTCGCGCGGCGCGTCGTCGGCGAGCGTGGGGACGGACGGGGCCGGGGCGGCCTTCCCCTGCGTCGCCGGCGGTTCCGCGGACCCACCGGGCGGGGCGACCATTCCAACGAGGAGGACTGTGCCGGAGGCGACGGCGATGACGGCGGCAAGGCGAGCAATCTCGATGGGCATGGCCCAACTATACCCGAGCCCTCGCCGATGACACATTGGTGCGTCGACCCGCACAGCGCCCCTGCTCCATGGTGGGGCGCGAGCGCCGCGCGGATCGAGGCGAATGCACGGAGCCGGGAAGACGGCTCGGAACGGGGAACGAAAGCCATGCAGGGAATCAACGATCACATCGGCTACGACGTCGAGGACGGCGTCTTCAAGGAAATCGAGGCGAAGCAGCTTGCTGCCCTGCGCGCCAAGCTCGACGCGCGGCGGCAGCAGGTCCAGCGTGAGGCCGAGCGCGAGGCGCACTGGATGCGGTGCCCGAAGTGCGGCGGCCACATGGCCGAGGCGCAGTTCGAGAACGTCATCGTCGACAAGTGCACCGAGTGCCACAGCGTCAACCTGAACGCAGACGAGATCGAGCTGCTCGTCCAGTACGAGCGCGACCATGCGAGCCTGTGGAGCAAGATCTTCCACCACCGCCACACGCCGGCCCAGAACCGCCGCGCCGCGTGACGGCGCGCGGCAAGCCGCTTTGGAGAAGGAAAGCACCCGCGCACGACGCGGGTGTTTTCCTTGTTTCGAGCCTTCGTCCGGGGCGGCTTCACCGTGCTATCCTGACTCCCGTCAGATCGACGGAAACAGACACCAACCGAGAAACGCACTCCCATGAGCGGAATCACCGAACCGAGCGGATACAGCCACGAAGACGCCACCTTCAAGAAGCAGGAGCAGGAGGCGCTTGCCAAGATCCG